>Ga0307431_1000237_pt1 | contig 40880 bp, 30 predicted proteins | sample SalMarWE160170MG_FD_202155 | JGI IMG/M metagenome (GOLD analysis project Ga0307431, IMG submission 202155) | Salt marsh sediment microbial communities from the Plum Island Ecosystem LTER, Massachusetts, United States - WE1603-170 | ecosystem: Environmental > Aquatic > Marine > Intertidal zone >...
AACAGGGACCTGCAAAAAGCATTATCACTGCACCAGTGCATGCTTATGCCAGAAAGTTATCGCAAGCCGCTTCAAGCCTATCTTTTGAGGTTAAAGAGCCCTAACGTTATTTACCACCCATCTCCAACTCCAGGCTGATATCCAGCGCTTTGGTTGAATGGGTAAGAGCGCCTACCGAGATGAAATCAACACCGGTTTCGGCTACAGCTCGAACTTTATCCAGTATAATTTTTCCCGAAGCTTCAATTGAGGCAACCCCACGTATCATCTTCACCACCTCACGCATATCATCGATGCTCATATTATCAAGCATGATCACACTTGACCCAGCTTCAGCAGCTTCCAGAGCTTCCTGGGGAGTCTTGACCTCCACTTCTACCTGAGTGGATGACGGGGCATTCTGCCAGGCCTTCTCTACAATTTCCCTGATACTTAATCCCTCATTACGAAGCGCTGCCAGATGATTGTCCTTGATGAGAATGGCATCGCCCAGATGCATGCGATGATTTTTGCCACCACCAACCTTGACAGCATATTTTTCCAATGCTCTTAAGCCGGGGGTAGTCTTCCTGGTATCCATAATCTGCACCGGTAACCCCTCAACTGCCTCCACATAGCGATTCGTCTCCGTGGCAATGCCGCTGAGCCTCTGCAGGAAATTCAACGCTGTTCTTTCCGCTTTTAGGATACTGGCTATCCTGCCCTCCACTGTGGCAATTATGTCGCCAACACTAACTTTCGCTCCGTCTTCGAGCAAAACTTCTATTTTCAATTCCGCATCAACCCGGCGAAACACTTCTTCAGCTATCGCAACCCCGGCTAAAATGCCCTTTTCCTTGGCTAAAATTGACGCTACGCCAACTTTTCCCTGTGGTATCAGGGAATTAGTGGTAATGTCGCCCTTACCAAGGTCTTCAGCTAAAGCAAGGTCAATGATTTGCCCTATTTGAGCATTACTCAGCATCTTTACTCTGGAAAGCTATGTGCCTTTGCCATTTAGGCCTTACTTGAGGAAAATCGGTGCGGAAATGGGCGCCGCGGCTTTCCTCCCTCAGCAAAGCCGACTCAGCCATAAGCCGGCTACATAATACCAGACTGCCTAACTCATGAGAGACACGGTCAGTAGGCTGAGGTAAAGAGTACTCCCAGGTAGCCAGAATCTTCGCCGCCTCATTAAGACCTTCACCAGAACGAATAATCCCCACCTTATCCCACATCAACGATTGCAAGTTAGCTAGATTGAGCGGCGGTGTTTTGGGCAGTAGCTCACGGTCAGGGAGGAAGTGAGATTGCTTCGCTTCACTCGCAATGACAAAAGGATGAGATGTTTGAGTTTTCTGTATTGCTCTCCTGGCAAAAACGACCGATTCAAGCAGTGAATTTGATGCCAGCCTGTTAGCACCATGAACGCCGGTGCAGGCTGCCTCCCCGATTGCCAACAAGCCTGAGATATTAGCCTCACCCCACTCATTCACCTTCACCCCTCCCATAAGGTAGTGAGCCGCCGGTGCTACCGGTATAAGTTCCCTGGTAATGTTCAAGCCATGCTCCCGGCAAAAGCGATAGATATGCGGAAAGCGGGTAGTAATTAAACGAGCCGGTAAATGAGTAACGTCCAAAAACACGCTATCACTGCCCGTCTTTCTCATTTCGTAAACAATGCTTCGAGCCACCACATCCCTCGGGGCCAGCTCATCTTCAGGTGCATAGTCAGGCATAAAACGATAACCCTCGGCATTTCTAAGTATTCCTCCCTCCCCCCTTACCGCCTCAGAAATGAGGAAAGGAGCCACCCCGGGAAGATGAAGGCTGGTGGGATGAAACTGGAAGAATTCCATATCGCTGATTTCAGCACCAGCTTTGAAAGCTAAGGCTATGCCATCGCCGGTAACCACATCGGAGTTGGTGGTATATTTGAATAACTGCCCGGCACCACCAGTGGCTAAAATAAGAAATCGACAACTATATTCCTCTGTCATCTTTGTTTGGCAATCGAGAACCTTCACACCTTCCACCATCCCACCTTCAGTGATAATCTCGCTAACCAGGCAGTGTTCCAAAACCCTGACCCTGTTGGACCTCACCTGCCGACTCAAGGTGGTTTCAATATACTCACCGGTGGCATCTCCACCGGCATGGATAATGCGCGGTACACTATGAGCTGCCTCCCTGCCCAGGCTAACTGCGCCATCCAGTGTATCAAAGGGAACCTGAAGCCTGATAAGGTCAGCAATACATTCAGCTGCCTCCTCAGTAAGAATATGAACTGCATTAGCATCACACAACCCATCTCCAGCAGCCACAGTATCCTTGAAGTGAAGCTCAGGAGAGTCATTCTTACCTATTGCGACAGCAATGCCACCCTGAGCATACCTGGTATTGCAATCATCAATGCTGCCCTTGGTTAAGACAAGCACGCTGCCTTGCCCGACAGCAAGTAACGCAGCGTAAAGCCCGGCAATGCCACTGCCCACTATTATGTAGTCATAGTCAATCATATTTCCCTTCAGCTTATCGCCAGCATCATCTCAATAGCCTTTTTAGCCCTCACCCTTATCTCATCAGGAACAGTGACGATATTCTTCCTTGCCCTCATTGTTTCAATCACCGTTTCCAGTGTGGTCATCTTCATATCAGGGCAAATCAAGCTGTCGGAGATAAGGTGAAATTCCCTATCGGGATTCTGCTTCCTCAAAGGATGCAACATTCCTTCCTCAGTGCCAATGAGAAAAACCCTGGCATTACTTGCCTTAGCATAGCGGAGCATCTGCGAGGTGCTTAGAGCAGCGTCAGCCAGCTCGATAACCTCGGGGCGACATTCGGGATGAACCAGCACCTTAGCTTGAGGATAGCGATGCTTTGCCACCCTGACTTCCTCTACAGTGAGGTTATCATGTACAGCGCAAAAACCGGGGTAAAGAACTATCTTCTTATCAGTCTTGGTAGAGACATAATGCCCCAGATTTCTGTCAGGGATGAACAGGATTTCCTGGTCGGGAATTGCGTTTACCACCTCGGCTCCATTAGCCGAAGTGCAGCAAATATCGCTCTCCGCCTTGATCGCTGCGCTGGTATTAACATAAGCTACTACTGCAGCTTTGGGATATCGCTCCTTCCATTCCCTTAAACTGTCAACATCAATCATATCCGCCAGAGGACAGCCAGCGTCACGATGTGATAACAGCACCGTGGTATCCGGATTGAGGATAGCCGCTGTTTCCGCCATAAAGAGAACGCCGCAAAAGACGATTACTTCCGCCCTGACACCAACGCATTCCCGCGCCAGCTCCAGAGAATCCCCGGTAAAGTCAGCAATATCCTGCACTTCAGCACGCTGATAATTATGAGCCACAATAATGGCGTTAAGCTCCTTCTTTAGCTCCAGAACTTCCTTCTGAAGCTCTTCCAATCCAGGTTCTGATTCAGCAATCACTTTCACTTTCTATCTCCGTTCTCTCCAGACCCAGTAATCCACAAATTTTCTTAGAGCCTTTGCTGCACTGACAGGCGAAGGGAAAACAGGTATTCCCTGGCTAATAACTTGCTTCCTTGTCTCGGCAATGGCACTCCACCTCCAGTTTTGCATATCAGAGAAATCAATCTCTCCCGTTTCTATGACGGAGACTGCAGGCTTACTCCCATCTTTGATCGCCATGGTTCCGCCCAAAAAATCCCTGACTATCGTTTCCCGCCATATATCCGTGGGATAAAAGTCATCTTGAGTCAAGCCGAGAACAAGGACATCAAATTCCTGCGCCGCAGCCACCATTTTCAGTAGGCTTAAGGGTGGGACAAGTGACTTCTGAAAAATGGAGCTGTCCAGAGGATTTCTAACCCAATCCCAGATTTCCGGAACCTCTTTTTTGAGTTCCTTCCTTGTTTTCAGGGAAAGTTCCGGAATGTGAAAACCTTCTTCCTCCCACACATCACCTGAAATCACGCTTTTCCCGCCCCCACCCCCAACTATAAGCACCCCCCTTCTCGTAATAGGCGGTAAAAAGGTAAAAGCCACAACCTGGTCTATCAGCTCCTGAAAATTACCAACCAGTGTAACACCATGCTGTTTTGATATCGCCCTCCAGATCTCCATAGAGCCTGCCATTGACGCTGTATGAGAAAACACCAGCTTTTTCCCCGCTTCCCCCCTTCCCGCCTTGAGTATTATCACCGGTTTTCTCACTGCGGCATACGACAAGGCGCAGATAAATTCCCTTCCATCCTTAACCCCCTCAACATAGGCAGCGATTACCTTTGTTTCAGGGTCATCAGCGAAATAGTATAGTAACTCAGACCCGGTTATATCAAGGGCATTGCCATAGCTTATAACCTTGCTGAAGCGGACCCCGCGCAAAGCGGCATATCGAACGAATTCCCCCGCTCCCCCACCACTTTGAAAGAATCCTCCAACAGGCCCGGCTTCTTTCGGCAGGTCATGGTTAAAGGATAGCCCGACTTTGGGATAGTAAACACCCATACAATTCGGGCCTAAAATCCTGATGCCCAGACTTTTTGCTTTCCGCAAGATTTCACGTTCAAGCCTGGTTTCCTTTTTCCTCCCTGTTTCACTCAGTATCCCCGTGAAAAGATGAACAAGCTTAACGTTCTTCGCTTTACAATCTTCGAGGAGTTGCAGCACCCTTTCCGCAGATACGCAGGAGATAACGTAGTCCACCTCTGACTCAGGGATGTCCCTGAGATTTGCATAAGCCTTGAGTCCAAGAATCTCATCCAGTTTCGGGTTTACCGGATATATCCTGCCCTTGAAACCATGGTCTATGAGGAAACGGGTAAAGTTGTATCCCCCGGACATGATGTTCGAGGATGCACCGACAATAGCAGCAGAACCTGGATGAAAAAGCGCGTCAAACTTATCAAAATCATCAAGCATATTTGCCCTGCAGTGCCCAGGGACTGGTCTTTTCAATGTTAACTTTCACCAATTTCCCTGAATAATCAGCATCGTCTGGGAAAAAGACCAGTTTATTACCTTCCGTCCGCCCATACCACTTCCCCTTCTTATTGCCCTCCACCAGCACTTCCACCTCCTTTCCTATATAGCCGGAGTTTATCTCGCCAGCTACCGATGCCTGGAGCTGCTCAACCTTCCTGAGCCTTTCTTTCTTGACCTCTCGAGGGACACTATCCTCGTATTTCCTCCACGCAAGAGTGCCCGAGCGAGGAGAGTAAGCTGCCACATGAACAACATCGAACCTTATTCCCTTTAGCAGCGAAAAGGTATGTTCAAACTGCTCCTCTGTCTCTCCAGGAAAGCCCACGATTATATCGGTGCTCAAAGAAGCCTGGGGCAAGCGCTCTCTAACAGCGCGGACGAGCTCCCGATATTGTTCAATAGTATACCCCCGCTTCATCGCCTTTAATATATCATCATCGCCCGACTGAACAGGCAGCTCAAGGTATTCACACACCTTATCCAGCGAAGCTACAGCTTCAATAAGCTTTTGGCTCATATCTTTAGGGTGGTTCGTCAGAAAGCGAATCCTTGATAACCCCCTGATTTCGCTCAGCCGGTATAGCAAATCGGCCAGATCCGGGCGTCCCGGTAAGTCATGCCCGTAGGAATCGACATTCTGTCCCAGTAAGGTTATCTCTTTGATGCCTTGACTGACCAGTTCTTCAACCTCGCAGACCACCTCCTCCACAGGGAGGCTTACCTCTTTACCCCTCCGATAAGGAACAATGCAAAAAGAACAGAAATTGTTGCACCCCTGAATGATAGGAACATAGGCACACGGCGAAGAATCCTTCCCTGCGTCACTGCGAGTCGAAGCCCTGAACGCAGTGAAGGGACTGCGAAGCAATCTCTGTTCATCAACCGGAACGCCCTGCTTCTTAGCCCAGCTAAGGAAATCGGAATAAGCCCCGGGCTTGAAGAAGAAATCAACATGAGGGAATCGCTTCTTCAAATCTTCAATATGGGAATCGACAAAACAGCCGGTAACCAGGACGTGCATATCGGCGTGTTCTTTCTTCAAACCTTTTAGCTGACCAAGCATCCCCAGAACTTTGTCCTCTGCGCTTTGTCTCACCACACAGGTATTAAGCACTACTAAATCAGCTTCCCGGGGCGATTTGACCTCATGATGTCCCGCGGAATTCAGATAGCTGGCTATCCGTTGTGATTCCGCCTTATTCATCTGACAGCCTATAGTCCAAATAGAATAACGTGACATAGCAATATCACCGCTCTCTTACGCCAACTTACTTGTCAATCCACCGTCAATAACCAGAGTCTGCCCGGTAACGTAAGAGGAAGCATCAGAGACTAAATAGATAACGCCGCCAGTGATATCCTCACCTTTACCATAACGATTCAGCGGGATGCGCTCCAAATAACCTGTAACCTGCAACTTGTCACCTGCAACCTCTAACCCGGTATCTGGCTCCATGCTCAACAACTGCAAAAAACCTCCAGTTGCTATAAACCCCGGGGCAATAGCGTTTACCCTGATATTGTAAGGTGCCAACTCCACAGCCAGTGTCTTGGTAAAATTGACAACTCCTGCCTTAGCTGCTCCGTAAGGAGCACACGGCGTGTAACTTGCAATTCCAGCTATTGAAGCGATACTGACGATGTTTCCTTCCTTCTGGTCAATCATCACCTTTGCCACCGCCTTGGAGCATAGAAACACGCTCTTCAAGTTTTCACGAACAATGGCATCCCAGCCCCCCTCACTTAAATCCATCGTGCCAGCCATGAAGGAGCCACCGGCATTATTGACCTGAATATCAATCCTGCCAAACTCAGCCATGCTCTTTTCCACTAGATTCGACACCTGGTCGCCAGCACGAACATCAGTGGGCACCGGTAGAGATTTTCTCCCCTTAGCCTTGATCTCTTCAGCGGTCGCTTCGATGTCAGCGGCAGTCCGGGCAGCAACTACCACATCAGCACCGGCATCAGCTAAGCCCAGAGCTATGGCTTTGCCAATACCTCGTCCCGCTCCGGTTACAATGGCTACCTTGCCATCCAGATTAAATAAAGATGAACTCATCCTTCACCCCCTTAAAGCTTTCAGGTTGTTTAATTTTGATTTCCCGTTCAATTCCAGGCGTTTCAGAGAGGCTTCACCCCAAAATTCTCGTAGTTGCCTGATTTATCAGGCACAACCGCCCAATGAATTGGGCAACTACATCTCTAAACGCCCTGGCTCTCATAATTGTAGTTGCCTGATTTATCAGGCACAACCGCCCAATGAATTGGGCAACTACTTCTCTAAACACCCTGGTTTCCGTAATTATAGTTAAGATATATAATTCATCACAAGTTAAATATCATGGGAACTGAAGACCAGGAAGGGCATCGAGAAAGGTTGCGCCAGAAGTTCCTTAAATCTGGCCTCAAGGGATTCCACGATTATGAAATCGTGGAATTGCTGCTGACCCTGGGAACGCCTCGCAGGGATTGCAAGCAGCCGGCAAAGAAAGCAATAGAAAAATTCAAGAGCTTGCGGGGGGTTTTAGCCGCTCCCCCGGAGGAATTACAGGAGATTAAAGGAATCCGCCCGACTCATATCTTTATAATCAAGTTCATGCAGGAGCTGGGAGAGCAATTCCTCAAGGAGCAAATTCTGGACAAAGAATTTGTGCACTCTTCTCAAGAGGTCTCCAGCTACCTCCGCCACTCGATGAGAGACCTCAAGAAAGAGACCTTCAAGGTTATGTTTCTCACTGCCCAGAATCAGGTCATCGCCGTGGAGAACTTGTTTGAAGGCACATTGACCGTCAGCGCTGTTTATCCCCGGGAAATCATAAAGAGTGCCATCAAGCACAACGCTGCCGCTCTAATCTTCGCCCATAACCACCCTGCTGGAGACCCCGCGCCCAGCGACAATGATAAACAGATAACCAGGGATTTGGTCTTCGCCGGAAATTTGATGCAGATGAAGGTGCTGGACCATATTATTATCGGTGATAATCGCTATTTCAGCTTCGCCGACGAAGGACTGATTGAGAAATACGACCTGGATTTCTTAGGCATTAGAAGGAACAAGGATGTTTAAGCCAAACTTTAGAGTAACTAACAAGATAATCAACTACCTTGCAGATATCGCTGCTGCTAGAGAGTTGATTCTCAATGCCTCGCTTCTTCCGCAATGGGAAGTGAAACTACGCAAAGAAGCAATTGTTAAGATGGCTCATCATTCTACAAGCATAGAGGGTAATCCTTTAACTTTGGAGCAAGTAACAAATTTGCTTGCCGGGAAGGAAATAGCTGCTTGGGATAAGGATAAAAGGGAAATAGTAAACTATGTCAAGGTGCTTGAATATATTGATAGACTTGGTGAGGAAGGAGTCAAATATATCACTGAGGAGATTATTCTCAAGATACATCAGCTTACCACACAAGACATCTTACCTGAAGGTCAATCAGGATGCTATCGAAAGGTGCCTGTTGCGGTTATAGATGGTCATCACAAAGTCATCTTTCAACCGCCTCCTAAAAACAAAGTTCCTGATCTTATGAGGGATTTTGTCTCGTGGTTAAACAGTGATCAGGCACATGAGCTATACCCTGTATTATTAAGCGGGATTTCTCATTACGAGTTCGTTAGAATTCACCCCTTTGTAGATGGAAACGGTAGAACTGCAAGAGCGTTAGCCACGCTGATTCTCTATCTGAAAGGCTTTGATACTAAAAGATTCTTCGCCCTTGATGATTATTACAATGAGGATAGAGGGAGATATTATGCTGCGTTGCAAACGGTAGAACAAAAAACATTGGATATAACACCCTGGCTGGAATATTTCTGTGAGGGTGTTGCTGTCAGTATGAATCGGGTTAAAGCTGCAGTCTTAGAGCTAAGCTTTGATAAAAGGGTAAAAGAGAAGAAGGGACAAATCTTTTTGAACGAAAGACAGAGGGAAGTTTTAAAGTATTTACAAACAAATTTGAAAATAACCACAGAGACGTATCAAAAGATGTTTAATGTTTCTGAACGGACAGCGCGGAATCATTTAAACGAATTGGTGAAACTGGATTTAATTAAACCTGTAGGGCCTCAAAAAGGCAGGTATTATGTGCTGGTTTAGCCTATTGCCGAGAAATTGCCGAGAAATTGCCGAGAAAACGGAAGAGGTAGCCAATGAACCCCGTCCCCATGGGGTTAGAAAAATCGAAGGCTCTGAGAGAGCCTACCGAATAATGGTGGGCAATTACCGGGTGGTCTACGAAATATATGACGATGAGAAACTGGTTTTGATATTACAACTGGCTCGTCGAACCGAGACAACATACCGGTCGCAGGAATAAGGGGATGTGTGAGAAAAGAGAATATGCTGCGCCAGACTTCGTTATTACCAGGGAGAGGTAATGGCTACAGGCGAGGAAATCAAAGTATAATCAGGTTGGCGATTTTCGAAAGGTTATTATGGAGCGATTGAGCCAGAGCGAAATTGAATTTGTTACCCGGTGCTTGAAGGCAACTAGAAAACTGCACAATCTAGCGTATTGTTCACTACTCATCAGGTAAAGGTGGCGTTCGCATAGTTATGGTGATTGTAGCAGAATTGGTTTGATTCACACTGCTAGCTATTTCATTATCGGGAATGCTCGTTCCTGCCATAAGTATAGCTAAGAGGGTCAGCGATATTATACATCCTATAAATTCGAATGAGAACAAAGAGGCCAACATTTCGTCATTTTGTTAAACCTGCGTATCTTGCTTGAATTAGCCTCAATAATATAATGCTAAATAGAATGAAATTGATATTCGATGAGATCGGCTACTGGTCTGAAATCAAACTAGCCATTCTTCATGAATATGCTACGGTATATTCACTGATAATGACAACAATCGACTTGGGTAAACGATCAAGTTTATAATTAGTTATATGACTGATACTTTGAGCCCAGAACAACGCAGCATTTTAATGTCGAAGGTGCTAGGGCGAGAAACAAGAATTGAAAAGCTAGTACGCTCGCTTCTACACAAACGAGGATTTCGTTTCAGGAAGAATGTACAGAAATTGCCAGGTAGTCCAGACGTTGTACTACCTAAGTACAATGCGGTAATCTTCGTGCATGGATGTTTCTGGCATGGCCATTACGGCTGTAGAAAAAGCCGCCTCCCGACGGCTAGACGTAGTTTCTGGGAAGAAAAACGTCAAGCGAATCTTGAACGCGATGCCCGGAAGATATCCGGGTTGATCAATTTTGGCTGGCGAGTCGCCGTAGTATGGCAGTGTGCTTTAGAAAAGCCTGCGTCTCTCTCTCAGACTATGGACAAACTGGTAGACTGGATAGATTCAAAAAACGACCGATGCGAAATACCGTCTAATCTATAATTCATTCCCTAAGCATTCGCCCAGTCGTATTCTTCTATACTTTGAATGAGCTTAGTTACCTTACCCGCTTCTGCGCGTTTATCCAAATAGGCTTTATAAGACATATAAGCATCTTCGATAAGCTGTTGATACATAACCACGCGTATATTCTTTCCTGCTAGTGATTGCCTCGATTTATTCTCTTCATCTGGGTCAGTCCAATCACCCAACCCTCGGCCAACCAGACAAACGACTTCAACAGGTTCCTTCCCTCGCCCGGCGGAGCGCAGAATCTTTGTAAGGGCAACTCTATATTTATCGACTTGCTCAATGACCTGATAGGTTTTCAATACGACGTCTGCTTTTTTCAATTCAATTATTACATGTTTTCCAGAGGGGTTTTTGTACTTGATATCAACCCTCCCTCGACGCTCCTCTGCACTTAGTTTGGCAGAAATTTTACCCCATGCTTTTGACACGCTCTCCTCCATAGAGGGCGATTCCGTACCCCTATCCCAAGAAGTATCTAACAGCCATAAATGTTCGTAAAGATGTTTCTGAATTTCCTTTTCAAGGTCGATATTGTTTACCTGGTCCTTCAGTTTATTGATTACTGCCAATCGACCTCTGGTAATTTGGTAATACAACGAAGCCTCTATGTCATCTTGGCTGGCAAATATCTCTGCAAGGGCTTGAAGGTTTTCTGGCGTCATTTTATCCAATGCATCAAGGTTCTCTTTGAAACGGAAATTTTCGAACGCCAGAACTGAGTAACTCAATAGAGTTCTTTTGTCCTCGGTGGAATCTATAGAGAGTTGATTAAGCTTACCGAATAACGATTTGGCACGCCTTTCATTATCCTTACCAAGACTATCAAACCATTCTTTGATAGCCGGTACTTGTAATGCCCATTCGGTACCTTCTTCATTGCGTAATTTCGTCCAGAGACTTTGAATATTCTTTAATTCGCCCAATACCCAACTTTTCAGAGCCTCATATCGCGGATCATCTTTTTTAATTTCTTGCCGACTAGTGGTAGCAGAGTCTTCGCCTTCATCTGTATCCAAAAAGTCGGCATGTAATTCTCCTATCAAATACTTCGTATACATGCCTCCCTCAACGAAATCCTCCAATATGTCCTCTTGAGCCAGTTTTCCCCTAACCATTATCACGATTTTATTAAGATTATCACCCAGGTCATCCTTCAAGAGACCCGCTTTTGCCATTGAACCGATCCAACCCGATACTTCATAACCGTTTTTGCCGATCTCATTCGGCCTCTTGTCATGTTGTAGGAGTGTCTCTTTCCTGCAATACGATATGTATTTCTCGCTGTTTTCACCATAATGCCATAAGTATTGAACTTTATAGAAATAATCTCTATCTTCTATTCCTATAGGGCTACCGTCAATATTGACGGTGAAGTTGTCGACTCCGATGATGCTGAAACGACGTGCAAGCCGCTTTCTCAGAGCACTCGCAGTTGTCGACGTACCCCGTTTCAAATTACATACATTCATCCTGGTTCCCTGTTTGTTGATAACGATTTTATCTTCAGGTAGTGGATCGGGATGATATTCTCCACTGTAATTCTCTTTATCTTTCAACTGTTCCTGTATTTTTTTTGCCGACATTACAAAGCCATTCTTATCGCCATTTTTCATACTCTGTATTTCTATCGTATCGGCAATTGAAAAAAGCGACAATTTCCCGATGCCTTTCCTGCCCATTACAAGTCTTTTATATTTCGGAGTTATTGCCTCACTTGGTTGCTCTCGCCTAATGTAACCGACGAGAAGGTACTTATCATTAAGGTCATCATAACTCATTCCACAGCCATCATCTGTGATTGCTATCTCGTCACTTCCTATGACGATATCCACTACTTCGGCGTCTGCATCCCAAGCATTAGCCACCACTTCCGATAATACAGCAGGGATATTACTATACAGATTTATTCCGAGGTGATTCAGCACGTTAAGACTTATGGTCATTTTATAAGTCTTTTCAGTCATGGAATGCGCCCTCTAAATGATTGAGTATGCTACGCCCGATTATAACACCCAGTCGAACCGGCACAGCGTTACCTGTATGTATAGCTACCTGTTGAAATAACGCTGGCTTCTTCGGATCACTGAATTTGTAGTATCTGGGGAATGTTTGAAGAAGTGCTCCTTCTCTAAGAGAAAGCGCCCTATTCTGCTCAGGGTGGCCAAACCGCCCAGTTCCGTAGTTATAAAACTGTGTAGTGATGGTCGGTGCTGGTTTATCCCAAACCATACGGCCGTATACCGAAACATACCTTTTGCCAGTCTCCCTAATATGACAACGCAAGCGTAGTTCTTCATTCCAATCACGCCAAGTCCGGCCGGGTTTGGATTCTTGGATGCGTCTTTTATTGATTGAAGTGAGTCGCGCAGCTCTATGTAACGGGTCTTTCTTGGACTTCCCACCATCCTCAAGAGCTTCAAGCTTTCCTATCGCATTTCTGACAGTTCGATAGTGTGCCTGAGAGTGGGTTTTCGGAATCAGACCGATGTTACCTGACTTGGAAGCTAAAAGAACCAGGCGGGTTCTCCTTTGTGGTATCCCGTAATCGGGGCAGTATACCGTTTCCCAGGATACGCTATAGTTGAGAGATTTCAAGCCGTCCACGAAGTCACTGAATACCTTCTGGTTCTCTATTTGAGTCACGTTCTCCATCGACACTATCTCGGGCTCAATCTCTTTAACCAGCCTATCAAACGCATAGAGCAGCCTCCATCTCTCATCTTCGTTCCTTTTATCGTTCTTTTGGGTATGTGGTGAAAAGGGCTGACAGGGAGCGCATCCGACGAGGATCTTAACGTCGCCTAGGGGATACAATGTAGATACGTCAGCGCCTGATAATTGCCTTACATCGGAATGTATAAAGCGTGCTCCATTATTGGATTCGTAGGCATACTGGCAGGTCCCATCGTTGTCAATACCTGCATTCACCCTAATGCCCGCTTTTATTAGACCATGTGTCATACCACCGACGCCGCAGAAAAGATCTACTGCCGAAGCTTTAACTTTCATTTGGCTCTAGTATACATTGGTTCTTGCCGAACAGCAAAAAGCCAGATTGTGTGGCCGCTGGGATACTCTATGGCTCTCTGTTCTAATCGTTACGGTTAGCTTTCTAGTAGCATTCATTTAAGGTTTTGCCAAGAAGGACAAGTAACTCGCAAAAATAGTTCTCACTAGGTGAGTTATCCCTGCCTCTTTCACTCAAAGGGTGGGCTTGTTAAACCAGTCTCTTCAATGTTCCAGCCGCACTTTTTGCATTCTATGTACTCCATAGGTATTGGAAACCCATCAAAATCGGTAACCCCCTTGGTCACCCTCGATAATTTGATGCTCCCACACATTGGACACTTGTAATACTTTGACTTTGACAACTCTCCTTGTTTTCTCAGGAGATTCAGTAACATCTCCATCGACAAGGCTGTCATAAATACACACCATCTGGCAATACCACCAAATACATTCCTGTCATGCTGAATCTTGAGGGCCAACTTAAACACCGAGCAGGTTAGTCTGAATATCTCATCGTCCCGAATCACTGCACGTAGCATAGTTTTCACGTCATTTGCCCCGATATCCACTTCCTCGTCACTCCCCCTGTCTACCCACAGCTTTTGTGCAAACTCAATCCAAGCATCTCTTACCAAGATACCTGTTTGCTGCCATTCTTCTGTCTCGTCCGATTTCTCCAATTGGTCTATTGCTAGCTTCAGCTTCCTGCTTACTAGCGGATGGTAGTCATCTATATTCTCAAGTGCTTCCTTTATGATGTCTTGTTGCATGCTCTGCTCCGTTATTCGTTTATGATATATTCCGTCTTTGAGACTGTTGAGTTTTGATGGGACTATCTAATTATATGCATTATATCATCATTTCTAAATTTCTTCGGGTAAAAGCTACGGATGGTTTGTTTCTATCAATAAGGGCTAGCTGCGTGGGATAAACGCTCCATCGTTTTGTTAACTCTGCCATTCATGAAAGCGGTGAATCCCTTTTTCGAAAGCTATGACTTATTCTTCCAAATGCTAGAAGTAGGTAAATATCAGGATTTCACCTCAGCGCTTGAAGCAGCTCCAGAGGGAGAGTAAGCCGATACTTCAGCTTCGCCGATGAAGGACTGATTGAGAAATACGACCCGGATTTCTTGAGCTTAAGAAAGTAAGGGATATTTGTGAAGAACCAGAACGAAATTGAATTCGCAACCTTTACCCGGCAACCTTAAATAGAAGGGGTGGGAAGGGGGCTCAGCGCCCCCTCCCGTTCTTGTTATTCCAGTGCCACTTTCCACACTGCTGGCATTTTCAGGCGCCTGGCGTGGTTGGTTGAAGGGCGGTAAGGCTAGAGCAGAGAAGCTATCACCGGAAGAACGCAGAGAGATTGCTAAGAGGGTGGCTGAAGCAAGGTGGGGGAAGTAATCACACTCAAGCAATTATGGGTGAGGAGTAATTGCGAAAATGGTTATTTCCCCCTTAGATGGGCCATAATACCAAAATAGTCTATACGCCGCTGGTCTCTTCTGTTGCGCATATGCCTCAAATACCTTTTCCCCATTTGGCCCACTTAAACTCATAAAAGGGTGAGTTTCTAAGCTGGGATGCCGAGGATTTCGTGCTAGAAATTTTATGGTTTTCCTAACGGCTTTGTAGCGAGCTTTATCCGATGGGTTATCCTGAAGTGATTTATAAGTTGCCTTTGCCTCATCTGTCCATTCTAGCTCAAACAAGACTCAAAACCCTATAAAGTGCTGATGTCAACCTTAGACACCTTGCCCTGTGCAGCCTCAGCAAGACCCCTCCGAACTGATGCAATAGCATCGGGATTCTTGAATAGCCAAGCTTCTGAGGCAGAGACTGTCACTTGAGGGTCTAGTACAATTTGCCCCACGCTGTTGCTGTAGATATGGTAAGTAATGTCTTCCCCCACCAAGAAACTGGGCAAAACTACTCGCTTTTTGGAATCTGGTTTTACGCTCCCAGGTATCCTTGTTAATTCCTCATCCTTTATTATGGTTGTCATACATCTACTCCTTTACTATCTACCTACACACATATTTTATCATAGTGGGATTGTTTGTCAAGTGGGATAACCCCACTTTTTCACTCCTCGTGACATTGCTGGCTGACCGAGCTCGAACTTACTTGCTGTAAGAAATGCGCAGGCTCTTATATTCATTGGGTCAACTTATTTCCTCCTTTAGGAGGAGGCTTAGCGCCCCTCCCGTTGTCGCTATTCCAGTACCATTTCTTGCATTGCTGGCATTTCCATGCCTGCGTGGGCTTACCTGTCTTCTTGTCGGTGAACTTTATGAGCTCCACGAACTCATCGGTGCCGCAACTTTTACCCGGCAACCATACAATGCTCCAGTTCAGATAGATAGGTGACACTTGATAGGAGACGAAAGGTGGTATAATGGTTGCATTCCGACCTTATGGCTAAAAGGAGGCTGAGGTGAAAGGAAGTCGTACTAAGAAGGTTATTCTAATTGTCATATCCATTGCTGTGGTACTGGTTCTCGGTGGTGGCTATGCCTGGTTCCACAATTTGACCAGAGCACCGCTGCCCCAGCATGACGGAGAGCTAAGAGTAGCCGGGCTGAACGACACAGTGGAAATCCTGCGTGATGAGTGGGGTATCCCGCAGATCTACGCCAGCAGCATGCATGACCTGTTCTTCGCCCAGGGATACACGCAAGCCCAGGACCGCTGGTGGCAGATGGAGTTCTTTCGGCACCTGGGGAGCGGCACAATCGAGGAGCTAGTTGGCAAAAATAGCGACCTGCTTGCCGCAGACATTTTTCTTCGCAGCCTTGGCTGGCGGCATGTAGCAGAGCAGGAAGCAGAAAACTATGACCATGAGACCCTCGCCAATGCTCAGGCCTTCGCCGATGGCGTCAACGCCTACATTACGAGCCGTGACCCCGGCGAACTGGCTCTAGAATACAGCATCCTTGGACTAACAGGCATTGATATCCAAATCGAACCGTGGACGCCTGTTGACTCGCTAACATTTGCCAAGATAATGGCATGGGAGTTAGGTTTCAGGGGGAGCACGGAGGAACTCCGCTCCACCCTCTATGAACTCCTCGGCCAGGGGATGACTGACCAATGGTTAACGCCTCCATGGCCGTACGGTGAAAAGCCTACCATCATCCAGCCAGAAGACTTGCCGATAACAGAATCAACTCTCACCAGCCAAGTTAACAACACCACCATGCCTCCTGAAGTTGATACGTTGGCCATGGAAAACATCTGCCCGGACACGCACCCGATTTTCGGTGATAGCTCAGGCCTGGGCAGCAATAACTGGGTAGTCAGCGGCAGCATGACGGCGAGCGGCATGCCGCTGCTGGCCAATGACCCTCACCTGGGCATTCAGATGCCATCAATCTGGTACCAAATCGGCTTGCACTACCAACCCACCAACGGAGAATCTCCTCTGGACATAGCAGGGTTTACCTTCGCACCTTCACCGGGAATCATCATCGGCCACAACAACTTTATTGTCTGGGGGGTGACCAACGTTGACCCGGATGTATTCGATTTGTATCGTATTCGTGTCAATCCTGATAATCCGCTCCAGTACGAGTGGAATGGCGAATGGCGTGATATGACCCTGTACGAGGAAACCATTCACTTTGGAGACGGCGAAGAACCAATCACCATCCAGGTTCGTGAAACGCACCTCGGCCCAATCATCAACGATAATCACATAAACGAAGAAACCGGCGATATCACTGGCTTCAACAATGAAGACCCGATGGCATTGCGCTGGACGGCTTTAGACCCAGGCACGATCACGCAGGCGATTGTTAAGCTTGACAAAGCAACTAACTGGGAAGAATTCCGCGGAGCGCTCCAGTACTGGGATGTTCCTTCGCAGAACTTCGTTTATGCCGACGTGGAAGGTAACATCGGCTATCAGACGCCTGGCCGCATTCCCATCCGCGCTGAAAATCACAGCGGGCTCCTTCCCGTCCCGGGCTGGACAGACGAGTTTGAATGGCAGGGCTTCATACCATACGATGACCTCCCCCGCATCCTCAACCCGGAACGTGGCTATATTGTCACCGCCAACCAGGCACTTGTTCCCCTGGAGTACTATGACCAACTGGCACAGGAACTGGCAGCGGGGCGAAACTACGTCATCAGCCACGAATGGAACTACGGCTATCGTGGGCAACGGATTGTCGAGCTGCTGAAAGAAAAGGCACCACATACCATTGCCAGCTTCCAGGCTATTCAGGGCGACAATAAGCTGATTAGCGCCGAAGAACTGATGCCTTACCTCGCCAGCCTGCAGTTCGCTGATACCGATCTGGCTGAAGCTCGCGACTGGCTGCTTGAATGGGACTGCCAATGCAATGCGGACAGCCCGCAAACTGCACTGTACGCCGAGTTCTGGGCAAAATTGGTGGACAACCTGTATAGCGACCAGCTAGGTGAAGAGGCACAAGCGGATGGTGAAAGCAACGAAATGTGGGCTACGTTTTTGCTGATGGAAGAACCTGACAACGCCTGGTGGGACGATATTACGACAGAGGATGTAGTTGAAACCCGCGACGATATTCTGGTTCGCTCATTCCGTGAAGGTTACGCCAACACGATTGCTGCGCTTGGTAAAAATCGCAATGATTGGAGATGGAGCGAGTTACATACTGCAACCTTCGTCAGTAACCCGCTTGGATTGAGCGGCATTGGTCTGATTGAGAATATCGTCAATCGCGGTCCATTTGCCACCAGCGGCAGCACAGAGACCATTAATGCAAATCGGTGGACTGTCAGTTCTGGTGACTTCACCGTGTCCAGCTTACCATCCATGCGCATGGTCGTCGACCTTGGTGACCTTACACAAAGCGTCACCGTTCATACTACTGGTGAGAGCGGTCATCCTTACAGTCAGCACTATGACGACATGATTGACCTGTGGCGCAACATGGGATATTATCCTATGCTCTGGACACGGGAGCAAGTCGAGTCAGCTGCCGTTAACAGGCTCATCTTGAATCCAAGCGACTAAAAGTAGGAGCAAGCCTTAGACCCGCTCCCGGCAAGCATCAGAGCAACGATATTACTTCAAGTTAATCTCCCCAGAAAACTATGACTTATTCTTCCAAATGCTAGAGAGGGCGAATATCAGGATTTCACCTCGACGCTTGAAGGGAATCTAGAGCAGGAGTGAAGCCGTAGTGAACGTGCTGCCAGAGATTTCCCTGACCTGGCTAACTAGAAAACCGCACAATTCGCCAAAATGTTACACAAAAAAGAAGGAAAGTTATATTGCTACCCTTTAGCTGTAAACCTACTATTGACCAATCACCGTTGCACGAACATAGGCATGTCCGATTTCGTGCGTATAGCCGGATACCATAGCCTATCCACTCCTGAGGCTTCGGATAATCTCCCCGAACTTTGGTCTTTTCCCATACATCAGCAAGTAAGTCCTGAAAACCCTGATGGTTAATAACAAAATTCCAATGATGGAGAGCACCAGCACCGCTATACTGGCAGCCAGTTGCCAGGCAGGTATATCACTCACGCCGAGCCTTATCATCACTTCCACAGGAGCTGTGACAGGGAAAATGGTAAGAACTACCCAAATTGGGTTGTTCGGAAACAACATAAGTAGAGACATGAACCAGAGAGGTATAAATAAGGGAAGTGTAAAAATCCCGATCAGTTGTTGTCCTTCCCGGGAACTGGAGCTGATGGCGCCGATACCTGCTGAAAGCACGGCGAACAACAAGTAGCCCAGGATGAAATACACTACAGCCAGAACAAGGAAGTTAGCTGGTAATTGTATTATGCTGATAAAACCGCCGAAAGTGGATGCGGCCAGGCTCAACAGGACTGACGCCGAGATTACCCAGACGACTACCTGCGCCAGCCCGGCAGCACCAATCCCGAAAACCTTGCCGGTGAGTAACTGCCTGGCGGAAACGGAGGACAACAATATCTCTATAAGGCGATTCTCTTTCTCCTCACCAAGCCCTTGCAGCAGATAGGTGGAGGAGAAAACGATGGAGAATGAAAGTAAAAGGCTAAAAACAACTGGAATGATAAAATTCCCGAATCCGCCTTGCTCCGGAGCTATGTCGCCGGTTTCAGTAAGCCTGGTGGTAACCAGATTCAAGGGTGCTTCTACCCGGTCTACAGTGGCTGCGGGCACCTTGCCCTCCAATAGATTACTCAAGAGGAAATTCCTGATTGCCGTCGCAATGTCGTCTGGTGCCACCAGTTGTTTCTCCAAGGTATACCGGCTAACCACTCCCGTCGAGATATAATCCGGCGGAATGACGAAATACTCTTTGATATCCCCTTCTACCAGTGCTTCAGTCGCGTCATCCTGTGTATCAAAGCGAACCAGATTTACCTTATCCTGTTGGGTATATCCCTCGAATCCGCCTGACTTATCTACATATCCAATTGTTACTTCTTCTACAACGGGCGGCGCCGCAATTCCTGATATGAACTGGAAACCTCCTATGGCCAGAAGGGCTACTAGTGGCACGATAAGGGTCATAATGATAAACCCTCTCCTCTTTATCGTGTGCAGGAATTCATGTCTTAATATCAATAGCGTCTTATTCATGGTTTTTACCAACAACCTTCAGGAATATTTCGTTCAGTGAAGGAGTAGCTACCTCAAAGCGATTGATTACTATCCCGGTACCAATCAATCGTTCCAGGATTTGCGCAGGAGTTGTATTTCCATCAAGGACCAGCTCAACGTAGCCCTTGTGAGTGCGCTTCTCGGTAACTCCCGGCACTTCCCCCAGCTCACCCTCAAAATCCAGAATAACCGAACTGCTTCTATACCTTGACTTGATTTCAGTCAGATTCCCGTAAAGAACTGTGCGCCCGTTGTCTATCATTAATATGCGGTCGCAAAGCTCCTCTACTTCATTCATCCTGTGTGTGCTCAGGATTACGGCTTTACCCTGATTCCTCAAGTCAACGAACATCCTTTTCACTAACTCGGTGTTAACCGGGTCGAGACCGGCAAAGGGTTCGTCAAGAATAACCAGTTCCGGGTCATGGATGATAGTAACGATGAATTGGATAATCTGCCCCATGCCCTGGCTCAGCTCCTCAATCTTCTTTCTTTTGTGCGGTAGCATACCTGTTTGGTTGAGCAGCTCATCAGCTTTTTCCTCGGCTGAGTGCCTGTCCATACCTTTGAGGGAGGCAAGGTAGATGATGGAATCGATGGTAGTCAGCTTCCTATACAGTCCTCTTTCCTCAGGCAAGTAGCCAAGCCTATTCTTGCTGGCTTCACTCAACTTCTCGTCGAGCATTGTCACGTCGCCCGAGTCTGGCTTGATGATGTCCATCATCATCCTGATGGTGGTAGTCTTGCCCGCACCATTAGGACCAATTAGACCAAATATCTCACCTTGAGCGACAGAGAAGGATAGATCGTTAACCACGGCCTTGTTTGCGTAGGACTTGAATATATGATTGACTTCAGCTGCAAGCATAGTAGAAGCACCTTCTCCAATTCTCATTATATAGCAGAGCAGTCAATATGGTAATTACCTTATAATAAATCGTAATTTTGTTTGCTTAGCGGTAAAATATGCTGCTAAACGCCTTTATCGTATCCTGCCTCTTGCCAGTGAGGCAAATATGCCTCCAACACAAAGTATAGCAAATATCAGGATTTCACCTCGACGCTTGAAGGTGACTAGAAAACTGCACGATTCGTCAAATTATGTGGAAATGGCTACAAGCTGTTGACCAAGGTGGAAGGCATCTTGCAGGGCTGCAGGATGTTCTTTAATCTGAGCTTTGCTATCGATTCCTCTGATCAACAAGTCGCCGGAATATTTCACGCCGATGGCATCAAAGAAATATTTTACCGTAAGCACCGCGCCATCGAACAGCCTCTTGCCCCGGGTAGCGCCAACTGAGATGAATAGTCCTCTCCGTATTCGGTCATCCTCCCTCCCTATACCCAGAACGTGTCTTCTCACCCAAAGCGCCTGGCATCTATCCACTATGGCTTTTGACTGGCTGGTAATACCGTAGAAAAATATCGGCGAAGCAAAAATAATGTGGTCAGCTTCCAGAAGCTCCTCGTACAGCCATTGCATATCATCCTTAATCGGACAGTGACCATCTTTGAGACAGGCGTATATTTCCTGACACGGGGAGACTTTAAGTTGTGAAACCACCACCTTTTCTACCTCTGCCCCCCTCCCTTTGGCACCTTCCAATGCTCTGTCAAGGAGAATTTCAGTATTGCTCTGTCTCCTGGGGCTACCCATGATACCTAATACTTTCACGTTGCTCTTCTTACCAGAGACGGGAAGATTGCGGCATTTGTCACTCCCTAACTGTTCTCCAGTGCTTATTGTAACACTAAATTGCCCAAGACCCTCTGGAAGTGAGAAATCAGACTCTATTCGGACCTGAGTGCTTCAATGGGATTAAGCCGGGAGGCTTGCCAGGCTGGATAAAAACCAAAGAATAGACCGATGCCGACCGATACCGAAACGGCAAGGATGACTATATCAGCAGTAACCACAGATGGTATCTGCCCCACGCTGGACACGAAATATGAGACTGCCCAGCCCAGGGCAATCCCGATTATGCCACCGACCAGTGTCAGGAAAGCGGCCTCCATGAGAAATTGAGTCCATATATCTCGTCCCGTGGCTCCCAGCGCCTTGAGGATGCCTATCTCCCTCCTCCTCTCTGTTACAGACACGAGCATTATATTCATCACTCCGACACCCCCCACCAGCAGCGAAATGCCAGCGATAGCGCCCAGGAAAATGGCTATCGTTCCCGTTATTTCAGACACGGTTTCGATTATCTCTTCCATCGAAATAATCTCAAAGTCATCATCCGCATTCGCAGCAAGCTGATGGCGAGAGCGGAGCAGTTCGGTTATTTCATCAATAACGTAGTCTCCTTGCTCTTGGTCGCTTACCGTCAGCGTTATGTAATGCACCACATGGTCTCCCTGGGCGGTCCGTGGCTGGTAAACCGTCTGCTGGAAGGTGGTCAATGGGATAAAGATATTATCATTAGGCGAACCCTCCATGGCTTCCTTGCTCTCCAATACGCCAATGACACGCACAACAATGCCGCCCATCCACATCTGTTGCCCTATTGGGTCAGCATCTCCAAACAGCGTCTCTTTGACGTCGGAACCGAGCACGGCTACCTTGGCACCACGCTGATAATCATATTCAGTAAAGAAGGCGCCATGGGCAATCTCCAGATTATTTACCTGCATATGCTCCGGGGTGACCCCGAAAACCTGAGCCCTCACGTTCTCACCACCGACGATCAGCTGGAGATTGCTGGCCAAGACAGGAGCCATTGAGGATACGGAAGGAACCTGCTCTGCTATTGCCTCCGCATCTTCCTGGGTGAGGGTTTGAGCACTGCCGCCAGCAGCCCAGGCTTCCTCCTCGGTAGTCCAACCAGGGGTGATGAAGACGACATTTGACCCGAGACTTTCGATCTGAGAGATGATCTCTGCCTCGACACCTCTACCGATGGACATCAAGGCAATCACTGCAGTTATGCCAATGACGATTCCCAGCATGGTCAGGGAGCTACGAAGCTTGTGCGTAATCACCCCGGACCAGGCGGCGGACAGAGAGTCAAGCCACTTATTCACAGCGTTTCCTCCATTACTACCTGGCCATCCTTCAAATGGATAATGCGCTGGCAGTGGTGAGCAAGGTTACTGTCATGCGTTATCATGATCAGAGTACCGCCCTGCTCGGCACGTAAGGAGGTGAGTATAGAGATTACCTCCTCGCCGGCGCGGCTGTCCAGGTTGCCGGTAGGCTCATCGGCGAGAATCAGGGGCGGGCTTTTCGCCAAAGCCCGGGCAATGGCAACTCTTTGCTGCTCTCCTCCTGAAAGCTCGTTAGGGCGATGATTTGCCCGATCGGAGAGCCCAACCTTAGCCAGTGCCTGCATAGCACGTTCATGGTCTGCACCACCAGCGAATCTCAACCCGAGTTGTACGTTACCCAGTGCCGAAAGCCGGGGCAGTAAATTGAAAGTCTGGAAGACGAAACCAATCTTCTTGCCTCTGACCAGGGCCAGTTCACCGCTACTGAGGCGGTTTACTTCTTTACCCTCCAGATAGTAGCTCCCTGAAGTTGGTGTATCCAGGCAACCAATGAGGTTAAGGATGGTCGTTTTGCCCGAGCCGGAGGGCCCCATAATCGCTACTGACTCGCCCTTCTCAATATTCAGGTTTATCCCCCTGAGCACGGCCAGCTCTCTGTTGCCCATGGGATAGACTTTGGTTATATTCTGTAACTGGATCATCAATGTGGCCCCCCTCCCTGTATCCACATCCCTTCAGGCTCCTCTTGTTGGGGTGTCGTTGTGTCCGGGACAACCACCTGCTCGCCCTCGCTGAGCCCCTCGGTGACCTCAGTGTACTGCCAGTTGCTGATGCCAGTCCCTATAATGCGTTCTTCAGTAGTGCCATTGGGCGAGACAACCTGGACGTAGGTTTGCCCTCCCTGGGTGGTAATCGCTGAGTTTGGTATCAGCAGCACATCGCCCCTCTCCTCCTCCGGTAGACTTACGATGACACTCAGGCCTTCCCTGAGCTGTTTTTGAGCTACAGCTTCGAGCGGCTGTATTTCGACTTTCACCTCGTAGTTCACTACTCCTGACGCAATAGTGGCTGTGGGCGAGACATAGGTGACTTGAGCGGGGAGACTCATACCCGGCAGTGCATCAATCTGCACCGTAGCGTTTTCTCCCTCACCCACCTGGAAAATATCCATCTCGCTGACGAGGATATCCACCTCAAACTTGGTCGCCCTGGCAACCTCCATGACCACCGTGTCTGCATTCACTCCCTGGCCAGCGTCAACATTCATCTTAATAACGATGCCATCAAAGGGAGCAGTAATCTTCGCCTTATCCAGTCCGGCTTCCGCGCTGTCGAGCTGCAGCTCAAGCCTCTTTAGCGAAAGAGGCAGAGACCATACTCTGGATTCCGCTTTTTCCTTCGCCTTGTCCACAGCCAGCTTCACTTGATCCAGCGACGATTGTGCCTCCCCGATTTTTCCTTCATCCAGAAGCTGCTGTGCTTCCGTCAGGCTAGCCTCAACTTCATCCAGAGCCAGCCATGTCCCGGGCACATCACTGAGATGCGTATAGGAATAATAAGGATAAATCGTCTGCTCCAGGTTAAGCCAAGCCAGCGCCACATTTATCTCAAGCTGAGGAGCATCAAGCCTTGCCAGCACCTGTCCTTTTGTAATGGAGTCTCCCTCTTCTACCAGAACCTCCCCCACTGTTCCCGAAGCCCCGAAACTGAGGCTCCGTTTGTCGGATAACTCCAGATTGCCGCTGGCAGTGATATCCACAGCTATATCACCGCGTTGTACCGTTGCTATTTGGTATTCCGTCGCCTCTGTCCCGCCTGGACCAGAACTACAGCCCAGCGGGGTAACCGTGAGTCCAACGAGAATACAGGCCATCAAGATTGTATATATGATTTTCTTCATAGTGTTCCGTGCCTCCATTATTATTCCTGAGCAAGATGAAAGTGAATTCTTTTTTAGCGTAGCAGGGAAATGTTAAGTTGTTATTAAGATATTGTATGAGTTGGCAGAAATAGTGTCAAATCAATCCGCTACCGGGAGGGTAAAGGAAAAACGACTTCCCTTTCCCCGCTCACTGTGGGCTTGAATCGTACCGCCATGGGCCTCAACCAAACGCTTGGCTATGGTGAGACCGAGACCGCTGCCACCAGTAGTTCTGGCACGGGATTTGTCCACGCGGTAAAAGCGTTCAAAGATGTTGGGTAGGCCCTCAGCAGGAATACCTTCACCTGTATCTGCAACGCTTACCTCTACCCAGTTGCCCTGCTGTGCGGCAGTTACGGTGATGGCATCTCCTTCAGCCGTGTGAGCTAGCGCATTTTCCAGAAGATTACGCAGCACCTGGCTAATCCGGGGCGAGTCAATATTCACCGCCGGGAGTCTATCAGGTAGGTCAACGGACACCGATAATCCCTTTGTTGTTGCTTGGGCCTGCAACCCACCCACCGTCTGCTTGATTAACTCTCCGATGTTTTCCGCCTGACAAACGAGCTTCAGTTCGCCTGCCTCGGCGAGGCTTAGCTCCTGGAGGTCGTCAACCAGGCGTGACAGCAGAGCTGCCTCTTCATCAAGGGAGCGAATAGTATCCGCATCTGGTTTTATCACGCCGTCACGAACTGCCTCCAGGTAACCTCTCAGGTTGGATAGGGGAGTTCTCAGCTCGTGGGCGATGTCAGCTACCATATTGCGTTGCAGTTGCTCAGCCCGTTCCAGGTCGGTTGCCATGGAGTTAAAGGTATCAGCTAGCTCTCCAAGTTCACCTTTATCCTTAACCTGTACCCTTTGAGAAAAATCACCGCGCCCCAGCTGCCGGGCAACGGAGGTAAGAGCCTTAACCGGGGCCAGGATTCGCCGTGACAGGAAAAAGGTGATTACCAGAGCAATAGCAACCCCGATCAAGCCTCCCCAGATGAAAAAGCGCCCTATTGCCACGAAAAGGATTTGTAGTGAGATAAGACCTACATCCGATGATGATTCCGGGGTGATGTAAAGTGTGCCAATGGTACCTGTCTGCCACGAGGGTGATAGGGGCCTGCCTGGTGAATCAGGAGCATACGATTCCCCTAAGACATTTCCCTCAGAATCAGCGACTACGATGCCAATGGCATCGGTCACTATGATTCGCTGCCCGTAGAGGTTACCCCACTGCTCCACAAAGGGTTGAATTCCCTCCCAGTCCCCTCGCTGCAAGTAATAACCGGATAGCCCAATTTCCATCCTCTCGGCACGCATTTGGGCAACTTGTTCTTCAAATCGGCGGATCTCAGCCTGGGTAGCCCGGTTAATGAAGAAGAATACTGAACCAATCACCACCAGTATCACCAGTGTGAAAGATACGACAAGCCGAAAACGCAAACTATGTATCATTGCTCATCTCTGAAAGCTTGTAGCCGGATCCGTACACTGTCCTCAGGTATTTTGGGTGGCTCGGGTCCGGCTCAAGCTTTCGGCGCAGGTTAAGGATGTGAACATCGATGGTGCGGTCAAACCCCTCAAAATCATAGCCAAGAGCCTCATCAATAAGCTGCACCCGGCTGAAAACCCTACCCGGTTCCTTGGCTAGGACTCCCAGCAGCTTAAATTCAACTGTGGTGAGATTTAGAGACCTGCCAGCAAGTGATGCCTCGTGTCTGAGAAAGTTGACAGTGAGCTCACCGCGCTTGATTTCATCAGGACCACGCTCTCCGGGGAGGCGCCTCAGCACTACTCGGACTCTGGCGGCTAGCTCCCTGGGACTGAAGGGCTTGGTCACGTAGTCATCTGCCCCCAAGTCCAGCCCTATTAATTTATCCTGGTCAGTAGTCTTGGCGGTAAGCATAATGATCGGCACGTCGGATTCACCCCTGAGCGTGCGACAAATCTCAAGACCGTCAATGCCGGGCAGCATGAGGTCCAGAACGATGAGGTCAGGATGACCCTCCCGGGCCAGGCGTAATGCTTCAGTACCATCATAAGCAGTGAGCACACGGTAGCCATCTCTGTTCAGGTAGAGCTTGACCAGTTCCACCGTTTTGACATCATCATCAACCACCAGAACCTTTTTGCCTGCCATCTCTGACTCCCCTAACGATTCATCATGCTTTTCTAATACTATAACAAGAATGTTAAGGAATTGTTAAGGATTTTTCTCCCACATTTAAAAGAGAGGGGGAATGTTCTCCCCCTCTCTGCTCATGGTCAACCAGAGCGTCTACATGGGAAGCTGGTTAGTTATTCTGTGGGAGCACCTGGTCCACCCCAGCCAAGTGGTCCACCCATACGACAGAACCCACCATGACCACGGAAGCCAAATCCGACCGCGACGTCAGGCCTTGCCTGCCACCACTCGAGGTACTGGTCAGCTTCGTCCTGGGTTATCCGGCCTTGTTCTACCAGGTTTGCAAGGCGGTTTTGCATGGCTTCAGCCTGTATCTCGCTTCTGGCTTGGGCAAAGGCGTCTTGCAGCGCCTGCTGGTCAATGGTGGTGCCCGTGTTCTCTTCATAGATTTCGCAGACCCTGTCTAGCAACGCCCAATGTTGAGCCTCAGGTGGGCTCCCGGCCTCATCACCATTGCCGGCAGCAAGGACTACCCCCACTGAGCTCCCGACCAGTAATATGGCAGCCAGTGCAATAACCATAACCTTCTTGCCTCGCCACATTTCTATCTCACCTCCTTTCTACACATTATTATCAGCTGATGATGTAATAATAGCATCTGAATATTAAAATCCTATTAAGATTTGGGTAGATGCCTCAATTTTGTATTGAGTTGCATCAGGTAAATTTTGGCAATGTCGCGCTATAATTTATTCTTCCAAACGCTAAGGGAGAGAGCATCAGGATTTCACTTCAGCGCTTGAGGCGGATTTAGAGCGGGAATAAGGCCGTAGTGAGCGCGCTGCCAAGGATTTCCCTGACTTGGCTAACTAGAAAACTGCACAATTCGCCAGATTGTCGAGCCAATGGGCTAGCTTTGCTGTTCAGCGACGAGTTCTGCCAGCTGGTCCAGCACCGCCTTCAGAGCGTCCAGCTCCTCTCCATAGCTAGCCCAGTCACCCGCCTTAAGGTACTGCTGAGCATTGTTGTAATGCTGCTGGGCTTCCTCAATCAGACTGGCTATCTCAGCGGTTACCGGCTCCTCAGGTCCTGGTGGAGATGGCGGTGTGATCTCAGGTTCAGTCGGTGGCGCCTCAGTACCGAAGATAGCCGTAAGGCTTCCCTCCAATGTGCGTTCCATAGCTATGTGCTCACCGGCAGCTACAATAACTCGCTTCAGCTCTGGAAGCCCACCAATCTCCGCCTGGAGGAAGACTGGCTCCACATATAGATTGGACTTGCCTAAGGGAATCAGCAACAGGTTGCCGCGGATAACTCGAGAGCCACCACGACTCCACAAGGCAAGCTGCTCGGTGATAACCGTATCCTGCTGGATTCGGTTCTCAATCTGGCTGGGACCATACACCAGACGCTCCTTGGGGAAATGGTAGGCAAGCAGCTTGCCGTAATTTTCTCCATCACAGCGGGCAGCAAGCCAGCCAATAGTATTATCCTTGTTCACCGGGGTAAAGGGTAACATGAGCAGGAACTCCTCCTTTTCCTCATCGGGCAGGCGCATGATGACATAGTAGGGCTCTATAAGTTGTCCGCTGCCGGCATATACCTCTGTGGGCACAGTCCACAGGTCTTCCTTGTTGTAAAATACCCGGGCATCCTGCATATGGTAGGTTCGGTATACCGAGGCTTGAATACTAAACATGTCCTCAGGATAACGGAGGTGGACTCGTAAAGACTCGGGCATCTGCTCCGCGGAGACAAAGAGGTCGGGGAAGATAGTCTGGTATGTCCGTATTAAAGCATCATCTGGCTCAGTGACATAGAAAATGACACTGCCATCGTAGGCATCAACAACTACTTTAACGCTGTTGCGAATGTAGTTCATCCCATCCTTATGTGGCTCAGAATAGGGATAGCGGTCAGTGGTGGTATAGGCATCCTGTATCCAATATAAGCCTCCATCCAGCACCACCAGATAGGGGTCATTGTCCAGCCTCAAAAATGGCGCCAGGTGACTCACTCTCTCTTTGATGCTTCGATAATACAAGATGCTGCTCTCGGGGCTTAATTCGCCGCTGATAAGGATATTAAAGTCACCAAATTGCCAGGCATAGACCAATCGACGGAAAAAACTGCCGATGTTAACCCCACTCTCACCCTGATAGTAACCGTAGACATTCTCATCACCCATAGGATAATCGAATTCCTGGGTTTTTGTTTTCACAATCACGTAGTTATCCGTTTCTTCTCCAAAGTATATCTGCGGCCGCTCTATATTGAACTTACCAACAGGAGGTATATCCTTTACCATCAATTCAGGCAGTCCCTCCGGGCTAATCTCATTAACGGGGCTCAGGGCAACACCATAGCCATGGGTAAACTGTAGCCGCCGGTTGACCCAGGTCTGCGCTTCTCCAGCCAATTTGTCCGCAGATAATTCTCGGGCTGATAGCATGACCTGACGGTAGTTATCATCGATGATATAGCGGTCAACATCGACATCATGGAAATCATAGTACAGTCGAATGGCTTGAATCTGATTATAGGTGTCCTTTAACGGACGGTGGTCCCAGACCCTGATGTTGTTGATGGTCTCTTCGTTTTCGACTACATCCTGGTAGCTTGGTGACTTCTCAGCAGGAAAGGCTTCCTCCTTAATCTGGCCCAAACCAAAAGCCTCTCTGGTAGATTGGATATTGTACTCGATGTATGGCGTTTCGCGAGCTAGCTCGCTGGGCTCTACCTGAAATCTCTGTACCAGAGCGGGGAAAATTGCTCCAACAATGATAGCAACTGCTATCCATCCCCCGAAGGCATAGAGGGCCCAGCGAGACTTACGCTTCAATAAGGACACCACAATGATTCCGATAGAAATAATTCCTACTACTAAAAGGATCCACTGTGCTGGCAACTGGGCATGCATATCAGCATAGCCGGCTCCGAACACCACCCCTCGAGTGGAAAAGACCAGTTCCCAGATACCAAGCCAGTAACCCCAGGTGAAGAGGCCTAGAATAGCTACACCCAGACCACACGCATGGGCTAACACCGGCCTGGCAAAATCAAATTTAAGCCGCTGCGTCCCATAGCTCACGACATACACTAGGGCGCTGCCAATAGAGGTGACTATCAGCGCACCTATGAACCAGCTTCGCATCATATGGAGGAAAGGCAATGTGAAGACATAGAAGCTAATCTCTCTATCGAAAACAGGGTCGGCGATACCAAAAGGCTGTCCGTTGAAGAACTGGAGCACGATTTGCCAGTTGCCCTGGGCCACCAAGCCAAATATTATACTGAGCAGTACCGTTCCCAGGATAACGCCCCACTTGTATGTCCGCTGTGGCCGGCGCGCTATAGTCCAGGGCCAAAAATGTCTGCCACTACCAGGTGCCAGGCGTGTAGCCAGCACCAGGTTCCCAAAAAATAAGATACCAAAGAGGATGGCCGCAGAAAAGAAGAGCAGCACCTTAGCTTTCAGAATAGTGGCGTAGACGCTGCCGTAACCTAGGCTGCTAAACCACAGCCATTCGGTATACACCCCCTTTGATATTGCCAGGACAATGAATAGAATTATGACCGCAGCCACGATTATGATTGCCCTGGTGGTGCGTCTGCCCCAGGCAGGCGTCACAGGTTCCCCACCCTTACCTTCAGGAAACCATCGCTGCCAATCCTTCTCAAATGAACGCAATCTACTTACCTCACCCTTTCTAAACCATGCTTGGGGGGGTTACGTTATCTGACTTCCATCTCATCCAGCTTTCCGAATGAACCTGGAGCCAGCCCAAGTGACACGATAACATACCCATCCATATCGGGCAATGCCGCGTTCGGCGAAAAGTATCCCGGTTAGTAATGCAGACCTACGCGGCTATCTGGGGGACGATTCATCTTAATGTGGAACTGCAGAGCACCGGGCCGTTTGACACGGCACGAAAAGAGGAATCTGGCAAGCTTCTTCATCGTGTTCTCACGAAAGGTATTGCCCACTCAATGCCTAACTCCCCCAGCTTACCAGGGGAAGGAGAGCCCTTGGGCCAGCCCATCATATCGTAATATGTCTCCTTGGCTTTTTGCACAGTCGTGGGGTCGAGTGCTATTCCCTCTAGGGGTCCCGAAATATGGGGAGTGAAAAAACGCCGTGGCATATCATCATGGTGACTGGTGAAGCCCTCCCTCACGTTAAAAGCCCGTGCCAGGGTGACGGCTCTTTCCCCTACCTTCATTAGCTCGAAGACGCTGGTATTCCAACCGGTCACAGAGCTGACCAACTGTACCATTCTCTCAAGCCCCACCTGACCATAAGCCATAACAAAGTAGCAGCAGACGGCACAGTTCAAGAAGTGCATCCATAAGGAATTGTAGATTAGTAGCCGTATCTTCGCCGGAGACAGGTCATTGACAGACAGAGGCTCCAGTATGCCCAGACCTTTCATGTCCTCCAGCAGCGGGTTCGGGGCAGCATAGCTGGAGTCATGCATGTTATGACAATGGTCAGCGCCTGTTGGTGACATCATATATCCAATGCCCATGCCTTGCTTCCAGCGAGGCTCATGCATGGGTATTTCTTGACCCTTTATATGGAGAGCAAATTCTTCGGTGGTGGATCCTAGCTTCTTCGATGCCCGGGCCACGCCCTCCGACAGCAAAGCTCCCAGACCCCGGCGCAGGGCAATCTGCTCAATCATCTGCAGCATTGCTGGTCCATTGCCAAAGCGGAGGTCCAGCCCCCCGGTGTCCTGCAGTGTTAGGATGCCACGTTCAAAGCACTCCATAGCGAAGGCGATAACGCTACCGCAGGATATGCTATCCAGACCATAAGCAGCAGTGAGTTCACTGCCTTTGGCAATAATTTCCAGGTCATCTATTCCGCAGTTGGAGCCTAAGGCAGCTATCGTTTCATACTCGGGACCTCCGTAGCGAGGGTCAACCGCATAGGGTCCGTCTACCCTCACTTCTCGTTTACATTGAACAGGGCAAGCAAAGCAACCTCTCCGCCTTACGAGCATCGTATCCTTCATGGCTTGTCCACTTATTCTATCAACACCATCGAACGAGCCCGCCTGGAAATTACGGGTTGGCAAGCCTCCCCGCCGGTTTAAGCCCCGGATAACCGAGGCTGTGCCTAAATCCCGCATCGCCTTATTGGCTATCGGAGTATTATCCCTGATCCAGCGAGCGATGGCGCCCACACCTGGTGGATCAGCTAAGGAAGGACGCTCGTGACCGCGGCAGGCCACCGCCTTGAGATTCTTGGAACCCATAACTGCCCCCATACCGGTTCTGCCGGCAAAAGCGTCTAAATCATTTACCACGCAAGCGAAGCGAACCAGGCTTTCCCCAGCTGGCCCAATCTGAGCTACCTTTATTCCTGGGTCACCTAGTTCCTCACGGATAGCATTCTGGCACTCCAACGTCTTCAGACCCCAGACGTGACCAGCGTCCCTGATCTGGGCTTCTCCGTTCCGGACAAAAAGATAGACGGGCTTTTCTGCCTTTCCTTCCACGATTATGGCATCAAAACCAGCCATCTTGAGCTCGGCCCCCCAATAGCCTCCAGCCTCAGCTTCACCAAATGCCCCTGTAAGGGGCGATTTGCCACCCACGCTATGTCGCCCACAGCCCCCCACCGACACCCCTGTTAGAGGACCCGCTGCGAAGATGAGCTTGTTATCGGGGCCAAGAGGATCAACTCCGCGCGGGAGTTCCTTGAGCAAGAAATACCCTACAAAACCTTCGCCACCGAAATACTGTCGGTAAAAATTCTCTGGTGGCTCCTCGGTGGCCAAGCTCTCCGAGGAGAGGTCAACCCTCAAAATCTTGCCAGTATACCCACATGACATATCCGGTCTCCTGTAGCATATTTGAACAGATAATCATCCCTTGTTGCAACTATCTCAAATGCCGTACATCACATCCAAAGCTGCTGGGCAGAGGCATCCTCCGTGGCATTTCTTCCTGCCTACCAGTCCTCAGGTATCCTCAGTACGGCACCAGTGCTAGCCGAGGTCACTAACCTGGAATATCTCCGCAGATAGCTTTTTACTTCTCTCTTCAACGGCGGAGGAGTCCATCGATCAAGGCGACTCTGGATTTCTTCCTGCGATAGTCTTACGTTCAACTTCCGAGAGGGAATATCTATCTCAATAATGTCTCCCTCCTCGACAATTGCAATCGGTCCTCCAGCCATGGCCTCAGGTGACACATGCCCGATAGCAGCACCTGCTGTTGCCCCGGAAAACCTGCCATCGGTGACCAGTGCTACCTCTGTCTCCAACTCTATCGCCAGTATCGTGCTGGTAGCCATCAACATCTCTCTGAATCCAGGCCCTCCCTTGGGACCCTCATATCTAATTACTATCACATCGCCGCTATGGATTTTGCCATCCAGCATTGCCTTTACCGCATCTTCCTCAATGTCAAATACTCTGGCGGGACCAGAGTGCGTGAACATCTCGGGCTTTACCGCTGACTGCTTTACTACCGCACCATCGGGAGCGAGGTTACCATAAAGGATAGCGAGTCCACCTTCAGGAGAGTATGGTTCCTCTATACTTCTGATTACTTCTGGACGTGTGCTCTGCGCTCCTTCGATAATTTCTCCCAGGGTCTGGCCACTGAGCGTAAGTGCATCTAGATGGAGCAGATTCTTCTTAGATAGTTCCGCCATTACCGCCTGTAATCCTCCAGCCTCATACAGATCTTCTAAGAAGTATGCCCCAGCAGGATTTAAATCACACAGCCGTGGAGTGCGGGCGCCTATTTGAGCAAACAGATCCAGGTCAATGTTTATTCCCGCCTCATCGGCGAGAGCCATGAGGTGGAGAATGGTGTTCGAAGAACCACCAATAGCCATATCAACCGTTATGACATTTTCGAAGGCTTCTTTAGTCAGAATGTGCCTGGGAATTATCCCTTCATTTAAGAGTGCCATAATCCTTACACCGGTTTGTCTCGCCAATTGCCTCCTGGCACCATGTGCGGCAGGGATGCAACTGTTCCAGGGTAAAGCAAGACCGAGCACTTCAGCGACGCAGGCCATACTGTTGGCGGTGTACAAACCGGGACAACTGCCACACCCTATCAGAGGAACCTTACTGGCGGCCCTTGGTGCCAACATCGGTCCTCCGTTGATTATGATTGCCGGAATATCCAAACGAGCTGCCGCCATCATCATTCCCGGCGTGATCTTGTCACAACCAGTGACCAATACCATGGCATCCAGGTTATGCGCTAATATCATGGCCTCAATCGAATCAGCTATCAGCTCCCGGCTGGCCAGCGGGTAGCACATTCCGGCATGCCCCATGGCAAGCCCATCACAGATAGCAATAGTGGGAAATTCAAAAGCGGTACCACCCGCTGATACAACTCCATCCCGAACAGCAGCTGCAATATCATCGAGATGGATATGCCCGGGAACAAGCTCATTCTGTGTGTTGACAATAGCGATTCCTGGCTTGGCTATCTCCTCTGGTGTTCTGCCCATAGCGTGGAGAAGCAACTCAGCAAATGCTGCAAACCCCTTTACCGGCATCTCATCCAACAGTTTCATTGATGTTCACCTCCGTTCTGCTGACTTGTCAATTAGTGAATTGAAGCAAATTATATTCTCATGCAGCAGTTTTGCACATATGGCATTTTTGAGAATAAAGACACTTAGCTAGCATTCTATACAAGACCACACTTCGTAGTGGCTATCGGGTTGCTACGGAATGATTAAGGTGGATTCAATTTATCCCAAGGAAGCAATTTAATCCGGACTCATGAAAACCAGGTAGCTTTAACTGAACTCGGTGCGGGAGATTATCTCGTCCTGGACTGCAGGGTCCAGGTCGACGAATGCTGCTGAGAAACCAGCCACCCTAACCATCAGGTCCTCATACTTCTCAGGATTTTTCTTCGCAGCCAAAAGGGTCTCCCTACCAATGAAATTACACTGCATGTGCATCCCCCCTAAGCTGAAGAAACCTTTGAGGAGAGCACAGAAGTTCTCAGTACCTTCTTTTCCTTTGAAGTAGCCTGGGCTGAACTCTAAATTCAAGGCCACACCGTTAGGTGTCAGCTTGTAATCTATCTTTGATGCCGATCTGAGAACTGCCGTTGGGCCTGAGTTCGCCATTCCCTGGGAAGCCGAGATTCCGACTGATAGGGGCTCCCCGGCTTTCCTACCATTTGGGAGCGCTTCTGTTTGTAGCCCAAATGGGACATGAGTTGTCGCTGAATAGATCCCACCCCAAAATTCACCGCCACGATAATTTCGATAACCCCTTATGGCATCGTACCATATCTCTACACATCTTCTCGCGTACTGGTCAACTTCGTCATCATCGTTCCCATACTTAGGAGCTTTGACCTTTAGCGATTGTCTAAGGTTCTCTTTACCTTCGAAATCATTGGCTAAAGCATCGAGCAAGGTTTCCATGCTGATTCTCTTTTCTTTGAACACTAGCCTGTCTATCGCTGCCAGTGAATCAGCAACCGTAGCAACGCCGACAACCTGGATCCCGGAAGAGTTGTAAATCGCTCCTCCCTGGGTTACATCTTTGCCATTCTTCAAGCAACCTTCGGTCAACGAAGAGATGAATGGAAGAGGCCTTTGCTCTGCCAGGATCTTATCCATTGAGTTTATCCCTTCGATGAATTTTGAGGCGAGGAAATTCACCTGGTCTCTGAGACTGTTCATTAAGTCTTCCATTGTTTCGAATTCTCTGGGATCCTTGGTTTCAACCCCGATCTTTTCACCGCCCTTCATTCCCCGGTTCAGAGCTAACTCCAAGCAAAAGGCGAGATTAAGCAACCCACCATCCCCGCTGGTAAAGCTCTTGCCCGGAATTCCCAGTTCAACGCAGCCGTTTAAAGCATAGTTTAAAGCGTCTTCCCTTGGGATACCTTTGCTCATGAGTGCTGGGATAGTGATGCCATCGTTGTAAAAATATACATTGGTCTCTGCACTCACGACCGCCCGACACACCTGTTCAAGGAACTCCGGGGAGATATTTTCATGAATCCTAACCCCAAAATTAGGCTGTGTGTGACTTTTCTTCCTGGCTTCTAGAGCCAAATAGGAAACTTCATTTGTTACATCATTGCCCTTTTCATCCAATCCGCCAACTACCACATTTGTGTAAACCGGCAAACCTCCGAAGTATATAGTGGTGAAATAATTCCACAGCGGGATAACCGAGCTAAGCTTCAAGAAGAAGCACTCGAGGAGAGTTTGTGCTTCTTCTCGAGAGATTTTACCTTTTTCGACATCCGGCTTATAGAAAGGGTAAAGAAGCCTATCTATCCTTCCTATCGATATGGAAGCTTCATAGTCCTCTATCTGGGCAGCTATCTGGGTGAAATAGATCGCCTGCAAAGCTTCCTGGAAAGTTTCCGCCGGTTTTGCAGGCACTCTGCTGCATATTCTGGCTATATCCTTGAGTTCTTTTCTTCTCCCCTCATCTTTCTCACCCAACGAGAGAGTTTCGGCTTTCTCCGCATACCTATTTGCGAAATCAATGACCGCCTGGCATACAATTTTCACTGCCTTATAAAAATTTCGCTTCTCAAGATCTCCACTTTCAGAAAGGTACTCATCTGCTTGTTTTATGACCTCTGCTAATCCTGTGCTAAGGACTTTTTGGTGGTTTAAAACTATGTGCCCGAAGCCTGCAAACTCAGTTATAACAAAAGCTTGACCGCTGAAATGAATATCACTTACATCTTTCGGCCACAAGCTGTCAACAATATCTGGAATGTTCTTGCCTTCCCAATACGGAAAAATTTCTTTCCTTAGCTTCTCCACCTCTTCCGTCTTCACCAGAAAAGGATTGGGAACTCGTTCCTTTAGTTCATCAAGCTCCCCATCGATCCACCCACCAATAGTCTCAGGATATATCCCAGCCCCAAGCTCTCTACTGGTGATGTTACCCACTATGAGCTCATCGCTCCAGATGTTAACTGGTAGATTGGAAAGTATCTTACGGAGGGCCTTTGCGCGTCTGATAGGTACTGGTTCTCCTTCGGTCTCCTGGTAGCTCTCGGTTACCAGTCCAGCCCTCTCGATGCAAACCTCTCTTGAAAGCGAGAGCAGTCTGGTTTTCAACTTTTCCGAACGAGATATCCCGATAGTCTGCATTCTTTCGTTAACCGTAGAACGATTGACCATGTTACCAGTTAAGGAGCGAAATAGCAAAGAAAGAGATGGCAAAGCTGTTATAAGTATTAATTTAAAATTTCTCAGAACAAACTATTGACAAACTCCTAAGAGTATGCTACAGTAAATAATTGTCCCAAGCAACCAAACCGGAAGCTTGGTGGTGGGGCCGAGCACTGGAAAGTGGAGGCTGAAAGGCGTCGGGAAGAAAGCCCGGAGCAAGGTAGGCGCACCAAGTGGAAAGTGCGAAGGTGAGGAAGCCAAGTAAAAAGTAAGGTTGCTTGGGACTTTTCATTTCTGGGATTCGTCTTTCCCAGCCAGTTCAGGATGGAAAGTACCGATAAAGCGAAGGTTGCGATATTCCCCGTCATAGTCCAGCCCATAGCCAACCATGAACTCATCAGGGATTTCAAAACCTACATAATCAAGGGGCACATCCACCAACCGCCGCGCTCGCTTGTCGAGTAAAGTGCATACACGCAGACTAGCTGGGGCGTGAGCCAGCAGATATTTGAGGATATAGTTTAGCGTCATACCCGTATCCACAATGTCCTCAACCATTAATACATCGCGCCCGGTTATGCTACTATCAAGGTCTTTAGTTATCTTAACCACCGGGTCTTCTTCACCACCATAATAGGAAATAGCCATAAAATCCACGGTAACAGGCAAGGTGAGATGCTGCATCAGGTCAGTCATGAAGAAGATAACCCCTTTCAAAACTCCCACCAGGACGAGGTGTTTCCCCTCATAATCACCAGAGATTCGCTTTGCTAACGCTTTCACTCTCCGCTGGATTTGGCTGTGAGTAAGAAGAATGCGGTCAACGCCCTGCAACTTAGCTTCGCCAAGAGAGCCATAGCCGTACTTTGCCAGAAGCCTGAGGAAATCGTTTTTATTAAGCAGCTTAATGTTAATTTCAGGATAAAGTTCCTTAAGCCGACGCACCTTGCGGTTCTTCTCCGTCACCAAATTTTGCCTCAAGGTGGTGAGCTCGATGTAGAAGTCAAATTCAGGTAAGTAAAAATCAGGGGTAAACATCTCAACTATTCCGCCGTTCTCCCAGCGAAGCGGGAAGGCGCGCGGTTCATAGAGCCATTCAATCTGGTAGAAATCGAGAAGCCGGGTAAATTCCTCCTCGCTGGGATGAGCAAACTCAGTTGGTCTTAGCGACGTGGTAGGCAACTGAGCCAACTTTGACCGTTTCTTCACCCCTTCGTAGCCACTTTCCAATAAGCGGTGAAGTTCATCTCTTTCCATCAGCACAGCACCAATATTGGCAACAGTAACAACGAAATTCTTATCATCCTCCGAAAATTGATGGGGGTCGTGTGTGTAAAGCCTGATCTCCCCAATCGCTTCACCTTTCCCCATTATGGGAGCAGCCAATATAGAAGATATTCTTTGCGACTTTGCTACTTGGGGATGTTGAATCCTCTCGTCTTTGATAGCATCAGCAATATATACCACCTCGCCATTGAGAACCTCGGGAATGCTTTTGCGGGCATCAAGCGGAGCCTTCTTTAGATAAAAATCACTGAGACCGTGAGCACCGACGTTGATTAAATATTCCTTTTGCGCATCAAGAAAACAAATACGGCAGCCATTAGCCCCTAGTGCTTTGGCAGTACTTTTGGCCACAGAGTTGAAGATCCTCCTGATGCTCAAACTCGAATTAGCAACTTTGGATATCTGCCTCAGAGCTAAGTAGTAGTTATCCTTCCTTCTCTTACCCACTTTGATAGCTTAGCCACACTTCGTGAAGCCACAATTAGGGCAAATATTACACCCTTCCTGGTAAATAAGGGGCCCTCCACATTCAGGACACTGCCCTGACCCACTCTTAGTCACTGCAGACTTGCCAGACTGGGACATTTCCACATTGCCGATAACTTCGCTGCTTGGAACATCAGAACTGCTACTGCTCTCTTTTTTGATATATTTTTGTAGCACAGTAGCAATAGCATCCGCACAGGAGGTGACAGCATGTCCTTGTTCCCAAGCAATGGAAGGACAACGAATACCCCGCAATTGCTTCACAACAGAGGCCAAATCCACCCCTGACCTTAGAGTTAAAGAGACAAGACGGCTTATGGCTTCAAGCTGAGCAGCAGCGCATCCCCCAGCTTTACCTAAAGTGGAGAACACCTCAACCACCCCATGCTCATCGAAATTCAAAGTCACGTAGATATAGCCACATCCTGTGCTCACCCTCTCGGTTACCCCCCGGGTAACTTTGGGTCTTTTTCGGGGAATAACTTTCCCTTCAGCTTCCTTTACCACCTCACCCACAGTGAGAACCTGGCTCTCCCTGCTCCTATCCCGGTAAATGGTTATCCCCTTCAACTTCTCTTTATAAGCCAACAAATATACATTAGCTATATCCTCCGGCGTTGCCTCGTAGGGGAAATTAACCGTTTTGGAAACGGCGCTATCGCAAGATCTCTGGAAAGCAGCCTGCATTTTAACGTGCCATTCGGGAGCTATATCATATGCGGTAACAAAAATCCGTTTCACATCTTCAGGAACGCCTTCTATATCCCGCAGTTTTCCCCCGAGGGCTAAATCCTTCATCAGTTCTGGAGAATAAAACCCTTTATCTTTAGCCACTTGCTCAAAATAGGGATTTACCTCTACAAGTTCCTCACCCTCGAGGATATGACGCACATAGCTCAGGGCAAAGATCGGCTCGATGCCACTGGAGCAATTGGCGATTATGCTTAAACTGCCGGTAGGAGCTACAGTGGTCCGGGTAGCATTTCGAAATCGCGGTCCATCAGGCACATCATAAACGCTCCCTTCAAAAGCAGGGAAAACCCCTCTCTGCTCTCCCAACTCCAGTGAAGCTCTATTAGCTTCTTCGGAGATAAAACGGGCAACTTCCTCAGCAGTGGCTAATCCCTGCTCACTGTCATAAGAAATACCAAGCTGGATCAGCATGTCAGCAAATCCCATAACCCCTAAGCCTGTTTTCCTGGTAGCTTTCGTCCTTTCCTCTATCTGGGGAAGCGGGAACCGGTTAACATCGATGACATCATCGAGAAAGTGAACTGCCAGCCTGACTATTCGAGATAATCTGGTGTAATCAATCTTCGGTTCTCCATTCTGCTGAGTAACCACCTTGGATAGATTTATGGAGCCCAAATTACAGGACTCAAACGGAAGCAGAGGCTGTTCCCCGCAGGGATTGGTGCTTTCTATTTTGCCCAATTCAGGCGTGGGATTATGCCTGTTTATCTCGTCTATAAATACGACCCCGGGGTCGCCGGTGCGCCATGCCATTTCCACTATTTTGTGGAATACTTCCTTAGCATTAAGTTTCCCCGCCACTTCCCCGCTTTGCGGATTTATCAAGTCATAATCAGTCCCTTTCTTCACCGCTTCCATAAACTCATCAGTTGCTGCTACCGATAGGTTAAAATTGGTCAAGGCATTGGGGTCCCCTTTGACAGTGATGAACTTCAAGATGTCAGGATGGTTAACATTAAGAATCGCCATATTAGCGCCACGCCGCATCCCCCCTTGTTTTATCACATCAGTAGTGACATCGAAAGTCCGCATAAATGAAATAGGGCCACTGGCAACACCACCGGTAGAGCCAACCCTATCACTCTCAGGTCTGAGCCGGGAAAAGGAAAAACCAGTACCGCCACCACTCTTATGGATTAAGGCGGTGTACTTCACAGCATCGAAAATGGATTCCATAGAATCGTCAACCGGGATAACGAAACAGGCTGAAAGTTGCCCCAGCTCCCTGCCGGCATTCATCAACG
>Ga0307431_1000238_pt1 | contig 40788 bp, 38 predicted proteins | sample SalMarWE160170MG_FD_202155 | JGI IMG/M metagenome (GOLD analysis project Ga0307431, IMG submission 202155) | Salt marsh sediment microbial communities from the Plum Island Ecosystem LTER, Massachusetts, United States - WE1603-170 | ecosystem: Environmental > Aquatic > Marine > Intertidal zone >...
ATTTGCGGGGATTATGTAACGAGATTAGCGCCACGCTGCACTCCCAGAATAGCCTGGCAAGTTGCATTGCCATAAAACTCAGATACGCTGATTTCAAAACAATCACTCGGCAGGTTACTTTAGGAGAAGCTAGTAATGTTATGCATGTTATTCTCTCCACCGCGTTACGACTGCTAAATGAAGTTTTAGCAAAAAGTGAAAAGCCCATTCGCCTTATTGGCATTAAAGTATCAACTCTGAGTGGCAAAGAGAAACAGCTCTCTTTGTTCGGTTCCACGCAGCCTGATACAGAAAAACAGAATCGACTAGACAATGCTATCGCCCAAATCCGAAGGAAATACAGCGCAACATCCATAAGAAGAGGCGATGACATCCCCATCAAGAAGCTTTAACTATTACCTCAAGCCACAGCTTCTAGCAAAGCGAGCCAGAGCCCACAACCTAATGCGGGGGCTGAGATACATGGGTAACACTCATGGTATGGTTAGTAATGATATTAACGGGATTATTGGGGTACTGGCTGTTGCAACGAACAGGCAGAGAACTACCTGTGTTCGTACGTAGAAGACCAGGGATACACAGTTTACGAGGATTATTGCTGGATTGCCACAAAGGATAGCCTCTATACTAGTACTGGATATGTCTCATACGTTCGTGTACCATAGGGGGAAACATGCAAAGGATCAAAGGTCTGAAGTGGGGCGTGCTGATAGGCTTCATCATGGTGACGCTTGTCGCTGGCCTGCGATGGAAGATGGGAATAAGCCTATTTTCTCCTTACTTCCTCTCACCAACCGTAATCCTCTGGCTAGCCGTATTAATTGCTGGAGTCGTTGCGGGGGGCGTGGCGGAGAATTTGGAGCGGAGGCGTATTCTAGTGGGAATCCTGTGTGCCATACCAGTAGTGGTAGCGTTGGCGGGAATCAATGCTTTAGGGTCTCGTATAGATTTGGACTTGGTGTTGGTCCTATGTATCGCGGCGATAATCGCAGGGCTCGCAACCAGGAGACGTGGGCCTCTGGCAGGGATTCTCTGCACGATACCGGCGATGCTGATTTACTGGTATGAGGCAGAGCTAAGCAAGATATCCGGTTTTATCCCTCCCGGTTCGGTCTCTGTTGGCATGAGTGTAATGACGATGGGGCTAGCGGCGATCGGTGGCCTGACTAGTTATGGAATTCAAAGCCTCAAGCGAGTGGCAAAGTGAGAGCCTTTGGCAAAAGATTTTCCAACCATAACCCTCACCCGAAAATGAAAATTTGAGCCACTATTCCCTATCTTACCTTTTTTATGCCCCAGTCCTGATGTTCTTTTCATCATCCCTCCCTGAGATGACCTCAAGATTATTGAAGAAAAATATCTTCCTGTAGCCATTGACCATTCTCTTGCCCCGTGGGCACAAGACATCCTTAGTCGAGGTGTACGGCTTGGGTAAAGCAAAAAGCGTAAACAGGCTGTTCCCTTCTTTTCTAGCCCTGTCAAAACGGATGCTGGGAATCTCGCCCATTCCCAATATCTTCATTACCTGCCTCCATTGAGGGTCAGCTTCATCAGTTTGAAGAACATGCTTTCTCCAGACACTATCCCTTCCCTGGACAAAGCGGAACACACGCAATGAATCAACGTAATGGAGAATTTGCGGAAAATGCCCCAAGCCACAGCTTCTAGCAAAGCAAGCCAGCACAGAGGCTTGTTTTCAGCTTTTATCAAAAGTATAATTGAGCAAAACTATAGCGAGAGGGTAAAATGCCACCTTATGCTTTTTTTCAAAAACAGTTCATGCCCCTAGCGGAAGCCAAAATTGGAATCTTGACTCATGCTTTCCACTATGGCACAGCTTGCTTCGAGGGCATTCGGGGAAACTGGGATAATGAACATGAGAGATTCTGCCTCTTCAGAATCAAAGACCACTACAAACGTATGCTCAATGGTTGCCGTTTGCTAAAAATCAACCTGCCCTACTCCCTTGACGAATTATGTCAATTGACTATAGAGACCACAGAAAGAAGCAATTACCATGAAGATGTCTATATCCGCCCTATGGCATACAAAAGTTCCGAAGCTCTCGGGGTTCGCCTTCACGACCTTGAAGATGATTTTCTTATCATTGTGACCACACTCCCCGCTTATCTTGATGTTCAGAACGGCGTTCGCTGCGGCACCTCATCATGGCGCCGTGTCGATGATACCATGATACCAGCCCGGGGAAAGATCTGTGGTATCTATGTTAATAGCGCATTAGCTAAAACCGAGGCACTGGAAAATGGCTATGATGAAGCGATATTATTGAGCCACGATGGACATGTCTCCGAGGGCAGCGGCGAAAATATCTTTTTGGTCATCGATGGGAAGCTAATTACACCTCCTTCATCCGATAATATCCTCCTCGGAATCACCAGAGATACCGTTATGAAACTAGCCAAAAACGAACTGGGCGTAGACACCATAGAGAGAACAGTTGATAGAAGCGAGCTCTACCTTGCGGAAGAATGTTTCTTTAGTGGCACCGCGGCCCATATCACTCCAATCATTGAAATCGACCATCGTATGATAGGCGCAGGGAAAATCGGTAAAATAACCGCTGAGCTACAAAAACTGTTTGGCCAGGTAATACTGGGAAGAAATCCTAGCTACGCTGAGTGGTATACGCTGGTTTCCCCTAAACCTGTGAAGACGTGATTTTTATGCCATCCGTCTGATCACAGCAACTACCTTCCCCTGGATATCAATATTATCAGCAGAAGTGTAAATAGGACTAATCTGGCTATTTGCCGACTCAAGACGCACGTGCTCTCCCTTTTTAAACAACTTTTTCAAAGTAATTTTTTGCTCCTTTTTCAGCCAGACTGCCGTCATGTCGCCTTCTTCAACATTATCTACGTAACTCAATAACACAATATCCCCGTCCCCTATCAAGGCATCAACCATCGATTCACCTTTCACCTTAACAGCATAAATATTGCCCCTTCTTTGAATTAAGCCGGCACTTACCTCCAGCCCTTCATCAGAAGTAACAGCGCTTCTATTGGGATCAGGCACAGGAATGGGCTCACCTGCGGCTATCTCTCCTATTATAGGTATATACACAAGTCTTTTCTCACGGCGTTTATCTAAGAGCTCGATCCCTCGCGATATATCGCTTTGACGACGAATATAACCCGCTCGCTCCAATTTATTTAGATTATAGACTACCACCGAAGTAGAACTTATATCACATCCTCTAACAATGTCTCTAACGCTGGGAGGATAGCCATTGTCACGCAAATACTGGCGAATAAAGCCTATGATCTGTTTTTGCTTTCTGGAAAGAGGTTTACCAGCCAAAAAGCTAACCTCCTTTCCCCTTCGACATCGCCTGATTTAATTCTCTTGTTAGCTGCGATTTGAGTCTAGCACCCTTATTGCGATGAATAACCCCTTTGCTTACCGCCTTATCTATGTCGCTTATCGCCTTTACCGTCTCTTTTCCCGCTAATTCCATATTCCCAGCTACAATAAGCTTGCCAGTTTTAACAATAGCAGTCTTCATCCTGCTCTTTGTCACACTATTCCGCAATCTCCTTCTTTCCGTAGCGCGAGCCGTTTTGTCAGCCAACTTAATGTGTGGCATTCACTCCTCCTTTCCTTCTCACATTTACTATGCCCCCAACTGAGTAAATTTTAGCTATCAAACTAGCTAACTCAGCGGTACCTTTTACTTCCAGACTAAAATTCAATGAGACGATGTCCTCGTGGTCTACTGTATTAAGGTCGGTGATATTTACTCCTTCCTCAGCAATAACAGCGCTAATATCCCGAACCAAGCCCACCCTATCCCAACCATCAACTTCAATAGCCACCGGGTAAACTTGCTGTACACCACCCCAACTCACCTCAACCAGCCGTTCCCTCTCCACTTCATTGACGATATTGGGGCAATCTCGACGATGCACGGTAACACCTCGTCCCTGAGTAATATAACCAATAATCTTATCCCCTGGCAAGGGATGACAACAGTTAGCCAGATGTGTGACCAGCTCTCCTACACCTAGTACCTTAACACTCGCCGGGCTAACCTTTCTTGAAGGACGAACAACCAGCTCTTCAGGCGGCTCTTCCCTTACGGCTAGCTTTGCTATTATTTGAGAGGGATTAAGGTTACCACTCCCGATAGCAGCAAAAAAGTCGTCCATATTCTTGAAGCCAAACAGTGATGCCACTTCACCAACGCTTGGGAGGGCAACATCTGCCCTTTTCAGTTCCCGTCCCAGAAATTCCTTCCCTGCCTCAATGCTTTGAGCCCTATCCTGCTTTGTGAACCATTGGCGGATTTTCGCCCGTGCATGAGAAGTTTTGACATAGCCAAGTTCACGATTGAGCCAATCCAGACTAGGTTCTTTCTCTCCCTTAGCAGCAATGATTTCCACCACGTCACCATTATTGAGGTTATAGTTCAAGGGCACCAATCGGCCATTCACTTTTGCCCCAACACAGCGATAACCCAGGTCGGTATGAACGTGAAAAGCCAAATCCAAAGGCGTTGCTCCTTTGGACAATTCCTTTATTTCGCCTTTGGGAGTAAAAACAAACACCCGATTAGCGAGCATATCACTTTTGACGGATTCCAAAAATTCCTTGCTATCAAACACATCACGCCACTCAACCAGTTGAGGTAACCAGGCCACTTCCTTAAAAGAGTCCCCTCCCTTTCCCCCCTCCTTATAGCGCCAATGCGCAGCTAACCCAAACTCAGCAACTCGATCCATTTGATGAGTCCGAATTTGCACCTCCAATGCATTCCCGTGATATATCACCGCTGTGTGTAAAGATTGATACTCATTGTCTTTAGGATTAGCAATAAAATCGTTAAATTCCTCAGGTATAGGGTGCCAAAGGCTATGAACTATTCCCACCGCCTTATAGCAGTCTGAAATTGAATTAACCAGTATGCGCAAGCCAAAGAGATCATAGATATCGCCAAAATCCTTACCCTGGGCCGCATATTTGCCCATTTTCCGAAAGATACTATAAACATGTTTTGGCCTGCCAAAAACGCTGGCTTCTACACCAGCTTTGTTCAATTCCTCGTCCAACGCTTCGATAGCCTCGTTTACAAAACCTTCTCTTTGTTCTCGTTTCGAAGCTACCAAACGAGCAACCCGATGATATTCCCGTGGCTCTAAATAACGAAAAGCCAAATCCTCTAACTGCCATTTTACGCTCCGGATACCCAGCCGATGCGCTAGTGGAGCGTATATCTCCAAAGTCTCTTGAGCAATGGCAATGCGTCTCCCCCGCGGCAAAACTCCAAGAGTGCGCATATTATGTAGCCGGTCAGCTAATTTTATAAATATAACCCTTAAATCCTCAGCAGTGGCTATAAGCATTTTGCGCAGATTCTCCACTTGAAGCTCTCTCTTGGCTTTATCTCCATAAACAGGCTTTGCCAACTTGCTCAATTTCGTGGTGCCCTCTACCAATTTAGCTACCTCATCACCAAAGTTAGTCTTGATTTCACCCACTGAGACTCCACAATCCTCGAGAACATCGTGAAGCAAGGCGGCAGCTAGAGTAGCACCATCAAATTGAAGCTCAGCTAAAATCATTGCTACACTAACAGGATGCTCCAGGTAAGGCTCTCCTGATTTCCGTAATTGCCCTAGATGCGCATCAAGAGCAAAATTGTAAGCTTTCTCAACCAGTGTTACCTGCTCCTCTGGCAGGTATGCCTGTGCTTTAGCTAAAAGCTTCTCCTTTTCCACCAAATTCATCATAGCTTAAATAACAAAAACAAGGCAAATTCCTTTACATCCTTCCTACTCTCTTGTATTCTACAAGTCAAGGAGTTTTTCTTTTGTTCAAAGCACCTCGTGGTACATCGGACATCTTGCCCCAAGAAAAGGCTTACTGGAGGTATATAGAGGGAAAAGCTGTTTACCTCTGCCAGCTTTACGGCTACCAGCCCCTCAACACCCCTGTTTTTGAAGATTACCAACTTTTTGCCCACACCGCACCTGATGGCGCAGACATCATTAAGGAGATGTATGTCTTCGAGGATAAAAGTGGGCAGAAGCTGGCTTTGACTGCAGAGGGAACTGCACCGATCTGTCGCGCTTACCTTGAACATGGGCTATTTAACCTACCTCAGCCGGTAAAGCTATATTATATTATCCCCGCCTTCAGATACGAGCGCCCTCAGGCAGGACGCTATCGTCAGCATCATCAATTTGGCGTTGAAGCAATAGGTGATGCTGACCCTGCCCTCGATGCTGAGGTGATAGAACTGATGTATCGTTTCCTATCTTCTTTGGGTCTTTCAGGCCTATTTATTGAGATTAATAGCATTGGCTGCCGAAAATGTCAGCCTGACTATGTCGAGGCGTTGAAAAAATACTATTCCCCCTTCTGGGATAGACTATGTCCCGACTGCAAGGTCAGGTTAGCTAGAAATCCCCTGCGGCTTCTCGACTGCAAAGAAGTTTCTTGCCAGGAAATAATAACAGGTGCGCCAAAAATCACAGACTATCTTTGCTCGGAATGCCAGATACATTTTCAAAGTGTCCAGAAATATCTAACTGCACTGGGGATAACGTACCAATTAAATCACAGGATAGTGCGCGGACTGGATTACTATACCAGAACAGTCTTCGAGGTTAAGCCTGAAGGGAAAGGAGTACAAATCGCTCTTGGTGGAGGCGGTCGCTACGATAATCTTATTGAGGAACTGGGGGGTAAACCTACGCCAGCGGTTGGTTTTGCCGCTGGTATAGAAAGAATCATCATTGCCTTGAAAAACCAGAACGTAATTGTTCCCGCCCTCCCTAAACCTGTTGCTTATGTAGCTTACCTCGGAACGCAAGCTAAATTAGAGGCAACAAAACTTGTTTCCAGATTGCGCCACCAAGGCATCGCTGCCATCCAAGCTACTGGAGACAAGAGTTTGAAAAGCCAACTGAGACAGGCTAATTCGCTAGACGTTAAATACACCATTATCATTGGAGAAAAGGAGGTGGCCAATGAAACAGCGGTATTGCGAGACATGTCGAGCGGAGAACAGGAAACTGTTCCTCTCAGTGAAGTAGCGAGCTTACTTGAAAAAAGATAAGAAAGAGCACAAAATATAGTTTTCTATTCGTAGATGTGGTATAATAAATGGGTAAATATGGTGTTTTGCCAAATTGCTCACCTAGAGTTGCAACATTCACCTTAGATAGACGAACCCTAATCACGTATGATACAAGACGAGCTAAACAACAAACCAAATAGCGAGTATCGTGCCGAAGACATCCAGATTCTAGACGAGATAGAAGCAGTACGTCTACGCCCTGGAATGTATGTCGGCAGCACCGACCGCCAAGGACTGCATCAACTCCTCTATGAAATAGTATATAACAGCATAGATGAGGCTATGGCTGGTTTCTGCGACCAGATTGAGGTGACAATTCACCCGGATAACAGCGTCACCGTGGTGGATAATGGGAGAGGCATCCCTGTTGACATTATTCCGGAAACAGACATTACTGCTTTACAAGCAGTGATGACTCATCTACACGCTGGAGCAAAGTTTGGGGGAGCTGTTTATCAAATATCAAGCGGATTACACGGCGTCGGTGCTTCGGTGGTGAATGCTTTGTCTGCCTGGCTTAAAGTCGAGGTTAGAAGGGAAGGGAACATATATCGCCAGGAATATCGGCAAGGTATTCCTATGGGTGATATAGAAATCATCGGTCACACCCAAGATATCGGCACTAAAATCATGTTTCTCGCCGATAGCCTGATCTTTGAGGATATCGACTACGACTTTGGCACGGTTTGCCAGCGCCTGAAAGAACTGGCTTTTTTGAATAGCGGGGTGGAGTTAGCAATCAGGCATGAGCACAGTGATGCCGAAAAAACATTCTACTTCGAAGGTGGAATAGCTACTTTAATTTCCCGGGTAAGTAAGAATAGGACGGTCATACATCCGGAACCCATCTTACTGAAGGATTCAAGCAACAGCACCGCGATTGAAGTAGCCTTGCAATACAACGATAGCTCCATAGAGTCTACTTTCTCCTTTGCCAATTGTGTTAGCACCAGAGATGGAGGCAGCCACCTTACCGGTTTTCGTTCCGCATTGACCCGCGTGCTGAATGATTACGCGCGAAGCAACAAATTTATCAAAGATAGCGAACCTAACCTAACCGGCGAGGATGTCCGTGAAGGAATAGTAGCGATTATCAGCGTAAAGTTACCCCAGCCTCAATTTGAGGGGCAAACTAAAGCAAAACTGGGCAATCCTGAAGTAAAAAGTCAAGTCGAATCTGTTGTCGCCGATGGGTTGTCCCTCTATCTAGAGCAGCATCCAGACGAGGCAAAGACAATTATCACCAAATGCCTCATTTCCGCTAAGGCAAGGGAAGCAGCACGCAAAGCACGCGAGCTCGTATTTAAGAAAAGCAGCTTCGAAATATCAGTCTTGCCCGGAAAGCTGGCCGATTGTTCCGAAAAAGACCCGTCCTTGTGTGAGCTTTACTTAGTTGAAGGTGAGTCAGCCGGTGGTTCAGCTAAACAGGGACGCAACCGCCAATTCCAGGCTATCCTCCCTCTTAAAGGGAAAATACTTAATGTCGAGAAAGCCACTAAAGACAAGATCGTACAACATGAAGAGATAAGAGCTGTTGTCACCGCACTAAGAGCAAATACTGATGGACAACCTGACCTCTCGAAGCTCAGATACCACAAAATAATCATTATGACCGATGCCGATGTCGATGGCTCTCACATTCGCACCCTGTTGCTCACTTTCTTCCACCGCTATATGCTGGAGTTAATCACCCATGGATACCTTTACCTCGCACAACCTCCTCTTTATCGCATCCAAGCTGGTAAACGATCATTCTGGATTTATTCTGAGCAACAAAAGGAAGAGGTGCTCCAGAAGCTGGAAGGCAATAAAGTGGACATACAGCGCTACAAAGGACTGGGAGAAATGAGCCCTGAACAGCTATGGGAAACAACCATGAATCCCGAGACCAGGACGCTACTACGAGTGACTTTGGAAGACGCTATAGCTGCAGACGGCATATTCACCATGCTAATGGGACCCGAGGTAGCTCCACGTAAGAGCTTTATCCAAGCTCACGCTCAAAGTGTCAGGAACCTAGATGTCTAAACAAGTCCTTGCTAGCTGAGGTATAACCGATGCTTTGCTATATATTCCTCTACTTTGTCCGGCACAAGATGTCGGATTGATAATCCTCGAGCCACACGCTCCCGAATCTGTGAAGAACTAATATCAATTATCGGCGTGGCGACGTAGCTAACCCTGTCAGTTATCCCCGGAATACGACGCTCTACACCTTCCAAATCTGGCAAAGCTAAATTTGCTCTGGGCACAACAACTAGCTTACATAATTGGATTAGCTTGCTCGGCTCCTTCCACTCGGGAAACTGAGCTAGAGCATCACACCCCAGGATAAAAAACAAATCCGCCTGAGCACCTAACCGATTCTTGAGCTCAACCATAGTATCTATAGTATACGATGGGCCAGAGCGCTCCACCTCCACATCGCTTAGCTCAAAGTGAAGGTTAGGGAGAATAGCCAGACGCATCATCTCTACACGATAACCTGCCGGGGTAATCGCATGCTGTAACTTAAGCCATGGCTGACCAGCAGGTACAAAAAGAACTTTTTCCAACCCCAACTCTACACGGACTCCTTCAGCAATAATCAGATGCCCTATATGAACAGGGTCAAAAGTCCCTCCCAAAATCCCCACTTTCATAACCTCACCGTCCATTTATTATTAGTTATCATAACTATATACTTACCTATAGTATTTGAATAATAATAATATTAATAAGAACTGATATGAGGATGACAAAAAAGCTTTGAGTAAGGAATAAATGATTCTTAAGTTTGTAATATTTTATTCACAGTGTATTAATAAGAATTGTCAATTTGTTGTTTAAGTTGACTGATTTGTCTTTTCAGCTTGGAATTAACCCCTAAATCGCTGGCTATTCTCTTATATCCATGGAGTATTGTGGCATGATTCCTATTGCCCAATATATTGCTGATCTCGGTGAAAGAGTAATTTCCTTTCTCTCGCAGGAGATACATTGCGATTTGGCGTGCTAGGGAAGTCTCCTTGTCCCTCTTTCTGCCTAGCAATTGCTCTAGGGAACAGTCAAAATATTCAGCTACCGTTTGGACTATTACTTTACAGTCATCGTTGTTTTTATTAGTTGTTAATAATTTGGTGACTATTTGTGGAGTTAAGCTAAGCCCGGTTAACTTGGTATAGGCATCGAGGTATGTGAGGGCACCTTCAAGCTGGTAGACATTATCCTGTATCTTTCGTGCGATAAATTGCAGTGTCTCTTCGATAATAGGGAGTCCCTTCTCCGTTGACTTGGCTTGAAGTATAGCTAACCGTGTCCCAAAATCGGGTGGTTGAATTTGAGTAACAAGACCACATTGCAAGCGTGACCTTAGCCTGTTGCTGACTAAAGACATCTCTTTAGGAGCGCAGTCAGCAACGATCACGATTTGACAGTTATTATGATAAAGCTCGTTGAAAGTGTGAAAGAAAAACTGTTGAGTCTGCTTCTTATTATCTAGTAGTTGGAAATCATCGAAAAGGAACATATTTACCGGGCCGAATTTGCTTCGGAAATGGTCTACATCGTTCTGCTTGACTGCGAGCACAAATTCAGTGATGAATTGGTCAGCGGAGGAGTAAACCACATTCAGCCCGCTTTTTATCGCCATGTGCCCGATAGCATGTAACAAGTGAGTCTTGCCGCGACCAGTGTCTCCATAAATGATGAGTGGATTATAGACCAGTGATGGTTTCTGGCTTACCTCTGTGGCTGCAGCATAGGCAAGGCGGTTACAGTCACCCACGACAAATCTGGGGAAAGTGTATTTGGGGTTAAATCGGTAGGTTTTCATCTTGGTGCTCACTCCGCCGTCGCGCTGCAATGGCTTCTCTCTGGGCAGTGTTGGCTGCTCTACCACGAATTGGACCTCTAAGTCTTTTCCTAAGATAATGGCAATGGTCTTCTTTATCAATGAGTGAAAGCGTTTTGTAAGATATTCAGCGATGAAAGTATTGGAAACGCTAACTACGAAGACGTCGTTTTCGTAATTGATACCTTGGCTATCCCTGAGCCAGGTATCATAGTTTATCCTGTTGACCTGGAGTTGAAGCTGTCCTAAAGCCCTTGCCCAAGCCTCTTTTGCCGAAAATGGTTCAGTCATAGAAACAAAATCACCGATAGCCACATGGGGTAATTGGAGAATACCAAGGTCAAATTATGGCAAAAACGTTTTTGGGTCATCTAGGGGAATTTTGACATAACAAAAAAAATATTTGAAAATGCTGTTGGGCTAGTTATGAAAGTTATTTTTATGGGCACTGCGCAATTTGCCGTGCCTGTGTTGGAACGTTTGCTTAATAGTTCTCACCAGGTAGTGGCAGTATGCACTCAACCTGATAAGCCGGCGGGGAGAAAGCGGGACTTCATTCGTTCGCCGGTAAAAGCTCTGGCTTTGAATCGCCATATCCCTGTTATGCAACCAAAGACATTTAAGTCTCCCCAGGCAGTGCGGGAATTGAGTCGCTTCTGTCCCGATTTCATCGTGGTTGCCGCTTTTGGTCTCATTCTCCCTCCCGAGGTGTTATCCCTGCCCCAGTTTGGTTGTCTTAATGTTCACCCTTCATTATTGCCCCGTCATCGTGGTCCCTCCCCTGTGGTTAATGCTATTCTTGATGGGGATGAGACTACCGGTGTTACAATCATGTTATTGGATGCCGGATTGGATAGCGGCCCTATTTTAGCTCGGAGGGAGATGCCTATCTTGCCTGAAGATACCACTGGCTCACTCACTGATAAACTAGCTCAACTGGGATCTGCTTTTCTGGTGGATATTTTACCTGAATGGCTTGAGGGCAAGATTAAGCCACAACCGCAAGAGGAAAACAAAGCTACTTACACCAAGCTGATAACCAGCGGGGATGGGAAAATAGACTGGCATCTTCCCGCTGTGGAAATCTGGCGAAGGGTAAGGGCTTATAACCCCTGGCCAGTTTGCTATGGCTGGTGGGGTGACAGAAGGATTAGAATTCACAGCGCTGTTCCTCTGGAGGATATAACTCCAGGAAAGGTGGGGGAGGTGGTGGCTTTGCCTTCGTCACCTGAAGCAGGTGTGATCACCGGGCACGGTGTCCTGGGGCTTAGTAGAGTGCAACTGGAGGGAAGGAAGGAAATGTCAATTGCTGAGTTTCTGAGAGGACAAAGAAGCTTTGTCGGCTCAGTTCTGGGTTGAGGGTGCTAGCTTATTTGATTCGATTTTTATTTAAGTTAATAATATTTTGTGGAGGCGCGAGAGATGTTTTTCCTGTTTGACCCGATGTGGTTTTTATTTGTGATACCGCCGTTCCTATTCATGATTTACGCTCAGGTGAAGGTAAATTCAGCATTCAAGAAGTATTCTCGGGTGCGCAATATGTATGGAGTAGCTGGAGTAGAGGCAGTTCAGACACTGTTGAGGGATAATGAGCTGGACGATGTGAGGCTGGAGCAGGTGAAAACTAGGTTAGGCGACCACTATGACCCCAGAAATAAGGTGTTGCGACTTTCTCCCGATGTCTATTCCATCCCTTCGGTAGCAGCGTTGGGAATCGTTGCCCATGAAATCGGGCACGCTGTTCAGGACAGGACTGGCTATGCCTTTTTGAGATTTCGCACTGCTCTCGTTCCTGCAGCCAATATCGGCAGCCAGTTGGGTTGGATATGCGTCGTAATTGGTCTGTTTCTCTATCTTCTCGCTGGTAAATTTGGGCTGCACGTCGTTTGGACTGGTATTTTCCTGTTTGCCCTGGCGGTTCTTTTCTCTTTGGTTACTCTTCCTATGGAGTTTAATGCCAGCAGTAGAGCGCTCCATATGCTGCGTGGCAGCGGGTTGGTCTCGGTTGAGGAATACGGTGGTGCTAGGCCTGTCCTTTCTGCGGCAGCTCTAACCTATGTAGCTTCTTTCTTCATGGCATTAGCTCAGTTGATGTATTTTGTATTGCTCGCCATAGGGCTGGGACGAAGATAGCCTTTGTTAGCTAGATGCAGAAATTGTGGCAAAGAATCTCCCCTTATTTCCCAAATATTGGGAATATGTGTGGACTGTATTCGGGAGGACTTCGCTGCAGTATTGCCTGACATAGAGGAAGCTCACCCCGAGTCGCGAATGTCCATCTTCTCGGGGATGATTACCAGGGGCCTAGCTTGTAGTTAATCCCCACTGCTTGCTAGTCAAAGTTGCTTACTTGCTTTAAGCTCGTTGTAGCACTCGCTGCAATATACCGGTCTACCTTCACGGGGCTGGAACGGCACTTCTGTCTCTTTGCCACACCGGGCACACACTGCAGGAAACATCTGGCGTCTGAAGCCGAAGTCGTCTCCGTAACGCTGTGCTTTCCTCGCTTTGCGACACGTTGGGCAACGCTTGGGCTCATGCACATAGCCTTTAGTGGCAAAGAACTCTTGTTCCTCAGCGGTGAAAGTGAAACTAGCCCCGCAATCGGCGCACTCAAGCGTTTTGTCTACATAACCCATTGGATGACCTCCTCTCTATTAAATTATTGGCTAAAGTTAAGGTCACCCGGCACCTTGAAAAAACCTAGCGGAGTTTAACCCGGTATGTAATGACCTAGAACTAACTCCAACAGAAACATTGTATACCACAATACTTTATATTGCAATAGCCTGTACTCGTTCATATAATTTGGCTTTTGAGGGCAATGTGATAGAATCTTTATTGATTAGCTATGCCAGTTTACGAATACCGTTGTAATTCCTGCCACCGTAAGGTTAGCTTATTTCGGCACAATTTTTCGGCTGATGCTCCTGCCTGTCCTCACTGCGGGGGTGAGCTCAAGCGGACATTCTCCACTTTCGCCATGCATAAAACCTACAAGGATGTTTATGACGATATACTTTCCGACAGAAATTTGACTGAGGGGATGATGCGTAGTGACCCCAGAGCTTTGGCTGAGTGGAACAAGAAAATGACTGGAGGCGAGAAGCCTCCTCCAGATTATGAGGAGATGACCGAGAGAATGGAGAGCGGGGAATGGCCTGCTGAACAGATTGAGCAAAAGAGGAAAGAGGTCACGGGCCTATCCGAGTCGTCAGAGACGGCAGGGGATTAGCAAGGAGGCAAGGTGCCAATCTATGAGTTTATCTGCCGTGATTGTCGTGGAAAGACGAGCGTTCTGGTGAGGAGTATCTCGGAGCCTGTTTCGCCCACCTGTCGCTTTTGCGGAAGCGCTAATTTATCCCGTGTTGTATCAGGCTTCGCTTACCATAAGTCATTACAAACGGTATGGCAGGAGAGTGGCGAACCATCATCTCATCCGAGCGATGATTATTACAAAGACCCACGCAACATTGGGCGTTGGGCGGAGAAAAAGTTTAAGGAGATGGGCGAAGAGATGCCTTCCCAGCTTGAAGAGGAAATACAGGCAGCCAGAGAGGGTGTGATGCCTGAGCCTTTGAAGGATTTGCAAAGTGCCTCACCAACTGCTTCGTATAGTTGATGCCAACCTCAATCGTTCCGCTGAGGGCTTGCGTGTTCTGGAAGATATTGCCCGTTTTGTTCTTAGTGATGCTACATTAAGCCAGCAGTTAAGAACTATTCGTCACAGTCTGGCTGAGGTTGGTGAGTCTCTGGGCATAATTCTTCTTGAGGAACGGGACTCGGAACACGATGTCGGCAGAGAAAATGTCATTGCCAGGCCCCCTTCAGCCAGTGCAAGCCGCCCCTCTGTCATTGCGAGCCACCCCTCTGTCATTGCGAGCCGAAGGCGAGGCAATCTCAACAGGCAGTCCTACCCTGATTTAGTTAGCCTGGTTGAAGCAAATGCTAACAGGGTGGAGGAATCTCTGCGGGTATTGGAGGAGCTGGCTAAACTGGATGAACTGAGCTCCAAGCTCGATGCTGTCAAGTTTGAGAAGGTGAGGTTCCTCCTTTATTCGGTGGAAAAAGAGATGGTTTCCAGACTAACACGGCAGGATAAGCTGAAGGAGTTGACCGGCCTTTATGTTATCGTCGACAGGCAAGTTCTGGGTGGCAGGGACGAATTGGAGGTAGCCCGAGAGGTTATTCAGGGAGGGGCCAAGGTTATCCAGCTCCGTGATAAGCAAAGGAGTATGGTGGAACTATTGCCCGTTGCTGAGAGGCTTAAGGAGCTATGCCTGAAGGCAGGGATTTTATTCATCATCAATGACTATTTGGATTTAGCACTGGCAGTCGATGCTGATGGTCTCCATATCGGCTACGGAGACCTGCCGGTTCATGTTGCCAGGAGAGAATTGCCGATGACTAAAATAATTGGTAGCTCGGTTACCACGGTATCACGGGCAATCGAGGTGGGGGATGAAGGGGCGGATTACATTTCTGTGGGCTCGATGTTCCCTACGGAGAGTAAAGAAGGGGCTATTGTCGTCGGCCTGGATATGCTCAAGCAGGTAAGGGAGGCAGTATCCTCACCAGTGGTGGCTATCGGCGGCATTGATAAAAGCAATATTGGTGAGGTAATTGCTGCTGGTGCTGATTGTGTTGCTGTGATTAGTGCTGTGTTGAGCAAGCCAGATGTCAAAAAAGCCACCAAAGGGTTGGTTAACGAGATAAGGAAGGCAAAGAGAAAATGCCAGGGTTAGGGGATGAGCTAGGAGCTATCGCTGAAGAAATCCGTGCCTATTTTACCGCTGAGGATGAAGCCAGGGAGAAGGCTTTGCGCCTCTGCCGCCAGATAATTCGCAATAGCGCCAATGCTATAAGGGCTGTTCATCGTCAGGAGCAGGATAAGGCGAGGCAAATTCTTGATTCAACTTACAAATTGGTTCAGGAGATAAATGATAGCCTCAATGACCATCCCGGTTTGCTTCATTCAGGATTCGTTCATGATGCCCAGAAAGAATTCGCTGAAGGGAGCATCACCTTCGCTTTGATCGTTGGGAAAGAACTCCCTAAACCTGAGGCAATAGGCGTTGATTACGCCGCATATCTCAATGGACTTGGCGAAGCGGTGGGTGAATTAAGGCGCTACTTACTGGATAGCATGAGGAGAGGGGATTTCTCTCGCTGTGAGGAGTTGCTCGGTGCCATGGATGATATTTATGGCACGTTGATGACTATGGATTTCACCGAAATCATCACTCATGGTTTGAGGCGGACCACCGATGCCATTCGAGGCATTATTGAGAGAACTCGCGGCGATGTGACCATGGCTTTGCGGCAAAAAGAGCTGGAGGCAAAGCTGGGTAAATAGTGAATATTTATTCTATAAGATGTTTATCGATTGAGGATGGGTTGAAGAAAAGGGGGATATAAGGAGGTAGTTATGAAAAACTCGCGGGATGCTGTATTGGAAAGGGCGTTTGAGTCTGCCCGCAAATACGAGATGAAGTGTACCGGGTGTGCCCAGACATCCATTGCGGGCATCTTCGATGCCCTGGGCATTGAAAATGATGATGTGTTCCGAAGTGCAAGTGGGCTTGCAGATGGATTGGGCTTAACGGGGGATGGCTCGTGCGGTGCCCTTGTTGGCGGTTCAATGGTGATCAGTTACCTCTTTGGCAGGGAAAAGAAGGACTTCCCTGATATGATGAAACCTATGAGGTCCTATATAATGGCTAAAAGGCTTCATGACAGATTTGTTGAACAATATGGGTCATGCCGGTGCTATGATATCCAGAACCGCCTTATGGGCAGGACTTTTAATCTATATGATCCAGCGGAGCTGGAAAAAGCCATTGAGGCTAAGATGCCTGCGCATTGTTCAAAGGTTGTTGGTACCGCTGCCAGGCTGGCTACAGAGCTAATACTGGGAGAAATGGAGCGCCAAAAAGACGAAAAACAGTAAGGAGGTAATTATGACTCAAGATGCATGGAAGGCAAAAGGAGAGCAATTAGATAGGTATTTAAGGCTGGACACATTTCCTTTAGGTGTGAACTTCCTGAAAAAGGATGATGCATTCCCGGAAAAGACACCGACGCCCTCAAGTATGGGGATAAAGATTGCCCTGTGTCAGGCAACAAATATTGCCCGGAGATGGGGATGGTCTATGGGGGTAACAAAAGATGACATAAATTGTATCCCGGCACTCCTCGGCTTTGGGTGGAGGGAGCCTGAAACCCCGGAGGCAGTAATAGATTTCCTTATGAGTATGGGTTATTTTGAGACAAAAGATGCTGCTATGAAAACTCTTGAGAAAATGACCATAATGGAGCCAGGGCGATTTGAAAAACTTTATATATCTCCCCTTTCAAGGACGAGGCTTGAGCCAGACGTAGTGGTCATATATGGCAATCCGGCACAGATGATGAGACTCGCCCAGGGCTATATCTATAAAAGGGGTGGGGTTGTTACCTCTGAGACAAACCTGGGGTTTACCTGTGCAAACGAGATGATATGGCCATTTAAAGAAGGAAAGGCCTGTTTCATTCATCCTGGCAGGGGTGAAAGGGTGCTCGGGCTTACCCAGGACCACGAGATGGCGTTTAGTCTACCGGCATCTCAAGTGGATGACCTGATAGCAGGACTTGAGGCAACCCATAAGATGGGCTCACGCTATCCTGTTCAGAGTTATCTATTATTTGAGCCCATGCAGATCCCGCAGTTTGAAGAGCTTGAAAAACACTTAAAGCCTTAGGGGCCTTTTTATCGAATTTGTTCCCATGTTGTTAAGAAGAAGCCGAAGTCAAGCAAAAAAGACGAGAAAGGAGATGATGTATCATGCCATTGAAAACCGCTGCAGAGTACATCGAGAGTCTGCGTAAGCTGAAACTGGACCTCTATCTACTTGGTGAAAAGGTGGAGAATTGGGTTGATAATCCTATTATCAGACCATCAATCAACGCTGTGGCAATGACCTACAAGCTTGCTCACGAGCCCAAGAACAAGGAGTTGGCAACCACGGACTCGATGCTTACAGAAAAGAAGGTAAACAGATTTAACTCTCTCTTCAAGAGCACCGGTGATATGGTCAGTAAGGTAAGATTACAGAGGGAGCTGGGACAAAGGACAGCCTGTTGTTTCCAGAGGTGTGTTGGTCTTGACGCCATCAATGCTGTTTTTAGTACCACCTACGAAATTGACCAGGCGCACGGAACCAAGTATCACCACAGGTTTAGAGAGTGGCTGAAGTATGTTCAACAGAATGACCTCTGTGTCCAGGGTGCCATGACCGATGTCAAGGGCAACCGGGTGGTGGCTCCAAGCAAGCAGGCTGACCCGGACATGTTTGTGCATGTGGTAGAGCGAAGGAGTGATGGAATTATCATAAAGGGGGCAAAAGCAAGTCAAACGGGAACCGCGAATTCACATGAAATGCTCATTATGCCAACCCTGAGGATGCGGGACGGCGATGAGGACTATTCATTAACCTGTGCTATACCAACAGACGCTGAAGGCGTACACCTCGTCTATGGAAGACAGTCCTGCGATACGCGCAAGCTTGAGGATGGTGATATCGATGTTGGTAACTACGGCTTCGGTGGGCAGGAGACACTGACTATCCTGGACAACGTCTTTGTCCCGTGGGACAGGGTTTTCATGTGTGGGGAGATCGAATTTGCCATTATTATGGTGGAGAGATTCGCTGCTTATCATAGACAAAGCTACGGCGGTTGTAAGCCGGGCATAGGTGATGTGCTTATCGGAGCGGCGGCCTCAATGGCTGATTACAACGGGACACGCAGAGCCCCTCATATCAGGGAGAAGCTTGGGGAGATGATTCACCTCGCTGAAACAATACATGCCTGCGGATTAGCCTGCGCTTACGAGGGGCGGCAGACTATGTCTGGCAACTACCAGCCCAACATCCTTCTAGCCAACGTATGTAAGCACAATGTGACGAGGTTTCCCTACGAGCTTTGCAGGCTTGCCGAGGACATAGCCGGCGGTATTCTGGTAACGCTGCCCTCCGAAAAAGACTTCAGGCATCCTGTGATAGGCAAATATATCGATAAGTACCTGAAAGGAATACCTGATGTACCTACAGAGCACCGAATACGTATGTTGACGCTCATCCAGTCCATGACTTTTGGCCAAGTAGCTCCCAGTTATCGCACAGAGTCAATGCATGGAGCAGGCTCGCCTCAGGCACAGAAAATTATGATTGAGCGCGAGACGGATATGGACCTCAAGCAGAGCCTTGCTCGCAGTTTGGCTGGCATCGACAAAAGGGAAAACGTGACTGCTTAGTTTCCATATGAACAAACATATCAAAGAGAAATTCAGTTGGCTCTGGGAAAAATATTTTGACGGTGCAGAACTTCCGGTTATTTTCTATTATACCAACGAAGAAGGACATGCCAGGCTGGTCGAGCCCGGCTCAGTACCAGGATGTGTGGTTGAGCTATTATCGGAGGTCAGGAATGGGAGGCCTTTGTGTTTTAATGTAGACTCAATCGGTTGCCCTGGGGGAAAGAGATATCTTGGCTTTACAGAAGGGATTATGCCCGACTTTGAATACTTCCTCTCCTACGGAATCCCCGGTAAGTTGACCGGTGAGCGCTATTGCAAATCTCCGGAACTGGTCAAGGAAATAATGAAACGCTTGCCTGCCTTCAAAGCACCCGGACGCTTCATAGTATTTAAAAGATGGGACAAGCTTGAGGAGTCAGACGACCCTGAAGTTGTTATCTTCTTTGCGGAGCCAGATGTTCTCTCGGGGCTCTTTACTCTGGCGCGTTTTGATGAAGCTGAGCAAGATGCAGTATTCACTCCCTTTGGCTCGGGCTGTTCCACAATTGTCCAGTACCCGTATCTTGAAAGAGATTCTGCCCGCCCCAGAGGAGTCATCGGAATGTTCGACCCTTCAGCGCGTCCTTTCGTTCCTAACAATGTACTCACATTCTCAGTACCTATGAACAAGTTTGTCAGGATGATTGAGAATATGGAGGAGAGTTTCCTTATCACAGACTCGTGGCTCAGGATACAGAAAAGGATAAAATCCGCTTGAACGAAAGTCCATTTTACCAGGCTAGCTCTGCTGAGATTCTTCTTGCTAGCGAAGAGGCAAAGCTGGGTAAATACTAAGTATTTATTCTTGTTAGCTGCATAGTAGTTTTGGCAGCTACCGTGGTAGCTTGATAGGATTTTAGAGGCTGGCGCAGGTTAGCTGGACTGAGGGTTATGTATCTTATTTGCTATCCTGCAGCAGTTCAAGAGGAGGCAGTTAAATGCGGCAATTGAAGATTATTGTGGAAAAACATCCTGATGGCTATGTAGCTTATCCCTTGGGACTTAAAGGAGTTGTGGTTGGACAGGGAGATACTTATGAAGAGGCACTTTCAGATGTGAAGTCAGCCATTCGCTTTCACATTGACACTTTCGGAGACGAGGTTCTTGATGTAGAGCCCCCGGTTCTTGAGGCGTTCATTGCCGAGGCCGGGGTTGAAGGTTAATGCCGAAATTCCCTGTTGATGCTCCAAAACGGAGGGTGGTCAAGGCGCTGGGAATTCTTGGTTTCCAGGTTATGCGTGAAAAGGAGCATATTTCCATGGTGCGTCGAAATCCTGATGGGAGCATCACTCCTTTGACCATGTCTAATCATCCGAAGATAAAGGCTTCTACGCTGAGAACGATCTGCACTCAAGCAGGTATCCCCAGGAATGACTTTTTAGAAGCGTATAAGAAAACGTAGGTGTGACAACAGCGGATAACATGGGTTTCATGGCAAACGAAATTAGAAGCTAAGCGAATAGTGAGTATTTACTCTTTTATACCAAATTTCGGCAAGCGGCGATAAATCTCCCCAAGCCTGAACAAAATAGCCGTTCGTTACCATAAGGGAATCTCAAAGAGGAATAGCGGCTATCTTACGAAATTAGGGTGCATAGCATGGTAGAGCAGAAATGGGCATACAGGCGACATATGCTTGTCTATTTTTGCTTGATAGATTGTTTTCTTAATGGCTTAAACATAGGTGTGGTGCCTCCTCTGTTGCCTGAGATTGCTGCTGAATTAAGCTTAACACATACCCAGATAGGAATTATCTGGGGCTCATGGTTTCTAGGGATGATGCTATTCTCGCTTGTAGGCGGCGCTATGGCCGATCGCTTTGGAGTGAAAAGAGTAATAGCGAGTGCGCTTATTTTTTCAGCCGTATTCTGTGCTCTGCGCGGCTTTATGCCCGGCTTCCAGGGATTGACGGTGGCTATGTTCCTTTTCGGTGCATCTCTGGCTTTCATCGTGCCTAATCTAACAAAGGGGATTGGCCTGTGGTTCGGTAGAACGGAGCTAGGACGGGCTAATGGAATACTTAGCATATCAGTTGGCGTGGGTCTGGTTCTTGGGAATATGACGGGTGCCTCGGTGCTATCCCCGCTTCTTGGTGGCTGGAGACCAACGATGTGGTTGACCGGGGCTATTGCTGTGGTGCTTCTCATCGTGTGGCTTGCAGGGGCTAGAGAGCGACCGGTCGATGAAATAGCGACTGAAGGTGCGGCACGTCAACCGGGAACCTGGGAGGGCTTGAAGAGGGTCGTCAGGATTAAGGACCTCTGGCTTATATGTTTAATGGAATTCTGCCTGGTCGGTGGCTTTCTTGCTTTCCAGGGTTTTCTCCCGACCATGCTAGTTGAAAAGGGGATGACTGCTGCAAGGGCTGGGCTTCTTCTTGGACTCACCCTGGTGAGTAGCGGTGTCTTTAATGTCGTGGGGCCGTCTCTCTCGGACAGGCTCGGTGTCAGGAAGCCCTTTGTGTGGCCTTTTTTGCTGCTAAGCAGCGTAGGTATATCCCTGGTAGCCTTTTTTATGGGTGTACCCTTGATTGCTGTGCTGATTTTGATTGCTGTGGGTGTAGGAGTCGCTATTCCCCTGTTTAGAACCATAGTGTTGGAAATGGAGGGTATCGGTCCCCTTCATACCGGCTCTGCGATGGGGCTGATTTTCACGCTAAACCGTGTTGGCGCATTTATCCTGCCCGTCGTCATGGGGGTGGTCATAGACTTTAGCCATCTGTTCTGGCCCGGATTCCTGTTGCTCGGAGTATTGAACCTTGTAGCTATGAGGCTGTGTTTAGCAATAAAGGAAACGGGGCTGCGCGCTAAGCGAGTTTCCTGAACCGAAGATAATAGGGTCGATTGCGCTGGGTGCCTTAACGGACTTGTCAGGGGTGTGCGGATAGTGAGCACCTATTCTTAAGCAAACTTCGGCAAGCGGGGATAGGGTGTGGCAAGGCTTAACAGTTGAGCGGGTTGTGCAGCCTCATCGTTGACTTTTCCCATCATACAAGCGTAAAACATCCTGAAGCCTACGTTACACTCGCAGGAAGGCCAGCTTTGATAATATTGATGAAAACTTCCGCCAACTTGGGGTCAAACTGCGTGCCAGCACCACGCCTGAGTTCTTCCAGAGCCTCCTCGCGAGAGAAGGTATGGTGATAAGGACGAGCGGAAGTCATGGCATCAAAGGCATCAGCTAGAGCCAGAATGCGAGCTTCCAGCGGGATACTTTCACCCTTAAGCCCTTCAGGATAACCGTTGCCATCCCACCTCTCATGGTGATATAAAATGCCACCCAGGCAAGGAACGAGACTAGGTACATTACCCACAATATTTGCTCCCAGGCGAGGGTGAAGCTTAATTTGGTACCAGTCCGCATCGCTTAGCGCTCCACTCTTATTAAGTAGCTCATCAGGGATACCGATCTTGCCCACATCGTGGAGCAAAGCAGCGGTGCTTATCCTAGATACTGTCTCGGGTGGTAAGCTAAGCGCTTCAGCCAGAGCTACGGCGTAGGCATTAACCTTCCTGGAATGCCCATAAATATAAGGATTCCTGGTGTCCACCGCTGAGGCTAAAGCGTAGACCACGCCCAGGCCTGTATGTCTAGCATTCGCTCCTGCCTTTCCTACTGGTTCAGAGAAGATTTGGGAGGCACGATAAATACGATTGCCACCCGTTTCTTTGGCATGATAAAGAGCAGTGTCAGCCGCAGTAACAAGTTCATCCAGCAACACACCATCAGTGGGATAGCTAGCCAAACCGATGCTACAGGCTACCCCAGCCTGTTTTGCCTCCATAACAGCGGCAATCCGCTCCCGAGTTCGCTCAGCCACCACGCAAGCATCTTCATCCTTTGTCTCGGGTAGGACAACAATAAATTCGTCTCCACCATAGCGAAAAGACTTATCAGCACTCCTGATAGAGTTCCTGATAATCATCCCTATTTCATTTAGAAGTTTATCACCCGAGGGATGCCCGTATATATCGTTGTAAGCCTTAAAATTATCAAGGTCAAGCATGAATAAAGAGAACATGCCACCGTATCTGGAACACCGTGCAAGGTCATCTTCAAGCTGCTCTTCAAAATAGCGGCGATTGAACAAACCGGTTAGTTCGTCAATACGGCTTCTCTGTTCAGCCTTAAGATATAGCTGAGAATTCTTGACCGGTATAGCGATCTGCGAAGCTAAATGCTCCAGGAGGCGTATTTCTTCCTTGCTGTAAGCATCAGGCTGGTAGCTGCCTATGATTAAGCTACCAATGCCCTTATCTTTGGTAATCAAAGGTAAGTGAACGATGGAGCGAATTCCTTCCTTGATATAATGCTCTGCGGTCCAAAACATCCTCTGTTCCGTCAGGTCAGCTTCATATAAGGTTTTCCTTACCTTGCTTACCCACTCAGTAGTTGTCCCCTCAAGTGGTATTCGTTCTCCTGCCTGTCTCACCGGGGGTACCTCACCGGACAAAGCCACATCGTAAAGTTGGCCTTCCTCAATCAAGGCAATTGCGGCATAGTTAACGCTAATAACTATCTTCAGTTCTTTAACGAAGCTTTCAAATATATCTTGTATATTCATGTTGGAGGTGATGATTGCAGTCAGACGGTTAACGAGAGTTAATTCCTCATCCTGCTCTAGTATACGTTCATGGGAATATTCCTTTTCCAGTCCCGATGCTACACGAGCAGCAACAGACTTCATTAAATCAATATCCTCAACAGTATAAAGCTTGTTATTCTGTTTATTGCCTATGGCTAGAATAGCTACAAGCTCCCCTCTGTTTGTTAAAGGAAAGAACATCTCCACATTTGCCGATTGAATCTGTTTCTTCTCATCCTGCCACATAGATTGAAATTGAGGGAGGGTAGCGAGCTCTCTATCGGTTAATGTCTTGCCTTTCTGCCTGAGCCAGGTTATAATGGGACTATCCGCCCTTAATTTCAGCCCGCGCATAGGATTATCCTCCCTGAGAGGATAGTTAAATCGAACAGCAAAATCTCCTTTCCCGTCTTGAGGTAGAAACAAACACGCTCTCTGGCAGCCTACAGACTCAGAAAGGAGGGGCATAAGCTTATTGCCAAATTCTTCCAGAGTGGAAACATCGTATATTTTGCGGGTAAAATCAAATAACTGCCGACGATGACCATATCTTTTGCCGACGAGAGACTGCTCCATCCTTCTCCCCAGAGCACCAATCAGCCAGTAAAAGAACACAGCAACTAGAATTGCTATGCTACTACCAGCTATTATCGCAGACCGGTTGATATCAAAGCCAATTAGCCTTTGAGCCAGAAAGAATAAACCCACATAAGCCCAAGCCCCAATAACACACACGGTCAGCCATATCAGCCCGCGCCGAAAGACGACCCTGACATCCAGCAAGCGATGCGCTATCACGGCATAGGTTAAGATGACAGCAGTAATAAGATTGCCAAGATGCCCTATGGGATACTCCCCCCCGCCAGGAGCAAAAGAAGTCAAATCGAAGATGGCTAAAGTAGCAACGCCAAGAAGCAGGTAAAAAATCTGGTTACGCTCCAGGGGGTTAGCAAGAACTCTAAGCTTTCGAGATAAAAGGTGGATATCCCTGGCAATAACGGTGAAGAGGACAAAAACTATAAGGATAAGCCAGTTACTATACTCAACAGCTATGCCGCCTGTGGTAGCATCAATGCCCCGGGGGATATAGCCCAGCGCTGCCAGAACAATACAGCTTACCAGCAGAATGTAAGCAAACGGTATCTTGAGTCTTTGAGAGCTATAGAAGGAGCGTAAAGAATAGTGCCCCTGGACTCCCATCCAGATAGCAAGGCAAAGAACAACTTTAACCAGGAAGAGCTTATCCGGCATGAAGAAATCGCTGCGAAAGAAGGTGTCAGTCAGACTCCACAATATGGCAGGAATCAAGAATAGGAAGGCAAACTTTTGCTTTCTATCCCAGGGCCGGTTAGCCAGCAAAATGACCAATATGGGAATATACGCAATAGTAGCAATTAGAGGAATTAAAGCGTGACTATTCATTTAAGAATATTATTGACATAAATTGGAAGGCTGTCAACGAGGACTAAAGTGGTCAGGACTAAAGTAATGAGGACTAAAGTATTAACAAAAAGGCGCGCTAAGCCCCGCCACTACACAGTTGAGTTATGGTATCTTGTATAAGCCCCAACTCAACGCTCGGCTACTCGCCCGGCTTCCCTCACCGGCACCGCCTCCACCTCAACCTTCGGTGCCCCTAACAAGGAAAGAACTTCATCTGAAGGATTAATATGGGATGGCTTGAGATGCCCTAAAGCAGCACCCTCAGCCTGCCGCTGAGCTATGTAGCTGGAGAAGGCACCCTGGGGAAGCAAAGTAACCTTTATCGGCTTTAAGCCAAGCACAACCTCTGGATCTCCATAAGCACTATAAATATTATAATGATAGACGCTGTCTAATTTTATAAGCTCGTCATATACTGCTGCGATGACCTTCTCACTGGTAATATAGTTATACTTCGGTTCAATATAGATATGCAATGCCGGTTTATCCTCAATTGCCTCCTTGCGCGCCGTCCAATCTGTGTAGGGAATGCCGGTGTTTTCAACTGCCTGCCAGATTAGTTTCTCTGTTAGATGGCCAAACCCAGTAATATCAATGATCTCATCAGCACGTCTCTCAAATACCATCTGCGGTAGAGCAATGTTCAGCTTCTCATTTCGCAGTGAGGTAATCCTGACCATGTCGCCGATTCTATATCGGGTCATAACGCCGCCGTGAAGACTGGTGAGGACGATCTCATAGTTCTCACCTGTTTTCACCTCATCGAGCAAGATAGTTTTCAGCTGGTAGGAATGGTCTAACTGCCATTTGAGCCACTCCCTTTCCGGAATGAATTCAAGGAAGTTGAGATTGGGAATAAAGGTCATGCCTTCATAATCCCAGGTTTGCATGGCACAAACTCCGCCTTCAGTACTGCCATATACCTCAAGCGGATACCTCCCCCATAGCTCATTCACCCTTTTGCTGAAAATGGCGCTGTCGCTGCCTCCACCTATAATTGCCTTAAGAGACCAGAGGTCTTTGGGAAGCATAGGACGATGAGCTCGTCTGCTTTTGATTAACGCTTTCATCACACGGAGTAGCCCCCTGGGGTGAGCCAGCAAGGGACGAAGATTTATTCCTCCCGATTGCTGTTTGATTTGTTCTCCTACAGCAACCAGGACAGAGGGTAAACCACCGAAGCCATCGAGCCCCCGATACAAGGCTTCCTCAAAACCAGCCTTTATCCTACCCTGGAAGGATAAGCCCTCTGCGTTAGAAGGCAGCAAGTCATAGCCAATCGCCTGCTGTGCCAGGTAAGAAGCGATACCGGTCCCATACTCTGGAGGCCCCATAGTATATAATATCTTGAGGTGCTCCCTACCCTGGGAGACATCACCTGGACCATCGCAGGCGGCAAGGACCATCATCGCACAACATACCTTCTCATATTCAAGTGCGAAGTCCTCCGACATGGGTACCCATTTAACATCATATTCCCCCGTTTTCCCAGAGGTTCGCACCCAGTAAGCTGGCTTTGCCGGCAGTACATCCTCCCTCCTCTCTGCAAGCTCAGGGAGGTAATCAGCATAGGTAGTGAGCGGCACCTGTTCACGAAATTCCTCCACAGTGCCTGGCATAGTTCCGTGCATCAGCTTCCGACCCAGCCTACAGCTCTTCAATAGCTCGAGCTGCTCCAGCAGCAGCCGCTTCTGTATGGTCATAAATTGCTCCAGACTGAGGTCAATAAAGCCACAGCACATCTGCCATAGCTCTTCCTGCCTCCCCTGCCGCAGTAAATCAATTGGTCTCGTCATAATACACCTCCCCTATTTCTCCGTGTCATACTGTCTTCCCAGCGCCACTCTCACCTACCCGGGGCATATCAGCTATTATTTCAACATTAGACCGCCAATGATTCATCGACACCACGCTCTCTAGTACCATAGTACTATGACTATCTTACCATAGGGATGGCTGAAAATGTCAATTGAGCGTACTTGTTTATATGATTAGTGATATCTCTGAAAAAGCCGACCGTGTCAAGTTTCTCGAGCAGGTCACTTCCTATATATCTCTCCGCGTCGATAAGGCACAATATTATGTTCAGGCTGGGCGCTTTGTGCAATCTCATTGGTGACTTTCCCTGAGTATTATAGAGGAGGCCCGTCATTATGACGGCATCAAGACTACCTGTGATGGGTGGAAGTATGTTTTAATGTATAGAAGTATCAACTTTGAAGGAGCGATTGGATGGATGAGATAGAGTTAAAGGTTACCAAGCGGGAGATTCTGGGTAAGAAAGTCAGGTTTTTGCGTCGGCAGGGGATTACACCGGTGCATCTTTTTGGTCATGGTATCGAATCACAGGCATTACAATGTGATACCGCCAGGCTTCAGCAGGTGTTAGCTGAGGCAGGCAAGACGAAGCTAATCAATTTCAAGATCGATGGTGAAAAGAAGGCGAGGTCCGTTATAGTTCGTGAAGTTGAGGTAGAGCTGCCAAGACGTGGATTGGTGCATGTAGATTTCTATCAGGTAAGAAAGGCGGAAGAAATGAAGGTAGAAGTTCCTGTTGTTTTGGTTGGGGAAGCGCCAGCGTTGAAGTTAAGGGAGAATACGCTGCTGCAAGAGCTCGACACCTTGAGCGTTGAGTGCCTCCCGACAAAAATTCCTGCGAGTGTAGAACTTGACATCAGTTCCCTCACCGAGTCAGACCAGGTGCTGAGGGTGAAGGATATTGAGCTGGAGAAGGGGGTTACTGTCCTTAACGACCCGGAAGTGGTAGTAGCGATGATTAGTGTGCGACGTGTAGAGGAGGTAGTAGAAGAAGCGGTTGAAGCTCCCGAAGAAGCCCCGCCACCTGAAGAGGAGCCAAAAGAGGAATAATGATAAAAACGAAGCTCTGTGAGTTATTGGGGATTAAATATCCCATAATACAAGCAGGCATGGGGCCATTTCAAACGCAGAAGCTGGCTGAAGCAGTGGCAAATGCCGGGGCACTTGGGATTATCAGCACCAGTGGCATCATTTTCGGCAGTTTGGGAATAGATTTGGGGCCCCTGACGGCAGGAAAAGGTGGCTCATACGATACGGTAAAAAAGTACATCCGCGAGGTAGGTAAAGGCACAAGAAAAAATGAAGCGACCTTTGGAATAAACGTTATGGTGTCGGCTGAGCTTATCGCACCAGCAATGGAGTTTGTCCGAGCGGCAGTCAATGCGCGGGACGAGGATCCTGCTATAAGGGAGAGACTTAAGGTGATAATCACTTCAGCGGGAGACCCTTTACCCTGGACCGATGTGATAAAGTCAAGCGGGCTCAAATGGTTTCACGTCGTTCCTTCAGTTCGTCACGCTAAAAGGGCTGAAAAAGCTGGGGTAGATGCGGTAATCGCTTCAGGGCATGAGGGGGGAGGTCACATAGCTTGGGAGCCAGTTCATACTATGGCTATTCTTCCTTCAGTGGTCAACGCTGTGAATGTTCCTGTGATTGGCGCCGGTGGATTTTGTGATGGAGCAACGCTCGCCGCAGCACTTGCTTTAGGAGCCGTAGGGATTCAGATGGGCACCAGATTCATTGGTACAAAAGAGGCCGATACCTGTTTTGGGGACACATGGAAGAATCGGCTGTTAAAAACCGATGAGAAAAGTACAATAGTAGCCAGAGGTTTTGTTGGTCCTTTAAGGTATCTGAGGAACGAGGCATCTGTTCAACTTGCCAGGCTCACGCTTGAGAAAGTCCCCGATTTGTTTGTGGGGCAACCTGATAAAACCCTGGACCAGGCTCTTCTTGGCGTGGAACTGGAAGGGCATAAGGCTCTGGCAGGAGAGAATGATGAGAAGGCACTTTTCTACGGAGGAGAAGTGGCAGGAAGAATACAGGATATTCCAAGTGTGAAGGAACTTATAGAAAGAATAGTGGTGGAAGCGGAGGATATAATAAAAGAGTTACCCGGGAAGGTTATCGTTTAACGGGTTACTGGCTCCGCAGGACGCAAAGCGTCCTGGAAAGGGTGCAAAGCTGATAGATGGGGCCGATGGGAAGTAAAATTAGCGTGTTCAGCCTATCAAGAAAGGAGGGACAACCATGGCGAAATTGGACGACTTAGCTTTTCTCGATGCTACTGCCCAGGCTGAGCTGGTGCGGCGAAAGGAGGTAAAGCCGGTTGAGCTCGTGGACGCCGCCATCGAGCGGATCAAGCGGCTGAACCCCACCCTCAATGCAGTGGTCACACCAATGTATGAACAGGCGCGCACGGCGGCCAGCGGTGAACTACCCCAGGGGCCCTTTACCGGTGTGCCCTTCCTGCTCAAGGACCTGCTGGCCTCTTACGCTGGGGTGCGGATGACCTTGGGGTCGACCTTCTTGCATGACTTCGTGCCTGATCACGATAGTGAACTGGTCACACGGCTGAAGCGCGCCGGGCTGATTATCATCGGTAAGACCAACGCACCGGAGTTCGGCCTCATGCCGACCACCGAGCCCCGTCTGTTTGGTCCCAGCCACAACCCCTGGGACGTAAGCCGGACAACGGGCGGCTCCAGCGGGGGCTCGGCCGCCGCTGTGGCCGCTGGATTGGTTCCCATGGCACACGGCAACGACGGCGGCGGCTCAATCCGCATTCCGGCCTCCTGCTGTGGGCTCTTCGGCCTCAAGCCCACCCGAGCGCGCAATCCACTCGGCCCTGATTATGGCGACGTCTTTAGTGGACTGGTGGTTGAGCACGCCCTCACCCGCTCGGTGAGGGACAGCGCTGCCCTGCTCGATGCCACGTCGGGGCCCGACGTGGGAGACCCGTACTGGGTACCACCCCCGGTGCGCCCCTTTTTACAGGAGGTAGGCGCCAACCCCGGGCGGCTCCGCATTGCTTTTACCACCACAGCGGCCACCGGTGTCCCGGTGCACAGCGACTGCGTCAGCGCGGTGCGTGATGCAGCGCAGTTGTGCTCCAACCTCGGCCATGAGGTAGTGGAGGCAGCCCCGGAAGTGCCTGGTGACTTGGTGACCCAGATGTTCGTGACCTTGTGGTCGGCGGGGTGTGCCTGGACCATAGACGGCATGGCCTTTCTAACCGGCCAGGCCGCTACCCCGGACCAGTTCGAACCGCTCACCTGGGCTCTATGTGAGGTGGGGCGACAGCAAAGCGCATCGGCCTATCTGCTCGCTGTGGCGGTGCTCCAGAGGGTGTCCCGTGATATCGGGCATTTCTTCGTCAATCACGATGTGTTGCTCACCCCGACCCTCGCCGAGCCACCTGTGCCCCTCGGCACCTTCGACTCTCCGCCGGAGAACCCCTTGCAGGGGCTGGCCCGTGCGGCGGAGTTCATACCCTTCACGCCGATCTGCAACGTGACCGGGCAGCCCGCCATGTCGCTGCCGCTATTCTGGAATGCCGATGGCCTGCCAGTGGGCACCCACTTCATCGGGCGCTTCGGCGACGAGGCAACTCTCTTCCGCCTTGCGGCGCAGCTTGAGGCAGCTCGGCCATGGGCCAGCCGCCATCCACCAGTATCAGCCTGAGCGGCCTATGCCGGGCGCGCTTAATTGCTACGAGGATTGCATCCTCTTTGCCGCGGGAGTTTACGCTCTGGTATTGCTGGTTAAAAACTGGGGAACCATTGGAGGGAGACAAAGAGATGGCTAATCTGTTATCTCAGAAATGGAAGAATATCTTCTGGAGCACGCTTATGACCATCCTGTGTATTGTCTGTTTTCCGTTTAATCCTCTCATCCTGACAGGTGTTATAGAAGTAGAATCATACCCGGCACTACTCATCATCGGTTGGGTGGTATGGGCATTCGGTATGGTGCTGGTTATGGCTCCAATAGTTATGTTCCCACGACGGGGTGGGGTTCCCAAAGGTAAATCATTTGTAAATACTACCCGTCTCGTTGATACAGGGATATATGCAATCGTTAGGCATCCGCAATACACAGGTGGAATCTACGCAATTTTCCTAACCACCTTTTTATGGTATCCGCACTGGCTATTCGGGGTGCTCGGGGTGGTAGGCACTGCAGTCGTTTATATGAGTTGTAGAGAGGAAGACCAACGCCTAATCGAGAAGTTCGGTGATAATTATAGAGCCTATATGAAAAGGGTACCTAGAATGAATTTCGTTTTGGGACTTATGAGGCTAGTACACCAGAAGTGAAATCAGCAATTGTAAGCAAAAGCTTATTTAATATCTACCTGAGCTAAGATCACTGCACATTTTAGCGGGTTGTTCAATGTCACCTGGTACCTATCCCCCCAAAGCTGCACACATGATCTAGTTCAGATAGGTGACACTTCGAAGTATGCAGTTACCTCTCATCTTGAGTTTGAACAAGCTCTGGCAGTCCGTTGTGTTATTGCGAGGAAGTCCGTCAGCCGATGGACGACGAAGCAATCCCTGGGAGTGAAATCCTAAATTCTAAGCTCTAAACCCTAAACAAATTCTAAATATCTAAATTCAAAACTGTTTTGGTCATTTGATATTGTTTAGTATTTCGGATTTAGTATTTAGGGTTTGGTTTTTCTGAGATTGCCACGCCTTGACCCCTTCGCGGAGTTTACCCTGAGCACTACGAGATTCTTCCCCTTCCTCTTCGTTACACTCAGAAGCAGGGTCAGAATGACAAGAGGCGAAGGGCTCGGGGTTTCAGCTCACCGCAATGACGAAGAAGGAAGTTAGTGCGTCACTAATCCTATGAACCAGTACACGCATTCTATCAATTACCCACCAGGTGATATAATGATAACAAGGTCTACCAAGGCACAAAGGTAGATTTTAAGCAAATGGGAGGTATGAGAGAAAATGAGGAAAGCAGATGTGGTTATCATCGGAGGTAGTGCTGCGGGTGCTACAGCAGCAATCAGTTGCAGTCGGCGAAATCCTGGGAAAGAAATCATTCTTATACGCAAAGAAAAAGAGGTATTAGTTCCTTGCGGTATACCCTATATTTTCGGGACCCTTGGTGATCCGCAAAAGAATTTGATGCCGGATACAGCATTAGTCAACCATGGTGTTAACCTTGTTATTAGTACTGCTACGGAAATCAATAAAGAAAAGAAGATTGTTTATACAGATAGCGGAGAACAAATAAGCTACGATAAGCTTATTCTAGCTACAGGCTCTTCACCTATGGTTTTACATATTCCCGGTATTGATAAAGAGAATGTCTTTGTTGTGAATAAGGAGATTGGTTACCTGCAAAAGATGCTGGATGCAGTTAACCGAAGTAAGGACATCGTTATTATTGGCGGAGGCTTCGTTGGCGCAGAATTTGCTGATGAGTGCAAGAAAAACCGTGACAATAACGTGACTATTATCGAGACATGCCCGCATTGTCTGCAATTGGCTTTTGATGACGAGTTTTGTCTTGAAGCTGAAGCTTCACTTACTGAACGAGGAGTGAAGATTACTGCTAATGAAAAAGTAGAGACTATACTTGGTGACAATAAAGTCAGCAGAGTTCGTTTATCAAGTGGTCGGGAACTGAAGGCAGACGTTGTTATCGTAAGCATAGGTGTTCTACCAAATGTGGAACTGGCTGAGAAAGCCGGGCTTCGAATAAGTGCTTCAACAAAAGGAATCGTTGTTGACCGGTATCAGAGAGTTAGAGATGAGAATGATATTTTTGCCTGTGGTGACTGCGCAATGAAGGTTTCTTATTTCAGTGGGAAACCGGTTAGAACCTGGCTAGCTTCTATTGCTACAAGTGAAGCACGTGTCGCCGCAGCTAACCTATTCGAGATCTGCTACCATGGTCTAGGTACAGTAGGTGTTTTCTCTACACAAATCGGTGACTTAGCTATTGGAGCCGCTGGTCTAACTCAAAGACAGGCTAAAGAAGACGGTTATGACATTGTAGTAGGTGAAGCTAAGGCACCAAGCAGGCACCCGGGTGGTATGCCAGGAGCAGTGCCAACATTGGTAAAACTTATGTTTTCGAAGAATGATGGTGTTCTAGTTGGCGGTGAGGCTTCAGGAGGAACTTGTGTTGGTGAAATCATTAACGTTATTAGTTCCTGTCTTCAGCACAGCATGACAGCTTATGAGGTCTCTTTGTTCCAAATGGGTACTCATCCTGCCTTATGTGCTTCACCAATAGCCTATCAAATGGTAAATGCTGCAGAAGAGGCAGTTGCGAAGCTAAGCTAAAGATATTTAGTCCCTTCCAATAATCCCGGACAAGCGAAGTCTGTTTACTTTTTCCGCCACTCTTTGAACATATCGAGGAGCTTCTTGCTGTAAGGGAACTCCGCCTGATAAAGGACATCACAGGGAAGGTTTTCACATCTAAGGCAATAATCCACCTTGCTCTTTATGGCACACTCAAGCACCGGGCAGGATAGCCCCACCTTCTTCAGCCACTCGACCATTGTCGGAGCCTTGGCATCGGTCCCGGCAACACAGCCCGGGCAGATTCCCCTTTCCCGCATGTTACAAACCTCGCACGCCATACCACATGCTCCTGGCATTGTCTTTTACCTCCTTCTTAATGTATCTAAAATCCACCTATCTGAGCTACTCATCCGGCAAAGGTGGAGTTGTCATAGTTGTCGTTGTTGTAGCAGTTGCAGGATAGGAATTGTCCGTTTCACCTGCAGTATCATCGCTATTTGAATTGCTCATACCATTCCTCATACAACTGCTCCCACTCTGATTCCGAGTATGCTCCACCAAGCTGTTGCATCATCCAGGGCGCCAGTATATCGTCATAGTAAGTATATCCCCAATTTGGTGTTGTATTGAGTTTATAAACTTCATAAGAAATATCAGCTTCTTCGGTTGCATTAGAGTTAATAAAACGAATAGTGTATTTCGAATCCACGTTGGTGCTATTTCGCAGTCCTTCTGCAAATAATCTTATGGCAACACTATATATGGTATCTTCACCCATCTCAGTTTCTTTCGGCACTGGTTGTCCGTAAAGTATTCTACCGGTAATGGGGTTGAGGTGTGGGTTTACTAAAGATTCCAAAGTAGGCTTATCCTGACTATATTCAGAGTATCTCTGAACTACTTCAAAACGAACTGCGCCAGGTTCTCCGAGATAAAAAAATAGTCTTATATTCCTGGATTCCACGACAATATCAAGCCACTGGCGATTCTGTACAAGCAAGCTGTCAGTTTCTAACTCGCTATCTGGACTGCCGGATTTTCCAAGATGAACTTCACCAGCCATATCAGGTGGATAGCCTTGTGGTGACGGAGGGGAATGCCATATGGATAGCACGTCTTCTGGTGCTGCTGGTGCTGATGTTGGTTGTGTGGCGCCACAACCTGCTGCTATAACTGTCAAAGCCAATATAATAGAAACAAGCACTCGTGACATCTCACTCCTCCTTTTCCATCTTTTCCAGACTCTGGGTGGGCTGCTCATCCGGCAAAGGTGGAGTTCGCATAGTTGTGGTGATTGTAGCAGAATGGGTTTGATTCACACTACTAGCTACCTTCCTATCGTTAACTACACTATACCACTACTAACAGCCAAACCTTAGCGATTTCGTGTGAATCTTCGTTCACGACTTGCCACTTCTACTTCAAATAGAAGACATGCTAAGTTTGAGGCTCTATCGGAGGCTTGACGATGGCTAAACCATGTCTGAAGGCCTAGAAGTTTTGAAAAGGGATTTGGCTGCTTGAACTTAACTGCTTTAGCTTAAGATAGTAAACACAGTTGACTCTAGCCATTTAGGTATCAAACCAATCTGAGTAACTTTTATCCACGGCATAGCCATCATCGACAATTTGCACTATTAATCGAGTATACTCCCTTACAGGTGCATCCAAGGTAAGTGTAATAGTTGTAGAATAACCTGGCTCTAGGTTAAATAGGCTGCTTTTTTCGGGATTCCAGACCATTTCATTGCCTGCATCGAAGCCTGCAAAAACGTAGACATCATCTGCACGGGCAGTTCCGAGATTCTTAACCATAACCTTCAGAGTAACATGCCATCTATGGGTGGTTGTAGTCCAATTATGAGTAAGAATGGGGATTGGGACTATATCATAGATGTAGGCAGATTCACCCTTATATTTATCAGGTATTTCGCCAATTTCCCATCCCTCTTTTGTGGTCTCTATATAAAAATATTTCCCTCCATTATGCTCGTAACGAACCCCATAGATTCCCTCACCCCCGAGAATACCAACTGCCACATGCTTAGGTGGATTGAGAAGCACAATATCATAATCCATTGCATTAAGAATTGCTGCCAGTAAGATGGAAGTATCTTCACAATCACCGCCATTATCCACTAAGGTCTCGATAGGATATCTAGGATAATCGTCATAAGGAGTTGTGACTTTGTCATATGCATAGGGCAAGCTTTGGACAAAGGAGACAGCAACGCTAACTGTTTCGTATTCATTGAAGCTGTTCTGCCAAGCTGTCCCTTCTATTCGCTGTACTAAGTCAGCTATAAAATAGTCATCCAAAGGGTCGGTGATGTAGACCGAATAATCCTCTGTAGGAGGTCGTGGCTTTTCTCTGTAATAGTCATATAACTCTTCTGGCACCTGCATATCCCAAGTCCATTCGCTACCAGCATAGTCCCAAGTAAAGGAGCGAGGGATATAACCATTGGGAGAGGTTGTTGGCATCACATATAAAGTGGTAAAGATGTAATCAGCTGATGTTACCGTAAGCCCTTCATAGCTTGAACTTACCCTGAAGTGATACGTGGTGTTTGGTTCCAATCCAGTCAAGGTAATTGTGTGATTAGTCACTATTGAAGAATCTGGAATAACAAAACTACATTCACCCTGGTCTGGTTTTAGCTCAACCGATGATGCTTTAGTTAAAATGCTTGTAAGCCAATACTCTATTTGGCTATCGCTGGGTTTACCGGTCTGCCAAGTTACAACCGCGCTAGTTTGGTTAATATCTGATACAGAGACCCCCGAGATTGTAAGGCTATTGTAAGCACAGCTCGTCAGCAGTGAGGGCAGCATCAAAGATGCTAATAAAATCAATATGAGACAGCGCTTCATTTGCCTTCCCAAAATCCGCTGGCTGGGCTACTCCTCTTCGCTAGGACTGTTTCGCTCCCTTAGCCCTCTGATAAACTTCATTACCAATGGCTGTTGCTAAGCAGATTACGCCCATGATGCTGATGACACAAATCAGGAGGCACTTACTTCCAGCCTTGGCGGATAGGAATTGGTCAGGGTCCACACGCTATAACCATCCTCTAGCAGGTCAAGGTGATAGCCGACTGTGCTAGCTTCATCGGTGGCGTAGGGTGGGCTAAAGGACAACTCCTTAGTAGCTGAAACTCCATCATAACTAAAGGGGTATTCATTGACAGTTACATCGCTTGCCCACAGGATGTCCCTCCTGACACGCAGCTTGTATTGTCCTGGATCCCCGCCGGAGAGGGCAATTTTCGCAATTACTGTCTTGCCCTTAGTGGTGGTATTCACTCGGCTGCTGTCGACATACCACCCACCGAAGGCGACTGAGAGCAGCTCAGGCACAATTGCCACCAATGTCCCCTGCCAGGAATCAACCTCATTGTCTTTGTAGAATAGCCTGTAGGTTATTGTCCTGGTTCCGGGGGTTTCACAACTAGACTTGCTCGTTACCACAGCCTGAGAATTCGCACTGATAGTAAGAGTTTTGCTGGAGAATTCGCCAGTCACTGACGAGTATCCTTTCAAAGTGACTGTAACACTGGATGATGCATTGCTCTTTAATGTAATGGTAGTAGTATAAGTCTCACCAACCTCAACAGTGTTAGGCCTACTCACACTTTGTATCACCACACTAGGGGTGGTTGCCACCAATGTCCCCTGCCAGGAATCAACCTCGTTGTCTTTGTAGAATAGCCTGTAGGTTATTGTCCTGGTTCCAGAGGTTTCACAGCGTGTGGTAGTTGTCGCAACTATGTTTCCTTTTGCTGGCACAACGACAGGCTGGCTTGACACATCACCAGTAACGGAGGAATGTTCCTTTAGCGTCACACTTACTGAATGTGATTCATTATTTTCCAGTGTAATGGTAGTGGTATAGCTTCTACCAACCTCGACCTGCGAAGGCATACTCACACTTTGTATTGCAACATCAGGGACAAGTGTTGGCTTCGGTATAGGCTGTGGCTGGCTATCAGACCATATAGAAAGCCAAACTCTGAAATCATCTCTTCCTACAGCATTGTGTTGGCCGATACCCCAAGATTCATCATAACCCCAGAACTCTTCGTAATAACCAACATAATCATCTTTATTCTCGAAAAGTGGCTCACCTGTCTGTTCTTCATATTGCGATAGCATAGTGCTGAAGCCGCCAATATCTGGGCTCCCCATAATGGCACCTAGTATAGGTAAAGCCACTTGGAGAATATCCGTAATTGCACCCTCGGGGTCATCGTCATATGCTAATATAGACACTTTCAAGTAGTTACCTGCGGAGGCTGTGTGAAACACACGCTGGTTTAGTGCCATGGTCTCGTAATCGTTCAGATAAAACGCATTTCCTTCTCCCGGTGGTAGTATTTCCTCAACCGAGTGCTCTCCATCAGTGATTACGATAACCAAACATATATCTCCAGGACCCTGGAATGCCGGCTCCGGGTCATGGTCGAACTTAACACCAATGTAGTCAATGTTAACATTCAGTGGCGGAGATAGTGTCTTGACTGAGCACGAGCAAGCACTAGATTCCCCGGCCGCATTGTATGCCCTCACTTTATATTGATAAGAAGTGCTGGCTTGTAAACCTGTATTTTGGAAAGTTGTGCTGTCTGCAGGAAGTGTAACTATGAGGTTGGCACCCCGATATATCTTGAAACCGTCTTCGTCGTCGGAGTTATCAATCCACTGTAGATTAACCTGACTTTGTGACACCGGTTCAGCATTCAAGTTAGACGGAGCTAGAGGGGGTTGTGGAGATATTGCAGGGGGGTAATAGGGTTGTCCTTCACTACATGCTGGCAAAAGCAAGAGACAGGTTATAAATATCGAGGTGAGGATATGCTTCATTGTGCCCTTCTCACCTAAACCTTTCACTTTATCGTCCTGCCCACCAAATCCATTTAGCTCGCCTATTTCTCAGGCAAAGGTGGAGTCGTCATAGTTATGGTAGGTGAATCTTAGTTCACTTACCCAATTGCTCGGCTTCATCACAAAGCATCAGCAAAATGCTCTCTATGCTTTTCAAGCTTTCTTCACTTAAGCTTGCATGCTTAAGTGAGCCTATAATCGCATCCTTTAGTTTTCTGGCTCCCGCAGGATAGCGAATAATTGCGTTTCCGAAGGCAAGTATAAGTGCTATGTCTGCAAGCAAAATAGTATCATTTAGTAAGGGCTTTGTGGTGCCGGTTATCAGCTCCAATTTGTCAATTCTTCCGAAAATATCCCACTCATGCTCTGACTTCTCTTCATTCTCCATAGTTGCCTCCTTTTAGCTCAATGCCTTTAACTGTAGGGCCGTGCTAAACCTTAGAATTTATCCTCACATATATTTTATACTATTCCCCGTGCATGCAATCTATGTGGTGGTCATCAAGGGTCGTAGTGGAGGGGTAAATATAACAGCACTTATCCATCTCTACTCCTCGGAAGGTTCTCTGCCTGCCGAAATAGTGCGAATGCTACCTTCCTTGGCTTCCTTGACTTTCTCCCTCCACTACTAAGCGGTTGAAGTTCCCTAAACTTAGTAATTAAGGCATCACGCTTTGCTATCTCCTGTTTAGAAAGTCTTGGGCCAAATCTTCCATTTTTACAATGTTCACGCTTCCAGTTTTCAATACACGATTGAAACTCTATACCCACCATTGCTACCTCTTTTTTAAGCTTAAGATATGGTAAAACTGCCTCAAGGAATCTCTTAGCCGCACTACCTGTAACGTCCCAGCGATAGCACATCTTCCATGTGCTTGTTTTAGAAGTTTCACGGATGGTTCCACCAAAGCTGCTAAATTGTTCTAAAATAGAGTGGCTTGTGTTAACTACGTTAACTCTCAGGCTATATTGACCATAGCGGTTACTGTATATTGGAGCACTTAAGTAAAGCTGTATATTGCCCTCGCCATCAAAAAACCCCGCCATCCAAATCCTATCTTGTTCATTCATTTGAAACATTCTTACTTTAACTACATTATAGCACCACTAACAACCAAACCTTAGCCATTTGGCATCGTGTGAAGACTTCGTTCCACCACATGCCAGTGATGCTTCACAGACCCAACAACATTGGGTTTGCGTTAATATTAACCAGCCCTGTCCCCCAATGCGGGTGGTTCTGAACGCAATGTATAGCAGATGGGGATTGCCTATCGGTCTCTTGTCTTAAATTCTGCTTATCAAGCAGGGGTTATAGTGTTATTAATGCTATCTGGCGTCGCTGGCGGCACAACTGGTTTTGGTCTTCGGAACCGGGGCGTAGGTTCGAATCCCTCCAGGCGCGCCAGTTAGCCCATTTTACGCAGCTCTTTATACAGTATCTTGCCCACAGGATTCTTAGGGAAAGCATCAAGGAACTGAACATACTTCGGCGTCTTAAAACTGCTGAGCTTCCCTTTGCAAAAATCGATTACCTCCTGCTCAGTAGCTTTTCCCCCCGGCTTCAACACGATAAAAGCCTTGAGTTCCTCCCCATATTTCTGATCAGCAACGCCAACAACGGCTGTCTCGGAAACCCTGGGATGTTGATAGATAGCTTCCTCAATCTCACGCGGGAAGATATTTTCCCCTGCCTTTATTATCATATTCTTCTTCCGCTCCACGATGAAGAAATATCCATCGTCATCCACATATCCCACATCACCGGTGTGAAGCCAGCCACCACGCAATACTTCCTTAGTCTCCTCTGGCTTATTCCAGTATCCTGACATCACCACAGGTCCTTTCAACACTATTTCCCCAATCTCGCCAACTTTGACTTCATTGTCATTTTCGTCCATCACCTTCATCTCGCAATTCATTGGCTTACCTATGGACCCCGGTTTATATGGTTCATCAAGTGGGCAACAGGAATTATTGGCCCCTGCCTCGGTTAATCCCCAACCCTGGTATACCTTGCCGGGGTATTTAGATTCGAATTCCTTTCTGGTCTTCTCATCCAATGGGGCAGAGCCAGAAATCCAGTACTTCATCGAGGAGAGGTCGTATTTCTCAGGCTCAGGATACATATTCTGGTAAACGAACATGGTTGGCACCTGAGTTGTGAGAGTTACTTTGTATTTCTGTATTGCATCAAAAATGTCTTCTGTGTTGAACCATCTGACTAACACCCCCCTCAGGCCATAAAGGGAGGCAGCGTTCCCCGATGCCATGCCATAAGAGTGAGAAAGGGGAAGAGAGCTCAATGCCACACTGTCAGGCACAATGGACCCCTTATGGAATTCATATTGCCCCTTAGCATTAGCGTACAAAGCCTGGTGGGAAAGCATGACCCCTTTAGGCCTTCCCGTAGTTCCCGCAGTATAAAGCAGTGCCGCTAATTCCTCGTTAGCGGTATCTTCCATCTCCAATTCATCCGAGCTTTTATCCACTATGTCCCGAAATAACAGT
>Ga0307431_1000244_pt1 | contig 40131 bp, 37 predicted proteins | sample SalMarWE160170MG_FD_202155 | JGI IMG/M metagenome (GOLD analysis project Ga0307431, IMG submission 202155) | Salt marsh sediment microbial communities from the Plum Island Ecosystem LTER, Massachusetts, United States - WE1603-170 | ecosystem: Environmental > Aquatic > Marine > Intertidal zone >...
CATTACCATCCTGCCAGTTTCCCAACGGGCAAGATTAAAAAATGGGATGTCTTTTTTAATATTTTTACGACTTACGAAAAAACTCTGTTTGCTTTAAATACTAGAACTCGAAATCTTTAATCCCCAATGATAACATTTATCTTGGATATTTTTATATGGGCAAGTAAAAGCGACTAGGTCTTGTAGATATGAATAGGGAAATTAGAAATGAGATAAACAAATTAAAAGAGCAGCATAATACTATCATCCTGGTACATAACTATCAGATCCCAGAAGTACAAGATATCGCTGATTTTCTTGGAGATTCTTTAGATCTGGCAATGAAAGCTACAAAGACAGATGCTGAAAATATTATATTTTGTGGCGTGGATTTTATGGCCGAATCAGCAAAGATATTGAATCCTGATAAAAACGTGATAATTCCTGATGCGGCTGCGAAATGCCCCATGGCAGGGATGGCAGATCCAAACCGACTTAAACAATTGATGAAGGACAACCCAGATGCAGAGGTTGTTTCCTATATCAATACTACTGCAGAGGTAAAGGCACTCTCAGACATTTGCTGTACGTCTTCGAATGGTGTAAATGTTGTAAAAAGTATGTCTTCTAAGAAAGTAATATTTGTCCCTGATAGAAATCTAGGGGCATATGTACAGCGGTTCATTTTAGATAAAGAAATGATATTGTGGCCAGGCATGTGCCCAACACACCATGAAATTCGCAAGGACCAATTACTAAAAATCAAGGAGAAACATCCCAAAGCAGAGATACTTGCCCATCCTGAATGCAGGCCAGAAATTATAGACATTGCAGACCATGCACTTTCCACCAACGGCATGGTAAATCATGCTAAAAAATCGGATGCAAAAGAGTTTATCATCGGTACCGAAAAAGATATGTGTTATCGATTGAAAAATGAAAATCCAGATAAAGTGTTTTATCCTATTAAAACTGCAATTTGTCCAGACATGAAAAAGATAACACTGAAAAAAGTTTTAAATAGCCTAAGAACATTGGAACCGAAAATAAAACTTGATGACGATATTATGGAGAAGGCAAAGATACCTCTTCAAAAAATGATGAATATTGGACGGGGAGATTAAAGTGAAAAGAATTTACATGGACCACGGTGCATCCACACCAGTTGACAAAGAAGTAATTGATGAAATGATTCCTTATTTTGATAAATATTTTGGTAATCCGTCCTCCATACACTCATTTGGGAGAGAGGCTTTTGACGCAGTAGAAGAATCAAGAAGTAAAGTAGCTGACATATTAAATGCAGATGCAGATGAAATTATCTTTACCTCCGGCGGGACTGAATCAGATAATCTTGGTATTAAAGGAGTGGCATATCTAAATAAAGACAAGATAGGTGGCAAAGGAAATCATATAATAACATCTTCAATTGAACATCCTGCAGTTCTTGCGACTTGCGGGCATTTAGAAAAACAAGGTTTTAATGTCAAGTATCTCCCAGTGGATAAGTATGGCATTATACGAATAAAAGATTTAGAAGAAGCAATTTCCAAAGATACTTTTCTTATAACCATCATGTATGCCAACAATGAAATTGGTACAATAGAGCCCATAAATGAAATTGGCAGAATTGCAAAGAAACACGATGTATTATTTCATACTGATGCGGTCCAAGCAATATGCAAGACTCCAATTGATGTAGGCAAATCAAATGTTGATTTATTGTCCGTCTCCGCGCATAAGATTTATGGACCAAAAGGAGTTGGAGCATTATATATTAGAAATGGAGTAAAAATCTATCCACTGGCACATGGTGGCGGGCATGAAAAGGGACTGAGAAGCAGCACATACAACACTCCGGGCATTGTTGGTCTTGGTAAAGCCTGTGAGTTAGGAAAGACAAGACTCAAAGAGGATATGGCGTATTTCAAAAATTTGAGGGACAAATTGATTAAAGACATTCTTAAAATTGATGAAAGCTATCTTAATGGACACCCTGAAAAAAGATTGGTAAACAATGCTCATTTCCGATTTACAGCAATAGAAGGAGAATCGCTAAATATGATGCTTGATGAGAAAGGCATTGCTTCGGCCACTGGATCCGCATGTTCTTCTAAAAAGCTTCAAGCATCGCATGTACTAACTGCGATTGGTCTTAAACCTGAAGAAGTGCACGGTTCGCTACGATTAACGTTGGGCAAAGGAAATACAGAAGAAGATATTTCATATGTTGCCAGTGTGCTGCCCGGCATTGTAGGTAAATTAAGGAAAATGTCTCCTTTATGGAATTAATAGAAGGTTTTAGTTATGGCAGATATGTATACTAAAAAGGTAAAGGACCACTTCTACAATCCTAGAAATGTTGGCGAGATCAAAGATGCAGATGGTGTTGGAACTGTGGGTAATCCGACCTGTGGTGATGTCATGACCATGTATATAAAAGTAAAAGATGAAAGAATTATTGATATAAAGTTTAAAACATTCGGTTGTGCTGCAGCCATAGCCAGCAGTAGCATCACGACTGAAATTGTTAAAGGTAAAACCTTAGATGAAGCAATGAAGTTAACACGTGATGACGTAGCAACCGAACTTGGAGGATTACCTGCCATAAAGATGCATTGTTCAAATCTTGCCTCTGATGCACTTCGCGAGGCAATAAACGACTATAGAATGAAAAACAAAAAGTGATATTTTATGGAGTCATACATTACAATTGATGGATGGAATGCCAAAATACGGTTTTCGTCTGCCCATGTTATCCCAGAATATGAAAAATGCGGTAGATTACATGGACATACCTATGCAGTACATGTAAAGGTATTCGGAAAAACAGATGAAAAAGGAATAATCATGGATTTTGCCGTGTTGAAAGATGTGCTTAGGGATATTGTGAAGAAATTGGATCACAGGATTTTAATACCTGAAAAGAGCAGTGTTGTGATCCTTGAAAAAGAAAATGATAGTATTAAAGTGACCTCCCTTGGAAAACAATATGTTTTTCCTGCAAGTGATTGTATTCTACTGCCTATCAACTCCACATCAGCAGAGACACTTTCAAAGTATATATTAGAACAGGTCGCAGAAAGGCTTTCTTCGGAAAAACAGATAGAAAAAATGGAAATAGGCGTGGATGAGGGATTTGGACAGGGCGCATGGACGACAAAAACGTTTGAGAGGTAATTCATCTTATATGGTTAAAAAAGCGGTTTGTCTGATATCTGGTGGCCTTGATTCCTGTGTCACAGCATTCATGGCAAAGGAGAGTAACCATGCCATTTATGCATTGTCATTTAATTATGGACAGCGGCACAAAAAGGAGATAGAGAGTGCAAAGAAGATCGCATCTGCTGTAAATGCAGAAAAACACATCATTTTTGACATTGATCTTTACAAGTTTGGCGGTTCGGCATTGATAGATAGCTCCTTAGACATTCCAGATAGGCAAGATCTGGAAAACATAGGTAAATCCATACCTGCTACATATGTTCCGGCAAGAAATACCGTTTTTTTGTCAATTGGTCTTGCATATGCCGAAGCCGTTGATGCTGAGGCATTGTATATTGGTGCCACTGCAGTGGATTATTCGGGATATCCTGATTGCCGACCTGAATACATAGAGGCATACCAAAAAATGGCGAATCTTGCAACCAAGAAGGGAGTTGAAGGGCATCCTACTAAAATAGAAGCACCTCTGCTTTATCTTTCAAAGACCGAAATAATAAAAAAAGGTTCTGAACTTAACGTTCCTTTTGAAAAAACATGGTCTTGCTATCAAGGTGGAGTGAAACCTTGTGGCAAATGTGATTCCTGCTTGTTGAGGTTAAAGGGTTTTAAAGAAGCAGGACTTAAGGATCCTCTTACATATGAGGTTGTACCTGATTGGTATCGGTAGAGCACATCGCTATGGTCTATTTTGATATTCATGCCTGTTTCTTCTGTAATAATCATAGATATCCAATGTTACGGGAATTGATATAAGAACAACTATGAGTATTATGAGACAGGAAATACAATCTGATGGGACATTATACACTGTTGACTCTTGACGATCATTCCAAAAACTTCCGCTGATTATATCGTTGAACAGAAGATTTATCGTTCCGATCCACGGTAACTCAAATCGAGCTTTTCCTGTAATCCATTCTGGCTTTATGGGTTCATTGCAGATGCCACCAGCTTGATCGCATCTGTCGTTTGTTATTGGGTTGTCCCCCTGCGTTATAAATCCTGAGTGACTTGGCTTATAATGAGTTAATCCTACTGCACCTATAGTGACGGCAGTTTCATTAGTCAATCCATACTCTGGTACTGTATACGTGCCATATTCCTCATTATATTCTATCCAACATATCGCTCTATGGATTATCTGATCTTCATCAGTATTTCCATATTTTCTGTATATTATGACATCTCCATAATCTCCGTATGACTGAAAACCTCCTTTGCCCTTTGCTATTTCTCCATAGTATTCATAGCCTTCAAAGCCACGTGTTAATATGTCTTCCTTACCGTTCACTTTTACCAGAAGTACCATATCGCCTGCATTGATGGTACCAAATCTCCCAAAAGGTTCATCTCTATGCATCATACTGCCTGATTCGATGGCAACCATTGGAGCCCCGAACCATTGTCCCGTATAAGACCACAGGACGGTTAGAAGTATCAAAACTACAAAAAGAGCAACAGCGATGTCTCTAACCAATGATATCTTTTCATTATCGCTTCGCCAAAAACCTAAAAACAACTTCTTGATATCCTTGATGTCCATCTGTTACCGCTTTCTCCTTTTGATGTCTTTCCCATCCAATATTATGTTTTTTGTTGCAGCCCCGCATATTGGACATGTCTTTATATTTTCTTTGAATTTTTTACCGCATCCGAGACATTGATAACCCCATTTAAATCTTTTTGTTATCTTTGGTTGGCCAATGTTATCGAATTTCATATCTAAAGCATCAGCTACATTTTGTATAGAATAATCGTCTGTTAATATAATGGCATCTTTGTCATCGTCTAGTTTCATATCTAGTGCAAGAGCCAGGACATCTACATCTGCATTGGATAGTCTGTCTTTGTCTCCCGTCCTGCTGGAGGTAGAATTTACTTTATCTCTTGATCCTTTAGATGGGGAACGAATGGATAGGCCCTTTTCTATCAAAAATTGGAATGTGCGATAATCTCTGCCGCCGGGTTTTAATTCTGCGGAGATGCTACTAGTGGTAACCATCGCTGCATCATCAAGATCGATTGGTATGCCAGACAGAATGGCAGATGTATCTATAATATAAATCTTTGATTTTTTCATAGAGGACATTTTATAATAGTAAGTATTCCTTTTATATTTTATTTTAACCCGCTAGAGATCGCAGTATTGAAAAAAACCAATTTATCCTATTAGATTGGCAATGTTCTTTATTTTAATCAGTTTCTGATCACCGGTATTCATATCTCTGAGAGTCACAGAGTTTTCTTGTAGCTCGTTAGGCCCTATTAAAATAGCTTTTTTAGTATTTATGGAGCTTGCATATTTTAGCGATTTGCCCACTCCCCTCCTTAGAAGATCTACATCAACATACGCACCTTGCCCCCTAAGCTTTTGGACAATTTCAATTGATTTACTTATCATATCTTCATTTATGGGTATAACATAAAAATCTAATTTTGGTGAAGGAAGGTTATATTTCTCGATTTCCAATGCAAGTATGGTACGGTCAAAACCCAATGCAAATCCAGCAGTTGGGGTTTCTCTTCCACCAAACAATGAGATAAGTTCGTATGCACCCCCGCCGCATATTTGTTTTTCTGCACCCAATGATGGTGCGTCTATTTCAAAAACAATGCCTTTATAATAATCAAGACCTCGCACTATGCTCATCTTTATTTGATAGTTTACATCAAATGAGGTTTCTAACAATTTTAGAATTTTTATTACTCTGGCTAGCTCTTCTTCTGATGCTTTATCTCCTTTTATGTAATTTGAAATTTTGTTAACATCGGAGCTTTGAATTACATCTAAAAAGCTATTTGCATTTTCTTTTTCAACACCAAACTCCTGCAACGCTTCAAAAACATCCTCAAATTGAGATTTGTCTATCAATGGTATTAAATATTTTTGTTCATTTTTTGATATCTCAAGCTTATCAAACATTGAAGACAGAATATCTAGATTTCCAATGCTCAATGTTATGTTTTCCAAGCCAACATCTTTCAGAAGTTTATAGGCCATGGCAATAAGTTCAGCATATGCCTCAGGTTTGTCCGTCCCTATGATCTCGCAGCCTGCTTGCTTGAATTCTCTATATCTTCCCTTTTGTGGCCGATCATATCTAAAACAGTTGCCAAAGTAGAATAATTTCAGAGGTTTTGGCTCCATCTGGAGTTTATCAACATAAAAGCGTATAACGGGGGCTGTAAGTTCTGGTCTAAGAGAAAGTTTTCTACCACTTTTATCTGTAAAGGGATATATCTCGTCAATGACTGCATCGCCAGATTTAGCAGTAAAAAGATCCAGATTTTCAAACATTGGAGTTTGTACTTCTCTGTATCCAAATGTCTTAAATGTAGACATCATGCATTCTTCGACGTATCTTCGCTTTTCCATCTCCTCAGGAGTGAAATCTCTTGTTCCTCTAGGTATCTTAAACACGTTTAGATCGTATGAAAAATCATGCTTAATATTGTTTCTACTCAAAAATGACATATGATTACTGGCAGTACAGACATATCATTCATTATGTTTTATCCAAACTGTCTTACGGCACTACAAAATTCTTAATAAACTGTTGTATCATTTACCCTTGTAGAAATATCGGATTTGAGTTCACTTGAAAGGAGGAACACAGGAAATGAAAGAGGAGTATTATCCATGGGGTGGGGAATTTACCGCCTGTTCACCTGATGGATGTATTGCAGTTGTACTTCTTAATGTAAAGTATACACCTTCTAATAATGTTGCCATATATGGGAAATTAAAGACTGAAAATATAGGTATAGAAAAAATAGTTGCCAATGTGATTTCAAATCCTCACATTAGATATCTTGCCGTTTGTGGGGAGGACATCAGAGGACATCGTTCAGGTATGTCACTTATTGCTTTAAACAAAAATGGAATAGATGATCAACATAAAATTATTAGCGCTCCTGGGGCAATCCCATATATCGAAAATGTAAAGGAAGAAGCAATCGAAAGATTTCGCGATCAAATTGAAATTATTGATCTATTAGGAGTTACAGATGGCGAGAAGTTAGACAAAGCAATAGATGAGTTTGCTATAAAGTCCCCACCATCATTTGGAAAACCATATATTGCGATAAAGATTAAGGCCGAATCAACGGTGAGATTGAATGATAAAAGAGCATTGCATTCAAAGATTGTAGTGAATTACATGGGAAAGATTGAAAGGAGAGAGAAATAGATGTTTTCGTTTACTAAAAAACAGGAAGTTTTTGATATTTCAGGAATAAAAATGGGAGGTCAACCTGGCGAATATCCAACAGCTCTTTTTGGAGGGATCTTCTTTAAAGGAGATCCGGATTTTGCAAGTGCTGAAGAACATCTTCAAGATATGCTAGATATCAGTAAAAAGACAAGTAATCCTGCGATTCCCGATTTCTTCATAAAAAAGGAAGAGCATGTTGAGAATATCATTGATTTCATTGATGAGAAACTTCCAAAGAGCGTTCCATTTTCAGTAGACATTATTGAACCGTCAGTCAAAGTAAAGGTATTGGAATATCTAAATGAAAAAGATCTCCTTTCCAGAACCATTTACAATTCAATTAATGTGGGAGTTACTGATGGGGAACGCGAGGCGCTAAAGAATAACACTCCTGAAATGGCAATTATCGTAGCATTTAATCCTAAGGACAAATCCCCTGATGGGAAGGTTGAGGTTCTTGAGAACGGTGCAAATCTTACTGATACTGGACTACTTGATATTGCAAAAAAACTTGGGATTAAAAAAATACTTGTAGATACTGCGGCACTTGCACCAGGGGACAATAGTGGTGCAGCAATAGCTGCAATTCCTGTGATAAAGGAAGAATATGGCCTACCAACGGGCTGTGCAATTCACAATGTTGTAGAAAAATCAAAATGGCTGGACGATTTTGACAGATCAAGAAAAACAGTTGATGCAGCGTCCAACGTCAATATATCGCTCTTTGGCGGAGACTATGTGATATTTGGTCCTATTAAAAACGCAGAATATGTCTTTCCAGTGATCGCATGGCAAGATATTCTCATCTCAGAGTATGTAGAAAACTACTTTGGAATCGCTCCAGTAGATTTACACCCTAGGAGGAAACTCTCTTAATGCCGCACAATGTCAAAACCACAGTTATTGGCTCTTATCCCGTAGATATCGACCGGATGGAATTTATGCGAGAATATTCTAACGGGAGGGATGTTTCCTGGAATAAGTACATTAGAAATGCAGTCAATGATATGATTGCTGCTGGAATTGATATTGTTTCGGATGGGCAAACAAGAGATCCATTCATCAATATTTTTACTAGAAAACTAAATGGATGTCGCCTTAGAGACAGAACAGAGATAATTGATAAAGTTGAATATGCAGGTCCAATAACTCTTGAAGATTACAAATATGTTAGAGAGTTGATACCTGAAAAAAATGAGCTAATTGGTCTTGTTGTAGGTCCGCATACCTTAAGTGAATCAGTGGTTGATCTCCATTATAATGATAAAAAAGAACTTGCCTTTGATTTTGCATATGCACTTAATCAGGAAGCAAAAGCATTGCAAAATCATGTTGACATGATTAGCGTTGACGAGCCTTTTTTTTCCAACTCCATGCCAGAATATGGAAAAGAATTAATTGGGATAATTACCAGAAATCTTACATGTTCTACTAGGCTTCACGCATGTGGAGATGTCTCCAATATTGTTCCAGAACTACTAGAAATGCCTGTAGATGTCCTTTCTCATGAGTTCAAAGCATCACCACAACTGTTTGATGCATTTGAGGAATATGATTCTTCCAAAAAAATTTGTTTGGGTGCCGTACGTTCCGATAATGTACAAATCGAAACGGTAGATGAGATAATAGGTCACATTGAGAAAGGAATATCTGTATTTGGGGAACATATCAGTCAGCTTGCACCAGACTGTGGGCAACGGTTGTTACCTAGAGATGTCGCCTTTAGAAAATTAAAAAATCTTGTATTGGCAGGAGAAAAAGTGTATGGTTGATAAAGAAGTTGTTTTAATAAAAGCTAAAAAAACATCGCAGAAAGACGTAACCTTGGATACCAAGGGTTTTTTCGTCATAGAATTGCATGACGATGAAATAAGAGTTGAATATTATACTAACGTGTATAGGAACAATCAGATAGTTTCGGGAAAGCTTGAGAAGGTATTTTCTGGAGTGAGGGCAGATGCATTGTGTGACACAATAGCAAAGCACGTTTCAGACATTATGCCTGAACATTATATGTATCTGGGTAGAGAGCTTATTATGGCCCAACAGGCCCTGGAAAATAAGAAAGAGTATGTCCAGGACGGATGCTAAAGTTTTTTTATAATGCCCTTGCCATTTACATGCAGTTCTTCCTTTCCATTTCTTCGTCTTATATTGATATTGCTTATGCTGATAGAATCTCCTTGTTCGAAGCCTTGAATCTCTTTTACTTTATCATCCCATACTGCCAATTGTTTTGTACCATCATTATCTTTTATTTTGATGTTTGCAACAAATCCAAAACTTCCATCATCCCTAAAAAAAGCACGAGTATGCTCTACTTTGATCAACGTTCCTTCTATTTCATTTCTTGTACTGGGCAAATTATCTTTTAAGTCTGGCATATCTTTAGGATCGATTTCCAGCATGCCCCATCTACCTATATTTACTTCAAGGCCGGTAAAACCATTTTTTATGTAACCATTTACTACCTTTACGTCAGTGCCTTCCTTTATCTTATTGTTTTTTACAAGTTCTACATCCTTGTCCCACAATACAAGGCCACAGGAGCCTGTGCCATCGGTCAGCTCTAAATTTACAACCTTCCCAGAAGAGCCATTTTTTCTTTTGAAATTTTTTGATTCGCCGATATTTATTATCTTGCCAAAAACGGTACACTCCATACCGTGCTCTAAATCAGATATTTTTGATGTGCTTTGTTTGTTTCTGCCCATTTCGTCAACAAGCAACAATGCAATTGTATCTTCGTCAAAAAGATCGTCGCATTCTTTTTGCATGCTTTTTATTTCAAGCTCAAATTCCTTTTTTGTTTTTAGATCTTTGACGTTCTCGTAAAGTTGAACTTTTGTTTTATGCATCCAACATGTGAATGGGTGTTTGCTTCTTAAAAGCTATTGCTGAAATTTCAATGTTTCCTTTATTTTCTAGGTAAAGTAGCTTGGAGATAAATATGGATGGCTGGCGGGTAAAAAGCGTTATATAAAACATTCTTTATTGCCTAACCGATAAGAACTATGGTTTCAAAAAACTACGACCATGTTACTGTTGAACAAAAATGGCAGAACAAGTGGCTCGAAAAAAAGATTTACGAAGCGAAAAAAGAACGCGGGAAAAAATTCTTCATACATTTTGCCTACCCTGGTGTTTCAGGTTATCTTCACGTGGGGCATATGAGAGGATTCACCTACTGTGATATTATCGCACGTCATAGACGGATGATGGGTTACGATGTTTTATTTCCAGCAGGATTTCATGCATCAGGGATTCCCTCAGTTGGTTTTGCTAAAAAAGTAGAAAGAAAAGACCAAGCAACTGTAAAAATGCTTGAAGAGTATGGATGCACAAATGAATGTATAAATAGATTAACTGACCCTGCTGAAGTTGTAAAATATTTTGGTGATGTATATGTTAATGACTATTGGAAAAAGTTTGGATTTTTGATAGATTACTCAAGGATTATGAGTACCATATCTCCAGGGTATAAAAAATTCATTGAGTGGCAGTTCTACAAGCTTAATGAAAAAAAGCTACTGATTCAAAAACCACATTTTGCGCCGTTCTGTCCAAATTGCGGCCCAGTTGCAGTTGACAAATCAGAGACAGACATATCAAAAGGTGGCGGTTCCGAGATACTTGAGTATACAGTAATCAAATTTAGAATGGATGATGGGGCAATTCTTCCTGCAGCTACCCTCCGTCCAGAAACTATTTTCGGCATTACAAACATGTGGGTAAATCCAGATGCCGAATATGTTAAGGTAAAGATAAATGGTGAAACATGGATATGTTCTAGACAAGGAGCAGACAAACTATCGCTTCAGTATGATGGCGTAGAAATACTTGATGAGAAACTCTCTGGAAAAGGGCTCATTGGTAAAACATGTAAAATACCAATAATAGGTCGCAAGATCCCCATTCTTTCTGGACCTTTTGCAGATCCCAGTGTGGCCACAGGCATTGTGATGTCTGTTCCCGCTCATGCACCATATGATTATATTGCACTTGTCGAATCTGGAGAAAATATTGATCCAGTTACCATTATAGACGTAAAGGATCTTGGTGCAATTCCTGCAAAAAAAGTTTGTGATGATCTAGATATAAGAAGTCAAACAGAAACTGAAAAACTTGATGAAGCAACAGATATTGTCTACAAAAAGGAATTTCACACAGGATATCTTAATGAAAAATGTGGAAAGTACGTAGGCATAAAAGTTTCAGAGATAAAGGATCAAGTAAAAGATGAATTGATGTCCAAAGATTATGCCATTGTTATGAGGGGATTTTCTGAGGAGGTTATCTGCAGATGTGGGAATAAAGTTGTTATAAAACAAATCCCAGACCAATGGTTTATCAAATATAGTGATTTGGAGCTTACCGAAGAATCTAAGAGCCATGTAAATTCAATGAACATCTATCCAGAAGAATATAAAGAAGAGATGCTAGGGATCTTAGATTGGTTTGACGATAGAGCATGTATAAGAAAGGGTTCATGGCTTGGTACTGAATTTCCGTTCAAAAAGGGATGGGTAGTTGAGCCGATATCCGATTCTACATTGTATCCTGCATACTATATCATTTCAAAATACGTCAATGAACACAAGATAGAACCAGAGGAAATGACTGAAGAATTCTTTGACTACATATTTCTGGGGAAAGGAAAAGCCAGGAACTCGGTTTGGGAAGAAATAAAAGCCGATTATGATTATTGGTACCCAGTAGATATCAACCTAGGTGGTAAGGAGCATAAAACTGTTCATTTTCCAGTATTTTTGATGAACCATGTGGCCGTTATGCCCATAGATAAACGCCCAAGGGGCATTTTCACCCATTGGTGGGTCACCCAAAAAGGAAAAGAAAAAATCAGTAAATCAAAGGGCGGTGCAGAACATATAGCAAAAGCTGCTAAGATATATGGTGTCGATGCCATGCGTTTATACTATACACATGTGGGATCGCCTTTTGTTGATATAGAATGGGACCCAGATGCAGTTACCAAATACAAAAACAGGATTGCAAATACTTACAAGCTTATAAACCAATTATTAAAAAAAGATGAAGCAAAAAATGAAAATCTCGATAATTGGCTAATAAGTATGCTTAATAGGAGAATACAAAAAATTATTGATGGCTTTGAGGTTTTCAATTTACGTATTGTTGCTAATGAAATATTCTTTGAATGCCAAAAAGACATTCAGTGGTACCTTAAAAGAGGTGGCGGCAATAAAGAAATATTAGATAATTTCATTAACACTTGGATAAGACTTATGACCCCTATAATTCCTCATCTTGCAGAAGAGTTATGGCATCTTAAATGGGGAAATTTTGTTTCAAACGAATCATATCCACAATTCAACCCTGACGAAATTTCCGAAAAAGATGAGGTCGGTGAATATCTTTTATCTAAACTCATTGATGATGCAAATGAAATTCTAAAGGTCACTAAAATAAAACCAAAAAAAATATGCATATACATTTCACCTGTGTGGAAGTGGGAGATATTTAGAAGGGCACTAGATCTTTCTTCAAAAGGCAACCTTGATGTTGGCGCAATAATGAAAGAAGTGATGTCTGATCCCAAAATGAAGAACATTGCTAAACGAGTTTCCAAGTTTACAGGTAAACTTCCAAGTGAGATCAAAAGATTGAATGAAAGTGATAAAAAGAGATATTCAATTAAATTCGAAGGTGCTGAATATCTAAAGAATGCTAGTGATTATTTGGAAAGGGCATTTTCTTGCGAGGTTGAAATTTATCGAGGTGACGATGAGAAAATCTATGACCCTGTCAATAAAGCAAGATACGCAGTTCCACTCAGACCAGCTATTTACATTGAGTGAAATCTCCTATAAAATTAAATAGGTATGATTTTATCCGGCTCATTTTTTATATCAGAGGGGATTTCACCAATATTAAACCCATATGAAGTGGTTTCACAGTAGTAGTATTTCTTGGTGTCGTAAATTACATACTCTCCGTAACCTTCTCCTTTTAAATGTATTCCAACTGCAAGATGGCCTACGTCTTCCTCCACAATGTAAAATAATAGGACTGTATGATATTCCAAAGCATCCATAATTGATGCGAACAACGCAGAACTGTCTTCGCAATCTCCCTTCTTTTCAACCAAAGTTTCTACAGGGTAACGCCAATATTCAGTGCAATTCTTACTTTCATTGTCCCATACATAATTTACGTTTTCCTGAACAAATCTAAGAATAAAGTTTACAGTAGCAGACTCATTAAAATTCTCGCTTTTGGCAAGTGTTTTTAATTTATTTGCAAGAGTCTCTACAACGTGATCGCTAGATGTTACAAAAGAAGCCATTGCATATGTACCAACGTTTTGAGGTGCTCTGTTCACATCTAAATCTCTGAAATGTTCATATTCATCTATTGGAATTTCCAATGATATCTTCCAGTTTTTGTTATTGAAATTCCATTGATAGGTTTTGTTGTATGTGTTCACAGGAGGAATAATTTCCTCTGGAAACGTAATGTCATACCACAGCGAACCCTTAATGCCTTCAGACAGGCCGTCATAAGAAATCGTGTTTTTAACATTGTCAAATCTCAAAAGAAGTGTTTCTTTACCAGCCACATTATTTATATCAATAATATCATCAAAAATCAAATCAAAGTCATACATGGTTACTTCTATATCTGTATAATTCTTGTCTGTATCATCGGGTATATCATAGTTGAAAACATAGTTTACATTTTGTTCTCTCCCAATCCAAACCGTCCAATATTCGCCATTGCTATCGACTCTCTGAACCTTTTCGCCATCATTAACATTAATATCAAAGTATACTTGAGCCCATCTCAGTATATCCACCCTTTTAGTGACCTTGAATTTCTCAATAGTAATGTTTATTGATAGGTCAACAAGCGGATTTTTATCAGAGTTGCCCCCAACTCCATCACTGTCTAGATCGCTCCATTCATCTTTATTATCAGGAAAAACATCGCTGTTATCTCCTGTTCCATCGCCATCCGAATCCTCCCATTCATTTGGGTTGTATGGAAATTCATCCGTATTGTCTCCAACCCCATCGCCATCCGAATCCTCCCATTCATTTGGGTTGTATGGAAATTCATCCGTATTGTCTCCAACCCCATCGCCATCCGAATCCTCCCATTCATTTTGATCATCAGGAAAGACATCTTCGCTGTCTACTATGCCATCCTTGTCTGAATCCAAAAAAGATGGATCGTGAACAACAGCGTTAAAGATAACCCAAATACAAGATATAGCAATGATCGATATTACAATCATAAACAGTACAAATTTATTTTTTTCCATTATTAATATTACAATATTACATTCACACATATAAATAATATTCTTCCTGTAGATGATGGTCAGTCATTAAAAGTTCATGCCTCTCTTTTAGATATATTTCAATGAATGTTGAAAAGATAAAAATTGCTATTTTATAGGACATAAGGCCACTGATTATTGTCCCCACATAACAAAGATAAATAACCACGGTATCATGCACAGATAACAAATGTCAGATAATTACGTTGAAAATAACGAAAAGACATGGGATGCCATTGCTAAGAGCTTTGATGTTACACGTCGTAAGCCATGGAAGCAATGCATTGATTTTATAGATACACTATCGAAGGGAGACACTGCTGCTGACATTTGCTGCGGCAATGGGCGGCATCTTATACCACTAACAGGCCATTGTAAAAATGCGATAGGTGTAGATATATCTGGAGAACTTTTACATATTGTCAATAGAAAACTCAAAGAAGAAAAAATACAAAATGCCAGTTTAATACATTCTGATGTTGTAAATATGCCACTTAAAAATGATTCCATGGATGCTGTTCTTTTCATTGCATCGCTACACAACATTAAGGGACGGAGAAAACGTGTTCAATCTCTCAGGGAGGTAAAACGTGTACTGAATAGCAATGGTAGAGCTCTTATCAGTGTATGGTCACGATGGCAGGACAAATATCGAAAACAATTTCTAAAGAAATGGTTTGTCCAAGTGGGGCAAACAGAATTTGGGGATATTAACATTTACTGGCGACAGCATGGCCTTGACATCCCTCGATTTTACCATTTGTATGGTAAAAGAGAACTCCTACTGGATTTACAGAAGGCAGGTTTAAAAACATTAGAGATCCAAGAGGTTAAACTTCATTCGAAAAAACATCCTGATAATTATTTTGCATTGGTAAAATAAATCATCCATCTCTTCCTAGTTTTTCAGGCTAGATTTGTGTGATTTTGTCAAATAACTTACGATCACTAAAACAACAATTGAAATGGCTATTGCCCAAATTGCAGACAAAAGACCAAATGTTGGAAGCATACTAAACTGAAATAAGAAAATCGAAAACTCCCCAACAAGTATACTGGCAATGCACCCATGTTTAGTTGCCTTTTTCCAGTATAATGCAGCAATGGTCGTAGGGCAGAGAACCGCTAGGCCGGAAAATGTTGTTTTTACTAGTGTCCCCATGATCCCTTCGCTTGGATCATAGTTTACTACAACAAACAATATGGCAAACAATGACAATATTACAATTAATATTCTTCCAATATTTATTTCCGATATTCCAAATTTTCGAAATGGCAAGTCATGTGAAAGCATTGTAGAAAGCGATAAAAGTTGTGAATCGGCAGTTGACATTAAAGCAGCAAGTGCTCCAACCATCACAAAAGCATAAACGAAACCTGGTGCATAATTTGCCACCATCATTGGCAATACCATGTCTTTTTGACCAGGGTTGAGTCCCACCCCATGCGCCCATACACCGATAAGAACAGGAAACAAAAACAAAAACGATACAACAATCGGATAAAGAATCATAGACTGTTTAAGAGATTTCTCATCTTTTGCTGTATAAAATCTTGAAAACATCTGTGGAAACATTGGATCTGCAAATATCCACAGAAGCATAAATGAAAACCAAATAAGTGGCATGAAATAGTCGCCACCTCCCGGACGAGTGAATAGCTCTGGATTGGCATTATATGCCATTGTATTGGCTGCTTCAAATCCTCCAAGATTAATAGCTATAAATACTACTGCAAGAGTCATTGCAGAAATCATTATAACTCCCTGTATAACATCTGTCCATCCAGATCCTCTCATCCCTCCAAACAAAACATAGATCATTATTACAAACATAGTGAATATTGCACCAATTTGCCAACCTACTGCAGCACTTGTGACGTTTTCAATAATCATTCCTGCTCCAATTGCTTGTGTTGCAAGATAGGGGATTGTAAATACTACCATCACGCCCATAAAAAGCAGCCGTAGACCTGTACTATTGAATCTATCCCCTATAAGTTCTGGAGGGGTGATGTAGCCTTTTTCCTTTCCAAGTTTCCATACTTTTCTACCGATAACATAGAACATAATGGCCATTATTGCTGTCCCAAAACCCATTATACCATATTGGCCAAAACCGCTATCGTATGCCTTTCCAGCAAAACCGAGAAATGTAAATGCAGAAAAATTCGTCGCAGCAAGCGTAAAAAACAGAATGACAGGACCAAATGTTCTGTTTGCCAAAAAATAGTCTTGAGCTGTCTTTTTTGTTCTTTTATGAGCATATATCCCTAGGACTATAAGAAATGCAAAGTATGCTATGACGAGTAATGCAAACTCAATCATCGAGACTCTCCCCAACAGATTTTTGAAAACAAGTAAAATGCAACAGAAGTAGCCAATGTTAAAATAAGTAGATATACAATCCATATTGGAAGGCCGAGTATCAATGGTTTAGACTGGCCCCAGCCCCAAAAATCCATAGATAATAAGAACAAGCCGATAAACAAAATATACCATACAATATTGCTTTTTTTTGGAAACCAGAAAGGCAGATTTTTCATATCTTTTCCCCCATTTAATCTACCATTTCCTGGATTTAACGGCTGGAAGTAGCAAAACAATGCCGCATTATTTACAATTTGCAAATTAATAATGAATAGATAAAGTTTACTAAATGTTCACAATTCAACAGTACTACTTATGTTGTATTTCCAACAGAATATTGCTAAGTTTACCAATCTGCTCAGGTGTGAGTTCTTCAACTCTTTTATCCGTATCAAGGATTTCTTCACAGTCTATCCCATAGGTTTTTTGGAGGATGTTTTTTATTTTCTTTCTCCTGTGATTAAATAGCTCACGAGTCAGCTCAAAAAAGAAGTTCTCGTTTGATACAGAAAACGGATGGGACGCTCTAGGGAGCAAATTAACTATACATGACTCAACTTTTGGTTGCGGATCAAAACATGTTTTAGGCACTGTCTCAACAATTTCACATCTTGCTTTATAGTATATGCCAACAGATAGTCTAGAGTAGTCTTTGCTGCCCGCTTTTGCAACCATGCGATCTGCAAATTCCTTTTGATAGATAAGTATGGCTTGGGAGAAATCATATTCAAGAAATTTGAAGGTGATTGGAGAGGATATTTGATATGGCAAATTTGAAACAATCTTGTTGAATTTTGGCAAAGTTTTAAAATCTACTTTAAGCACATCAGCACGTATTAATAGCACATTCTTTGGCAAGTTTTTTTTAAGATCATCTATAAATCTCTCATCTATTTCTATTGCAATCACTTTACGCGCTCGTTTTGCCAAAAGTGTTGTGAGCGCGCCTTTCCCTGGACCTATCTCAAGAACAACATCATCCTTTGTAATATTACAATATTTGATCTCCCGTTTTGCTACATCCTTATCAATTAAAAAATTCTGACCAAGTTTCTTTAACGTCATAATATTAATAATGTTTTTTTGAAATTGCAGGGCGGGTAAAAAGACGATATTTTTGATCTGGATCGGTTAACTCCAATTCCACTCGTTTTGCAATAAGTTTATCCGGAGCACGTAAAAAATCAATACGTTTAACCATCTCTTCAAAGGTAGTAAATGTTTTTTTTCTACGCGCATCCAATATATCATGCATCATTTTTTTACCAAGACCTGGAAGTAACTCTAAAACATGAAATCGTGTAGATATTGCGGGAGCATTGTTAAAGAACTTTATAAAATGATTTTCCCTATCGTGCACTATATCAAGAATAACATATAGCATTTCTCCATGCGCGGTAGAAGTCAGGGAATCGTAGCTAATCCTACCTTTAATCTTTTTTATTTTCTTTCTCTTACCCGCGTCCTTCCCAACATATATTCTATCACCTATGTTAACTGATATGTTGTCCTTTGGGACTAATTCAAGGAGTGTAAACTGGTTTTCACCAATTCCATAAACAATGGGATATCTTTTGTGAGGGGGCATATCCCCCCTTCCCTTTGCTAGAAAATCTAAAACGTAGACATAGTCCTCCACAGTAAAAGCCTCCAATCACTCAATATAGTATTTGTTTACCATATCTAATATCTTTTTTATTTTACTCTCATCTAATGTAATTCTTTCTTTAGCAAAAATTGTTTTTACATCATCATTTGTAGTTGGGAGTAAATCAGCTATTTGATATGCGTGAATTTCTTCTAAAAACTCTAAATTCGTAAGATCTTTTATCAAGTCATTTACTTTAGAAACAGGCAATTTTGCAAATTTCTGAGCATGCTCTAGCGCTATTCTTTGCTCATATGAGAGTTCTTCTCGTTCTTTGTCGACCTTTTTAAGAATATTCTTTACCTCAGAAAGTGAAACAAATTTAGTGCTATCCTCTTTGGTAGTCACTATCGTGCCCTCCGTAAATGATCCGATTTAATAATCAAAGTTTTATGTTTTTTACCTTCGTTGATACCAACAAGATATGATTCTCCTTGTTTTCCTTCTATTTTGCCAGTTTTTCCATTGAATCGAACATGAGGCATGCCTTTGTGAACTGAAGGATTAATGGCAATATTGACCGACACTCCTTCCTCAAACTGATGCAATGCCCTTGTAATGGAGGGATTTCCTCTATCTCTTGGTTTCTTTCTTAATATATGTCTACTTTTGCTCCTTATGCCCTTTGACCGTTTTACCATTTTATTCCCCCTTAATTTCTATCACATCTAATTCCGTTACTTTGCAGGGAACTTCAATCATTTCACTTATGCTTGGCCTAGTTCTTCCATCATCACCAGAGATTAATTCCTTTATATATGTTCCTGATTGCGTTTCTATTGTCAATGTTGCCGTAGCACCATCTATCAACTCTATATTAAGGTTATATATCTTCCTATTTCTAACTATGTTGGCCCGCCTGCGAGCCACTCTTGACGGCGTAAACTGGCTTATCGTTTTACCCCGTAATGTCTGAACTACCTTTTTAAGCTTTTCTTTATTTATAGCTTTTTCCCCTGAAAAGGTGACTCGGTATAGTTTTTTAAAATCAGCACTCTTAATGCGAGCTATTTCGATCTTACTGGAAAAATGCAGATCATTCACTTTTATCTTTCCTTTAGCATATGAATTAATCTCCTCTTCCAACTGATCCAAATCCAAACTCCTGATTTTTGGATTTTTAATCTCCAAAACAAAAGGACGTCCATTCCCAAGCATACAAACATCGATATCTTCCCTTCCACATCCATGAAATGACTCACCGTCACCCATTGTTTTATCAAGAACGCGTCTTGCAATCAACTCTCCAACACTCGTTTCATACATCTTACCAGTATAATTACATTTTCTGCATCCTTTTCCGTGGCAAACCCTGCAAAACCATCTGGTCTGAGGAATGTCCCGTTTGTATTTATTGTATCTCCCATAGATGTAAAGTGGTTTTATCTGAAGATCTACAACATCAAACGATGTATCGATTACCGCCATTATATTCGGGTTTTCAAAATCCACTGTTTTATCAGATTCTTTTTCCAATATCTTTCCAATTTCTCTATTTAGCTCCGCTTTAATAGGCTCTGAATAGTCTGGGTCAGCAAATTCCAATAACTCTTGCTCTCTGTCAAGAATTTCTTCATCTGTTCTTGAGCCTACTAAAAATGTTTCAAACTCATAATCGTTTAGGTGCTCTGAGATGATGTCTGCAAAATGTTGTATCTCACTAAACAATCCAGAACAGAGCCAGCAGTTTTTTATCTCGATTTTTCTGTATTGTTTTAAATTTTTCCTTAACTTTTCCCCCCGCTCTTCATTTGTAAATCCGTGCTCCACCTTGGCAAAAAGTCTGCCCAGGCAATGATCACACAATTTGTATTTTGACAGAGTTTTTTCTGCAATTTCAACGATTTTTTTATCTTTTAAAGTACTAACCATTTAATGGGTTTAATAATAAATGATGCTTTAAATATTGGTATAGGCCAATGGATGGAAATATCTCGCCAAAATTTCGTTTTAGTAATGTTTTTAATATGTTTATGATATACAGGGTAAAACCTTGGGAGGTATAAGATATGGTTAAAGTCTCTCCATTTAAAGGAATCACGTATAACAAAGAAAAAATTGACAAACTTGATGATGTAATGTCACCACCATATGACATTATATCTCCAGAAATGCAAATGGAACTTTACAACAAAAGTCCACATAATTTTGTAAGACTCATACTTGGTAAGAAAAATACGGAGGATGATAAAAAAAATAACTGCTATACAAGAGCTAAAAAGCAGTTTGATGCATGGATAAAAGAATCGATTTTGGTCGAGTCAAATAAAACAGTTATTTTTCCATATAAAATTGAATATGATGTTGATAACCAGTCGAAAACCATGAGTGGTTTTTTTGTTTTATTGAAATTGGATCCTGATTATGAGCAGGTAAAAGCACACGAAAGAACATTGTCTAAACCAAAAGCAGATAGGCTGAATCTAATGCAGGCATGTAAAGCAAACCTTGAACCAATTCAACTGCTATATGTTGATGAGAAAGACAAAATAAGGAAAAGAATAGACAAAAAACTTAACGAACCTATCATCAGCGTAAAAGGATATGATGGTTTTACTCACAAACTGTGGAAACTAGAAGATGAGGACATTCATTCTATGATTGCAAGATATCTTGAAGATGAAATTTTGTTTATCGCAGATGGGCACCACAGATATCAAACTGCGATTAATTATGCCAACGAACTAAAGGAGAAAACTGGAAATGCTGATGAGGATGCGCCGTTTAACTATCGGATGGCTATTCTTGCAAATATGTTTGATGAAGGGCTATCAATTCTTCCAACGCACAGATTCATCAAGAAATCTGATATGGACCTTGAAGATATTGTAAAAAAATTGGAGGGATTTTTTACTGTAGAAGAAAAAACGGTCAAAAATAAAAACTATACTCTAATCGGAAAGAAAATTAAAACAGAGCTTGAAACAGAAACAGAACATAAATTTGCCATGTATCTTAAGGGCAAATATTACATTCTAACACTAAAAGATGAAAAATGCATGGATGAACTTGCTGGGGAGCGTTCAACCATCTGGCGAACATTGGATGTGTCTATTCTACATAAAATCATCTTAGAGCATTTGATGGGCATAAATCAAGAAAATCTTGAGGATCATGTTAAATATACAAGAGTTGACGAGGAAACTATACGTTTCGTTGACGAGGGAAAGTATGATATGTCCTTTTTGATGAACGCTACGAAAATTGAAGAGTTGAAGGCCATAGCAGATGCTGGTGAACATATGCCTCAAAAATCTACTTACTTCTTACCAAAAATGCTTTCTGGCCTTGTCATGTATAAAATGGATATTTAGATTTGAAAAATTGCCTTATCCAAATGTCAACGATATGAAATGACCAAGGTAATGGGTTGCAAATATCACAATAAGAGTAATTGCCAAATGTTCCCCAATTACCTTCCAAGGATTGGCATTTCGTTCTCTAGCGATAATAAGACTTTCTGCAAATATCAGATATGTGCCAAACAATATACATACAATTATTGCTTTCCATAACTCAAATAATATGACAGGAATAATAAATGCTGCTGAAAACACAAATTTGTAGAAAAGGGTGGAGATAGTCGCCTCCCATGTTTCGTTGGTAGTAAATTTATTTTGAGATTCTATAGCAATGTGGATGCCCATTGAATCAGATAATGCATCAGCTATAGCTATTGTCAATATCCCGCCGATAACTACAAGTTTTGAATGAGTGCTGGAATGCAGTCCTACCATTAAACCAAGAGTAGTAATTACTCCAGAGGTTAAACCAAAACTAAATCCTGCTTTAACTGAACGTTTCATTGTATCTTCTGCTAATATTTATAAAATATAATTGTACTTATAAAAGCGTTATCATACAACTGTCACCTTTTTCCAAATATATGAAAATTCATTATGTGCCAGTTACATTAATAAGCTGATATTTATTCCACCCAGCAATTATGTCTCTGATAGAAAATCTGTTGGCGTTCTTTATCATACTTTTTGCCTACTTTGCCATAGTAATGCTTCTTCATAAAAAAGGCATCCTTGAGAAACATAGCATTTCTCTTTATGGCCCAGCATTGTTACTTAGAACTACAAAAGGAATAGGATTTCTTAAAAAAATTGCAAGTAGAAAGAGATTTTGGAAGGCATTTGGGAGTTTTGGTGTTGTCTTTTGTTTTATTATGATGATCTTGATGATTATGCTGCTTTCCTTTCAAACATGGACGGTTATGGCATTCACACCAGAGCAACAAGCAGCAATGCCAGGTATTGAGTTTGGTTTGGTAATCCCAGGTCTTAATCCCATACTCCCCTTGGAATATATTTTTTACATAATTCTGGCATTAATTGTTGCAGTAATTGTGCATGAATTCTCTCATGGCATTCTTACATTTGCAAGCAAATTAAAAGTAAACTCCTTGGGCATCCTTTATCTTATCATTCCACTGGGAGCGTTTTGTGAACCGGATGAAGAACAACTGCGAAAAACAAAAACATCTAACCGCATGCGTGTTTATGCTGCAGGACCAACATCTAATTTTGCAGTCGTTTTGGTTAGCCTTCTGCTTTTCTCTTTTGTTTTCATGTCTGCAGTTCAACCTATAGAGGGGACACACGTTTTTTATGTAGTAGAAGACACACCTGCAGATGAAATCGGTCTATCTTCTGGAGCAGTAATAACGGAGATCAACGATACCAAAATTACAAATTTATCAGATTTTTATAGTGTGATTGAATATACGAGAGCCGGACAAAATATAAATATCTCTTATTTTGAACAAGGATCCATTTATTCTACAAATGTGACATTGGCAGACCGATCCAATTATACAAAAAATGAATCCCATGAAAATCAAAGTTTTCTTGGAATAGGATTCAATCCTTACGGGGGATATGTTTCATTGCTTAAAAACCCATTTACCTACGACTTTCCTAATGGTTTGATATTATTATATGCTCTTCCGTTTTTTGGTTATCTGGCAGGATATAATCCAATTGCATCACCTTTTACAGACGCATTAACAATAACCGGTCCACTTGGTATCATACCTGACAATATTTTTTGGGTGATTGTAAATACTTTGTACTGGATTTTTTGGTTAAATCTCGCTGTTGGATTGTTTAATGTACTGCCCATAATCCCACTTGACGGAGGTTTTCTTTTCAACGACGCTGTGAAAGCATTTATAAAACGTATCAAAAGGAGTGTTACAAGTGAACAGAGAGAAAAGATTGCGAAAAATGTTTCTGCAGTAATATCTTTGATAGTTCTAATTATTGTATTATTTCCGTGGCTTGTAAAATACTTTTAGAATAATTGTTTGTAAAAAGAAAATACGCAAATTTTATTCGTCAATTTCTTCATATCTTCTTTTTATTTCCAATGCTTTTTCTAATAGACCCATTTTCTCACATCCTTTCATATGTTATACTTTATTAGTCATTATATTTAAACATAATGTGCTAAATTGTCAAAATGAAGAAATGTGCAACCAAGAGAAGTTAGAAAGACATGGCGATGGGAGAGGGACCTATTTTTGTTTGTCTCAGCTTATATGATGCTGTTGGTGATTCTTTTGGATATTTCATTGTGTCTTGATATATTCTGTATTTTTTTTAACCTACCTTTCTTAGCCTAAGTTTGCTAATTGGTGATATATTCTAAGAACGCTACATTGTAACAACTGTAAAGAAACTCGGTAACAATTGTACAACAAGCCCTTAATAAGAAAGTTTACAAAGTGTTTGAATATGGTGATGGATTACTGCCCGATATGCAGCCGTAAGTTAAAGTATAGCTTTGAAAATCAAATTGAGTGTGGGTATTGTGATAACTGCCACAAATATTTTGGTTGATACAGCAGGAAGATCGTTTTACCGATTAGTTGTCCTTTTCTACATTGACTTTGCAAGGTGATGGTATTTTCATACCTGCCTTACGAAGTGCACTTTTTGCACAATCAAAATTCTGTTTTGTCGTTTCGACTGTCATTATGATCTGATTTGGACGCACTCTTGCTGCCATTGAAACAATTTTTCCCCATGATGACCTCATTCCCTGGGAAACTCTATCGGCACCAGCACCAGTTGCCTGTTTATTTTCTCTTAGAATAACATGTGGATATGATCTGACTTTTAGTCTGTAATTAGTTGGCCCTGCTTTTTTTTCCATTGTACGGTTTGCAGTGATACGAGCTGCCTCCAATGAATTATGTCTCACTTGACACTCTTCAATAGCAACAAGTGAAAGCATTAATGGAAAATCTGCCTGTTTATTACCAAGGACAAATTGTGTAATGCGTGAGTTTGGTATGCCGCCCATATACTCTTTTCTAGTAGAAAGATTGCCCCTTACGTATCTGTACATGCTTCCTGGTTTTCGTGCCATTGTTCACATCCTTATCTATGCTCTGTAGGAAACTCGAAATAAATATGTTACTTATAACTCTTTTTACTGCTTTACCAACAGGTTGTTTTTGCACTTTCCCACATATAATTTAAGTTTTACTGCCATTTCTGTTAACTACCCAATCATATTTATTATTGATTTATTATAGTTGCCATAACCAATAACTTGTATAAATTATTTTTTAGCGTGCCTGTTTTTGCTAATTGCCCAGATGGCAAAGGGACAACATATGCCCCGTCCTAACACAAACACAAATTTAAAAACACATAGAAACCTATATAAAAGAGGGATTACTACGGTCAAATGCAATTGAGGGAAAACTTAAGTTCCATAGTTCTTTGAACTTTTGAAACTGCAGTTGTTTTTGCTCTTTTGTAATAAACAAAAACTCCAAAATTTAAGGAGGTGAAAAAGTGAAAGGAAAAGTAAAATGGTACAATGCAAGAAAAGGATATGGATTTATAGAAGGTGAAGATGAAAAAGATGTCTTTGTCCACAATACATCCATACCAGAGGGAACTTTCCTCAATGAAGGAGACGAAGTCGAATATGAGACAGAAGACTCTGACAGAGGTCCCAAAGCAGTAAACGTAAAAAAGTTGTAAAAACATCTTATTTTTAAAGGACAATATAGGACGTTAGGATAATTTGTTTTTCTCTTTAAATTATTTTTTGGTGGGGCGTTAGCCCCTTCTTATTTTTTATTTGATAACTCTTTTTACCGTAGAGATATTCTGTTTTTTAAAAAAACATCCTTTGACTTGAGTGCAAAATTCTTTAAATATCGCAATAGTTTCCAGGTAATATGGATTATTCCTTAACTGAAGCTAGAAAAGAAATAATATCTGCATTAGAAAACGCATTAGAACAACTGGAATATAATTATGACGCGAAACTAGAAATGCCCTCTGAGGAGCTAGGTGATTTTGCATTTCCTTGCTTTCCTTTAGCGCCCATAGCAAAAAAATCACCGAAAGATATAGCAGAAGACATTGCAACAAAGATAAAAAAATGCAAATGGATAAAAAAAATCGAAACTGCTGGCGGGTATGTAAATTTCTTTTTAGATAAGAAACTTCTTATTGCATCCGCTCTAAAGTCAATTGATGATAAAAAAGGAGATTATGGCACTCTCCAAAAGAAAAATAAAAAAGTAATCATAGAGCATACTTCAGCCAATCCAAATGGTCCTTTGCATGTGGGCAGAGCGAGAAATCCAATCATTGGTGATACACTTGTCAGAATTTTTAAGGCTGCAGGATTTGATGTAGAGTCACAGTTTTATCTTGACGATATGGGCAAACAGGTGGCAATACTTGCTTGGGGGCTTGAAAATTTAAATTCAAAAAAGATGCCCAAATCTAAATCTGATAAACCGGATCACAAAACTGTTGGATTCTATCAACTAGCCAGCAAACTCATGAAGGGCGATGAAAAGATTTCAAAGGAAATTGGTGAAATTGTTAGAAAGAGTGAGATCGGGGAACGTGAAACAATAGAAAGCATACACAAAGCATATTCGCCTGTCCTTGAAGGTATAAATGAAAGTTTACATCGAATAAACATAACCATTGATAATTATATCCCTGAATCAGATTTTGTAAAGGACAAAAGCGTTGATTTTGTTGTTGAAAATCTAAAAAAATCTAAGTATTGCAGCAAAGAAGATGGAGGCCTCTATTTGGATATGGAATCTTTTGGCGTTCATGGTAGAAATACAAAATTCTTTTTCATGCGAAGAGACGGTACAACACTCTACGCCACACGAGACATAGCATACCATCTATGGAAGGCAAAACATGCCGATATGCTTGTGAATGTTCTTGGCGAAGATCATAAACTTGAGTCAAAGCAAGTTGAAATAGCATTGGATCTATTAGGTGCGAAGCATATACCAAAACCAATTTTTTATGCGTTTGTCTCCATGCCTGGTGGAAAGATGTCTACTAGACATGGAAGAGTTGTATATCTCGATGATCTCATTGAAGAGTGCATTAAACGTGCATATGAGGAAGTAAAAAAGAGGAGGGGGTCGGAACTTTCAGAAGGGAAAATGAGAGAAATATCCGAAATAATAGGAATCGGGGCGTTAAGATACAATATCATAAAGGTACAAGCTGAGAAAGATATCGTGTTCAAATGGGAAGATGCTCTGAACTTTGAAGGAAATGCTGCCCCGTTTATCCAATATGCTTATGCACGTGCCTGCGGAATATTATCAAAAATGGAAAAAGAGAAGGGTACTGAAGATCCCGACTATCTTTTATTAGGGCACGATTCAGAATACAATCTAGTGAAAAAACTGGCAAAATTTCCGATGGTTGTTGATGACGCATGCAAGGGTTTCAAACCACACGTTATTGCTTCCTATCTATTTGATACTGCCTCTCAGTTCAATCAGTTCTATAGAGATTGCCATGTACTTTCAGAGAAAAATGCTGGTCTAAAAAAAGCCAGATTTTCACTTGTAAATGCAACAAGAATCGTTCTTGAAAATGGATTAGATCTATTAGGCATCACTGCACCTGAGGAAATGTAAAAAATGGAATACAAATATGCTAAATACAATACTTTGCTAAATAAAATAACAAATAAGGACAATCTTTTTGTCGGAAACTATACACTTGACCCTTACCAAAACTGTGAATTTGGATGCAGATATTGTGATTCTACGTTTGATAACGTTATCTATATAAAAAGTGATTCTTCACAACTGCTAGAAAAAGAAATCAAGAAAATAGAGAAGGGCACAATAATAGTCGGTTCCGTTGTAGATCCTTATCAAGAAGCTGAAAAAAAACATAAGATTACTAGAAAATTATTAAAGATTATTGAACATAACAATTTTTCTGCTCATGTTCTTACAAAATCCGATTTAGTTTTGAGAGATATTGATATTTTATCCAAAATAGATGGCTGTATTGTAACAATTAGCATAATATCACTTGATGAGGCTGTGCTAAACATTTTTGAAAAAAACGTTCCATCATCCAAAGAGCGGTTGAATGTCATAAAAAAACTTTCAGAAAATGGGATAAAAACAGGTTTGGCAGTTATGCCATTACTGCCATTTATCGTTGAAGGAGAGCTTGAAGAAATAGTTAAAACGGCTAAACAAAACGGAGCGCATTATCTGTTACATAAACATCTGGAGCTCAAGGGCGATCAAAAAGCGATTTTCCTTAAAATTCTTAGTGAACTAAATCCTGATTTAGTAAACAGGTATGAAGAATTATACCGTGGTAGTTATATGCCTGATCAAGCACATATAGCAAAAGTGAAAGATATGATGGACAAATATTGCAGGAACTATGACATGCCTACAAACATATAGTAAACAAAGTGGAGGGTACCCGCTGCTTTACTTCTCCTTTTTCCTCTTTAGGACCATAATCGCTAGGAAAGCCAATATCAGTACAACGACTATAATAGGTAAAAGATATTGAACCAAAGGCGAGGTAGGCGTTTTTTTATGCGGATGGCTCTCGGCGCCAAACGGCGAATGTCCATCAACTGCAAAACCATCCTCTGGGTCATATCTCAAAGATTGCACATCTTCAGCATCCCAGTTATTATTGCTGCTGTATTCTGTACTTGGAGCCCACATTCTAAGGTCAGGGTCGCCGTATAAACAGACATTCTCTGCAAGATCCCACCACCATTGAGAAGATCCATCACTAACATATTCAATACCAACTTTACTTATCCCGTCAGAATAAATCTCACCAATGTTTTTACCTAAAGCAACACCTCGTGGAACAGAGTTTTGCCATACATCTGAATACCATGATGTGGCCCATGGATCCATAATCTGGAACGGTGAACCATGCCTCATAAGCGTTAAATGTAAATATTTCCCTGCAGGGAGACAAGCAACACTGCTCACACCAGCAGAATGGATATTACCTATGGCATCATCGACCATAGTCCCATTATACCAAGCTGTGCCAAATCTTCCCAAAAGAACCGTAATAATTATGCCATCATAATAGTCCTCTGTATCTTGGAGCCAATCAGGAGTTACCTGCCTAATTATCGGTAAACTGGCAATTTTGCCAATTATGTCGCGAACTGGTCTTTTTGCAAGAGCCCAATCAAGGGCTGTTGCAAATACCCTTGGCCCCAGCGGATCTGGATTTCCGGCGATTGCTGGTAAAATACCATGTATTTCAGAAGTCATGGTATCTGGTTCTTCTGTTGAACCCATAAGCCATTCGTAGCCCCTCCACGGATTCATTTCTTTGAGATAACCAGCAAGTGGGATTGGTGGATAACCGCGGGGATTTTCGTTTTTTACATCCCAAAACATGAACATTCCGCCGTCGAGCGGTGCACCATGTGTATTGACCATCCACAATAGTACGCCTTGGTTCAAATCATGCATATTCGCATCAAAACTCGTTGAGAAAACAGGACTGTAACCACCTTTTTTTAGATAAAATGGTTGAACTTCTGAACCGCTCAAATCTGCCAGAAAACCACCCTTTTTACCATTTACTGCCTCCATGACCCCTTCGTCAATTGGATCTAGAGACTGTGATCTGCCAGGTATTGTGCCATCTGCACATTTATACTCAAATCCCCAGTATTTACTTGCCCTGCTGTTAAATTTATGATCGTAACATATCAACGTATCAAGTACAGGATATTTGAAAACCTCCTCCTGAGAAGGTTTTGTTATTTTAAGTCCCAAACTTCCTCTCCAGGGAAAACGTCTTTCACTACTGCTACCGTTAATCATCGGTACGCCATTAGGATTTTGCAACGCAGGATTTTCAAATACGATCATTGGATAAAACACATTTTTTGATATCCAAACTGAGATATCAGTTGGAGACCCAATAAAACGACCGGGTTTTGCCTTTCCCACAAAAACACGATCCCATGGGAGACCTATATCAAATTGTCCACCAACAGTTATTATGGTCTCGGCACCTTCTTCATCAAAATCAAGTTCCTTTAGGAGATTATATGCTCTCCTCCCAGTAAGATACATCTCACTTACCGTTGGAAGTTTTGAATGACCATCAGGATGGCGCCGCCAAAGCTCATTATGCCATACGACAGATGTAGATAACTCCGGATGATTATCAATTAGTAAAACCGGGCTTCCATGATGTGCTGCAATATACGCAGCAGGCCCTATAAATCTAGCCCCTGGTTGCTCTCCTGCTGCTTTCAACTCAGCAATGTACCAATAAGTCCAAGGATCAATAGTTGAAAATATTACGTCATTGCTACTAGTAATATCTCTTATGTCACTATATATTTCTTCATAATCTATGTATTCTTTTGCTAATGGAAATGCACCTGTCAATTGCTCTTTTGCATTTGTTTTAAGATGATTTCCAATATTAACTAAATGAAGATTTTTAACCCCAAGCTTATACAATACATCAAGAGTCGTGCTTGGAATATTTGAAGTGCTGATATAAAGTAAAGGTGCATTTAATACAGAAGCAAGTACCGCTCCCTCAGTTGCAGAGGCAAGACAATCGCCTTCCTCGCGAGAATAATTTTGATCCCAGGAATACTCTATGGTAAAGTCAGTTGAACTCTGTATGTCACCCATGGAATATACACAAATTGAGTAATGCTCGCCGGGCAGACATTCACCTAATCGTTCGACATGTAAATCTGTTTCAGCCCCTGGAGGCAGTACAATACCCTCATCATAAACAGAAGAGTCGTATTTGGAAGGTACACCTGGCTCTCTTGAAGACAATATTTCTTCTCCGCTTGGACCTATAAGAGAGAAACCTAGATCGATATTTGGATTGTCCCAGGTCAAATCAAATTGTGCATTTCGACAACCAAATGGAGGCAGATCTGGTATTTCCACTTCCACCCCAGGATACATCTCTACATCTACCTGATAAGTCGTCTGCCTCATATTTTTTAATATATCTATGATGCGGCCATATCTTCCAAAATTAAAAGTTAAAAAACTTCGATGTTTTTGCACTTCTAATCCTGTCTTTTTCGTATCTTCAAACGGACTAAAGGTTTCCATATCTAATGATTTTGTAGGAACATCTGTAACTGCCACACTCCACTTTCCACTTTTATACACATACGCAGAAGTCTTGTCAATATCCATACCACCTTGTGCATTCCATCCACTTGTAACGCCCGCCATCATCCACTGTCCATCTTGCTCACAATAAATCTGAATATCCCTATCTCCTGCGGGAATGGACATGTTAATTAGGCCTTCAAATCCTGGGAGACCCGCTTCAAAATAAAAACATGAATACCATGATCTTACATTTAAAAATTTATAATTATCTGGTACATAAAACTCATTATATATTGGATACATCTCATTGGTTTGAGGAACTTCAAAATGCTCTTCAAGAATACCATTAGCAGGTGAGACGGATCCCTCTATTTCTCCAGATGTCGTATTATTTGGTTCCTCAAATTTCTCCTCGATAACGGCAATTACTGCATCATCAGAATATGACCAGTCATTCATTGCAAGTTCGCTTGCTATTTCATATGAATCATCGCTTTCAATAAACACATTCTCTTTAGCGGCCCACTCGTTGTCAAGTTTTTCCTTTGGAACATTTATTAGTGTCATCTGATCCAAGTTACCGTTTGAGTAACCCATCCAATCTTCCATAAAATAGTCAATTCCTTGTTTGGCATCAAGCGAACGTTCTTTATGCTTATTTGAAATATGTTCATCTTGATAATATAACAGTGGATTTGAAAAGATGCGTTTTTCATTTTTGTCGTAGAATACAGAAGCAGGTACCGATGCTAGATATGCATAATCATCAATGAGATTTTCGCTGTCGAAATTTACAAACGTTACTTTTTTCATGGGAACCAATGGTTGCCAAGAAATGCCTTTCTTGAATCCTCCATATTGTTGCGCACTTCCTATATCTGCAATGACTACTGGCATAACTGCTCCAGTAGCCAACATAAATATAATTAAAGTAATTATAATGGGATTTGATTTTACATTTCTACTTGTCGTCATACCAGACTTCCCCTAGAACAAATACTGTAGTTACATATGCCTTTGCTAAATGTATATAACATGTATACGAGTGTAAGATATATATAACTTATTATAATATCTGGGTAAATTAAAGAAAACTGTCAATAAATATAATACTGAAAATCCTTTGCTGGATAGATATCAAATAGACTAAAAATTAAGAGAAATATTGGAAAAGCCCGCCTCAAGAGTTGTATTGCTAACAAAAAAACCAAACACGGCAAGGATTGTTAAATAAGGTTAATAAGTATTAATAGCGACACTATTAGATAATGAGTGCTTCCAGTTCTTTCTACTCACGTGGGAAAAATTCTAAATTGCTCTCAATTTTAATTGTAGTCTTACTTGTATCTGTGGTATATACATCTCAATCAATTGCATTAGTAGCTAATGCTCAGTTGGGTAAAAACATAGACGAAGATACTTTCAATTATAATCAGTTTATCGTCAAATTTAACGATGTGCCCCTTATAACTTTCAAGAACGACCTAAAAGATAAAATGGAGAATTTATTTACACATTTACCCAAAAATGTCGCTAATGAATTACTGGCTCAATTGGTTTTACAACATAAAAACAAGATTTTGTCCAGGCATATGGAAGCAAAAGAGAGCATTTCAAAATTAACAGGAAAAACTACTGATGGCCTTTTTTCAGGAGAGCTTGCTATTTTGTTTAATGGCATAATAGTAAAAAATATTTCTCAATCTGCGATAAAAAAAATTGAGAATATTTCATATGTAAAAAGCGTCAATCAAGATAGCAGACTTGCCATTTCTTTAAAAAATTCTGTTTCTATAATCAATGCAGATGAAGCCTCACTACTATATGATAAACATGAAAACAGTATTACTGGGACTGGTATAACTATTGCAATTTTGGATACTGGAGTCAACTATAATCATCCTGATTTAAAGGACGGTTTTATTGGAGGTTATGATTTTGTTAATGATGATGCGGATCCAATAGATGATAATGGTCATGGAACCCATTGTGCAGGCATTGCAGCTGGAAACGGAAACGCATCTAGCTTTACTTTTGTAGGTGTAGCGCCCAAAGCGAAATTCTATGCATATAAGGTAATGGATTCTAATGGTACAGGACATGCATCATGGTTTATCGAGGCCATGGAGCGAGCGGTTGATCCTAATGGCGATGATGATTTTACAGATCATGCTAATATAATTTCAATAAGTGCTGGTGATTCATCTGGTAATCCTAATGATGCTCTCAGTATTGCTGCAAATAATGCTGTAAATCTTGGTGTCGTGGTAGTTGCTGCTGCTGGGAATGATGGCCCCACATATGATACAATTTCTTCCCCAGGTTGTGCTCAGAACGTAATATGTGTAGGTGCAACAGACAAAAATGACAATATCGCTTCTTTTAGCTCGCGTGGTTTTAATTCTTCTGCAACGGTAAAACCAAATGTACTTGCTCCTGGTGTTGACATTACCAGTACATGGTATGATAAAGAATACATGTCCCTTAGTGGTACTAGCATGGCTTGCCCGCATGTGACAGGTACAGTAGCACTTTTATTACAGATGCACCCCGATTGGTCGCCTGATAAAATCAAAATGGCATTAGAAACTTCTGCTGTTGATCTAAAATATGATATTGCTACCCAGGGCCATGGCAGAATCGATGCGTTAAAAGCCATTACGTCATTTGGGGCGCCTATTTCTAAGTTAGAGATTTGTAGCGAAAACGATTGTGAATTAATCAACATTTGTGGTACTGCACTTGCAAACGATTTTCAAAATTACAGTTTATATTATCAAATAGTTAACAAAACGACACAGAATATTGGTTGGATAAAGTTATGCGAGTGTTACGTTGAAGTCAATAATAATGTTTTGTTTACGTGGGATACGCATTCGTTGCCCAGCGGAAATTATAGCTTGAAACTAGAAGTCAAGGGCCAGAATCAAACCAGTGTAGATATTGCCTTTGTATCATTAAAGCAAGAAAACTATACTGAGAGATTATCTATCCATGCACCTAATGAAATTACTGAGTCAGAACAGTTTACCGTTTCTCTAAGAGATGCAGATGGTGTCTCTCAGAAAGCTTTATTTTTACTTACTTTTCCAAATGCTCTACCAAGAGTGAAATTTGGGATTTCACCAACTTTTAAGGCTCCTTTAATGTTAATCCAACGGATAGAAAGCATGAAAGGCAAACTCATAGTTTTTTGCCTATATGAAGGGTTTAATATCAGCAGCAAACCTATAACATTGTACAATGCAAAATAACCCAACCTGAAAACAATAGGGACAAAGTGTTTTTCCTTAATCACTCATTAGGTCTTCTCCGCCTCCAAATTGAAGCTGTATGGCGGTATAAAGATCTTCGATACCGAAGAAGTCTTCACCTGTAGGAAAAAGGATTGCATGACTTTCAAAATTTTGTATTACCCGCGATATATTTTCGCTCATCTCCCGATATACCGAACCTTCCTCACTTGCAACTGCATCATATAGCTCATCGGATTCTTTTGACCACCGTATTACCTGTTCTATTTCTTGTTCTGTAAGCATATCTGATTTACTTAGAATGTTTATCTGAGATTGATTTAACCTAAAATTAGTGGTTAGAGACAGTAGAAGTTGTGATACAAAACCAGATGCAGTTTTGGCTAAAGCATGATCAATCAAGTATGCTACAATAGATTTTTGTGGATTCAGGAATTTCATTATGTATTTTCCAGATTCTCTAAAAACAAACAACTCTAGCTGACCCGGGGTATCCATCAACACATAGTCAGTTTTGAATGAATCTATGCTTTCTTTTATGTCTGGTGTGCTGAGCGCTATCATGTCTGCACATGCTATCTGTGCACCATTAGGCCCAAGCCCATGACTGTCCATTACTTCTTTTAAAGATATCCAATCACGTATGTCTACATCAGGTTCATATGGGAGGTTTTCGGCGCCAGGATCTAGGTTTACTGTTATAGCATCTACTCCTCTAAGTTCAGTCCATCGCTTAAAGGAACTGGTCAATGTGGATTTTCCAGAACCGGCAGTACCTATAAAATATACGAATATTTCTTCCTTCATTTTACATTACATTTAACTTTTTCATATGTTTCATCCGTTTCTCAATAAGCTCTTCTGTGCCTATATCATGTCGGATAAAAATATGCTCACCTTGGACATGACTCAAAGCATCTTCACATATCTTCTCTGCATCAGCTAATGCATCTGCTATACCAACAACTGCCAACGACCGTGAAGAAGTAGTATAGACGAAATTGTCCTTCTTATTAACTGAAGCATAAAACAACTTTGATCCCGTATTTTTTATGCTCTTTTCATCAACAAGAACTTTTTCTCCCACCATACTATTTATACCATATCCTTCAGGGACTACATACTTACATACAGTAGACTTCCTGTTTAATCGCAGTTTCTTGTTACTTAGGCTGCCATCCAGCATAGCTGTGCATAATTCAATAAAATCTGTCTCTAAAAGTGGAAGCACATTCATAGCTTCAGGATCGCCCAAACGTGCATTGATTTCAATTATTTTTGGGCCTTCAGCTGTAATCATGAACTGTCCATATATCGGCCCGATATACTCACAATTTTCTTTGTTTAATGCTTCAATTATCTCCTGCAATATAGCAGCCGCCTCTTCATAACTACTCCGAGGTAAAAATGGTAACAATCCGTTGGCACAGGAATACGATCCCATGCCGCCAGTATTAGGCCCCTCATCTCCCGAAAACAATCGTTTATGATCCTGAACTGCGTGAAGTGGCAGTATGCTGTTTCCATCAGAAAACGCCTGCAATGTAAATTCCTCGCCAATGGCCTTTTCCTCTATCAACACTTTTGCTTTGCCGCCGATCCTTTCATCAATTACTTTTTTAACATATTCAATTGCTTCATCTGTTCCATAGAAATGATCGCCAGACACTTTAACTCCTTTACCGCCAGTTAGACCGATGGGTTTGATTGCTACATCGCCATCAAATTCTTCGATGAATCTTCTCGATTTTTTAATGTCTGTAAAGGTCTCATACTTCAACTGACCATGAATGCCATATTTTCTTAAAAGATTTCGCATCCACTCTTTATCTGTCTCAATTCTAGCTGCTTTGCTTGTTGGCGAACATACGTTGATGCCATTTCTATTCAATTCGTCTGTGAGCCCTGCTTCTAAAGGTGCTTCTGGTCCAATCAATGCCAAATCAATTTCCTTTTGTTTTGCATAATCTAAAACTCGGTCGATGTTAGTTTCTTTCTCCAATAGATACTCTTTTGATAAAAATTCTATTCCTGGATTTAAATTGTGCATGACACTATAGATATCCGCATTTTTAGACCGATAAACAGCATCGCATATGGCATGTTCTCTAGCGCCACCACCAACCACCAATACATTCAAATCAATCAACCCCCACTTTTGAATACAATTCCAATATTTAACCTACTCTATTTTTCCAAAATCTTACTAACGGACAATAATGGCACAAATTCCACATTTAAATTTTTGATTTTTTCTCCAGCTCCGCTTTCTCTATCTACCACCACTAAGACTTTATCAACCTTTCCATGATTTTCATGAAGGATTTGTAAAGTTTTCACCACCGATCCGCCACTTGTTGTTACATCTTCTATGACTAAAACTTTTTTGTTTTTGACGCTGCCGCCTTCTATTTGTTTATTGGTTCCATGTCCCCTTTTGTCTTTTCTTACAATTACGTAAGGTATCTTTGTTTTTAAGGATAAAGCCACAACTAATGGTACCGCACCAAGTTCCATGCCTGCTATAAGGTCATAACCTTCAGTATGCTCGGCCATTGCCTCTGCAATTTTTTTCAATGTATTTGGATCAGTACTTGCATTTTTGATATCAATATAATAATCACTAACAGCACCGGATGTCAATACGAAATGTCCAAACTTTATTGCACCACAGTCTTTAAGGAGTTGTATAAGCTGTTCTGTTTTCATAATCTCTAATTGTAATGACAGTCCGTAATTTATAATTTTACATTAACAAAAGAATGTTTGGGATTTACCGAACAAAAACAAACAGTTTTTAAATAATGTAGGATTAAGTAGTATATAAGCATGCCAAAAGTTACGTTGGATCTGAATGCATTTAGAGCTCTTGCCTCAGATACAAGACTAGATATTTTAAAATCTCTTGATGGTAAAAAGTTAAGTTTAAAAGAGATCAGCGATGCCACAAATCTTAATAAGGCAACCCTACACGAACATTTATCAAAACTAAATGAAGCAGGCTTGGTGAAAAAGAAATCAAGAGAGGGGCATAAATGGGTGTATTATAAGCTTTCTTGGAAAGGCGAAAGCCTGTTGCATCCAGAGAACACGCGAATAGTGGTATTGTTTACTGCTACATTTGTCATACTGTGGGCAGGGATCATACAAGTCTTTCTGTACGCAAAGGAAGCAGCGACAAATATGCGAGACAATGCATATTATGCTGCAGAATCTTCAACCTTAGACAAAGGTGCCGGTATTGGAAACAATTCGGCCGTTCCACTTCCAGCAGAGGGAGTTAATTATCTTTCTGAAAACTCCATGCTTCCTTACATTGCCATCATCTGCTTTATAACTTTCACAATATTTTTATGTATATCTCTTTGGAGATTGTGGAAAAATAGAACACCAAAATTCTAATTAACCCTGAAGCAAACTAGGCATATGTTTTTGATTCTTTAATGAATTTAACTATTTTTAATATGTTCTACAATGTCATCATCTTCAATATAATCAAATAATGTTTTTTGCATCCGCATCACCAATTTTCCATAACACGTGAGGGATTATATGCTTTTCGATATGCGCACATCAAGTGTTTCTCTCCAATAACATTTTTTGTTTTTGAATATTCATTTGCAGCATGAGTTGAGCATCATCACTTTATCAAAAAGTTATTTTTACAAGAAAATTATATATACTATCAAACATAAATAAAAGTATGTTGTAATGCTTCTTTGTTGCACTATGCACTTTAGCTTTATAAAGCAAGGTAGGACGCAGACAAAATGTCAGAAAACAAACATCAAAAATCAGTTTCTCAAAAAGAGGAGGCGGTGAATAAATAAATGCCCGGAATGACCATGATTCTCATTGGTTTTGTAGCAGGACTGTTCACAATGACCATTGCAAGTTTCTATAAATGGTTTCTGGAAATCTGGAACGGTGGATTAACTTAGATCTTTAATAAAGATGTACAAAAGAAGTGTAATCCTATTCAAATAAATGATTAAAAAAAAGAAAAAGGAGAGATAGTCAGATACTATCTCAATTGTTTATTTTGGCATCTTTGGGATTACTCTTTCAATTTCTTCGGTTTTTCCAGCATCCCAGATTGCTCTAATTGCAAGAATGCCTGCAGCTGGTGCTGCGAATATTGCCAGATACTGTGTTATGCCTGTTAAATATGGTGCTAAACCTTGCCATTCTCCAAATGACCAGGTACTCGATAGTGCCCCAATCAAAACTAACGTCAATGCTCCTATCAAAAATGTTGGTACTTTTTCGTGCGTGATCGATCCCATTGCAAAGAAAGACAACAATCCAACTACGAAACCAAGTACTGCAAGAAGTCCTGCAACATATAAGTTAGCATCTGTATACCAACTGGCTCCAACGATTAGACCAACGATCACTGCAACCAAAATTCCGACTAGAAATAACCAGCTTCCTATCTTTTTTAATAATTCTTCCATTTTTCACCATCCTTCCTAGTTTGTTTTGTTATCTGAAAAAAATATAACCTCAATATTTAAAGCTTTAGTGTAAATAAACATGTAGGTGTATACGTAGGTAATTAAACAATGGATAGTTTTTCCCATATTTTGCATATATCTCATATGAATGATATTCTGTCAAAAAGTATGTTTTTACATTTTGATGTTTGTATTAGATACCATTATATAGTATGGATGGTAAAAATTAACACGATTGTACCAATCAGGATGAATTGATTATAAGGGACTGAATGTTTTAGATTCACCTCTTCTTGCATCTCAGTCCCTTGCCCTCCCTTTTATGCTTTCTAATCACATGTTTAGATGAACGTATAGATACATCTAGCGGTGAGGGTGATTTAGGGTAAACAATGCTGTTAAATTTCTGGGAAAAATTTAAATCTTTTAACTACATGTTATTAATAAGGTGGGACATGAAAACTATAATGATAGTTGATGATGAGGTAGATATGCTTAAAGAGGCGAAATCATTTTTAGAAAAAGATGATTTTGAAGTTGTCACCGCAACAAACAGCCGTGATGCACTGGAGCACATGGACGAAATTAATGAGGAAAATATCAATTTAATATTGGTGAACACGGTTACATTTTTGAATAACAAACCTGCTTTTTTTTCAATAAAACCGACATCTAAGATGAATATAAACACCAACAAAACGGAAGATTTTTTACAAAAACCTAAAAATTGCAATGTGGATTTTTTAGAACAATTACGTGATTTTGTAAGTAGAAAACTAGAGGAATGACGGAAACTTAGCGCCCATCATTAGTATTTCCTTACAGTATGGAAATACATTCCAACTGTTTGGGTCAGTAGAATTAGGGTAAAATTGAAGGGAAATTATGGATCGTGTACATCGCCAAAGCAACTAGGTGCTCCCTACAATATGAAGATAGGGGCAGTATGAGCATCAAACCAATAGGCAATAATGAACTGATGTTGAATCAACCTGGCAACGGCCCGTTCAAATAAAAATATAATTGAGGCTGACCAACAACCTCATTAACATTAATGAAACATAGATTTCAATCAAAATATTTATCAAATAATACTATTTGACAATTATTATAATATTACTTTCGGATACATTAATAGGGTTATAACGCATACGGTATTACAGGAGAGATAGGATGAAATTTAGACCGTATGATGTCAGTCAAACAAAGCTTGTAAATCTTGATTATAGAAAACTTCTTGGTGA
>Ga0307431_1000245_pt1 | contig 39729 bp, 35 predicted proteins | sample SalMarWE160170MG_FD_202155 | JGI IMG/M metagenome (GOLD analysis project Ga0307431, IMG submission 202155) | Salt marsh sediment microbial communities from the Plum Island Ecosystem LTER, Massachusetts, United States - WE1603-170 | ecosystem: Environmental > Aquatic > Marine > Intertidal zone >...
CATAGGCGTCCAAACGATTCCATTCCACGCCGTTATCGCGCTTTCGTTCCAAACCAGAGATAACGGGGACATCCAAGAGCAAGGTCAGGTTGGGCTTCAGCCCCCCTGTCGAAAAGTCCAGCAAGGAGCGCAACACGCTTAAATCCGTCTGGTGACCGTATCCTTGATAAGCCATGGTGGAATCGCTGAAGCGATCACACAACACCACCTTACCAGCTTGCAAAGCCGGGCGGATCAACCCTTCAACATGCTGGGAGCGGGCAGCTAAAAATAACAATATCTCTGTTCGTGGGACAATCTCAACATTCTTCAGGTTCATCAACACTTCCCGGATTTGATCCCCAACAGCCGTTCCACCCGGCTCACGGGTTGCGACCACATCATAGCCGGCATTACGCAGGTATTCCGCTAACGCGGGCATTTGCGAGGTCTTACCGCTGCCTTCAGGACCTTCCAGGGTGATGAACATGCTCAGTCTCTAAATATCCTCACGTGTCGATTGGGTTCTTTTCCATAAGAATGAGACACCAGGTCTGCCTGTCGCGCCATTTCATGCTGCAACCGCCGAATAGTAGTTGATGCTGCCTTCAGATCCACCCAACGCTCACCATTGAGGACAGCTTGAATCGCAGCCTGGGTCTGGTCGACAATCGCATTCTGCGAACTCGTTTTTTCGGAAACGCTGGAGAGGTTGAATAGATCCACCAGAAATTGTTCCATTTGCTGGCTTGTGTTGGCACGCAGGACAAATATCGGCAGTCCGCGCTGCTCCGCTTCCGTAACAGGCTGCTGGCGTTCACGGTAATAGCGCCGCAACGTCAACAGTGCGTCAGCATCTTTTAAGTTGCGCACGATATTCGCTGGCACGTTTAACTGCTTTGCAGCCTGCAGCAAGCGATTGCGAGCCACACCATAGGGGTAGATATCCACCTGCTTAAGGCCTTTGCCTTCCTCCTGCATCATCTTGATTGATTCCTGTAAGTTATCAGCTTTATACTCCCCCTTTTTCGGTCGCTGGTTCACAGCCGAGCGCGTAAAAGGAGTGGTGTCCTTCTTATTGCCCCGACTAAGCGCCTGTACCGCCGTATCCAGGGCGGGCGGGGAAGGCTTTTGAATATGAATCATATTCTCATCGTCACGATAACGAATCTCAGGTGGAAGGGGATATCCCCGCAATAAGGCATCCACAGCCGCAGACACATCACTCTGAACAGCCAGCCGGTTGCGGTCTTGAATCTCCACCAGCACATCAAACGTGGGCGGAGCGCGACGTTCGAGCACAGTCTTCTGCGTGCCGCGCCGGCGTGCCTCGTCATCGGAAAGGGTAACCGACTCAATCCCACCGACCAGGTCGGACAAGGTGGGATTCAGAAGAAGGTTTTCCAGGGTATTGCCGTGAGCTGTGCCGATCAACTGGACACCGCGCTCCGCGATGGTGCGCGCAGCCATAGCTTCCAGCTCCCGGCCGATCTCATCAATCACGATCACTTCCGGATTATGATTCTCCACGGCTTCGATCATCACTTCATGCTGGAGCGATGGCTTGGCCACCTGCATCCGGCGGGCTGCGCCGATGGCGGGATGCGGAACATCGCCATCCCCGCCGATCTCGTTGCTGGTATCCACAATGATCACCCGAGCAGTTTCCGCCAGAATACGCGCGGCTTCCCGCAGGATAGTTGTTTTACCTACGCCCGGCCGACCTAGAATCAGAATGCTTGATCCTGATTCGATCAGGTCTTGAATGATATCACTCGTGCCGTAAACCGCACGGCCGATACGGCAGGTAAGACCAACCACGTCATGATGACGATTGCGGATGGCGGAGATTCGGTGCAGAGTGCGTTCAATCCCAGCGCGGTTATCTGCGTCAAATTCGGAAATCGATTCTGTGATCCCATTAATGTCCTCATAGGTGATTTCTTTATCACTGAGGATGCTTTCACGCTGCACAAAACGCGCCGTAGGCAACCGCCCCAGATCCATGACAATTTCCAATAGATTGTCGCTGTCATCCAACTCTCGCACCTTCTCAGAAATGTGCGGCGGCAGGACGTTCAGCAGCAAATCCAAATCATCTGTTATTTTCTGATGTTCTAGCATAAACTTTTTCAAATTCTGTTCCGTATTTTATCTTTACGTGCTTCTCTTATATTCATTCAATTAGAAGCACAATGTATAATTGTATCCGATTTTTATTAACAAACCTTATGATAAAAAACAAAAATCCAAATCACAGCTTCTCCCGATGCCTCTTAATTGGCGCAAGTGGGATGGTCGGTTCCGGTTCACTGTTTTCGATTGGAGCAAAGGTGACTTCTGCCCTGACCCGCTGACGGAGGGCTAGATAACGCACCATCAACGCCTGTTCCGGGCTCTCCTTAGCAGATATTTGTTTTAAAGCGCCCTCAATCCACGGTTGATAGGACCGGGCAGTGATGTAAACCGGCCTGCCGGCTAAATCCGGGAGATCTAAAAGGAGCTGCGCTAAAAGGTCTGACATATTTTCCGTCGCCTGCGGATGGATAAAAGGCAGTACCCAGGCGCCAATGGGACCATAGACTAAATCTGCGTAAGCCAGGAGCTCACCGGATGGGTCATAATACACCAACCCCAACATCTCCCGACGTGTTAATGGTTCAACGGGTTGGATCAACGGCGGCACAAGGGTGAAATACAAGCCGCGCATCTTGTGGATATCCGTTTTGTTCCAGATCCGCCACCTTCCCTCAAGCTTCTGTTCACCTTCCAATGGCAACGTCAACTTAAAAATCTTATGTTTCGCCAACACAGAGAAACCAGCCCGTCTGAATTGGACAAAAGTCTCTGAATCCGGTTCGACATCAGCCACAACCTGCTTCGCACCCCACCCCCCCGCTTTGACGATCAGGTTTTCTAATAATGCGCAAAAATCCCTTGAATCACCATCCGCAGGTTGCAGCAAATAATGAATATGAGCGCTGGTAAGTCTGGGAGATTGATGAATTTGTCCAATCCAGGATTGATGAATCTGATCATCTTCACAAATGCCCGTAAAGACATGATCTAAAGGCCGAATAGACGCCAACAAATTCGTCCATGATAAGGGCGCTCCACGCGTCAAGGCCAGGATGTTATCCAAGCTTTTAAGGTAGCGGCGATGTCGGAAAATATACGGCCAGTCGGCCAAAGTGATCGAACGGACTTCTATCAGACTAACTCCATAAAATACTGGTGAAAGCGCGTGTCAGAAGTCAACTCTGGATGGAAAGACATCGCTAACAAATGCCCTTGCTGTGCGGCAACGATGCGCCCATCCGATAACTCTAACAAGACCTCCGCTTCACCAAAAACAGACTTGATGATTGGCGCACGGATAAATACAGCGTGATAGGGTTGATCTTCGCCGTCATCCAAAAATGGCGCCACTAAATCCACTTCAAAACTGTCCACCTGACGACCAAAGGCATTGCGCTCCACGTGAATGTCCATCAAATTCAACAGTGGTTGTTCCCTCTGAGTATCTTTCGAGAGGAAGATGGCGCCAGCGCACGTTCCCCAAATGGCATGATCCCGGCCAAACTCTCTCAAAGGCTCCATCAAATGATACGCTTCTGCTAATTTGCCAATAGTGGTTGATTCCCCGCCCGGGATAATCAACCCGTCCAGGTCTGCCAGGTGTTCCGGCAATTTGACCAGGCTAGGCGATACACCCAAAGACCGAAGAATGTCATAATGTTCAATAAAATCACCCTGCAGGGCAAGGACGCCAATATTCATATCCCTATCACCCAAAGGACTAATCACCATCCACGCTGGGCAATCAACTCCGCTTCGGGAATATCAGAAATCTGGGTCCCAACCATCGCTTCGCCCAGGTTTCGGCTGACCTCAGCCAGAATCTCAGGGTCATTGTAATGAGTCGTCGCCTTGACAATGGCGTTTGCGCGTTTGGCGGGGTCGCCAGACTTAAAGATGCCCGACCCCACAAAGACGCCGTCCACCCCCAACTGCATCATCAATGCCGCATCGGCGGGTGTGGCAATGCCGCCGGCTGCAAAATTAACCACCGGCATTCGGCCCAATTCACGGGTTTCTTTGATGATCTCATAGGGCGCGCCGATCTCTTTGGCATAAGACATCAGCTCTTCTTCGGGCATATTCTTCAGTTTACGAATCTCACCTAAAACGCTGCGGGCATGGCGGACTGCTTCAACCACATCCCCTGTGCCAGCTTCGCCTTTGGTGCGGATCATGGCTGCGCCCTCACCAATACGGCGCAGCGCTTCGCCGAGATTACGGCAACCGCATACAAAAGGAACCTTGAATTCATGTTTGTTAATATGGTGTGACACATCCGCGGGCGTCAGCACTTCGGATTCGTCAATGTAGTCCACACCGAGGGATTCCAGGATCTGCGCTTCCACAAAATGCCCGATCCGGCATTTCGCCATGACGGGAATGGAAACGGTGTCCATAATCTGTAAAATCAATTCAGGATCGCTCATCCGGGCGACGCCGCCTTGGGCGCGGATATCCGCCGGCACCCTTTCCAAAGCCATCACAGCCACTGCCCCAGAATCTTCAGCGATTTTCGCATGGTCGGGCGTGACCACGTCCATGATCACACCGCCCTTTAACATCTGCGCCAGCCCCTTTTTAACTTTATATGTTGCAATCTGTTCTGCCATAGCACCTCCACATTTGATTTCAATGCGATTCTACCACGCGCAGGGTGTCGAGACAATGAGAATGAGTACCGGTGATAAAGTTAATATGCCATCCCATTACAGCCCCAAAGCAGCCAGTAAGCCGCAATCCCAAAAGATACCGCCACATTCAGGGAAGCTTTGCACCCCGCCATCGGCAGCGCCAGCACCGTCTCGCATAGATCCATCAACCCCGGGTCCACGCCAGCCCGTTCATTGCCCAGGATCAGCAGGAGAGGTTGCTCAGATAGCGCGTCCAGATGAAACTGTCCCATGGGCACAGCATCAGGGGCGCCTTCCAGCGCCAGCAGCCGATATCCTTTTTCCCGACAATCCGACGCTAGCCTAAGGGCATTGGGATGTGCTGACCAGGAAACCTCTTTTTCCGCGCCCAAGGCAGTCTTTCCGATAGCGGGATTTTCTTCAGGATTAGGCGTAATCCCGCATAGATAAACATGATCCACACCTGCGCCATCCGCTGTGCGAAAGATTGCACCGACATTGTATGCACTGCGAACATTGTCCAAAAGAACTTCAAATCTAAAACTTCGGGGGGAATCAAGGTGCAGGATTTGATGTTGATAGGATTTACTCACCCGGGTCAGCGCTGCGCCGCATCGGGGGCAGAATTCCCCGCGATGAATCTCCAGGTCCACGGGCAGGCGCAGCCCGCAGTCCGGGTTTGTGCACTGACGGATCTCAAATGAAGTCATTAAAACACTCCTGGTTAATTATCATTGCCCTAATACTTCTATTTTATCCTGAGAAAGAGATCTGCTGAATATGTTTTGTGTGGGCGCCATTAAAAATTTTCCCCTTTAAAGCGCCGAGCGCCTGGGTGAGGGGGGCACCCAGACGTTCGACAATAAAAATATAGCATAATATTTTATTGTTGGCAAGGGGTTTCTTATATGAACTTTGTTAATAATTTTAAAAACTCACAATTGATTCTAATTTTCTTCATCAGCACTCAAACGGTTCCTCGCGACTTTAGCCATCAAAGCCTGTGTAGTGAATTCACGGTTCTGTAGATCCACCAAGTAACCAGGCGCCCAGTAATCCACTTCCTGAATATCCTTTTGCAATTCAGGAAAGATGCGGAATATCCTCTTGGAGGTTTCCATGCGCACAAGCCGCAGCATTTCTTGAATCAAGGATTCTGGGAAATCCCTCAAAGTCCACTTGATATAATCCGGGCGCACGGAAAGCAGGATCAATTCCCAGCCATATTTCGCGCAAATCAGCTGCATCCAGGACCTCAACCGCTCCGATAAATCGCGGACCAGGTGATGCTGATCTAAACACGGCACAAGATAAAAAGTGATGTCCGAGATCAACTCGCCCCATTGGTCCTCATCAGTTTGGGGGGATATTGGCGCAGTATCCTCCCATTTCTCGTTTCGGTAATTTTCTAACTCCTTGACCAAATAATCCTTCGATTTCGGCATTCCCCCATCGACAACATTGTCGTCATTCTGCGGTTCAAAACCATCATGCAACAGATCTACCAAATCCTGATCGGATTCTGCGATGTCATCCATGATAGAGAAGGCAGAGGGAAGTAGGCTTTCCTGAACATTCTTCCCACCGTCTTCGGCATCCGGCTGATCAAAACCAGGCGCCCATCCCTCCTCAATGGGCTGCCAGGGGGCATCTTCCAAAGCCGCTTCTATGTCTTCAAACTGATCACTTTGACCCCCTTCACTTGGAGATGAGTTCACAGGTGCACCGAAGGTTAGATATCGCTTGCGCGATTCTGATTCTTTGGAATTTCCCTCGCTTGATATCTTATTTATTTCCTCTGGCACAGCGGTTTCCTCATCCTGAGCAACATACCGCTCCTGTTCCTGACGCCATCCCATTTGCATTTTGGGATTAACCCGATCCGGTCGTGGAGTTGGTTTAACTGTAAATTGCAAGGATTGTTCCAGAGCTTGTTTCCCACTTATCTCCTCACTTGGATTTTCGATGATCGAACGTAGGATATCCGTCATATCCTGGCGGACACGGATCAACGGCGTCTGAATTGGAAAAACCAGCCCAAGCAGTCCACCGCTTTGGGGAAGGTATTTAGAAAAGATCAAATAATACCTGCCATCCAGGCGTAAGCCGACTGTGCGGTTAAATTCATGCTGCTGCCCCTGCGGCCAACAGCGTTGCAGGGTATCTCGCAGTGCGTCAATCGCTATATCACTCAATCCGCCAGCCGAATAAACCACCTGGTCCCCGCGCAAGATGATCAAGCCTGATGCGCGGGCTTTCGAAAGCAATTGCTCTAACTTCTGAGGAAGTATCTGCATGATTAGACGTTCATTTCCGAGTCATTTCAACAACTCCAACCTAAGGTTGGGACACCTTCATTATACAAGACGTTCTTCAATAAAGGAAAAACAGACCCAAGCAAAGGAGTATAATAATCAGGCGGAAGCCAACACCTTTCGTAACTTAACACACAAAACAGAAAGTGAGAATCTTAGAAATGTCTGATTATGATGTCATTGTTATCGGCGCCGGCCCTGGCGGCTATGTCGCCGCTATCCGATGTTCCCAGCTTGGCCTGAAAACCGCCATCGTTGAAAAGCGTTTTATGGGTGGCGTGTGCCTTAATATCGGCTGCATCCCCTCCAAGGCTTTGCTCAGAAATGCCGATATCGCCCACACCCTGCGCGAGCGTGGGAAAGAATTTGGGTTCAGCTTCGAGAACCTGGAACTGGATTACAAGGTCGCCCACAAGCGCAGCCGTAAGGTCTCTGACCGATTGGTGCGAGGCGTTGGGTTCCTGATGAAAAAGAATAATATTGACGTGCATATGGGCGCGGCAAAACTGACCGCCAAAGACACCGTGGAAGTCACGCCGGATGAGGGCGAGAAGGAAACCCTCACAGCGAAGAACATCATCCTGGCCACCGGCTCCCACCCCTTCACCATCCCCGGCGTAGAACTGGACGGGGAGAAGGTGGTGGACTATGAAGCCGCCATCCTGCGGGAAGAGCTGCCCGGGTCCGTTGCCATCATCGGCGGCGGCGCCATCGGCGTGGAATTCGCCACAGTTTGGAATGCCTACGGCGTGGACGTGACCATCATTGAGATGTTGGATCATTTGCTGCCCGTGGAAGGCGACGAAGTTGGCAAAGAGATCGAAAAAGCCTACCAAAAACGCGGCATTAACGTGATGACGAAATCCAAGGTTCAGGGCGTGAAAACCACCAAATCGGGCACAGAGGTCACTGTGGCAACCGAGGATGGTGAAGAGACCGTCAAAGCGGACCTGACCCTGGTGGCGATCGGCTTCAAACCCAACACGCAAGATTTGGGATTGGAAGACGTCGGCGTGAAGCTAACCGACCGCGGCTTCATTGAGATTGACGAGCGCATGGCGACCAGTGTGGAAAGCATCTACGCCATCGGCGACGTAACCGGTAAGCTGCTCCTGGCGCACGTGGCATCTGCCATGGGCGTGGTCGCTGCCGAGAACATCGCCGGCGTGGAGACCGTGACCCTCGATTACGACATGATGCCCCGCGCCACCTACTGCCACCCGCAGACAGCGTCCTTCGGTTATACCGAAGCACAAGCCAAAGAAAAGGGTTATGACGTTGAAGTGGGCGAGTTCCCCTTCCAGGCGAACGGCAAGGCGCTGGGCTTGGATGACTACCAGGGCTTTGTGAAGATCGTCACCGACAAGAAATACGGTGAAATTCTGGGCGCACAGATGGTCGGGCCGGATGTGTCTGAACTGCTCCCTGAGCTGACACTGGCGCAGCGCTTCGAGCTGACCGCGCACGAGGTCGGCCGCAACGTGCATGCCCACCCCACCCTGAGCGAAACGCTGATGGAAGCGGCGGAAGCAGCCCTTGGAAAAGCAGTTCACATTTAAGCGCGATTTTGCTACAATTGAATTAACAGGCGGACCAAACATCCCTTAGAGATAGCGCTGTTGCATTGGGCATCAGCGCTATTCTATATACATATAGCCTTCATGATGAAAAGCTGAACGCCTTTACTTTCCCCAAAGCGTAACGGGGCGAGATAGTGCGATTCACACATCCCCCCGAATTACAAAGTGGGGGGGTCGCAACACACAGCGACAAGAGTCGCTGGCGGTACAACACACTCACACCTACGTGATAAACAATAATTTATGATAATCTCCTAGATAATAAAAACATAGACGATTTAGGAATGTGAACATCAATCTGTAATACTTTTTATAAGCAATCATCTATCAATAATGCTTCATGAATTCTATTTATAATGAGAAGATTTAGTAGGGAAATTGAACTTTTTTCCTTTTCTATCAATCCAATGATAAACTATCTTAAACCCTGCAATGCTCCGTAATATCCAAATAAATCCATAAATTATCAATAATATTGTTATAAACTTTTCAATAGCCTCAGTTCTCCAATTTGGGATTGCATAAATAAATGGAGAAAGCATTAAAAAAGAAAAGGCAAACAAACGAATTAACCGATAATGATACAGAAAGAAGATTGAAAGTGTTGCTAAACCCCCTCGATGATCTAATCTTTCAGATATTAAGTAAGAATAAAATTTAACTCCCCTAGGAAAGTGAACAAGAACCCAACCTGCTAAGAGAATAGTGATGTAAGAAAAAGTCGGACCATAAACGCTCTCATTCACTAAAATGGTAGATAAACCTATTGACGAAATTAATAATGGCACATAAAACCAAAGTCCTACCATATATTTTTTATCTATTCTCAAACCAAGTAATAACCAATCATAAGGAGGTCTTCGAGTATCTAACAACAACCAAGGATATGCCATATAAAAAAATCTATCTGTTACCATTAATGAGATTAGTACTAAGAAATAGATAAAAACTGAAGTTTGAATTACTGGAACAATTATTTGCCCTGTTGGAAAAATAAATTCCTTAAATTCATCAAGTGCTGACAATCCAAGAAGAGCAGCTGAGAAAACAAAACCCCAATTATGGAATCGTTTTCCTGAAGATAAAAGGTTATCTAACCTTGTCTGTTCTGATTTCTCTAAAGGTTTCCCTGGACATTTTAATAATTTCGCTAATCTACTACTTTTCCGAATAGAATAAAATCCTTGGGCGGCCATTGTTAAAATAAGAGAACCAATAAATAGTGATAGTAAATCAGAGCTCGAATCTTTAAAAATACTTAAAGCATTAATTGTTGGGGGGGGCATTGTGTCGTGGATATCAGTCAATGTTAATTTCGATGAATTACCACTTATTGGATCAAACGTGGTGATTGGCGCAGGCGTATCGCTACTGGTGGGTATGTCTGGTTGCGATTCTGCTGGGGTCGAGCACGAACTCACGAAAAATATTATGGCAACACACAATAGGTTTACGATTTGTCTGTTAAATATGAATTTAGATATACATGAATTTTCCTTACCTTTCATGTCCACCTCACGCTTCTGTTTAAAGAAAAGGAATCCCTTTTAAAAAATTATAACGCGGTTTTTATCCATTTTATATTGAATATAATGAAAATTTTATAATTGTCACGCAGGTTCAGGTAATTTGCTCTCAGCCGGCGGCTCCTGCCACCTGGCACTGCGCTGATGCACCCTGACGGCGCTCAGCTTGTTACTATGCATAACCTACACCACAACCTGCAACTGCGACCCCTTGGGGGTCTTTTCAACTTCAATCCTAGTGGGAAAGGCTTCTTTCAATTCCTCAAGGTGGGTTATCACCAATATCTTCTCAAAATCATCCCTAACCAGATTGATGGCTTCTACCAGGCGCTGCCGGCCCAGGGCGTCCTGGCTGCCGAAGCCCTCATCGATCACCAGGGTTTGCAGCCGCGCCCCCGCCCGCCGCGCCAGCACCTCCGATAAGGCCAGCCGGATGGAAAAATTGATACGGAAGGCTTCCCCGCCGGAGAACATCTCGTAATCCCGCTCCCCCAGGTTGTCGCTGATGACAATATCCAGGGTCTCTTTCAAATCCTCACGGTTGGTATCCTTGTATTCCCGCTGGGTCAGAAAGCTGAAGGACATGCGCCCGTCCGTAAGCCGGGAGAGCAGTTCGTTGGTGGTCTCCTCAATTTCCGGCAGAGCCTGCTCAATCAACAACGCGGGGATGCCGTCCTTGCCGAAGGCGCGCTCCAACTGCTTGAGGTCGGCGATGCGCTGGGTCATCCCCTCCCGCTCTTCCACCAGCCCTGCCTTGCGTTCCTTGAGGGTCTCCAAGACGGCCACCTTCTGCCGCGCAGCCCCCACCTCCAAGCGAAGGCGGTTCTCCTGTTCCTGAATATCGTGCAGGCTGGATTCCGCCTCCGAAAGTTCCGGCAGATTCACCTCAGAGGCAGCGAAGGTTGCCGCGGCCTCGTCATGGGCTGCAGTCAGATTCTGGATATCTTTCTCCTGATCCTTAACCTGCGCTTCCAATCCGGCGATTTCCCGCTCGATGGGTTTTAGAGCGGCGCGGGCTCCCTCCAGGGCGCGCAGCTTTTCCTCTGCCTCTCTGCCGGCCGCTTCCGTTTGGCGCAGCTTCTCATGGGCGCCCAGGTCATACCCCAATCCCTCCAGCTCGGCATCAATTTCTTCCAGTTTTTCCCGGGCTTCAGCCGCGAAATCACCCTCCGCCAGTGCGGCGTTAATCTCCGCCAGGCGGGGGGCGCCTTTTTCCGCCCAGGTTTTCTGTTGTTCTTCCAGGGTTTCAAGCTGGTTCTTAATTTGATCCGCCTGACGGGTCGCCTCCCGCAAAGCAGCATCCACACCGTTCATGTCCGCCAATTGGGATCCCATTTTCTTGAGCTGGGTTTCAAAGGTTTCCAGCAATGCCTTATTCTCTCGGAACTTATCGCCCAGGGCCTTGCCCTTTACCGCCAGTTCATCCACCAGCGCCTGGCGCTCGTCGGAATCAAGGGGCTGCCCGCACAGGGGGCATTCCGCACCCTCCGCCGCTCTGAGCTGCTCAATGCGGGTCTTGAGCTCGTGCATCTCATCCCGCAGACGGGGGTTCTCCGCCTTCGCTTCGGCGTGGTCTGCCTGGAGCTGGCGGATGTCCTTTTCCAACCCCTCCTTCTCGGCCAGTTTTTTCTCGGCTTCTTCAATCGCCTCCTGGGCGGCATTCAAGCGCGATTCCAACGCTGCCTTTTCGGACAGCGCCTTTTCCAAATCCACCTTTCGCTCTTCCAGCCCCTGTTTTTCCTGGATCAGCCGGGCTTCCTCTGCCTGAATCACAGCCAGGGGCTCATGCCGCAGGGCTTCGTGTTTGCGGAATTTTTCCGCTATCTCCTCCATGGCTTCCAGTGCCTGACGCGCCTCCTGCCAATCCTGATAGGCAGCCTCAATCACCTCAGCATCCGCCAGGATGGTACCATAACCCGCTTTCTCCTCCTGCCGCGCTGCCAGGGTATCCTGGGTGCGGTCATGGGTTTTAACGGCGTTTTCAAGCTGGGTCTTCATCGCTGCCAACATATTGCGCTGTTCTTCCAGGGCAGTATGCAGCCGTTTCACGTTGTCCAAGACCTTAGCACGCTCCGCACGCTGCTCCGCGAGCTCATCCAGCCGCCCCTGCAATTCAGCCAGATGCGCTTTACGCTGGAATTCTTCGTCTAATTCGGATTGAATCTCACTCAGACGCCCATCCAATTCCCGCACTTCTTTCTCTTTGTCGCGCCGGCGCTGGCTGGCGGCTTCCCGATAGGTTTCCCACACCCCCAGCCCCAGGATATTGCTCAGAATCTGCTTGCGCTCTCCGGAGCGCGCCGTGGCAAACTGGTCCGCCTTGCCCTGCAGGAAGAAAGAGGCGTTGGTGAAGGTGTCAAAATCCATGCGCAGGATATCTTCGATTTTACTGTCCGTCTCCCGCAGGGTGCGCTCGGTAAGGGGCTTCCAGCGTTCCCCTTGACCCTCCACTTGAGAGAGAATGAAGAATTCCACCGAGGAAGTCTTGCCGCGCGGATTTGTACGTTGGATGCGGTAGCGGTTGCCCTCATAATCAAAATCCAGCGTCACTTCCGCTGCCTCAACAGAGGGGTGGTTGTTGATCACGGATTCATCCCGCTTGCGCGCCTGACCGAACAACGCCCAGGTGATGGCGTCCAGCAGGGAGGATTTCCCCGCCCCATTCGGCCCGGCGATGCACGCCAGGTTAAACCCAGTGAAATCCAGTTCCACAGGTTCGCGGTAGGAAAGAAAGCCTTCAATTTTCAACTTGACAGGGATCATTTTAAAAGCCTAAGTCTTCCATGATTTCATCAGCGCTCTGTTTTGAGTTATTTCCCAGCAGGTCCTTCCAAAAATCGTCGTCATAGCGGCGGGAGTGCACCACGATGGGCATGGGGACGCCCCAACCCAGCATGAGCACTTCCTCTTTAGGTTGCAGCCGCGCCAGCATCCCACGCAGAGCCTCGCGCCCTGCCAGACCGGTCAGCACTGCCTGGATATCGTCCGAGTCGCCCAGCCAGCCGGTGATGCGCGTACCAAGCTGGGACATGACCTCATCGTAAATCTGTGAGGGGCGCTGATCAATGATCAACAGGGTCACATAATACTTACGCATCTCGCGGGCAATGGTGCTGAAGGTCGTCTGGGAAGCCATCTCGCGGTTGAGGAGTTTGTGGGCTTCCTCCACCACGATCACCAGCGGCCTGGGCTCCATTGCGTCCTGGTGCCCGCTGCGGTAGTCGTTGGTGCGCCCCTCCCACACCGAGCGGATGCGCCGGGTGAGTAGATTAGAGACAAATAAATAGTCCAGGTCCGTCTCGTGCTTGCCGAAGGATAACACCACATGCTGACCGTTATCTAGGTTGTCGACCATCTGCTGAAGGGCATTGGCTGCCGGCTCTTCCACAATATAGGGGGCATTGAACAAACGGCGTAATTTGTTATGCAAAGCCTCCGCCGCACCAGGATGCACGCCCGCGCCCTCTGCCCAGGCAGCCACGCTGTCCGGCGCGGGGAATCGCTTGCCCTCCTCGTCCACGTTGAAGGCGTTGACGCGCATGTGTTTGAACTCATGGAACCAGCGGTCTTGCCCAAAGCTGGTTCGCAGGGCTTCCAGGGTGGTGGGTGTCGTTTCGCGCAGGTTCAGCTCCTGTGAAAGCATCAACACATCCTCGGGGGTGACATCCACTTCGGCGATCTCCAAAGTGTAATCGGGCGTCCTGCCCCGGATGGTAGCCCCCCGTCCCAGCCCGACCATGCGCACTCGGGCAGGGAACTTACCCTTTAGGCCGGGGACGCGCTGTCCCGTATCTGACGCGGTGTCATCCGAGCCGTATTCGTTGTGCATATCAAAGATCAACACGGCGGTCTTGCCCCGCTGGATCAGCCCTGCCAGGATCACGCGCGTCAGGAAGGACTTCCCCGTGCCCGTCGCGCCGAAGATGCCAGCCGAGCGCTGCACCAGCTTATCCAGATTGACGCATACGGGATGCGCCTGTTCCAGGGTGTCGCCGATGCGGAAGAAGGGGCCTGCGCCGGGCTTGCCAAAGATTTCCGCGATATCCCCAGCCGTTGCCAGGCGCACCTCGGCGTGATGCTGAGGGACGGTCTTTGCTGGTATGGGGTAAATTTTCTCCTCCAGGACTTGTTGGAACCAGGCATCATATTCAGGAGAATCGGGCTCCGGCCCTTGTTCCATCATCAAGGTGTTGAGGATTTCCATATTGGTATACAGCGTCTGTCCGTGGAGCAATTTTGCCAGATGGGGCGGCAGGCGGCTTTCCGTCTGCTCATCGGCAAAGCGCGGGTCAGTGGCCCCTAATTGTAGGTCGGTGACCAGCCCATAGAACAGCCAGCCGCCGCTCTCCACCACCACAAAGGCGCCCTCCTGCACGGTCTGCGGTGAAACGGTCAGCCGCGCCTGCAAATTGGCTTTCAGTCCACCGCCGACGATGTAGCCGATGTTATATGCAGAATCATTTAATTTATTCATTGTTTGATCAGTCATAATAAAATATTACTCACTTATTTTACGCCTGAACATTTAACCAATCTTCTACTATTTGACCAAATTCTTTTTGAAACCATCCTCGGAACTGTAAATCTGCTCTACGATAATCCATATTTGAAGAAACATCCATCGATGAAATATTTCTTCCCTCAGAATTTTTGAATTCTACATTTAAGATTATTTCACTATCTGTTATCGAAGAAGGAAATAATTTTAATGAGAATCGTTTCTTTTGAAATGGAAATCGAATTACAAATGTATACACATGAATCTTTCCTATAAGATGCTCAATTGATCCTGGAGCTGATTTGTCCGTTCTAACTTCTTTAGAACCACTAGATATATTTTCAATTAATGAATCTTCTGTTAGTTTTTTCTGTCTAATCTTCTCTCCATAATGATCTATCATATCTATCGCAGAATTATGCCAAGTCTGGATTATATGGTCAGCATTTATTGTTTTTTGTTTTCGTGACTCAAAATTAGTAATAAATTTTTCAAGTTCATTTTCTACTAATGTGAGATCTGATGAAAAAACAATATCTTGAGATTTTTTTATTGATGAATATATTAACTCTTTCTGTTTCTCACTCATGAATTCAATTAACGTTATCAAATTTCCTTTATCAGCTTCTTCTAGTACATAAATATATTCCGGCCGTTCCTCATCTTTAACTACAAAAGGGAAATCCCCTTCGCGTAGAAAAATCAACGACGCTAATGCGCGTGCAACGCGGCCGTTCCCATCTTGGAAGGGATGAATTTGTGTAAAGCGATGGTGTAAGAAGGCAGCTTCAACTTCCTGACTTATCCCCTTCTCAACATGTAATCTATGCATTTCCATCAGACGATCCATCTCAGATGAAACATGTTCAGGTGGACAGTATTCATGAATGGAATCATCAGGTCTTGTAGGATTATTGGGTAGTTTCTTCCAATCGCCTTTGATTAATGAAACATTAGTAAATTTTCCATCTGGTGTTTTCGCCAAGGTTGTATCTTGATGACGTGTAAATGTCTGATGCATTTCTCTTATGTAAGAGAGGGTTAATTTACGCCTTTGAGCCACAAAATCAAAGAGACCTTCAATAACATCTTGTTGGTCTTGAAGCATCGCTGCTACTAGTTCGGGTTCTCGGTTAGTGCTGCTGTGGGATATTAATTTCGCACTGATTCCGTGTTTAATCAGCGTTTCCGTCATACCCTTTGTAAGCGTGTATAATCCCTCAATCTTGCCAGTTTCAATTGCCCATTCCCGCTTGACCTCCTCCAAAATCTTTTGGAGTGTATCTTCAGGTGTTTTTTCACGCACATCCTTCCATTCGGCTTCCAACACGCGCAAATCCTGATCCGAATAGGAATACAAATCCTCTGAAATATCTTCTATTGGATGCCACTTGTATTCAGGCATTTTTCCCTCGCTTCTTTATAAAACGAATCAAATTTCACCCGCTACGCTTAGAATAGTCATAAGCTGTTGATACTCGTCCCGCATCAGCGTGATCAATTCCGACAGCGCGGCTTCGAACCAATCCTCATTGCCAGCGTCTTCCTGCGCAGCCTTCGCCTGCCGCAGGTGCGCGGCTAACAGTTCCTCCACCGGCTTGTCCTCATCCTGCAGGATATGCCGCAGGTAACCAAAGCGGCCCGCGCTGGTGAAAGCCACCACCTCCTCTGGCGTGCAAAGGTAGATAGCATCCAAGCTCAGCGGCGGGCGCGGCGGCAGCAGATGTGATATCCTGCCGCCCTCCTCGTACCCCAGCGTCAGCACACCGATCTCCACCGGCACATTGCGATTCTCACGGTTATCACGTAGCACCTCTTCGGGGACATCCTCAGCCGTGATCAACTGCCGTACCAAGCTGTCATCCTCAATGTGGATGTCCGTGATCAGGCCGTAAACCTGATACCCCTCCGTCAGTGGGACACGCACCAGCGCGCCCAGGCTAGGCGCATCCAATTGATTGACCCGGCACCCCACCACAAAGCCGGTCGTGCCGGAACGCAGCAATCGTCCAATCTCAATCCCACTCATCCCTTATACCTCGTTTTCGTTGTTGGCAAATCCTTATGATATTGTTTATAAGACGGCTCATCCACCGGGATGCCCCGCCGCTCAAATTCCGCCACGATCATCTCTTCCACATGCTGATGCTCGGAAAGGGTAACCAATGCCTCTTCATGCGCCCGATGTAGAAGATAAGGGTAGGGACGCGTCCCCAGCACCTTCGCCTGTTCCGTCAACACCCCTTGCAGCATACCCACAAAGTCTCGATCCACTGCTACCCATTGTGGGACTTCGACCCGCGCCAGGTGCGGTTGACCCACCTTCCCCACATTCAAATAGAAGAAGTGCAGCGCCAGGTCATTCTGGAAGTGTTGCGCTGATTGGGAATGGATGGCAAAAATGGCCGACCGTTCCCCTGGATTTTGGAGCAGATCTGACATAACATGCAAATCCCCCACGCCGGCGAACTTGCGCTCGCGCTGATGATAGTCTTCCAAATCCGCATCACTCATGGTCATCAATTCCAACAGCCGCCCAACCAGGTCACTTTGGGATTTGTCAATATACCCCAGCAGCGACAGGCCACGGTCTCGATATCCTTTGAGAATATCCAAATACTGATCCAGGATTTTTGAAAACCCAGCCGACTCGCGCGGTTCTCGGATCAACTCCAACGGGCCGTCGATCATGGCCATGGCCGGCTGTTGGACATCTTCCGCCATTTCCATCATGGCAGACCGTTCCTTAAAATCGCGCATCAAAGCTACATTTCCTTCAGAGATCATCCCACCGCTGGGTGCGAACACCCCCTCATAATCCAGGAGCTCACTCTGGGTGACAATTTCAGGTGCTTGTCCTGACCCCACCTGCATCTTCACTACGCCGATGTTGATCACACAGAAGGGCACCCGTGTGTGCCGGCTGGGGTTGATCTGAGAGCCGTCCGCCGCTAGGACCGTGTAAGCATCGGTCACTTCGCGCATGGGGATAACGGCATCCAGGGGTTCATCCACCGGCACTGCGCAACGAAGCCGGGGGACCACTTCCGCCGCCCGATCAAAGCGCGCCCTGACCTCATCTAAACGGTTCGCATACTTTTTAATCAACGCCGTCAACTCATCCTGGCGAACGGCAATCGTTGTCTCATACGAACCCGCCTGGGCGCTAAACTCAGTGAGTTTCTTCTGAATATCGATCAAATTAACGGGCATAGAATCCTTCGGAACACTTGGAACATTTGTTTGGTTATTTTACAAGTTCTCAAGAATCTTCGCAAGCTGTAAAATAATTATAACGACAAATTCAGTCGCCCTTCTAGATCAATCACTTAAGACGAACCAATACACACTAAACAACAAACAAATGTGTTACGATACACCCATCCACATATTGTAATTAAGGAACAGACATGAAAAACAAAGAAAGAACGGTTTTTGGTCAGGTTCTGGTCAACGCAAACCTGAAAGATGTTTGGAAGGCATGGACTACAGAAGAAGGCGCAAGGTCCTTTTTCGCGCCTGAATGTGAAATCAATTTAATACCTGGTAGCGCTTATGAAATGTATTTTGCACCAAAATTACCTCGCGGCAGTCGCGGCGGTGAAGGATGTCAGGTGTTGGCCGTTCAACCCATGAAGATGTTATCCTTTACATGGAATGTACCGCCTGAACTTGCTGACGTTCGCAATCAATTTACCCATGTCATCATCCGGTTTAATGATACCCCTCAAGGCGTTCTAATTACCCTTCATCATGATGGATGGGGAATGGGTGGTGAATGGGATCAAGCTTTTAATTATTTTGATGCGGCCTGGAATGAGGTTGTGTTGCCACGATTACAATATCGGTTTGCTCATGGCCCCATCAATTGGCAAGCCCCTCCCGACCTTTAGAAAAAGGGGGGACATTTATTAAAGTAACAAGAAAAACCTCGAGGGTGTTGAAAAAGAATTTTTCCATTATTATCTGCGCTGACGTCCATTCCAATAGACTATATTCTCTGTTTTCACCTTTTCAACACCATCCCAATACGCCTCTCGCTCGTTGAAGTGGAAATGGGATGAGATGAAAAACCGGTTGTACTTCTAATTTAACCCTCACCCTGCCCTCTCCCTTTCGAAGGGAGAGGGTTTTGGAGGCTTAGGCATCATCAATATTCGTCTGCCTTTCTCAAATATCACGATTGCCTGGCTTTCCTCCTCTCCCTCGGCGAGGGAGAGGACTGAGGTGAGGGTGAAAAATTTAACATTTAAACATGGCTCACATGTGATTGTCGCAATAAGCTGGTGTTTTTCAGCACTCTCCCCTCATAATTGTCAAGGCAAAGTGCGTTGACAGCCCGCGCCACAGCGGATATACTTTTATTTGAATAATTCATTAAACCTTCGGGGCAGGGTGCGGATGATCCTATCCAATTCCCGATCGGTGGTATTCCCAGAAACTGGGACAGCCCACGAGCACAGCAAATGTGCATGAACTGGTGAAAATCCGGTGCCGGCGGTCAGAGTCCGAATGAAAGAAGGTTGGCTACTCTTAAAGACGCCTATCCATGCCCCGAATCCAAACATCGGGGCTTTTTCTATGTTGTTAGAGGTAACAAAAAAACAAAACAAACGCAAAATCCGTCCGGTTAAACGGCTGCTTTTTCTAGTTCTATCGCTGATCGCCGGCATCGCCCTGTGGTACCTGCTCGCCCGCCTGTTAGCGCTGCCTGCCTTCATCCTGCCGGGGCCCGGGTTGGTGTGGGCGCGTTTCCTCCAATCCCTCAGGGATGGGCAGCTCTTCCGCCATTTTTTAGTTACCCTGATGGAAGTTCTCGCCGGATTATTCATCGGCGGGCTGGCTGCTTCCCTACTGGGTTACCTGCTGGCGAAATCCCCCACATTGGAAAAATTGGCTTCACCCTACCTGGTCGCCAGCCAATCCATCCCCATGGTAGCCATCGCCCCGTTGCTGGTGATCTGGTTTGGGCCGGGCATCATATCCAAGATCCTGATCTGCAGCCTGACGGTGTTCTTTCCTATCCTGGTGAATACTGTGGTCGGTTTGCGGGAGGTTCCCCAGGATTTGCGCGACCTGATGCAATCTCTGCAAGCCAATAAAGCGCAAATATTCTGGAAGCTGGAAGTCCCAGCAGCCCTCCCCATTTTCCTGGGAGGTCTGCGGGTGGGCGCCACCCTGTCCGTGATCGGTGCGGTGGTCGGGGAGCTGGTCGGCTCGGACCGGGGGTTGGGATTCCTGATTAACATCGGCCGGGGGCAGTATGACACTGCCCTGGTGTTCGTCGCCGTCATCACCCTGGGCGCGATGGCTATGGCGCTCTATAGCATTGTATTATTGATCGAGACAAAATTTTTATCCTGGCAATCCTGGCGCTATGATGCGCTTTAATTCAGAACAACGTGAAGGGAAAAAACCACTATGACAAAAAGACACTGGCACATTACAACTTTACTCTTGTTGGGTTTCTTAATAAGCGCCTGTCAGACGCTGACCGAGCCAACAGAAACACCCGAACCCATTTCCACACGATTGACAATGGGTTATATCCCCAATATCCAATTTGCACCCGTTTATGTCGCAATGGAAAAAGGGTATTTCGAAGACGCGGGCTTCAATGTCGAGTTAGAGTACGGCAATGAGACGGATGCGGTCGCTCTGGTTGGGGCGGGAGACCAGACCTTCGCCATTGCCAGCGGTGAACAAGTTCTACTGGCGCGGGCGCAGGGACTTCCTGTCGTCTATGTCGCGGCCTGGTATCAGCAGTATCCCGTTGGGGTCGTCGCGTTCAGCGATCAATATATCCAAACACCTGAAGATTTGAGTGGGGTCAGGGTAGGCATTCCCGGTCTTTACGGCGCCAGTTACATCGGCTTCCGCGCACTGCTGGATGCCGGCGAATTGACCGAAGAGGATGTGAACCTGCTCTCCATCGGCTTCAATCAGGTTGAAGCCTTGGTGTCAGATCAGGTGGACACCGCGGTCATTTATCTGGCCAACGAACCCGTCGTGTTACGCTCCCAAGGATATACGGTGGATGTAGTAGCTGTTTCAGATTACCTCCAACTGGTCTCCAATGGCTTGGTCACCAACGAAGAAACCTTTCGGGAGAATCCGGAAATGGTGGAGGCTTTCATCAACGCGCTGCTAAGGGGCATTACGGATACCATTGAAAACCCCGATGAAGCCTATCAGATCAGCAAAAGCTATGTTGAAAACCTGGAAGAAGCAGACCCTGCCCTACAGAAAGAAATCCTGGCGGAGTCGATCAAGCTGTGGAAGGCAGATAAACCGGGATATACCGAACCAGCCGGATGGGTCAACATGCAGCAGGTCTTATTGGATATGGGACTGTTGGAAGAACCCCTGGCACTGGATGAGGCTTACACCAATGACCTCCTCCCCTGAAACGGCACTGAATGTTCAAGACCTGGAAGTGACCTACAGCGACGCCAGCGGTGTAGTACACGCTTTACATGACATCAATTTTTCTCTGAAAACCAATGAGTTCGTTTCATTGATCGGCCCCTCTGGCAGCGGCAAGAGTACCTTACTGAGGGTGCTGGCAGGTTTGGTACCCCCCACCAAGGGCCATTTCCAATTCAGTCACGATCACACTCGGGTGGGGTTGGTATTCCAAAACGCCAACCTGATGCCCTGGCGGCGGGTAATAGATAACATCACCCTCCCTCTTGAATTAGAAGACCTCCCACAGGAAACGATCAGAAAACGCGCTCAGGAGCTGATCAACCTGGTCGGATTAAAGGGCTTTGAGCAAACCTACCCGCGCGACCTTTCCGGCGGCATGGCTCAGCGTGTCTCCCTGGCCCGATCATTGATGCAAGATCCAGACGTGCTCCTGCTGGATGAGCCTTTCGGCTCCCTGGATGCCCTCACTAGGGAAACAATGGGCGACGAACTGCTCCATATATGGCAGGCGCGCCGCAAGACCGTGTTGATGGTCACCCACTCCATTTCTGAAGCGATCTACCTCTCGGATCGGGTGCTGGTGCTTTCACCTCGGCCCGGAAATATTAAATGCGACCTCACGGTCGACCTGCCCCGGCCGCGCACGCCTGAAATGCACTATTCATCTGAATTTTCGTACCTGGCACAAAGGATGCGGGAAAACCTGCGCGACAACGGATTCATGCACCCACAGTCGTGAACTGATACAATTTCCATCTTCAAATGACCGATGCCTGATCCCTTCCATATTATAATTAGGCATCATGAAACTCTCCATTGATGAAGTCGAACACATCGCCGACCTTGCCCGGCTGAGGTTGACCGAGGTTGAAAAAGAGCGTTATGCCGAGCAGCTCTCGGATATCCTGGATTACATCGAACATCTAGAGGAACTGGACACCGATCATATCCAACCGACAGCCAGCGTCCTTGAGATGCAGCTCAGGCTGCGTGAGGACCAGACACGCCCGGGATTATCCCAAGATGATGTCCTGGGCAACGCCGCCGAGACCCAGGACGGGCAGTTCAAAGTCCCACGGGTACTAGGAGGCTGAGATGACAAGCCTGACCGATCTCAGCATCCGGGAATGCCTAACTGGATTGCGCGCCGGTGATTTCTCCAGCCGGGAACTGACCGAAGCCTATTTGGGGCGCATCGATTCCCTGGAAGCGGACATCCACGCCTTTATCACCCTCACCCCCGACCGTGCCCTGGCTGGCGCGGATGCGGCGGATGCCATCCTGAAAAGCCAGGATCACCCGCCACGGCTGACAGGCTTACCCATCGCGGTCAAAGATGTGCTGTGTTTGGCAGGGGTGCCCTGCACCTGCGGGTCAAAGATCCTTGAAAATTTCATCCCACCCTTCACCGCCACAACCGTCCAGCGCCTGCTGGATGCGGGGACAATCCCCCTGGGCAAGACCAACACAGACGAATTCGCCATGGGTTCTTCCACCGAAAATTCCGCTTACGGTCCCACCCTTAACCCCTGGAACACCAACCACGTCCCCGGCGGCTCCAGCGGCGGGAGCGCGGCGGCTGTAGCTGCTCACATGGCACCGGCTGCCTTCGGCACGGATACCGGCGGCAGCGTCCGGCAGCCCTGCTCCTTCTGCGGCGTGACCGGCATCAAACCCACCTACGGGCGCACCTCCCGCTATGGGTTGGTCGCCTTCGGCTCCTCGCTGGACACCGTGGGCATGATCGGGCGGAACGTTGAAGATATATCCCTTCTATTCCAGTATTTCGCAGGGTTCGATCCCCTGGACGCCACCAGCGTGCAGACGCCGGTTCCGGAGATTGTCCTACCCCAATCGCCAGATCTGAATGGGCTGCGCATCGGCGTTCCAGAGGAATATTTCATTAAGGGCATCCAGCCAGAGGTCGAAGGTGGCGTGCGCGCCGCAATTGCCCAGATGGAAGCGCAGGGGGCAAGCGCTGTCCCCATCCACCTGCCCCATACGGAATACGCCCTGCCGGTTTATTACCTGATCGCGCCGGCGGAAGCTTCCGCCAACCTGGCGCGCTATGACGGCATCCGCTTCGGCCCCCGGCTGGGTGAGGGCGAAGACCTGTGGGAGATGTTCACGGAGACCCGCGGGAAGCTCTTTGGGTCTGAGGTTAAGCGCCGCATCATGCTGGGCACCTATGCCCTCTCAGCTGGCTATTACGATGCCTATTACGGCAAAGCGCAGAAGGTGCGCACCCTGATTAAGGCCGATTTCGACCAAGCCTTCGAAGAGGTGGATGTGATCGCCGCTCCCGTGGCGCCCACCACGGCCTTTAAGTTCGGACAGCACACCGACGACCCCTTGGCGATGTATCTGGAAGATGTCTTCACCCTGCCCGCCAACCTGGCTGGGGTGCCCGGTTTGGCCTTTCCCGTGGGGTATGATAAACATGGACTGCCGATCGGCATGCAGTTGATGGGCCCGCATTTTAAAGAAGACCTGCTGTTTAGTGTAGGGCATGCCTATCAACTGGCATCAGATTAGCATAAGTATTCAATAGGAGATAAGTAAATGACAACTTTAAATGATATTGCTTGGAACAATTTGTTTACAGATACTCATTTATTATCAAAGATACAAAGTGGGGGAATCGCTTATTTAGATGCAAACACAATGAAAAAATATCGTGAACCACGATTAATGGCAAAAATTGATACAAGTGAATTGCTTCCTCAAGTATTTAGAAAACACAAATTATCAATATTACCCGTTAAGAACGGGGAATATGCTATCTTTAAAGACCCTAAAAAACAAAGTTTTTTTACATTTCCAGATGATTTTGATCAAATTAATATTCAAGAACATAATCCAACAATTTCTTTATCAAATTTTGATTCATTCCAAGACTTAGAAAACTTGAATGAGGCACAGGCATTAGACACCGCCTTAATTTCTTCAATCATAAGAGGATTCACAAACGAAGAAGATATTTGGTTTACTATTCGCGGCAGGCAATTCACTCAAGATTTTAAAGTTTATATTCCCAGCATTCAGAAGTATATAAATATATCCAAAGTACAAATTGAAATAGATGCCGGATATGAATCAAAAAATGCTGTCTATATTTTTGAAGCAAAAATTGGAAAGAGAGAAAATTTTAATATTAGACAACTATTATTTCCATACCTGGAATGGAAAAACAGAACAACAAAACCAATAATACCAATATTCTTCTTTTTTACCAATGGGCTCTATTATCTATTCCAATTTGATTTAGGGGATTCGCTGGATGCATCATCAGTTATTAGGAGAGCATGCTATACTCTTTATGAGATTGAAACGTTTGAGTTAGCGAGAATAATTAGTAATGCCGACCTAGATGACTCATTAGTTGAAAATATACCTTTTCCACAAGCAGATGACCTTGACAAGGTCATAGATACAGTTTCCCTTGTAAACCAAGGTTATATCAACAAAGAAGATCTTTCTGAAGTGTTTGAATTTGACGAAAGACAAGGCGATTATTATGGTAATGCAGCGAGATTCTTAGGTTTCTTAGAAAGAGTAAACAACAGTTTCTTCTTAACTGATATCGGTAAAGAGCTTCTAAAAATAAAATCTCCTTCGAATAGAGCAAGATTAATTGCTAGACAACTGGTTAACCGACCTGTTTTCAATCAGATTTTCAATATGTTATTACAGCAAAATCTAAAAAGTGAAGGGCTTGATTATTTAAATATTCCCCAAATTATCATGGAACAAACCGTTTTAAACGACACAACATCTGACCGGCGTTCTTCTACTGTTCGTAATTGGATAAATTGGATTCTAAGATATGCAGAGTGATTTAATATTAAAAGATAGTGTATATTATCAAACTTATTTTGTGGATGTACAAGCTGATCCATTTGTCAAATGGGCCGGTGGAAAACGCCAAATACTTGATGACATTCACAATTTTCTACCCAGATTTTTGGAAAATAATGAGATTACATATATTGAACCTTTTGTAGGAGGTGGGGCCGTCTATTTTTCATTATTCAAGTCCCCCAATATTAAACGAGCTATTCTTATAGATATCAACCCCATTTTAATTATTACTTATAAAACAATAAAACAATATGTTGATGCTCTTATCAGTCGTTTGTATTCCCTGCAAAAAGAGTATAAAAAGAATAATGATAAAGAATATCAATCCGATTATTATTATCAATTAAGAGATGATTATAATGATTTAGTCAAACAAACAAATTTAGACGAGTTTAATATTAATTGGATTGATCTTTCGGCAAAATTTATTTTCTTAAATCGTACCTGTTTTAATGGTTTGTACCGCGTTAATTCTAGTGGAGAATTCAACGTTCCCAGGGGAAGTTATAAAAATCCAAAAATATGTTACTCTGATAACCTCTTTCATGTTTCAAGAGCATTAAGAAAAGCGGAAATCTACCACGCTGATTTCGAAGAAGCTGAAAAATATATTGATCAATCAACATTTCTATATCTTGATCCTCCATATAGATCTTCAAATTCCTCAGGATTTACTTCATACACAAAAAACGGTTTTGACGAAGGAGAACAAATTAGACTTGCAAAATTCTGTAAGAGAATTGATGATATTGGGGCAAAATTTTTATTAAGTAATTCTGCTCCTGACAATATTGACGATAATGATAATTTCTTTAATAAGAATTATGAAGGGTTTAGGAAAGAAATCATATCAGCAAGAAGAAATATCAACAGCAACGGAAATGACCGAGGTGAAGTATCTGAACTACTTATTATGAACTATTGATAAGGATAAAAAATGGCAAACTTAAAAACAAATTCCTTTTTTGGTGGGTCAGAGATACTTCAAATCAACAATCCCAATTTGTTTCGTGAGATTAATTCTTTAGATTTCCTTAATTCTCCCCAAAAATCAAAGACATCAATTGAGAATTTAGTGGAGCTCCATTTTTCTAATAAGAAATTTGTAGATTTTATAGATAAAGATTCTTCCTCATTTCATAACTTGCTTCATCCAAAAATGAAATTTATCTCTGCATTTCGCGCTGTTAATATTGCTTTATATTACCCAGAAACCAAAAAGGATAAATTTGGGTTTGATCTAGTTTCATTAGAATTCTTTTACTCAATAGATTTTTTCAAAGCCTGCATAATCTTCATATCAAATGAATATTCTCAATTGATTCATCTTAATCTCGAACAACTAACTTCTCTATTAAAAAGTCCTTCAGTTAGTTTGCCAAAATTCCCAATGTGTGTATATTTTGAGGAGAATAAATAAGGAGACATTTCTATGCCCCAACCCCTAAAAATCGTCATCCCCATGGCCGGCTTCGGCACCCGGCTGCGCCCTCTCACCTGGAGCAAGCCCAAACCCCTGGTCTCCCTGGCGGGGAAGACCGTCCTGGACTACGTCGTGGATATGTTCCGCTCCGTACCGGATTTCGAGTCCGCCGAATTCGTCTTCATCCTCGGCTCAATGCTCAACGACGAGATGATCAAGGACTACACCGCCCAGCACTATCCGGATCTGCATGTCGATTACCCCGTGCAGCCGGAAATGTTGGGCCAGTCCGACGCCTTCTGGCAGGCGCGGGAATTCCTCCACGGTCCAATGCTCATGGCTTATTCGGACACGCTGATTGAAAATGACTTCTCCTTCCTGAATGAGGAAGAAGCTGATGGGATCGCCTGGGTCAAGCCTGTCCCCGACCCGCGCCGCTTTGGCGTGGCGGAAGTAGATCAGGACGGCTGGGTGACCCAGTTGATTGAAAAGCCGGATAATATAGAGAATAACCTGGCTTTGGTCGGATGCTATTACTTCCAAGAAGCGGAGGGCCTGGTCTCTGCCATTCAAGAGCAGATGGACCGCGATATTTCCCTCAAGGGCGAATATTACCTGGCGGACGCTATCAACATTTATTTGGAACGCGGCCTCAAGATGCGCACGGAAAAAGTCGAGACCTGGCTGGACGCCGGCACCTCAGACGCCATCATGGAGACCAACCGCTACCTGCTGGACCACGGCCGCGATAACAGTGAGCAGTATGCCGACCTGACGGATACAGTCATCATCCCACCTGTAAATATTCACCCCAGCGCTCAGGTGAGCAAGTCCGTGCTGGGCCCCCACCTGTCCCTCGGCGAGGGCGCCGTCGTAAAAGGCAGCATCCTAAAAGACTCGATCATCGGCCCGGGCACTCACATCGAAGACAGTATGCTGAACGCCTCATTGATTGGGCACAATGTCACGATCTCCGGGCAGCAAGGCAAGTTCAACCTCAGCGATGATTCCTCAGCGACGGTATGAGCCCTGACGTCGAATGCTATGCTGGCAGCGCATATCCGGAGCGGCCTAAAGCCTTCCAATGGGAAGGGCAGCACTATGAGATCCTAGAAATTCTCCAGCGGCGGCGGGAGCCGGACGGTATCGGCTTTTTGGTGCGCTGTGAGCCGGATAAAAGGTGCTTTGACCTGTTTTATTTGCTTGTGGAAGATCAATGGCGGATCACGCCAAAATGATTTATGATGGAATAACTTAATCTCACCAATAATCAATATTCCTAAGGAGAGTCAATGCCAAAAAGTTATTTATCCAAAACCTTGAACAGCTTGAAACCTTCGGGCATCCGAAAATTTTTCGATATCGCCGCCACCATGGATGACGTCATTTCACTGGGCATAGGAGAACCGGATTTCACCACACCTCAGCCTATCATTGAGGCTGGCGTCCAGTCGCTGCGAGAGGGAGAAACCCACTATACATCGAATCGTGGCATCCTTGAACTGCGCCAAGCAGTCTCCAATCACATCTATAAGTTATACGGAGTCCGCTATGATCCGGTCAATGAAATCATTATCACAGTGGGCGTCTCAGAGGCTCTCTATCTGACGTTCTCTGCTCTGCTCAACCCCGGCGATGAAGTCATCATCCCCACGCCCTGCTTCGTGTCCTATCAAGCTGAGGTGATCCTCGCTGGCGGCAAGCCCGCGGAAGTGTACACCAATATGGAGGAAGATTTTCAGCCTGACCCCGCAGTGATCGAGAAAGCCATCAGACCTAACACCAAAGCCATTCTGCTGGGTTACCCCAACAACCCCACCGGTGCCGTTTGCAGTCGAGAACGGCTCCAGGCAATTGCTGACATCGCCCAAAAACACAACATCCTCGTCATATCGGATGAGATTTACGACCGCTTGGTCTACGGTCACGAACACGTTTGTTTCCCCTCGCTGCCCGGCATGCAGGAAAGGACGCTGCTCTTAGGCGGCTTCTCTAAATCCTACGCCATGACGGGTTGGCGGGTTGGCTATGCAGCAGGTCCCGCCAGCGTGATTGAGGGTCTGGTGCGCATCCACCAATACTCCGTCATGTCCGCACCCACCACTGCTCAATACGGCGCGTTGAAAGCGCTCCAGGTGGGCGAACCTTTTGTCCAGGAAATGCGGCGTGAATATGACCGTCGGCGCAAATTAATCCACGAAGGTTTGAATGATTTGGGGCTGCCAACCTTTGAACCCCACGGCGCATTTTATGTTTTCCCCAGCATCCACAGCACGGGCATGGACGATGAGACCTTTGCAGAGAGACTGCTCATGGAGGAAAAAGTCGCCGTTGTGCCCGGGTCAGCCTTCGGCGACGCTGGAAAAGGTTTTGTGCGCTGTTCCTACGCCACGAATTATGAACTGATCGAGAAGGCATTGGAGAAGATTGATCGCTTCTTAAAGAAAATCTAAAATAAAACGAGTTGGAGAAAAATATAAAAAATCACTGGTAGGGGCGACCCGTGGGTCGCCCGTGCGCAATATCATATAAATATATAATGAATATTGAAAATTTATATCGTCAAAATAGTTAAAATAGTAAAATTCACTCAATAATTTGATCGTAAATTTCCATTTTATTACTTTTTGGACAGCCTCGCTGTTTTTATTGTTTATAATAGGGACATCCTTTTGAACTCCAAGGTCACAAAGGAAAACATAGAGGCGATCATGAAAAGCAGTTATACAGCGGATATCGGATTGGAAGTACACGCCGAGCTTCAAACCCAATCAAAGATGTTTTGCGCATGCCCGGTGGTTGACCTGACCGAAGCTGCACCCAACACTGCCGTCTGCCCCGTCTGCGCCGGTATGCCTGGCACGCTGCCGGTGGTCAATGCCCGGGCGGTCGACTATGCCTTGCGCGTTGCCCTGGCTTTGGAATGTGACATCGCTGAGACCAGCCAATTCGCCCGTAAAAACTATTTCTATCCCGACCTGCCCAAAGGCTATCAAATTTCACAGTATGAACTGCCCCTGGCAGAACGCGGCATCCTGCCGGTCCGCACGGATCAGGGCTGGCTGGATATCCGCATCCGGCGGGTGCACCTGGAGGAAGACACCGGGAAGTTAACCCACGTCCAGGAAAGAAATGGGGAGACGTACTCTCTGATCGACTTAAACCGTGCGGGAATTCCCCTGTTGGAAATCGTCTCAGAGCCGGACATGCACACTATTGAACAGGTGAGGGCATATACCCACGGATTGCGCAGCCTGCTGCGCTACTTGAATGTGAATTCCGGCGACCTGGAAAAAGGCGTGATCCGCTTCGAAGCCAATGTCTCTGTCCGCCCGAAAGGATGCGAGAAGCTGGGTACCCGTGTCGAGATCAAGAACCTCAACAGCTTCAGGACGATGACGGCTGCCATCACCTACGAACTGGAACGTCAAACCGCACTGCTGGAGTCGGGCGGCACAGTCGCACAGGAGACTCTTGGATGGGATGAAACAGAGGAAGTTACACTCTCCCAACGCAGCAAGGAAGAAGCCCACGATTACCGCTATTTTCCAGAGCCAGACCTGCCGCCGCTGGTCATCAGCAAGGAGCAAATAGAATCTGCACGGGCTCAGGTGCCCGAACGGCCCGACCGGCGTTACCGCCGCTTTGTGACCGACTTTGGGTTGGATGCTTATCAAGCAGAGTTGTTGACCAAGGAGAAAGCAGTTGCTGATTATTTCGAAGCCCTCCTCACAGAAATGGACCAGCCTGATCCTCAAATCGCCGCCAATTGGATCCTGGGAGAACTGTTTGGCGTGATGCACACTCATGAGGACATGATGCATAAGGTCAAAATCTCCCCAACAGATTTGGCTGTGTTATTGACTTTTGTACAACAGGAGCGGATCAACAGCGCCACCGCGAAATCCATCCTGGCGACAATGTACGAAACAGGGAGCAAACCTCAAGACATTATCCGCGATAAGGGTTTGGAAAAAATTTCCGACCGAGAAAAACTGAAAGGCATCGTCCGGGATGTCCTCGCAGCCCATCCGCAAGAGGTCAAAGCCTATCGTGAAGGAAAAAGCACTTTATACCAATGGTTTTTCGGGCAAGTGATGCGTGCGACCAACGGGCGGGCTGATCCGGCTTTGGTGGGAGAATTTCTAAAAGAAGAGCTGTAAGGACACTGGAGGCTTCTCTCATTCATTCCCTCTGACAACAAGGAGCATCCATCCCCCAGCAAATGAGGGCTATATTTCTCTGACAAGTTCCCACAATGCGTCTGTGCGCGCCTCCTTTAACTCGGGCAGGGCATCCAGTGCGTAAAACACGCCGCTGCCCTCAACCACCATGGAGGCGGCAATGCTACCCATAACAGCTGCTTCAACGGGGTCAAAATCTTTTCGATATCCAGCTAGAAAAGCACCCCCAAAGGCGTCTGTCCCGCCGGTGGGGTCAACCACAGTCGTGCGATAATCGGGAATCACCCAACGTTTTCCACTCACCCGATCATAAAGGTAATACCCCAGGGAAGTCGTATGAATGACGATGTACTCTGGTCCGTGTGCACCCAACACTTCTGCCATCTCCCACAAATCGGCCTTCCGCCCCTGAAAAAGATTGCGTACATCACGCTCTTCGGTGATAAAAGCGGTAAGGTCCGACAGCAACCCAGGGATCTCCTCCCAAAAAGACGGTGTCATGGTTCCTGGGGATGGCGAAAGGGTGATCGTGGATGCTTGCCCTTGTTTAAAAATGGAAGGCAGGATCAAATGGGATAAATAATCAATCGGGCAGATATGAACAGCCATTGCCTCCAGATACGCTTCTGGAACATCGGAGTATCGAATAGATTGGTTCAAAGGGGTCGTTTGACTATCAATTTGCTTCGTTTTCTGCCGATATCCCATTAACGCTGCTGGAAATGGTAAATCACGATCGGCAAAATGCTGAACGGGATTCTCAAATTTCGTGTTCGCCGAATCCACATGCACCATAAAACGCCGCAGATCCATCGAATCAGGATGTACTTTAATCCCGGAAAGGTCAAAACCCAGGCTCTGAAAATGGATAAGCTCTTCCATTGGGAAATTCTCACCTACCCGAGCGACCAGCCCAGCAGTGCCCCCCCACAAATGCAGACCGACGGCGGCATAGGTTAGATTCCCGCCCAGGACATCAATTTGAGGAGGGCCAGATATGGGTAGTATATAATCTCGATTCAGACAGCCGGCAATAACAAAGGGAAGCCAGGGCTTTGGGAGATCCGAACTCATGCAGGATCCCCCTGGATCATTTCGGTAAGTTGGGCACGATAGGAATCAATATCAGGCACTTCAGCAGGGGATTGCATATTGAGGCTTTGAAGTTTTTCGACAATCACCGAAGCCACAACCAGATTTCGGTACCATTTCCGATCTGAGGGCACCACATACCAGGGCGCGACATCCGTACTCGTTCGGCTGAGCATGTCCTCAAATGCTGCTCGATAATCTTCCCAATAGTCCCGCTCTTTCAAGTCATCCGGATTGAATTTCCAGCGCTTATGCGGCCTATCCAACCGAGCAAGAAAACGTTCCGCCTGTTCCTGCTTGCTGATATACAAAAAGAATTTCAAGATGGTCGTACCTTCATCCGCCAGGAGTTTTTCGAATGCGTTAATGTGATCGTAACGCTTCTCCCACACTTCTTGGGGTACAAGTTGATGCACCCGCACCACAAGGACGTCCTCGTAATGTGAGCGGTTGAAGATGACGACCTCACCCTTACCCGGCGTATGGGGATGCACCCGCCATAGATAATCATGATCCAATTCCCTGCTGGTGGGCACTTTGAAATTGGCGACTTTGGTGCCTTGTGGATTGACCTTCCCAAAGACATGCCGGATGGTGCTGTCCTTGCCGCTGGTGTCAATGCCCTGCAAGACGATCAGGATTTTCTGCTGATGTTCCGCAAAGAGCAGTTCCTGCAGATCGCGCAGGGTTTTGCTGTATTCCTTTAGACTCGCCTTTCCATCTTTCTTGGAAATCTCCCCTTGATAACGTGTTTCAAATTTGGATAAATCAATCTGGCTTTCAGGCAAAACGCGGTAGTTTTCCATCTTTCAATCCTTTTGATAGTCGATGAATAGTGCAATTATAATTCAGACTGTCCGAATCCCCCGAAGGCGCAAGGCTGCCTTTTCCGCGTGCAACTGTCGGCCCTGAGTCCCCTAACAGGAAATGAGATTATTTTTTATAGAGATAATTCTAATAGCGCCTCAGTGTAATTGATCGGTCCAAAAGAAGATGAATGATGGTTCAGGTGCAGAACACTGATGGAAGCGGGAGAAATATGGATCCGGTGGAAGTTGTCCAGGGGCATGCCTAAGAAATACGCCACCCCCAACCGAATCACATCGCCATGCGCCACACAAGCAACAATATCGTTTTCATTGTGCTTCTTGCTCAGCCCAAGCAGCCCCCCGATAACCCGATCCCGCGCAGTTATAAAATCCTCCCCGCCAGGAAATTGAATAGTGCTGGGGCAGTCTTGAACAGCCTCCCATAATTCCTGTTTTCTGAGATCTTCCATCTTTTCCCCCTGCCAATCGCCGAAATCAATCTCGATCAATTCTGGCATCGTTTCAACATCCAGCCTCTGGCGCTGAGCGATCGGCTCCGCTGTCTCATGGGCGCGCTCCAAGGGACTGGAATAGACCGCCTTAATCGGGAAATCAGCCAGCATATCGCTCAGACGTCGAGCCTGTTCCCGACCCACTTCGTTGAGGTGTATGCCGGGCAACCGCCCAGCCAGCCTTTCAGGCAGATAATCGTTCTGTCCATGGCGAATGAGTAAGATAATGGTCATTGATGCTATTCTGCTTCCTTCTTCAAATCTTCTAAGGCTTTCACCTGTGCCTCCCGCCATCGGCGCAGGCGGTCCTTCACCTGAGATTCATACCCCTGATCTGAGGGCTGATAAAACTTCGTCTCGGCAAGTCTTTCCGGCAGGTACTGCTGCGGCGTCCAGTGGTCTTCGTGATCATGGGGGTAATCATACCCTTCCCCGTGACCCAAACCCCTGGCATCCCGGCTGGCATCCATCAAATGGACGGGAATGGGACCGGCGCCGTTCTCTTCAATCTCATGCAAGGCGGCGTGGTAAGCAAAAGCGGAATTGGATTTCGGCGCCGTTGCCAGGTAAAGCGTGGCTTCGGTGATAGGGAAGATACCCTCCGGCAGCCCAATGTATTCAAATGCCTGGGCAGCGGCGTTCGCCACTACCAGCCCTATGGGGTCTGCCATGCCGATATCTTCGCCAGCCAGGATGATCAGCCTGCGCAGGATGAAGCGCGGATCTTCGCCGGCGTAGAGCATCTTTGCCAGCCAGTACAGGGCGGCATCCGGGTCGGACCCCCGCACAGATTTGATAAAAGCGGAGATGGTATCATAATGCGCGTCGTCATTCTTATCATATAAAACGGCGCGTTTCTGGATCGACTCTTGCGCCACATCAAGACCAATCCGGATGACCCCGTCCTTGTCCGGCGGCGTGGTCTCTACTGCTAGTTCCAGGGCGTTGAGGGCGTTGCGCGCATCGCCCCCTGCCATGCGCATGAGGTGCGCCATAGCCTCCGGTTCGAGGACAACGTCCATCTTACCATATCCCCGCTCTGGGTCTTCCAAAGCGTTCAACAATATTTGCCGGATATCTTCTTCGGTCAATGTGTTCAATTCGAAGATCCGTGAACGGGAAACAAGCGCCTTTATGACATCAAAGTAGGGGTTTTGGGTGGTCGCCCCGATCAACGTTACCAACCCCGTTTCTACATGCGGGAGGAGGGCATCCTGCTGAGATTTGTTCCAGCGGTGCACCTCATCAATGAACAGGATCGTCCTGCGTTGATACAGCTTGCGGCGCTCCTTCGCCTCAGCAATCACTTGCCGCAGGTCGCCAACGCCCGCCAGCACAGCGGACATGCTTTCGAAATGTGCCTTCGTCAGGTTGGAGATGACCCGCGCCAGGGTGGTCTTGCCTGTCCCTGGAGGGCCGTAAAGGATAATGGAAGAAAATAAACGGTCGGCTTGAATCGCACGGCGTAAAAGACGACCCTCACCGATAATATGATCCTGTCCTACAATTTCATCAAGGGTTTGCGGACGCATCCGGTCCGCTAAGGGTGATTCGTGCCGCATGCGTTCCTGCATGGCGTGGTCAAATAAATCCATGGGCTGATTTTACCATGGGAGCCAATAAATTGGAACATTTGTGCACAAAAACAATGGGGGGTTTAATACCTCGTATGTCAATATCCCTGCTGTGGATCAATCTGATTATATAAAGGCAGATCTGCAATATACCGATTCAAGTTTTCAATAAATAATGAGAGCGTATCTTCTTTAAAATGCCTGCTAAGCCCGGAAATATGCGGGCTGAGGATCACTTTTTCCATCGCCCACAAAGGGCTGTCCTCGGGCAGCGGTTCTTCCTCAAAGACATCCAAAGCCGCACCGGCGATCTGTCCCGAATCCAGGGCATGGACCAAAGCCGCCTGATCGATCAATTCGCCCCGCCCGACATTGATCAGATAAGCCGACTTTTTCATAGCACCAAAGGCATCCACGTCCAGCAGGTGATAGGTCCTATCCGTCAGCGGCAGCGCCAGAACCACAAAATCGCTCTCCCCAAGCAGGCTGTGCATCGCTTCCAGGGGATAAAGCCGGTGGAAGAAATCGCCGTGGGGGTCACCCATCCCTTCCTGAATATATCCTGTATCTTCCGGGTGCATCACATCCCGTTTGGCTGCCAGAACCTTCGAACCGAAGGGCTGCAGCAGGCGCGCCACCTGGCGTCCGATGCTGCCGTACCCCAGGATGCCCACCGTGCTGTGCCGGAGCTCAACCGGCAGGAACCCTTTCCACTTCTCCTCACCTTCGGGCCATTTCCGTTCCCGCTGATAGCGGCGTAGTGTGAGGAGTTTCTGACCGAAAGCCAGCATCGCCATCAGAACATACTCTGCGATCTGACCCGTAATCACGCCGCTCATCGTGGTGGCAATGACCCCTTTATCCTGCACCAGGGGGTGATCCACAACAGCATCCACTCCCGCACTTTGAAACTGCACCCATTTCAGATTGGGCGTCTTTTCCGGGTCTGGGAGCACCTCCCAGGTATAGAGAATTTCTGCCTCCTCCCAGCGTTCATCCGAAACTTCATCAGGCTCGCGGGCAGGAACAACTTTCAATTTAATACGATCTGACACCTGACGAATTTTCTCACGCGCTTGCTGAGATAAATCCAGGGTCACCAAGACATTGATTTCTTTTTTCATAGATCCGCTCCGCTTTATTTCATTTTACCCAACCGACTTCAGTTAAATATAGATCCGCTGTGGATCCAATTCCTCCCTTAGAATCCGTAATTCCTCAAAGCTGGGCGGTTCGGTGACCAAACAATCCGCTGCTTGCTTGAGGACCCAGCCCGTGTTTTCCTGCACCTGTTCAAAGCTCACGCCGGGGTGAAGCGCAGCCAGGACCAATTCACCATCAGGATCAGGCTTCAAAACGCCCAAATCAGTCACCACAGCCTCCGGACCACCGCCGCGCACCCCAGTTTTCTTCCGTGCATCGCCGCCGTCCAGAAAGCCGATCGAAGTACGAAAATCAACCCGAGCTGGAAAACGACGTTTTCGGTGGGGTGTGATAATGTAACAGCGGTTGGCCCAAGCAGCGATCTCCATCGAACCACCGGAACCGGGCAGCCGCACCTTGGGATGCTGATAGTCCCCGATCACTGTGGCGTTGATGTTGCCGTACTGGTCAATCTGAGCACCGCCCAGGAAGCCTACATCCACATTGCCGCGCTGTAAATAAAGTGTGAATATATCATACATGCTGCAAACTGAGGTGGAACCGGTCACCAGCGTTGGGTCACCGATGGACAAAGGTAACCGCGAGGGCTGCGCCCCGATCACGCCGGCTTCATAAATCATCTGCAGGTTCGGCGCGTGGGTGCGAATAGCTAAATTGCACGCCAGGTTGGGGATTCCCACTCCCACAAATACCACATCATGATCCCGCAAGAGCCTTGCAGCATTGACCACCATTAATTCATTTGCGTTATAAGACACTTCCTCTGTCATGCAGACCTCATTCTCAATAATCGCCATAGTTTACGGGTTGGGAAAGCCGTTCACCGGCATGCAGCCGACGATGAACTTCCGTGCCGAGTTTTCCCCAATAAGCCGCCCTGTCCGGCAGCCCATAGACCCACTCCTCAAGGTAAGCCTGAACGCCTTCCTCGGTTTTGCTGATCTCATCCCAGGCAAGGTAAAAAGCGTTGTCCCGATCATGATAGCCCTGGGTATAAGAGGGATGCGCACAATAAGGCACATGGCAGACCGCATCCACAACCAGCCCCGAGATCAGTGTCCGGTTCGGGTCAGATCGAATGACTGATTCGTCCACGATTTCTTCTGCGGTGAGGATGACACGCTGGCTGGCAAAAGCAGCCAGCCGTTGTTCACCGAGAATGCCCCATACGTGTGCATTACCGTTGACATCAGCGCGTTGAACATGAACAACAGCCACATCCGGTTTCAGAGGCGGGACGACCACCACTTCCTGGCTAGTATAGGGGTCTTTCATATGTTTGTAATTTGGGTTTTGGGTGGTGATATCCAGGTTGCCGGTTGGGTTCATGGGCATAAAGGGCAGCCCGCTGGCGCCCGCCTGCAGGCGGCTGATCATGCTGAAATGGGAATATTCCTCCCACTCAATCTCACCTGCTTCAATCGCCGCCCGAACTCGGCGCAATGAGCCCACCCCCGGATTTCCAATATAGGAGAAGATCACCTTACGGGCGCAGCCCGTTGCCACCATCTGATCGTAGATTAGGTCTGGCGTCGCCCTGGCTAGCACGAGGTTTTTGATGCCCTGCCGGATAATCTCATGTCCGGCGGCAAAGGGGATTAAGTGGGTAAAGCCGCTGGCATACAGCAGATCGCCTTCATGAATATATTCCTGTACCGCGTCATGCAGTGAAAGCAGTTTAGTCATACCATTGATCCTCCCAGGAATCATCCTGGTCTTCTTCGTTCTCATGTCTTCGCTTGCGGAAAAGAGAGAAACGCGTGCTGCGTTGTTTCTTCCTGAGTTTATTCCAAAATAAAAAACCAATAAACGTGACAGCAATCCCAATCAATACGAGATCAAAGGCTGGATGTCCGGAACATTCAGCGGCGACCCCCAATACGAGGACAATAGCGCCAACCAGGATCATCATACAGCCCAAACGTGAAAGTAGATATCGTATCATCTGATAGTGTCGAAACCGGATGGCCGACAGACGCGCCATCCGGTTTTATTCTTGTCAAACTTTCTCTGATTACCCTCGTCGGATGAGGGTCTGTATTTGTTCATGCATATACAGTGGCAGGTAATACAAACCGCCGGAGTTCTTGCCGCTGGCACCGGAACCCTTCCAGCCGCCAAAGGGTTGGTAGCCAGGCCAGGCACCAGTCGTGGCGCCCTGCGGACGGTTGGCATATGTCACGCCCGCTCCGATGTTATCGAAGAACCAGCCCGCTTCTGCCTCGTTGCCGTAGAAGCCTGCTGTCAAGCCGTAGCGCGTGCCATTAGCCAGCTCCATGGCCTCGCCCAAGTCTTTCACCGGATGCATCATGGTGATCGGGACGAACATCTCATGCTGCCACAAACGATGATCAATGGGTACATCCACCGCCACCGTCGGCTGGCAGAAATATCCCTTGCCAAATTCGCCATCGGTGAGGACTTCACCGCCTGTGAGGATCTTGCCGGCTTCTTTCAGTTCTGCACAGTACTTCTGGAAATCCTGATAAGCGCCCTTGGTAATGACGGGGCCCATATAGGTTTCCCGATCGACGGGGTTCCCAATCGTCAATTTTTCAGTCAGGGCAACAACGCGTTCCAGGAGCTGATCATAGACCTCTTTTTCAGCGAAGACCCGTGAACAGGCGGAGCATTTCTGCCCTTGCAAGCCAAAGGCTGAGCGCACGATCCCCAGCGCGGCATCCTCAATGTCGGCATTCTTGGAGACGATCGCTGGATTCTTGCCGCCCATCTCCAGGACGGTTGGGCGCACATATTCAGCTTGAGCAAAGGTGCGGTAGATGCCCATACCCACATCAAAGGAGCCCGTAAAGGTCAGTCCGTCCACTTCATTGCTTCCTACCAGTGCATTGCCTACAACAGAGCCAGGGCCGGAGACGAAGTTGACCACCCCGTCGGGGATGCCCGCCTGGCGCATGCAATCCACCAGCAGAGCGGTCGTCCAGGTGCTGACGGAAGCCGGTTTGATGACCAGGGTGTTGCCAGCCGTCAGGGCTGCGCCGGAAGGGCCGCCCGTCAGCGCGGCGGGAAAGTTGAAGGGGCTGATCACCCCCCACACACCGTAGGGCTTGAGGATGGAGGTGTTGGTGGCGTCGTATCCTGGGAGGGGATCTTTTGCCATCGATGCCCGGTATCCCTGGTTGGCTTCCATCTGGCTGCAGGCATAACGGATCAAATCCGCCATCTCAGCTACATCACCCAGGGCTTCCATGCGGTTCTTGCCCACTTCCAGGGTGACCACGGCGCCGATCTCAAACAAACGCTGGTCGATAATGTCCGCCGCTTTGCGCATCAGGTAGACCCGCTCATCCCAGTTCATGCGGCTCCATTTGGGAAAAGCCTCGCGAGCGGCAGCAATCGCATCTTCGGCATCTTTAGCACTGCCCTTTTGAAAGGTCGCCAGGTGCAGTTCGGTGTTGATCGGTGAGAATTCTTTGGTTTTATCTTGGACGACCCGTTCCTCTCCGCCGATGAACATGGGATGCTCCTGACCCAGCTTGCCTTTCAGGTCTTCCATCGCCTGGTCAAAGCGGGTGTGCAGTTCCTCCGGTGGGTTGAACATGGTCGCATACGTGAGTTTAAAGGACGTTTCTTTTGTCATAGAAATCCATTCCTCCTGTTAAAGTATTGACGGATAAAGGTTCAGTTCTGTTCAGATTGTATCATGAATCGAATCCTAACTCCCAACTCGTAACCCAACATCCTGGCGTAACACGAGGGTGTTGAAAAAGTAGTTTTCCACCCCTCCCCTTTTTCCCCTCCCCTGGCAAAACTTACCTATATGGAACGAAAACAGGCGGTCAGGGGGAGGGCAGGGGTGGGGGTGCTGTGAAATAGTGTCTTTGGATGCTAATCATCGATTGATATTGTGGAATGGATCACATTGGATTTATGCTTAAAGTTGGTGCTTTTTCAACACCCTCATACAATATTTGCAATCCCGATTCAATTTCATTAAACTATTAACATGACTGAGAAGAATCCAATTTTTGCAGGGGTTGAGATCATCCGAGCTGCGGGCCGTCTGCGGCGGGCTTTCGTTTATGCTGCCCTTGACGACGAACAACAACT
>Ga0307431_1000248_pt1 | contig 39597 bp, 40 predicted proteins | sample SalMarWE160170MG_FD_202155 | JGI IMG/M metagenome (GOLD analysis project Ga0307431, IMG submission 202155) | Salt marsh sediment microbial communities from the Plum Island Ecosystem LTER, Massachusetts, United States - WE1603-170 | ecosystem: Environmental > Aquatic > Marine > Intertidal zone >...
GTGATATTGAGCTTATATTAAAGCAGCTAAATGCCGAGGTGGATAAGAAAGATCATGACATCTGGGTAAAAGGCATAAGAGATATGTATTCTCCTTTGATTGCGGATGAAGTCAAGACAAGGGAGACCGCATCAAGGCCGATACATCCTGGCCGACTTGTAGAGCAGGTGAGGAAGACCGCAAAAGACGATGCTATCTATGTAGTCGATGGCGGTGATGCCAGTTACTTTGGATTAGTGGGGCTTAAAGCTAAAGGGAAATCCTCGGTGATAGGAGCAGCCAGCGGTCTTATGGGATGCCTCGGGACCGGCGTTCCTTTCGGCATAGCTGCTAAGCTAGCCAGGCCGGAAAAGACTGTGGTGGTGATAAACGGGGATGGCGCCTTTGGGTTGAATGCCATGGAATTTGATACTGCGGTTCGTTACAATATTCCTTTTGTTTGTGTGATAGTGAATGATCAGGCGTGGGGGATGATCAAGCATGGCCAGGAAATGACTTATGGTAATGAAAGAGTGGTGGGTTCGGAACTGGGGGTTGTTCACTATGAAAAGGTAGTTGAGGCGTTAGGGGGGTATGGCGAGCTTGTTACAAGAGACGATGAGATCATTCCAGCGCTCGAGAGGGCAATTGCCTGTGGCAAGCCAGCCTGCGTGAATGTGCTTACCGATCCTACGGTGACAAGCCCGGCGACCCTGTTATTCGTCGACTCTCTGAAGATGGAGGAATAGAATGAAAGCGTTACAGTTTTTTGTTTCAGTTCCAAGATATGTCGTATTGAAATCTCTGGGGGCTATAAATAAGAGACTATATTATGATGGTCCCCTGGCAACGATAAAACTCGTTGATGCACCAGAGCCAAATTTGCCTTCCCCGGATTGGGTTAAAATCAAGACCCTTCTTTGTGGCTTTTGTGGAACCGACCTTAACCTGGTCTTCCTGAAGGAGTCGCCAACGTCTACTCCGTTTACATCGTTTCCATGCATAATCGGCCACGAGCTTTCCGGAGAGATTGTTGAGGTTGGCAAGGATGTAAAGGGGCTGAGCACCGGTGACATTGTCACTATCGCTCCTCATCTGGGTTGTGCTACTAGGGGGATAAGTCCTGAGTGCAGAAGTTGTAGTATGGGAAGGCCTGGAAATTGTGAAAACTTCGCCAGAGGTAACCTTTCACCGGGCATGTTTACCGGGATCTGTCATGACATCAACGGTGGTTTTGCCCCATACCTTGTGGCACACAAGACTCAGGTTTTTAAGTTACCGGAAGAGATATCATATGAATCGGGCGCTATGATAGAACCTCTCGCAGTAGCCCTGCAGGCGGTGCTTGATAACAAGCCGGATAAAAACGATAAAGTCCTGGTAATAGGTGGAGGCGTTATCGGCTCTCTTATTGTTCAGTCAATAAGGGGGTTGGGTATAGATTGTAATATCACTGTTAGTGAACCTTCACCGTTTCACGCCGAGTTTGTGGCAAAACTGGGGGCGGATAATCTCATCACTGGTGGGGACATTTTTGACCATACCCGAAGGATAACCGGGGCGGAATCTTATCAACCAATGCTGGGGAAAAAGATATCAATGGGTGGGTTCACAAAGATTTTTGATACTGTAGGAAATTCTGAAACACTGAATAACTGCATGAGGATAATGGCGGCAGGCGGGGTTTTAAGTGTTGTCGGTATTACCAGTGGTGTGAAGCTTGATCCAACGCCTTTATGGCTTAAATTACAGACTTTAAAGGGAGTCTTTTGTTATGGCTATAACACCTTTAATGGGAAAAAGAGGCACACCTTTGAAATAGCTATCGACCTTGTTAAGGAAGGGAAGGTTAAGCTTGATGATATGGTGACCCATGAATTGCCGTTACAAGGATATAAAAGAATGATTGAACTAAACGCGAACAAAGGGAAGAACAGGGCAATAAAGACGATGGTTTCCTTTGTGTGAGCGGCTAGACTATCTGGTAAATCATCTGAACCTGGACAGTTATTTTCAGTTCCCCAGGGCTAATCGGAGTGGTACCACCAACTTCAGGGTAGACATCATAGGAATCCGCACGCACCGGCAAATAGGCAGCACCTTCAGAAATATAAGTTGCTTTGCCCAGTCCAACGTCGGCTAGCTCGGCCAATTGCGTTGCCTTGTTGTTCGCATCTTCCACCGCTTTCGCTCGTGCCTGTTCATAGTATGTAGTCTTGTCGTCTACGTCAAAGCTTATGGCCTGAATTCGGGTAGAATCACCACCAGCCTCCGCTACAGCATCAATAATAGCACCGGCCTCGTCAACGTCCCTTATCTTGGCAACCACTATATTAGTCACTCGATAGCCAACAATCTCCTGCTCATCTTTGTCGCTAATCCATTTCGTGACGGGATAGATGCTGTATCGCTGTGTCTGGATGTCTTTCTCAGCTACACCGTTGTCTTCCAATGCCTGCTGCACTTTATCCATTGCGGCGCTTGCCTGTGTTTGAGCCTCAGCCACGGTATCCGCCTGAACCTCGACACCAAGGCGTAACTCAGCTATGTCAGGGACCGCCATCACTTCACCCTGGCCAGTAACCCATATTCCAGTTTGTTGCTGTGGCGTAACAGAAACGTTATATCCCTGGGCGCAGCCAGCAGCACCGAATGCTAGCACCACTACCAGGAACAGAATCAACCACCGGGTGTTCTTCATCTAGACCTCCTTTCTTTATATTCTATTTAGTCTTTCCCAGGTAAATCAAACTGTCATCGTATTTTAGCTTTCCCTGGTATAATTTACCATGACAGCCCACTATAAAGCTTCAAACTATCCTCGAACTTAGCAGGTCTTCTATTTGAAGTTGGTTGGGGGTATGATTAAACGAAGGGGTAATTCACCAGTGGATGAAAGGCACGAAGGGATAGCTCAGGTTTTTCTTGAGCAATACAATCATACAAAAGGGACACACTACGAATTTGAATATCTGAGAAGGAGTATGTTCAGCATTCGAGAGTATAAATTTACAGCTTTTAAGATTTATCGGATGGCATTTACGGAGGGAAAGAAACGGACCCCTATCGTTACTGATTTGATGGTTTTGCTGCGTCTTCAAAAACGCTTGATAATAGAGGTGATAGAACTACATGGGAGGGAAGAAGATGTAAAGGAGAGAGGCTGGTCACAAATAGTGGAAGGGATTATTGACCCTATAGAGATAGATGCTTTAAGCAGGGTGGTCTGTTCCAGGTATCTCCTGATCGATGGTAGGAGCTTCGGACACATAAGAATATCTGACCCAGAAATCTATAAAAAGCAGCGGATTCAAAGAAACGAAACGTTAAAAGACGTAGATAAACGAGACCTGTTACAGGCGAGTTTTCCACCGAAACATTGGTTTAGAGAAATATGGCTTTCATATCATGACAAAAAAGGTGTCGTTAGATGCCTTCAAATTTGGTAAATCCCAATCCTCCGATACAGTTTCAAACTATCTTCCTTGCTACCTACCTGTATGTCACTGGTCTTTATGGCCTATTCAGCTCATCATTTTCAATGTCCCTATCGCCCTTTAAGTGGGATTTCTCTATCCATCTACTATAAAGCATTAGCCATATGACAGTGACAGCTATGCTAGAAACAGCGAATATCCACCACCAGGCCATTTCGAAAATGAGGCACATTCCCGTTCCCACAAAAAGAATTGTTAGAAGCGACCCCGTTACGAAATCGCCTGGGGTATGTGCACGTGACACTCCCATAAATATAACCCTTGGCTTTCTGCCGCGAATTGTTCCCCATAGAAACCATAGCCCTACAATGATTAGAACTATGCCAGTGGCTAGTTTCATCCCTTCACCTCTTTATTGCTTGTTTACACAGCTATTATAGAGTAACCTTCTGGCATAGTTCAATACGATTGTCAAAGGTGATGCTCTTTGTTGCTTATTCCCCTTCCCCGGGATGTTAAGAATTTTGTGAACAATGTGGCAGTTGTGAACTTCTTACCTTTGTGTAAAGTGGGCAGTACTGGACTTGAACCAGTGACCTCCTGTGTGTAAGACAGGCGCTCTCACCACTGAGCTAACCGCCCAAGATAGCACGCCTGGCGGGATTTGAACCCGCGACCTCAGCCTCCGCAGGGCTGCGCTCTATCCAACTGAGCCACAGGCGCATTTATATTTATGCCGAAGGAGGGACTTGAACCCTCACGCCCTTAAGGGCACTACGCCCTGAACGTAGCGCGTCTACCATTCCGCCACTTCGGCTCTATGGTGGGCAGTACTGGACTTGAACCAGTGACCTCTTGCGTGTGAAGCAAGCGCTCTTACCACTGAGCTAACCGCCCACATTTATAGCTATTTTAATCCCAAAATCCCTATTTGTAAAACCCGCGATGCTTTTATTGTCACTGTTACCAAGCTATAATTGCCACCAGGAACCTTGAGAACTGCCACAGCAAGGCAAATGAAGCAGGTTAACTCATGACTCGTGACTCGAAACTATCGACTGAGAACTCTCAACAATTAACTGCCAACTATCAGCTATCAACTGTCGTAGTCACCGGCGGTGCCGGATTTATCGGCTCGCATCTATCTGAAGAGCTGGCGAGGCGAGGTTACCACGTTATCATCCTCGATGACCTCTCCACGGGCAAGAAAGAAAACATCGCTCCCCTGCTCAACTCAACAAACTCAACAAACTCAATAACTCAACAAACTGGTGGGGTGGAGTTCATCCCGGGGACTGTTGGTGACCTTCCTGTGCTTCAGAAACTCTTTCGCGGGGTGGATTTCGTCTTTCACCTTGCAGCTATCCCCAGCGTCCCCCGAAGCATAGAGAATCCCTTAGCTACCCATGAGGCAAACATAACGGGAACCTTGAATGTGCTCTTAGCTTCCAGGGATAATGACGTCAAGAAGGTAATCTACGCTTCTTCCTCCTCGGTGTATGGCGATACTCCCACTTTGCCTAAAAAGGAAGACATGCTTTCCAATCCCCAGTCTCCTTACGCTGTAACCAAGCTTGCCGGTGAATATTACTGCCAGGTATTTCACCAAGTCTATGCTCTTCCCACCGTTTGTCTGAGGTATTTCAATGTTTATGGACCAGGGCAAGACCCGAACTCACAATATGCCGCCGTCATCCCCCGATTTATTAGTAGAGTTTCTCACGGGGAGCCGCCGATCATCTTTGGCGATGGCGAGCAGACCAGGGATTTCACGTTTGTCAGGGATGCTGTGGAAGCCAATATCCTGGCTGCCAGGGGCGACGCCACGGGGGTTTTCAATGTTGGCACTGGTACCAGAGTTAGCATAAACAAGCTGGCAAAACTTGTCATCAGCCTCATCGGCAGAAGCACAGAGCCGATTTATCAAAAGCCCAGGCCCGGAGACGTGAGGCATAGCCTGGCGGACATTTCCCGGACGCGGGAATTGGGCTATAACCCACGATATAGCTTAGAACAGGGGCTGAGAGAAACAATCAATAGTCTGCAGTCAATAGTCAAATAGTCTAGGATGAAAATAGAACGTTTTGAAGACATTGAAGCTTGGAAAAAGGCGAGAGAATTGGTAAACAGTGTGTACTCAGTTACAAGCGAAGGGCCCTTTGCTAAAGACTACAGCTTAAAAGACCAGGTCAGGAGGGCTTCAGTCTCCGTAATGAGCAATATTGCTGAAGGATATGCAAGGCAAACTGATAAAGAGTTTGTTCAATTCCTGCACATCGCCTTGGGTTCGGTAGCTGAAATTCAGAGTCAGTTTTACATCGCTCGAGACCTGGGCTATATTGCAGATGCTGAGTTTAATCAAGTATATGAAATGGCGAGCGAGACAGCACGCATCACCCAAAAAACTCAAGGAACTCAAAAAAACTCAAGGAACTCAACAAACTCAACCAGCTCTATCAATCACCACCAATCTCTATGAATTTCTATCAATCTCCATGCATTTGACTATCAACTGCTAAACTGCCAACTCGTCACTCATCACGCATCACTCATCACGCAATAGACTCAACAAACTCAAGTAACTCAACGAACTCAACAAACTGTTGATGCTGCCCGCTAACGTGATACAATCATTGGAAGTCTAAGTGATGACTGATAGCTGACGACTAATGACTACCGACTCAATGAACACAATAAACTCAATGAGCTCAACAAACTCGGTAGTCTGTGTTGTGGGTCTGGGCTATGTTGGGCTGCCCCTGGCGGAGGCGTTTGCCAGAAGCCTGAAGGTAATTGGCTTTGACACCGACGCTGAAAAGGTCCACGAACTGAGTCGTAACGCGACCCATCACGCATCACCCGTCACCCATCACCCATCACCCATCACCCGAAATCTGACTTTCACCACCGACCGCAAAGAAATAGGCAAAGCAGACTTTGTCATCATCTGCGTTCCCACCCCCGTAACCGAGTCCAAAGAGCCCGACCTGTCCCATGTTAGGAGCGCCGCTGAAACTATAGGGCAAAATATGAAAAAAGGAACTGTGGTCATCCTGGAATCCACGGTCTACCCTGGCGTTACCGAAGAGATAGTAGCACCGATTCTGGAGAAGGGGTCAGGATTCAAGTGCGGCGAGGACTTCAAGGTCGCTTACTCTCCAGAGAGGATAAATCCCGGAGATGAGGAGCACACCATAGACAAAGTTACCAAGGTAGTTGCCGGGATGGATGAGAAGACCACGGAGCTTGTGGCTGAGCTTTACAGGAAGGTCACCTCGCACATCTTCAAAGCCAGGGACATCAAGACCGCCGAAGCAGCCAAGGTTATCGAGAATGTCCAGCGGGACCTCAACATCGCGTTGATGAACGAACTTGCTATAATATTTGACAAGATGGGCTTAAGCATCAAAGATGTCCTCGATGCTGCGGCCACCAAATGGAACTTCTATCCCTATTCTCCCGGCCTGGTTGGCGGGCACTGCATTCCCGTTGACCCTTACTACCTGGTCTATAAAGCCAAAGTGCTTGGCTATCAGCCGCGGGTCATCCTGGCTGGCAGAGCCATAAATGATTACATGCCTGAATATGTAGCCGAGATGACCATCAAAGCCCTGAACGAGGTGGGCAAGGTAATAAAAGGCTCCAAAGTCCTCATAATGGGCTTGACCTATAAGGAGAATGTTGCCGATACCAGGGAGACGACGGTAAAGGGAATCATAAAAGGGCTTAAAGGCTATGGCGTTGAAATATTTGGCTATGATCCCTTGCTTGATAACATCGAGCAAGAATTCGGCATCAAACCTTACAACCCCAGATTATTGACTAATGACTCTCGACTCTCGACTAAGGACTCTGGGCTCTCGACTAATAAAGTTGACTGCATCATTTTGGCAGTAGCTCACGATGCTTTCAAAGAAATAACGCTGGATGAACTTAAAGGCATGATGAATGCCAATCCAATATTGATTGATATTCGGGGTGTATTTCATGCCAGGGAGGCAAAGGCGAGAGGGTTTTATTATGAGACTTTGTAATATCCGACTAATGACTATTGACTTCCTTGTCATTGCGAGGGTGAGCCGAAGCCCCGAGCCGAGCGAAGGGGAAGCGACGTGGCAATCTCGTGCAACCCGATAAACTCAATTGGACTAGTGACTATCGACTCTAATGAAAGGTAGGCAGGATGGATAGAAACATCGCCGTAGTTGGTTGCGGCTACTGGGGCAAAAACCTGGTGCGGAATTTCGCCGAGCTTGGTGCCCTTCATACCATCTGTGATTCCAATACCGAAGCACTCCAGACGTTCAAATCATCCTACCCTGATGCAAATACCGAAACGGATTTCAACCGCGTGTTGCAAAACGACTCCGTAAAAGGCGTGGTTATCGCCACCCCTGCCGTCCTTCACCACTCCATGGCTAAGGAAGCTCTGCTTGCTGGCAAGGATGTCTTTGTGGAGAAACCCCTTGCTCTAAGAGTGGAAGAGGGGCGGGAGCTTGTCGAGCTTGCTGAAGGAAAGAGCAAAATCCTCATGGTGGGGCATTTGCTTGAGTATCACCCGGCGGTGGTAAAGCTTAAACAGCTTATCGATAAGGGCGAACTGGGAAGAATTCAATATATCTACTCCAACAGGCTGAACCTGGGTAAGTTCCGCACTGAGGAGAATATCCTGTGGAGTTTCGCCCCTCATGACATTTCCGTTATCCTTCTCCTCCTTGGCGGCGAGATGCCCCGGGAGGTCTCTGCTCATGGTGGCTATTACCTCCATCAGGATATTGCCGATGTTACTTTAACCACTATGGAATTCAAGGATGGAGTAAGGGCTCATATCTTCGTATCGTGGCTTCATCCTTCAAAGGAACAGAGGCTTGTTGTTGTCGGGGACAAAAAGATGGCTGAGTTCAACGACGCTAGCCCTAGAGATAAGCTGCTCCTTTATGCTCACAACATAGAGTGGGTTGAAAGGTTACCTGTTCCTCACCCAAAGCAGGCTGAAACTATCCAGGTTCCTCTGGAAGAACCCTTAAGGATAGAATGTCAGGACTTCATCGGCTGTATTGAAACTCGCCAAAAGCCTGGGGTGGATGGACGGAAAGGGCTTCAGGTTCTGGAGATTTTGTCTTCCTGCCAGAGGTCGCTGGAGGAAAATGGCAAGGTTATTAGGCTGAGTAAAGCAGAGAGCAGCTATTTTGTTCACGAGAGCAGTATTGTTGAAGGAGGATGTAAAATTGGCAAGGGAACGAAAATATGGCACTTCTCGCACATCATGCCTGATGTTGCTATCGGCAGTGACTGTGTTATCGGGCAGAACGTCTTCATCGGTGAGCGAGTAAGAATAGGCGATAATGTGAAGATTGAAAACAATGTCTCTGTTTTTGAAGGAGTAACCCTGGAGAACGATGTCTTCTGTGGTCCTTCGTGTGTATTTACCAATGTAATCAATCCTAGAAGCCCCATTTCGCGAAAGCATGAACTTAAGCCCACCCTGGTCAAGAAGGGTGCTAGCATTGGCGCCAACGCCACTATTATTTGTGGGAACACCGTTGGCAAGTATGCTTTCATCGGGGCTGGGGCGGTGGTTACAAAAGATGTTCTTGACTATGCCTTGGTTTATGGCAACCCTGCCGAACTTCAAGGCTGGGTCTGTGAGTGTGGGGAAAGGCTAGATTTCGGCGAAAATAATCAAGCTCAATGCTCGAGATGTGGTAAGATTTACCACAGAAAAGGTACAGGGGTGTTTAAGGTTGAGAGCAAAACTCAATCTTAATCTGATTGCGAAGGAGCAGGATGACCGTCCCGTTGGTTGACCTCAAAGCCCAATACAACTCTATCAAGGAAGAGGTTGATGAGGCTATCAGCCGAGTCATTCACAGCGGGCAATTTATCCTTGGCTCTGAGGTCAAGGCTTTTGAAGAAGAAGTAGCCGCTTACCTGGGTGTGAAATACGCCGTTGGTGTTGCTTCAGGGACAGATGCCTTGCAGCTTGGTCTTCTTGCCTGTGACATTAAGCCGGGTGATGAGGTCATCACGACTCCGTTTACATTTATCGCTACCGCCGAAGCCATCACCCAGTGTGGTGCTACACCGGTTTTTGTGGATATAGACCCAGGGACTTACAACATCGACCCCCAAAAGCTCGCCGGCCTCCTCGAAAAGAAATTGTCTCACCGATCACGCATCACTCATCACTCGTCACCGGTGCGAGCCATCCTCCCCGTCCACCTCTACGGTCAACCAGCGGATATGGACCCTATTCTGGAACTGGCAAAAGAATATAACCTTAAAGTTATTGAAGACTGCGCTCAATCCCTTGGCGCTCTTTACTATAGTAACCAATCACCAATCACCAATCACTCATCACCCATTACACATCACGCATCACGTGCAGGCTCCCTGGGCGACGTCGCGTGCCTCAGCTTCTTCCCCAGCAAAGTGCTCGGTGCCTACGGGGATGGAGGCATGGTGGTCACGAACGACTCGAAGCTTGCCGAGAAGGTGATGATGCTGCGAAATCACGGCTGCAAGCAGAAATATTATCACCTGGTTCCCGGCTTTAATAGCCGCCTTGATTCCCTTCAGGCAGCCATCCTCCGTGTTAAGCTAAGGCATCTGGATAAGTGGCTTGAATTACGGCGGCAAAAAGCTTCGCTTTATGCCCGGCTCCTTGAACCAGTAGATGACATTGAGCCACCTTATGTGGCACCCTATAGCCAGCACGTCTTTAATTACTACACTATTCGCCTGAGGAACTCTCGAATAACACGCAATGAACTCCAGGAACAGCTTCACGCCGAAGGCATTGCCACCGCCATCTATTATCCCCTCTCCTTGCACCTCCAGGAAGTTTACAAAAGTCTGGGTTACAAGATAGGCGATTTCCCCAATAGTGAGCGAGCTCAAGAAGAGGTTCTTTCCCTGCCGATATACCCTGAACTCACTGAGGAGCAAATAGAGAACATAGTGGCAGCGGTTAAGCGCTTTGTGAGTAGTGATTAGTAAATAGTAATTGGTGAATGGTTATTTATTAGTGTAAGATGAAAAACCATAAAGATCTGGAGGTCTGGAAGGAGGCGGTGGAACTCGCGGCCATCTGTTATAGTGCAACAAAAGGATTTCCACGGGAGGAACAGTTTGGGTTGGTCTCTCAAATGCGAAGAGCGGCAGTTTCGATAGCCAGCAACATCGCCGAAGGAGCTGCACGCGCGAGCAACAAGGAGTTCGTACAATTCTTGTACATCTCGTTAGGTTCTGCTAGCGAATTAGATACACAAATTGAGATTGCTGAAAGAATTGGACTGGGTGAGTCCTCTGAGCTTGGGATACTCCAGTCACGCGCGAACAAGATTTCACGAATGTTACAGGGCTTAATCCATTCGATAAAGAAAAGAAACCAATCACCAGTCACCAATCACCAGTCACTAATGAAATGAAAATTGTTTCCATTGTCGGTGCCAGACCACAATTCATAAAAGTCGCCCCCCTCATTCGGGCAATACAAGAACATAACGCCAATCACCAATCACCAGTCACCATTCACCATTTACTGGTCCACACCGGTCAGCATTACGATATAGAACTATCCAAGATATTCTTCGACGAGCTAGATATCCCCAGGCCAGACTATAACCTGGAGGTTGGCTCTGACACTCATGCCAGGCAGACCGGAAAGATGCTGACAAGCATTGAGGATGTGCTGCTTACCGAAAAACCAGATTTAGTTTTGGTTTACGGTGATACAAACTCCACACTTGCTGGAGCTCTGGCAGCGGTAAAGCTACATATCCCGGTAGCTCATGTTGAGGCTGGGCCGAGGATGTTTGACAAGGATATACCCGAGGAGGTCAACAGAGTGCTGACCGACCACATTTCCAGTTTGTTGTTTGCGCCAACACAGACTTCGGTAGAGAACCTGAAGAGAGAAGGCAGCAATGAAGGCGTTTATCTGACCGGCGATGTAATGCTGGATAGCTTTCTCCACTTCTCCAGGATTGCCGAGCAGCGTTCAAAAATACTCGATAAGCTGGGTCTAAAAGGAGGTGAATATCTGTTAGCCACAATCCATAGAGCCAGAAACACAGACAACAAGGAGAATCTCAAAAGCATTGTCGAAGCCCTCTTGAGCATAGAAGAGAAGATCGTCTTCCCTGTACACCCCCGCACGTGGAAAATGCTCAAGGAATTCGGCCTACTCACCGATTCACCAATCACCAATCACCAATCACCGGTAACTAATCACCAATCACCAATCACCAATTACCAATCACCAATCACCATTCACCATTTACTTCTGACTCCCCCCATCGGCTACCTCGATTCCATAGTGCTGACGCGAAATGCTAAAAAGGTATTAACCGACTCCGGTGGGCTTCAAAAGGAAGCCTATTTCTCACGAGTACCCTGTATCACCCTTGACGAAGCCACTTGCTGGCCTGAGACGGTGGAGGATGGCTGGAACATCCTGGTCGGCGCCAACAAGGAGAAAATCGTTGAAGCGGTTAAGCGCTTTGAGCCAAAAGGAGAACAAAGGAATGTATTTGGGGATGGCAAAGCAGCGGAGAGAATTGTTGAGGCATTAGCGGGATGCAAAAGCGACAAGACCGCGTAAAAGTTCTTTTCCTTCCTGCCTGGTATCCTTCGGAGGTTAACCCAATATATGGAATTTTTGTAAAAGAGCAGGCCAAGGCAGCTTCACTATATAACGACGTTGTAGTGCTCTACGCCTATCCCGACCCTTCACCCCAATTCAAGGGGCTTTACAGGGTCTCTGAAGGTGTGGACGAAGGGATAAAAACGATCAGGGTTAGATATGGAGGTGCAATCCTTTATCTCCGGAATTTGGTAGTCAGGATGGGAAAGAAAACACCTCCTCAGGGCTCTCCGACAAGTAAACCGCCTACTTTCTTAAGCAGGGTGTTTACAATTCCTGGCATGATAGTCGGAAATTTGCTCTACTACTGGAGCATTTTTGCCGCCTTCCGGAGGCTGGTGAAAGAAGGCTGGAGGCCCGATATCATTCACGCCCATGTTTTCACCGCTGGCGTGCCAGCAATTATCTTGGGGAGAATGCACCGCATACCGGTTGTGGTCACCGAACACTACTCCGGTTTCCAAAGGCATGAGCTAACACTTTCCCAGCGGATAAAGGCTGGATTTGCCTTGAACAGGGCTGCATTGATTCTCCCTGTTAGTTATGACCTCCAGAGGCATATAGAAACATACGGAATCAGGAATAGATTTGAGGTTGTGCCTCCTACTGTTAACACAAGACAATTTCACGCTGACCTATCAGAGAATATAATAAGCGATACTAAGAAAATGCTACTTGTCTCGGCGCTTATCCCTAGAAAGGGCATAGCTTATCTCCTGCGAGCTTTAAATCAGATTAAGCAAAAGAGGCTCGATTTTTGCTTGGATATAGTGGGCGATGGCCCTGACAGGGAAGAGTATGAAGAAATGGCTCAGACACTCGACCTGGGGCAAGCAGTCAATTTTCACGGCAGATTGCCGAAAGAGAGATTAGCCAAATTGATGCAGTGCTGTAATTTTTTCATTCTGCCCAGTTTGTCGGAAAACTTACCGTCAGTCCTCATCGAGGCGATGGTATGCGGTAAGCCGATTGTCACTACCGACGTTGGAGGAATAAAGGAAGTGATAAGCGAAGAGAGAGGAATTTTACTGCCCCCGAAGGATATTCAGGCTCTTGAAAAAGCTATTGACTATATGCTGGACAATTACCAGACTTACTCGGGGGAGGGGATAGCCCGCTATGCCAGACACAGGTTCAGCTATGAAGCTGTGGGGAGGGAACTGGCCCAGGTGTATAAGGATATCTTAGAAGCTAGAGCGAAATAGCAGGAATCTTACAATGAAGGTGGATTATAATCAATACTGGGAGAGTAGGTTACAGAGAAACTACACGCCTGTGATGCCCAGGCATCGTGAGATTGTCAGGATAATCATTGAAAGGAAGAGGTCAGGAAAGGTTCTTGACCTTGGGTGCGGTGAAGGGCACATTCTACAGATGCTCTCGGATTCATACGAAAGGTATGGATGTGATGTTTCTGATTTGGCTCTTAGTCTTATTCATGATGATAAGATTCAGAAAACGGTTTGCGACCTTAATAAGGCATTCCCCTTTGACTTGGATTTCGATGTTATCATTGCTAGTGAAGTGTTAGAGCATCTACAAAACCCCTATAATGTGCTCGAAAAAGTAAGGAAACACCTCACAAAAGGCGGGCTATTTCTTGTTACAAATCCAAGCGTTACTCTCTGGAGGCATCGCCTTCAATTACTGTGCGGAAGGTTCCCCAAGTATGACCCCTCTCATATCAATTTTTGGGATGTAGATGGTTTCATTGAGCTACTTAGTAGCTATGGTTATAAAATTTGGGATTTTTATCCCACATACTATGTTTTTCCTCGTCGCTTACGGGGGATTTTCTTCTTCAAGTCAAGATTCTTATATAAGCTTTTCGGAGAGCAATTCCTATTCATAACTACTCTAAATAAGCTGAAAGATTGAAATTCATAAAAGACACTTTAATCACCTTCTCAACCCAGATAATAACCATTATCCTGGGTCTAGCGGCGGCTATCGTTATCGCCAGGGTCCTTGGCCCCGAAGGGAAGGGGGCTTATGCCCTTATTATCCTGGTCCCCAGTTTACTGGCTCTTCTGGGGAATCTGGGCATAGGCATTAGCAATGTCTACTTTGGGGGCAGTGGGAAACACGACTGGGGTAAGCTTGGCTCTAACTCGCTTATATTGGGCGTGGGGCTGGGAGTCCTTTTAACCGCTGCCTTTCTAGCCTATTTTTTTATTTTCCAGCCTTCCTTCTTAAAGGAAATCGAGCCGCGATGCATTGTGTTAGCGACGCTGGTGTTGCCACTCAGCTTGCTAACCACTTACTTCCGGTACATCCTGCTGGGGCAAGATAGAATTAAGGAATTCAATCTGCTGAGTCTAGTACAAGGCGGTGTAAATGTAGTACTTATACTTTTCCTTTTACTAGCCCTGAAAGGGGGGGTATTCAGCGTTATCTTAGCCTGGACAATTGCTGTCCTTGTAGCCGCTATCCTCTCCATCCTGCTGGTGCGCAGAACAACGAGGATAAAATGGTCATTCTACCCCCAGGTATTTAAAGATTCTGTTAAATTTGGCGTCAAAGGATATTTAGGCAACGTGATCCAGTTCCTTAACTATCGCTTGGATATGTTTCTGGTTGCCTTCTTTATGAGTGTAACCTTCGTGGGCTATTATTCTATTTCCGTTGCTATGGTAGAGGCGTTGTGGTATTTCCCTGCCGCAGTAGGCACAATCGTGGTCGCCCGAACACCAGGGTTGAGCGCTGAGGAGGCGAATAGGTCTACCCCTGTAATATGCCGTAATACTCTTTTCATTACTGTGGGGGCTGCCCTCCTCCTTTTTGTCCTGGGTAAATATCTTATTACCCTGTTCTTTGGCCCAGCATTCCTTCCTGCCCTTAAGCCCTTATGGATTCTGCTCCCTGGGATAGTAGCTTTAAGCATTTGTAAGGTATTGAGCAACGAAATAACCGGACGTGGCAAGCCCCTCATCAATACTGCCGCTGCTGGTGTTTCGTTAGCAGTAAATATACCTCTGAATCTACTCCTTATTCCCAGGATAGGAATCTCTGGAGCGGCTTTGGCATCAACAATTTCTTATTCCCTCACTGCTCTTGTGGTGCTCGTAGCTTTCCTGAGAATATCGAAGAACAGTCTGTTTGATACAATTGTAATCAAGCCTCGGGATCTGAAGATTTACACTGAAGTCCTGGCAAAAGGCCGAAGCTTGGCCTTTGGAGAAGACAGGAGGCTCATTGGAGAGGCAGTCTCCGGTCTGAATCCCCGGCTGTGGGGGAGCCAGTTCGGCAAGCAAAATCTTCCTACCAGCAATGAGCAAGGCTCAATTAAGGATCAAGCAGAAGACAAGAAATCGAAGGAGAGATGATGACAGTCGCTGGGGGCGAGAAAAGGGTACTCATTGTCTCCTTCCTTTATTTTTGTGCTCCTGAATAGCGCTCTCACAAACCTCAGCTACTTTTCTAGCTACGCTTTCCCAGGTTCGGTTCTCCACCACATATCTCCTGCCATTCTCGCCCATCCGCTTTCTAAGCTCAGGATTTTGGAGAAGCTTTATGATTGCCTGGGCAAACTCTTGTGAATTCTCTGGATTTACCAGCAAGCCGGCATTATTTTCTTCCAAGAGTTCGAACCCACTTGTTCGGGTTGCCACTACTGGCTTCTCGCAAGCCATATATTCGTACAACTTTAATGGTGAGTAACCGCCCTTCAACAGCTTCTTTGGAACCACACATACATCGCCGGCATTGATATATAAGGGGACTTCCTGATAAGGAACCATCCCTGTAAAAATTACGCTGGCTGACACGCCAACTTGCTCCGCAAGTTCAACAAGCACCTCCTTCACTTGCCCATCACCAACAATTAGAAATTGAGTGTTGGAGCACTGTTCCAGTACTAATGACATACTTTCTATGAAGTGTTCGACACCTTGCCACGCATAGAGTTGCCCGACAAATATTACTACTTGGTCATCATTTCTGATGCCTAGTTTACTCCTTAGTTCAGAGATTACAGTTCCCCCAATCGAGCTAAACATTTCAATATTCGCACCGTTCTCAATGACCTGAATCTTCCTTCCATCAATGCCTTTGCGGATAAGCTCATTTTTAATTCCTTGCGTTACAGCGACAATAGCAGTGGCTCTCTTTGTGGCGAAAGTCTCCAAAAACTCTACCGGTCTCCTTATAAATCTCCCCCGCCTTTTCTCGACGGCTAATTCATCGGCGTAAAGCCCATTTATCTCAAAAACCAATTTTATACGATTTAGCTTGATAAACGGAATTAGAGCCAAGGCAAAGTGCGGACTTCGAGTATATACCAGTTTAACTCCCTCTTTCCTTGAAATCCGCAGAGAATATATCGCCGATACTACTGCCTGCAAGGGAATCTTCAAGATCGAGGGGTAGGAGTATTTAATTATTTTGGTAAAGTGCGGCTTTATGTTATCTGAATGCGGCAATACCTTCGTCTCAGGAATAATAAGATGAATTTTATGCCCCAGCTCAGATAGATTCTTAACCAATTCACCTGGGTGTGTCCCTAATCCTGATGCTGACGCGTTAAATATCATACATATCTTCAAAGTACCACCCTCAATTTTATCCTTTTCCCTTATTGAGTTCCTTACCCAGGCGTAATATACGTCATAACTTCCCCATTACTATAGACTAAGTTTGACCCTGGTATTTGTTCAATGTTCTCAAAGAACCCTGGACCTAATATCGCAAGCCTGCCTTCCCCGAATGTGCCTGCAGCGGTTACCAGAGTTGGTTCTGTCAACAGAGTAGTTCGCAACAATATCATACCCTCGGGCAAGTTGTCCCTATTCAAATCATTGAGTCTCTTAATCGTGAGATTGTCTTCAGGCAGCATGAAGGTAAATACCTTATTATATGCGGCATCAATTATCACAGTGCCTTCATATATTTGGGAAATACTAAATGCGGCTGCCACCTCGGAGGAGGTGAAGCTAGACCTTCCTGTTCTATCCCGATCGTATAATGGGCTATCGGCACAAATGTAGGGAGTGGTGAGCATAAAAAAGACCACCAGTACAGCTCCCAATGATGTAAAAACCGTCTTACCCCAATTTCGCCTGATTAAACCCGCCAAACTGACTATAGCTTGGGCTGCCCCCAGCGTCAGTAATAAATAGACAAAAGGAAGCCATCGGTGGGGCAGGAAAGTAAACCCACTGCCAATGAAAGGAGAGCCATACATAAAAATATAGAGGAGCACGATGGAACTAATAAGCGCAAATCTACTCCTATCAGCAATTTTAGCCGACAGCCATAGCATAATCCCTATTAGACCGAGGAAGAGCAGGATTAGATATCCAGGATGATATAATGCGTTAGAAACTATAGAATAGGAGCTAGCTAACCCTGGATAGGAGCCGGATGGATCGGCGAGAATGCCTGCCGTCAAGGCCGCTTCTAATCTAAGGACTGCGCCATCAAAAAAAGTTGCTCCCCCCGGAGAGTTGGTGGCAATCATCCACCATGCGAGCATCCCTATACCCAGGATCAACACAGATATAAGGCTTATATTAATTGGGGGACTTCGGCCCCGCGAACCATTTCCCGGGTAGTTTGTAGTAGTTCCTGCACTTGCATTATTTGGTAAAATAGCGGCCTCTTGACGCTCTCTATCTTGATAAAAGTAATCATATAACTTCTTGCCAATAAGTAGCCCAATTAGAGCTATAAGGATAACGAAAACAGTCACTTGATGCGTGAACACCATAGCGAAAAATAGGAGGATTATGATTGACTTAGTTGCGACGCTGGATTTCTTCTTGAATATCAAATACAGGATAAGCATAAACCAACACAGCACAAGTGAGCCGGGGTATATACACACTACACCTGTGTATATAATCATGTCACACAAAGTGGCGATCAGCACAGCCAATAGCCCCAGCTTTACGCCGCCAATAGACTTGCCCACCAAATAGATGAACACAGTACTGATGACAGTTATAAACCCTATAGAGAAGAAGAGAGAAGTCTTCACACTAGCAGAAGTTATAATCTGAGTAGCGGCTACTAATACGTGAAACACGGGGAAATTATTATACTGACCTGCGTTATACACATCCCCTGAGGGGACATGACCATATCCAGCGATAAAATTGGCGAAACTAGCATGTGCCCAAGTATCGTTGCCTATTAGGGTGGGAAATCCATAGTAGATTCCGGCTCCGACACTCAAGGAGAGAACAATAACCTTAAACAAAATCAACCAAGTCGAGCGGCTTTTCTCTGAACTGTAGAGTATCTCCACCGCTATGCTAGCAGCAGCTACAGAGACTAAGATAAAGTAAAGAGGTGGTCTGTAATAAAGATTGAAGTTCAGCAATAAGATGCTAGCGCTAAAGGTGAGCAGGAAGATAATATTGGTCAGTAGCAGTATTTTTCTATGGGAGTGAGATGGTGATTGCTGAGATGTGGAGAGGAGCTTTTTCCTGAGCAGTATGTAAATGATACAGGCAAGGAGCACAACTATGCCGATATCTTGCTGCCCTAATTCCCTGATATAGGAGAGAAGGATAACGATAACACCGAGAGCTGCTCCCACAATTGCGGCGATTAAGTCCAGTCTCTGAATTACCAGCCTGCGCGTCATTCTCCCCAATATGTGCCGCCGGAAAAGTTTACCTTTTCTACAAAATGGGGATAGTTTTCGATGAGCTTAACCATGAATTCAGTAACATCAACCTTGTCCTGGAGTAGCTTCTGTCTCCCGATTTGCCACTCCTGCTTCAACTTGGGACGATCTAGCAACAGTTGAGCTTCCTCCAGAGCATTTTCGAAGTTCCAGCAAGTACGGACTAAGTCGTAGCTGTCCCTTAGTTCATTGATATACCCTAAAGAAATAGAGGAAACATAGATGGAAGGTGTCCCTAGGACTGCTGCCTCAGCAGCCATTGTTGCACCCTCGCCAATATACATTGTGGCAAAATATAGCAAATCATGCATTTTTTCTGGAGAAATGTGAACTTGGTGACCTTTAAGGGTGGAAGGGAGGTCTTTTTCAGTGGAGATGAACACTTTGCCGTATTTTTCCAGTTCTGTGATAAACCTAACCATTTCCTCTTCGTCTTTAAAATTGAAGCCACTCTGACCAATATCATGAAGAGCAGTCCACGCATTAAGCCTCAAGATAATGAATTTATCACTTACTTTTAGACCCGCCTCGCTTAGAACTGCAGAGTTTGGCTGGAAGTATTTAGGATGAAGGTAAGCCAGCTCATCGGAGCCGTTATATTTAATGTGCTTTTTACCTAAATCTTTCCTAAAGCTTGTTGGAGTGCAGAAAACACTGACAAATGGTAGAAACAATTTTTGGTCTAGCCATACACGTTCGTTGTCACCGAACAGTATACACGGTTTCCTCAGTAATGCTGCTACATGGGCGGCATTGACTGAGCCTGCACCGGTTAGAATATCTGGATTGAACTTCTTAGCTATTTTATACGTGGCGAAATCAATTTTCAGGAGGTCTGCTGCCTTCGCTAAATTGTTTTTGTGGTACTTTCCGACGCGCCTATATTTTAGGCCGTAAGCGTCAAGCAACGCGAGGGTCTCATCTTTCTCTTTGGCAATTATCAAGACTTGATGACCCTTTTCTTCCATCTTCCTCATGGAGTGCTTGAAGAAGTGGAGATGAGCAGGATGGCCAAGGTCAACCAGTATTTTCATCGAAGAGCTTTCCAACTCGTCATTTTGCTTTTGCTCCCTAAATTCCCCTCACCCCTGGAACACCATCCGGCTGTCAGTCATTGGGCAACCCCTTTTCTCTAACATCCCCTATCTTTTTAGCAGGGACTCCGCCTACAATAGCATAATCATCAATATCTTCAGTGACAAGAGCTTGCGCACCAACTATAGCTCCCGTACCAATTGTTACCCCCGGCAGTATGACCGCACCTGCTCCTATCCATGCACCTCTCTTGATTTTAACGGGAGACTCTTTTGAGACGTTGTATTTCCTTCCAATGAAGGAATAGTTAGGGTGACTGACCGCAATAATAGTAACATTTGGTGAAATTGCGACCTCATCGTCTACGGATATCATTCCTCTATAGTCATCTATGGCGTTTAATCCCATATTGATGAATGCTCTCTTTCCGATGTTAATGCCAGACAATCTAAACAAAAAAACCCTCAGTCCTGGAAGCAATGTGTGATTTGCCAGTAGCCGTGCCAGTGCTCTAACCGCTCTGAGTATTATCATTCGCTCGCCACAAAGGTCTGCTCAGCCGAAGTGCTTGAATACCATATTACTGCCCCACTCGGCTAAAGGCAAAGGTATTCTCCTCCACAGGCTGGTCGCTAACCTATACTTTACCCCAGTACTGTTCAACGCCATTGAGTTAGGAATATGGGGATAGTAATAATAGGCGAGTTTTTTCTCCTGTGCTCCCCAGCGTTTTTTGAAAGAGGCAAGTCCTTGTTCGGCAGGGGATGTCCTTCCAAAATCAAAGAATTTACAGCCTTGCTGGCAGGCTTCCTCTATTGCTGTCCAGATAAGCAAGTTATTGGGTCGGTGTATGAGATAGTTCTCATCAGAAGCACCATAGCCATATGCAACGGTGTCCTTGAACTTCATCGTTATAATCCCCGCGATAACCTTTCCCTCAAATTCAGCTAGATATAACGTGGCAAGGCCATTCAATCTTTGGTGGACGTTGGAAAGGAAAGCGAAGGGGTGCCCAGGAACGCCGAGTTTCCTTTTCGTCTTCAGATTCAGCTCATAAAAGCATCTCAGCTCCTCGGCACGATCGCCCTTCCTTACACTTACCCCGTCCTTCCTTGCCTTCCTGATTGCCCGGCGAACGCTTGAGTCAGGTTTTTCCCAAACAATATCCGGCTGAGATAACTCTAATATATAAGTAGAGTAATGTTTGTAAACCGTAACCCCCAGTTCACGCCACGGGTTACCTGTAGCACCCCCCCCGCTGTTTCCCATCATCCTGATCTCAATATAGTCACATTTCAGGGTATGGCACAGCTTTTTGGCTTCACTGATGAGGGCAACCAATATCTGCTCAGAGTCAGCTATTGGACCGCAAATGTGAGAAAAGGGCAACGAAACCAGCCGATTGCCAGTGAGCCAACTGTTGATTTGAAATAGTGGTAGAACCCCACACAGTTTCCCATCCTGCTTTCTGGCAAAAAGATAAAAAGGTTTATAATGAAAACTCCTCTCTAATACTTCCTTCCACTGAGGAAGCTGACAAATTGTGCTTGAGGGGTGATTGACCACGTATGATTCCCACTCCTTGAGGAAGCATTCCTGCTGAATGGTAATTTTAAGGGAATCACCCAGATCAGCCATGCCTACTATCCCTTCTGCACTCTTTTATACATATAAATAGCCACTTTACCCCAACTAAATGCAAAGTCGAGCAAACGCCTGCTTATAAAACTTGCTACGCCTTTGCTCCATCTTTCTGGATGGGCCAGGATGCAGACATTCGGTAGCGCCCCCTCTTTGATTATCTGAATTAACTCGTCTGTATTTCTAGGCTGTATCAAAGTAAAAGCAGTCTCAATATAGTCCTTGCCTTCCATTTTTTGAGCCTTGTCATTTTTCCACGTGCGCCCACTATCAGAAAAATAGGCGAATTTACTGTAGTCCAGAGATAGATATGGTTCGCCGAGTAAGCCGAAATCTGAGAACTTACACTTTTTCCAGATGTCTTTGTTATCATACCTTGTCAACGGATTTCCATGGGCACATATTGTCTTTACCTCATACCTCTTTCTGAACTCGGCCAAGTCCCTTTCAAAAAGCTCTATAGCCAACTCCACGTTTCCCTTGCTCTTGTCCAGCGTTTCATAATGGTAGCCTATCTCATGACCATAAGAGGCTATCTCATCTATGATATCGGTTGTATAGGTTCCTTTTCTCATCCTGAAATAATAACTTCCCTTAATACCATACTGATGCTCAAGTTTTGCTATATTTGAGGCACACCCTGCATCTCGGTCAATATCATGGCGCATGATGATAAAAGAGTTGCCATCATCCCAGCGATAATGCTCCAAGTAGTCGCTAAAGGTTACACTGGTGCATCTTGAATTAGCTACAGCTTTGCATAGCCCATCGTACTTTCTTAAAGTGAAATCCCAGTTACCTAGCATTTTAGGTGCTTACTCCTGCCTGAGCGGAATCTTTGCTTAGACATCGGGTTGCCACCTCCAAAGCTCCTAAGCCATCCTCTCCACTGATTGGTGGCTGAGTGTCATTCCTTATACTATCAATAAATGCCTGCAGTTCGAACTTTAGGGGCTCACCAAAGGGTATGTTTAACTCTTTCACGCGATAGGAGCCGTCCTCTTTATATTTGCTATATTCGCTTACTTTTTGGTCAATGAGTGAAGCCTTGATGAACTTTTCCTTGGTGGCTATGTTGATTTCCCTTACTTTAAAGGGGGTAAGCCAGTCGGCGGTTACCCGGGCTAAAGCACCGTTCGTCATCTCAAAGAGCAGAATGGCGGCATCCTCGTGTTGAGCGAGGCTCCTCGAAGCTAAACTATGGATTTTCTTGAATTCTGAGTCAGTTAAGTACTTGATGAGGTCAATGTCATGGGTCGCCAGGTCAACTACCACACCGATATCCTTAACTCTTGGAGGGAAAGGACCGATTCGGGTGATTTCAATCAGGCTAATCTCATCCCCCTCTATTTCTTTCTTGATGATGGGAACCACGGGGTTAAATCGCTCAATATGTCCTACCATAAGCTTAACATTGTTTTTCTTTGCGGCTTTGATTATTTCCTTGGCTGCCTCAACAGTGTCGGCAATGGGCTTCTCCACCAGCATACTGACTCCTGCCCGAGCTGTCTCTACAGCTACCTCTCGGTGAAGAGAAGTGGGTACAGCAATACTTACTGCATCAAGCTCTTGGCTGAGGAGGTCTTTGTAGTCGCTAAAGGGCGTGGCGTGGTATTTCTCAGCCAGGCTCTGTGTCGACCTATAATCCACATCGGCAATGCCAACCAGCTCGACGTCGGGAAGCTCAGAGTAAACTCGCACATGGTTTTTCCCCATCGCCCCAAGACCGATAACACCTACCCTAAGCATCCTTCACTCCTTCTGAAGTCTTAACAGAGTTTTTCCTTACATGCTTAACCCATGTTCTCCATATGAAGCGCCTGAGAAGCAGCCAGCTTGTCAGCACTATGAAGCGAGGATATTTGATTTTTGAGGGCTGGCCTCGGTATATAGCAGGATGAGGAACATCCACCACTCGCGCTCCTAGCATGTTTAACTTTACCAGGATGTCATTCTCAAAAGCGAAACCTTCACATATCCTATCCCGGTCAAGCTTTCGCAGAGTCTCTGCGGATATCGCAGTATAACCATCCTGAGGGTCGGAAATATGCCAGTATCCTGAAGCTATCCTGGTTAAATGGGTCAGCAGAAAGTTTCCCAGTGTCCTCCAGGCTGACATCGGCTTTTTATGTTGGGGAATGGAAAGCCTATCTCCTTTAGCATAATCCGCCTTGCCTTCGACAACAGCATCGAGGATTTTATGAAGTATGGAAGGGTCCATCTGCCCATCCCCTGCCATGACAGCCATCACATCAATATTATCTAGCAGAGCTCTCTTATGTCCTGAGAGAATAGCGGCGCCGACACCGCCTCTTGTCTCGCGATTCACCACGGTTATTTTGCCATTTTGGCTAGCGATGCTAGAGATTATCTCCAGGGTACGGTCGGTGCTAGCGTCATTCACTGCATAAATCCGATCCACAAAATCAGGGATTGTTTCAACAGCCTGAGCAATGAATGCCTGTTCATTATAGGCCGGCACTACAACGGCAACCCTTTTTCCTTTATACATCCTTTTTGCTCCTGGCTGGATTGCCAATCACCGTGTCTCCAGGAACCACATCTTGTGTTACCACAGCTCCTGCTCCTACAATGGCGTCTTCCCCGATAGTAACCCCTGGGAATATAGTAGAATTTGCGCCGATCCTGGAATTCCTCTTAATTATAGGTCCTTTGAGCTCAACTCCATACTTCATATATTTATCATTAGTAGTAACACAAAGAGGGCCCAGGAAGACTCCGTCCTCTATTATAGTATATTTGGTTACGTAGACACCCGTCTGAATGCTCACATTATTTCCTATCCTGCAATCTCCATCAATCACTGAGTTTGTGCCTACAAGGACATTATCTCCAATTTCGGTATTCCCTCTGATAAGGACATTATGCCCGGTTCTGAGATTGTCTCCTATCTTAACGCCAGAATATATTACAGTTCCAGAGCGGATGAGTGAATTTTTACCTATGGTAACTACTCCGTCCTCTCGATTGCCGAGGATTACATTGTCCTCTATGGCTGTTCCGGCACCGAGCTTTACTTTACCTTGTCTAATGATATTCTTAGACATCTGCCATACCTCAATATCTTCGAACTTTTCTATTTTTGCCATTATCTTTCAGGCTCTTGACTATCAACTGTGAACTATCTAACCCCTGACCTTGGCAGGCAGTCTCGAGCCACAAGGCGATAGCTATTTTAACCTCCTTTAAAGCCTCTTCCTCACTTTCTCCGAAAGCGGAACACCCAGGAAGCTCGGGGACTGTGGCAACATAACCTTCATCTTCCTCGCTATAAAATATTTCAATCGCATATTTGCCAACCATATCTATTCCACCGGTAAATTATATTTCTCAATAACCTTTACGAACTGCTTCACAAGGTTTTGAATTATGATGTCACCTCAACAAGAGTAGCAGTAGTGGCAGGGGGTGGTATATCCAGGCCTTCCGCCTTGAGTCCTTCGATGTGGAATCCGATAGCTGCTTTCATTTTTTCGGTCGTTTCTTCCACAGTTGCCCCTGTGGCTATGCAGCCTGGGAGATCTGGGCAGTAAGCAGAATAATTGTCGTTGGCCTTTTCAATTACAATCGTATATTTAAACATCTTTTCCAACTCCTTTCAGTCCAGCTTGCTTTAGTATACTATTTAGAGTTCCCTTTGTAATATCATGACTTAGCTTGCCTGAAATAGTGACCAAGCCTTTCTTAACCGGGTGCTTGTATTGTCTGTGGTCTCCTTTTGTTCTTGCCGGATACCATCCGTCTCCTTCTATAAGTTTTATAACTTCCCTGACTTTCACCGACTTTATACCCTACGGCTGCCTTCGCCACCCCTAAACCAGAAGCCGATGAAGCCCAGGCCTCCGATAACAAAAATCTTCACCGCCTCATGCACCAATTCACTTTCGCCTTATCAATGCTTTCCAAAAACCAAGTGTGTACAAACTGTGCTCAATAACATAAACACATGGTATAGAAACGAGGTATCTGACATTTTTCTCTTGCACCGTGAATTTTAGTCCCATCGCCACCAGAATAACCAGGTATAAGACAACCAAGCCTAGAAAAATCCAATGAGTAAAGATAAGAGACAGAAGAACCAAAGGGGCCAACAAGGGAGGAATAACCTGCAACCCTAATCTTCGTGCTGCTCCTCTACCCCTTCCGTATCGAAGCATCTGTTTGGCAAATTCCGTTAGTCCTCTCCCATGGTCATGGAGGATAACTGCGCCAGGGAGATACAGTAGTTTCCCTTCCTTCAGGAGTCTTCCATTTAGTTCTGTGTCTTCAGCAGTGGGCAAGCTGGTGTTAAATCCACCGACCCTTAACAAATCTTCCTTGCGATACATACTGTTAGCCCCGCTTATACTATTTACAAAGCGTTTGTTTTTGAAGAATCTTCCTTGCACTGAGTTTGCACTTCCTAAGAAAGTGCCATAGGCGAGATTGACCGAATGGGTCCAAAAACCCTCGCCTGTATTTATAACAGCGCCGCCGACGCCAATGATACCGTTATCAAATTCCTTGATCAGGTTAGCCAACCAATCTCCATCCGGGATACAATCTGCGTCGGTGAAGGCTACATATTCACCTTCGGCGGTTTCTACTCCAATCTGGCAGCCGCCAGCCTTATTATGATAATCCGTGTAGAGCGTTTTGACAGGGAATTTTGTAGCTCTTTCAATAGTCGCGTCACTGGAGTGTCCATCAACCACAATGACCTCGTAAGGCTTAAGCGATTGAGAGAAAACTGCCTCCAGGCACCTCTGAATCTTGGCGGCTTCGTTTCGCACCGGTATGATGACTGATATTTTAGGCTCGTTCATCCGCTCACCCAGCCAAAGGTTCAAAGTTCTAGGTTCTACGTTCTAGGTTCAAAGTTCTACGTTCTAAGTTTGTTTAGGCTATTTGATTCCATACGCTGTCTTCATCCAGTCAATAGTTCTCGGTATCCCGTCTTCCAGGGGAACCTGCGACTCATAACCCCCAGCTTAAAGCTTTAGCCATTCTTCCCTTGAAATCCCAAGTTCATTGACAATCTCACGAATGAGTCCTACACTGACATCTTTTCCTTTATGCACTGGAATCGGAACGATCTTACCGGTTTCAGGATGAAACATCCTCACATGCTTCCCACCCGGGATAGGACCAATAAAGCCGAGCTTTCTAAGCTTGCGAACCACTTCTTCAGGCTTGAGTGGACTTAGTTTCGACATCCTTTTCGTCTATAGTTACCCCCTCTAGATGGGGTATCTCCCTTCCAAGCTGAAGAGCAAGAAGAACATTCCCCTCGACCACCTCTCTCAGATTTTCTCTCGCTTCCTCAAAAGAGTCACCCTGTGCAAAGAAACCGGACATATTTGGTACCTTCGCAATCACCATTCCATTTTCATCCTTATCGTACTCTGCCTTCTGAAGCGCTCCCTCTACATAGCGCTGTAGTGAAAAGGCTTTCACTTTTGCCATGGCTCCCTCCTTCCCAAATTTAGTGATATACCTTCTTCATCCATTGTATAGTCTTTGCTATCCCCAGTTCAATGTTCCAGGTTCGAGGTTTGGGCTATTTGATTCCATACGCTGTCTTCATCCATTCCACCGTTCTGCGCCTAAAGTTCAATGTTCAAGAAATTCATTTTCTGTGAGCCCAGCCTTTCGAATCAATCCCCGAAGTAATCCCGGTGCCAGCTCCCGATGGTTTGGAACAGAAAGGGTTGGTCTCGTTTCATGCCATAGAATCATAATGGCTCCCGGTCTGGTGGTCTAAAACATAGCCGAACTTGCAGAACACTTTCACGGCCATTCTGCCAGAGATATTGGACAGACGGCTCATTACACTGCAACCTCACCAATGAAGGCAGTTCCTTCTTTTGGCTCTAAAGAGCGGCCATGTTTCTCCTGTACGTAGAGATAACCTTTTATAGCATCTCTTATATTCTCGATGGCTTCGTCCAGGGGTTTTCCCTCACTCATGCATCCGGGAAGCTGAGGCACATCAGCAACATAACCTTTATACTCTGAATCATAGGTGAAAATAACCTGGAATCTCACTTTGCACCTCCTCGAAATCTAACACTGTCTTTTATCTTATCACGATTTTGCATAGGCCAACAGGAGAATGTTCCACGTTCAACGTTCAACGTTCAAAGTTCAAAGTTCTATGTTCACAGTTGCGTTTATCTAATGCTCTTATTACGGGAGACATTTTTATTATTTCCGGGCGGGTGCCCAAAATGATAGCAACCTTCATTTTGGAAATTCTAAATCCCAATACTACCAAGGAAATCCCAAATCCAAATATATACCAAAGAAATCCCAAATCCCAAAGGTTCAGTCTCTTCTTGTTTTATTAATGATCGCACTCAGGATACTTATAATCTCCTGGGCTTCCTGCACATCTTTCCCAAGAAGTTCTGTTTTGATATATTTCCCAGCAATTAACCTTAGCCAATACTTAGTTTCCTTCGCTTCTTTTCTTGCTATTGTGATTTTATTTCTGTGCAAAACTAAATGCTCTTTCCCGTATATCATATATTTTCTCTTCTTTGGGATTTAGTGATTGGGATTTCCCTGGGATTTGGTAGTATTTGACGTCAGGATGTTTCACTCAGTTGTCTCCTCGTCCGTTCGACTATGCGGTTACATCTCCTTAGCCCAAGCGGGGCAGGCTGTTCTTGAGGCGGATCTTGACCACCCCTCGGGCTACGGTAAAGCCGTGCCTGAATGCCCCCAGGTTAAGGGTTGATGGAACATATTTACAGGAGATAGGAACCTCTGTGATGATGGCTCTCTTTCTTCTCGCCTTCTCGAGAGTCTCAACGCTGATGCTCATTCCCTTCTCAGTAAGGTTATCGCAGGCGTCCATAGCTTTTTTGCTGTAAGCTCGGAAGCTGCTCTGAGCGTCGGAGATCTTTGTTTTGGAGCCAAAGTTCCACGCAGAGGTGATGATGCCGATTCCGACGGCGCGGTAGGGGGGCATGACCGACAGTTTGGAGTTAACAGTTGGCAGTTCGGAGTTGGCAGTCATTCCAGTTTGTTGAGTTTGTTGAGTTGGCAGTTCGGAGTTAGCAGTTGGCAGTTGGGAGTTAGCAGTTGAGGCTTGGGGAGGGGAACTAGTGACTGTTGACTGTTGACTGACAGACTGTTTTGGTTGGAGCAAGCGGGAGCCGATGACGAGGTCGGCTTCTTTGTTCAGCACGGGGGATAACACGCTGGGAATTTCATCGGGGTTATGCTGGCCATCGCCATCCAGTGTTACTAAAACATCGGCGGCGTCTGCCTTCGCCGCCGCAAAGCAGGACTTTGTGGCTTCCCCGTAACCCTTATTCATGCCATGACTTATTACCGTGGCACCGGCTGCCTTTGCTGCCTCGGCGGTGCCGTCAGTTGAGCCGTCGTCTATCACGATGACCTGGTCAACGTATTTTTTGGCTTTGGTTACCACATCGGCGATGAAGGGTTCGGTGTTGAAGCAGGGAATGGCGGCGACGACCTTCAGTCTGGCTGCGCCAGTTTGTTGAGTCATTTTGAGTTTGTGCATAATTCTTTTAGATTGCTTCGGCACTGATGTGCCTCGCAATGACAAGTAAGAACGCACTGTTCTTTGAAACCTATAAGCCTTTCCTAAACTCCCATTAATTTGAGTTCCTTAACGGGCACATTGACTATCCTTTTGACTTCTCCTGATTCTACTGCTTTGTCAATCGCTTTAGATACCTCAGCAGTAAAGTATTTCTCCCCGCATTGCTGACAGATACCTGCCGGTACGCCTTCTAAGATATATAGCTGCCCCTTCCATCGGAATTCCAACTCAATAATCTTCTCTACAACCTCGCCACCATAGAAATAGCAATCACCGTAATCATGTCTCATTTCTTTATCACCTCACTTTGCTCTTGTTCTTGGATCTATCCATTTAGGAAACCTCGGTATATAAACAGTGATTATCAAGAGCCATTGATTTTTAGCCTAACCACAAATCTGATGTAGCCGCTTTCGATGCCACAAAATTCTTTGACAAGCCTGAATTCCTCCACCAATGCATTACTGCGAGCCAGTCTTTGTAAGAACTCGAAATAATCCCGAATCACTTGATTGCCTTAAGTAATAAGCCCTTCTGTTTCCTCAACTCATCGTATATTTCTTTAGACGCTTTCCATTCGAAAAAGTCCATATCATCCTCTAATTCACCTTTTAGAAACTTTTCGTAGAATTTGGCCGTCTTTAAGCCATGTTTCTTCTCAAAATATTCTAAGTTTTTAACGATTTCGACTAATTCGCGATTTATCTCCTCTATCCTATGCTGGACTGTTTTGATAACCGCATTTTTAACTTCCGCCGTTGTTGATTCTGCCATCATCTTTACCTCCTCTCAAAACGTTATACCGGCTTTTATCTTATCACGATTTTGCATAGGCCAACAGGAGAATGTTCCACGTTCAACGTTCTAAGTTCTAGGTTCTAAGTTCTAGGTCCTAAGTTCGAAGTTCCAGGTTGAGAGTTGTGTTTATCTAAAGCTCTTATCACAGGAACCATCTTGATGATTTCGGGGCGAGTGCCAAAATGATAGCAACCTTCATTTTGGAAATTCTAAATCCAAATGCCAAAATACTTTCGAATTTAGAGCGCTACTTCAACAAGAGTAGCAGTAGTGGCAGGGGGTGGTACATCCAGGCCTTCCTTCTTGAGTCCTTCGATGTGGAATTCGATAGCTGCTTTCATTTTGTTGGCCGTTTCTTCGACAGTTGCTCCTGTAGCTATGCAGCCTGGCAGGTCGGGGCAGTAAGCAGAATAATTGCCGTTGGCCTTTTCAATTACAATCGTATATTTAAGCATCTTTTCCCGCTCCTTTCAGCCCAGCTTGCTTTAGTGTGCTATAAGTTTTATAACTTCCCTGACTTTCACCGACTTTATACCCTGTGGCTGCCTTTTCCACCTCTAAACCTGAAGCCGATGAAGCCCAGCCCACCGGTGACCAGGACCCGCGTTCGTTGAGTTCATTGCGTTTCTTGAGTTTGTTGAGTTTGTTCTGTTCCTGGATCTAACGCTGCACTCTATGAACTCCACGAACTCTACGAACTCTACGAACTGGGTTTTGCCGATGGTTTGGGAATTTAAGGTTTTACCTTCTGCCGCAAGGGTTCGATAACATCATGCAGAACTTCAGAAGCTTGCATGATTTCTATCCCGATGATTTGGCGCTCTTTATTGAGTTCAATGTTTATTCCCGGCTGAACCTCAACAAATTCCTCCTCATCGCCTTGTCGAGCTATATATATAATGTCGTTCTCCTCATCATAAAATACCATTTTCTCTTGCTTCATGCTCTTACCCACCTCCCTGTAGTGATTCTTGCCTCCTTTTGTTTCCCTTTCAAAGGATGCACAGTAATTATAACGACTTCGTCCACCTTTTTCTCGTAAGCTATCATAACCTCTCGCTCTTGTCCGTGGAGATAAACGCTTCTCACTGCTATTCTATACCCTGTTTCTTGATCTATGAATCTTTCCTCAGCACTTTCATAAATTTTTCGGGGAAGCTCATTGTCGATGTCTCTCAGTGCGAGCCTGGATTCAAGATGCTCGCATAGCGAATATGCATAAACTTTGCTACCTGCTCTGAGCCGATGAATTCCTCAATGTCTTTCGATTTGTTGGTTCACTTGACCAGGTCAGTAATTAGCTTAGCCACGCAAATTTTTCCTACCTCCTGTATTACAATTATATAACGATGCCTGTGGTGATGAAAGCACGTACCTGCTTTTTGTAAATTAGTCTTGCTGTAAACCAGATAAGAATGGCACCTCCAATGAATTCAGAGACCTGAATATATGGGCCAGCCTCCATGATGTTAAGTGCCTGCGGCAGCCATGCGAAGAAGCTAGTATGGACAAGCTTGGGAAAGCTCCAGCCGTATGCTGGCCAGAGCAGGATCTCTGGTGAGAGCCACATCTCGTCGCAGAGAAGGTGGATGACGGAGCCGAAGGAAAGGATGAACAGGCCGGTCTTTTTCCATTTTCTGAGGGCATAGATGCCCACGATGAGGAGAAGCAGGTTGAAGCAGAGGGTGTGCCCGAATATCCTGCCGCTCTGGAAGGTGTTGTAGAAAAAGACCTGTCCTGTGGGCTTGTCGAGCAGGTCGGGGAGGAGAGAGCCTACCAGCAGAAATCTATAGTCGAAGTGTTCCTTCAGCCAGACAAGCATACCAGTTTGTTGAGTTGATTGAGTTGATTGAGTTTGTTGGGTTAGTTGGGTTTGTTGAGTTGGCAGTTGGGGGATGGCGTTTTGGAATAACATTCCGGCTGCCAGGGTGATTCCGGCGTGACCAAGGAGAAGCATTAGTTACCTTAGAAATTTATGGAGATTGATTGTAATTGATGGAGATTGATGGAAATTCATTGTGATTGATTGTGATTGGTTGAGATTATAGAGATATAGTAATTCATTGTGATTGATTGTGATTGGTTGAGATTATAGAGATATAGTAATTCATTGTGATTCCTTATTGAGCTTTCTGGTTGCGGAGACAAGATTATTTAGTTTGACGCCTAGTGTATCGATGGTGGTGAGGATGCTAGTGACTGATGGAGATTCATGGCGATTTGTTGTGATCGGTTGAGATTGATGGTGGTTGGGTGACTGTTGGCGATCAGGCGAATCACTATAAGTCGCCATTAAATCACCGTAAGTCTCCTCCTTCAGGTAGTCGAGTTCCTGGGCAATAAGAAGGTGGCTTTTCAGTTCGTAAAGCGAGCCTCGAGCGTTAAGGTAGAATTTCGCCTTATCAAGGTAATGGTAGCGGCCGAACCCTTCAGCTATGTTAGCTGGCACAGACAGAGCAGCTCTCCTGATCTGTGAGGTTAATCCAAAGGACTCGTCTTTAGGAAAGTCGTTGGTCAACTCATAAATGCCGACAACTATGTTTTTCCCCATCTGCCACACCTCAAGATGTTCGAATGACTCGCCCATCAATCTCTACACTTAATCTCTAGCAATTTCTATTAATCTCTACTAATCTCTACCAATCGCCTTCTCTGCCTACTTCACGGTGACCGATTTTGCCAGGTTGCGGGGCTTGTCGGGGTCGCATCCGCGATTGACAGCCAGGTGGTAGGCGAGGAGCTGAAGAGGGGCCACGGCGACCATGGGATAGAGAAGCTCATCAACCTGGGGAATTTTAATCCAGAAGTCGTAGATGTCGCTTTCCCTGTCGGAGACGCCGATGATGTAGGCTCCGCGGGACTTCGCTTCCATGGCATTTGACAAGGTCTCATTATAGGTAGAGTCATCGGGGCAAATTACCACCACTGGCGTGTCTGACTCAACGAGTGCCAGGGGGCCGTGCTTGAGCTCTCCGGCGGGCATCCCTTCAGCATGGGTATAGGAGATTTCCTTGAGCTTGAGGGCGCCTTCGGAGGCGATGGCGAAGTTGATTCCCCGGGCGATGTAGTAGAAGTTGTTCTTGTCCTTAAGTCTGGCGCTGAGCTTGATGATATCATCATTATTGCGCTCCAGTGCTTCAAGCACCTTGCCGCTCATATCGTTGAGTTGAGTGCATGCCTCCTCAAAGCGGTTGACCATGGAAAAAGATAGCAAGTAAAAGGTGGCTAGCTGTGAAAGGAAGGATTTGGTGGCGGCTACGCCTATTTCAGGTCCGCAGTTAAGGTAGATGACGTGGTCGCTGAGGTCGGCCAGCACGGAATTAGGTCGGTTCACAACCGAGACGATTTCAGCGCCAGCGTCTCTGGCTTTCCTTACTCCTTCGACTACATCGGCGGTCTCGCCGCTCTGGGAAATGGCTATGACTAAAGTGCCTTTGTCTATTGAATCGGCGAAATATCCGAACTCGGAAGCCATGACCACATCGCAGAACTTCCGGCCTACTTTGGAAAAGAGATACCGTCCCACCAGGGCGGCGTAGCGGGAGGTGCCACAAGCGGTGATAATTACGTCTCTTGCCCTCAATATGTCCAGGGCGAGGTTGGTGAATTCCCTGGCATCCTGCTGTGTTGCTCTTCGCAATGCCTGGGGCTGCTCCATTATCTCCTTGAGCATGAAGGTGGGATAGCCATCTCTATGATTATTCACCCAGCTTCTGTCAATCTCTATAGGCTGCTTGGTTATCTTATTTCCCCGGGCATCGAGAAATTCCATTCCGTCCGCCGTTATTACCACCACCTCGGCCTCTCCCAGTGTCATCAACTGGTCGGTATATTGAGAAAAACTGAGGGCGTCGCTGCTAACATAATAGGCATGGTCATCATGGCCAACAACCAGCGGATTATTTTTGCTTATGCCCACCAGCTTATCGGGGTCATCAATGGAGAGAACCACGAAGGCATAGGAGCCATCAAGCCTCGCGGCTATGGTCAACACCGCCTGTTCCAGAGAAGAGCCGTTTTTAAGCTCATCCTCGAGGAGATGGGGGATGACCTCGGTGTCGGTTTCCGAGGTAAAATGGTGACCTTTGGCGAGTAGTTCCTGGCGGAGCTCCCGATAGTTTTCAATAATGCCGTTGTGAACCACAGCCACCCTGCCGTGACAGTCCGTAACGGGGTGGGCATTATTCCGGGTGACACTGCCGTGGGTGGCCCACCTGGTATGACCGATGGCTATATTGCCGGGCAGGTTTTCCAGGCCATGTTTCTGGTTGACTTCATCGATTTTCCCGGCATCCTTTCTCAGCAGCAGTTCGCCATCGTGAAGGGTAGCTATTCCTGCCGAATCATAGCCGCGATATTCCAGTGTTTTCAGCGCCTGATAGACGATTGGAGCAGCCTGTTTTTTGCCGTGGTAGCCAGTAATGCCGCACATGCTAGCCTCCCTTGCCCCTCCCCACCCCAGTTTGTTGAGTTCGTTGCGTTTGTTGAGTTCGTTGGGTTTTGAGGAGGTATTGGATGAAGCCTGACAGCAGGCGAGCTACTTCATCGGATTTGGAGTAGACTTCGTTGAATTTCCGTTCGCTTATATAGCCTTGATCCAGGGCGACGTAAAGCTGGCTTTGAACCTCCGCTGCTGAGCCCTTTGCTATAAACAAGAACTGGGCAAATTCCTTCGCTGTCCGCCTTGAGAATCCCTCCGCTATGTTAGACATTATCGAAACCGCCGCACTTTGGATTTGCTCTCTGAACTTATGATCACTGCCAAAGTCCTTGTCAGATTTTATAGCGTTGTAAATTATCTTGACTAGAATTCTAGCTTCCTGCCATGCCTTTATATCCTCAAACCTTTCAATTTTCGCCATCAATCAGTCTTTTGAGTTTTTTGAGTTCATTGGGTTTCTTGGGTTCGTTGAGTTCCTCCACCCAACGCTGCACTCTATTAACTCTATTAACTCAATAAACTCTACAAACTCAATTAACCCTATAACTTCTTTAATAGCTTTTGTCGTTTATTGTGCGACATCTTTGTCTCGTTTTTCAATACCCTGTGTTCAGATTTGAGCAAAACCATCGTGTTTGGCTCCAGGTCGCTATCCAGACATATATGAGGACCGACGGATGAATTACAGCCCACACGAACTCCAGGCATGAGGCTGGCATTTATTCCGATTCGGCACCCTTTGCCTATAATAGCACCCAGTTTATCATAGCTGGTATCTACTTTAGCGCCATCGACCTCTATCGAGATATTCCCTTCATCGAGGCGGAAATTGGCCAGCACGGCACCGGCGCCAAGGGAACAATCATCATCTATGACCGAATCGCCGATGTAGTTGGAGTGAAACCAGCAATTATCTCCAATATAGGAATGCTTTACCTCGGTGGAGTAGCCGACAACGCAGTTGCCTCCGATGTGGCTGTAGTCTCGCACCAGGGCGTTGTTGCCGACCACTGAATTTGGTCCGATATAGACAGGGCCCCGAATTACGGCGTTTTCCAGTACCTTCACATTCTCGCCGAGGATGACTTTTCCCTCGATGGTTGCCTTATCGGAAATGCGAGCCGTGGCAGGGACAGAGGGTTTTGCGCGGTCAAGGAAGTATTCCATCACTTTGAAGATGTGCCAGGGATATTTTATCGGCGCCCAGAAATCGTTATAGGGAATCACCTTGATTTTATGTCCTGCCCTGACCATGTTATCCAGGGCACGTTCGTAGATATCATCCCTGGTACTGTGGACTGTTTCGATATGCTCCAGCAGCTTCTGGGGCTCGTTATGCAGGTGAACCAGGATATTTACCAGGTTGCCTGGCTCCTCCCCGGGCTCGGGCTTTTCCACAATGTGTTTCAAATTGCCCTGTGAGTCGAGTTCAAGGTAGCCGCCGGGGAAGTATTCGTTAACCTGGTAGCCGAGCATGCGGGAGTCGGCAGTCGGCGGTTGAGGGTTGGCAGAGATGATTTTGGTGTATGCTGAGCTTGTGAAGACATCGTTGGGGTTTATTACCAGAGCCTCTCCCTGAAGAAGGTGCGTGGCGCTTTTCAGAGCATCAGCGATGCCCAGCGGCTTTTCCTGAAGGGCAAGTTCAACCTGAGCTTCAGAGAGCTTTTCGGTTATTTCCGTTATCCTTTCGATATTTCCCGGGTTGGCGATGAATACGAAATGCGTTAAGCCTGCTTGCCAGGCTGTTTCTATCTGGTGCTGAAGCAGCGGCTTTCCCAGAAAATCAAGGAGAAACTTATCCTCGGTAAGGGGAAACATCCTCTTACCAGTACCGCCACAGAGGAAAATAGCTTTCATCAGCTTCTTCCCACGATACTTTGAATAAGCTGTGCTCCTCTGGTTACAAGTTCGTCGGTTTTTGTTCTGGATGTTGATTCGGCGATGACCCTGATAGCCGGTTCGGTGCCGCTGGGTCTGATGAGCATCCAGGAATCGGAAAGCTCCAGCCTCAAGCCATCAATGGTGTTCAGGATGGGGTGTTCGCCGGTCACCCCTGCGAGATTGTTTCGCTTCGCTCGCAATGACAGTGGGAACCAGGCGAGCAGGGGCAGGGGTGACGGGGAGTTCCGTGAAGAGGAACGGTCTGTTACTCGAGCCATGACTGTTTGTTTAAGCTCATTGGGGCAGGGGACCTTGTCCTTCTTAAAGAACAGCCTGGGCATATCTTGAAAAGACTGCCTGATTTGGGCGGCATCGGTCAGGTGGCTCAGCAGGAAAAGGGCGGTGAAGAAACTATCGGGGTAGTAGCCCAGTTCGGGAATAATGTAAACACCTACCTGCTCCACGCCCAGAGCGGCATCTAGCTCTCGGGCGAGATAGGCCACGTTGACATCGCCCACTTTGCCCCTCACTACTTTCCCACCAAGGTCGTTTAGTGCCAGGTCAAGAAATCTTCCCGTCTCCACGGTAGTAGCGACCGTTTTTCTTCCTGTTTCCTGGATCATCAATCTGGAGATAAAGGCGAGCATCTCATTGAACCCGAGGAAACCTTCCTTATCGCAGAAGACAACCCTGTCGGCATCGCCATCGAAGCAAATGGCGAGGTCGGCATCTTGCTTTCTCAGGAAATCAACCGTCCCTTGAAGGGTATCCTCCCTGGGCTCGGGATTCCTCTCCGGGAAATGACCATCGGGCTCGTCGTTTATCGAGATCAGGTTGACACCCATCTGGCTGAATATATCACTGGCGAAGCCGGAGGCGGCGCCGTTACCGGGGTCGACCACCACCTTTAGTCGGTTATTGAGGTGCTTGTCGGGGAGTTTCCCCTGGAGGAACTGAAGATACTTCTCCTTCATTCCCTGTCCTGCTTGTATTTTCCCCTGCTCCGCCGTTCGAAATCTGCGTTCAAAATAGATATCCTCTATCTCTTCTTGCTGACCGATGCTGTATCCCACGGCATCTCTGTTGAACAGCTTTATTCCGTTGTATTCTGGAGGGTTATGCGAGGCGGTGAGCATAACACCGGTGTCGAACTGCATCTCTCTGGTAAGTAGAGCCAGAGCTGGCGTGGGCAGGATGTCGAGGTCAACCACATTAACTCCAGTGGCAAGGAGGCCGGAGGCAACCGCACTCTTGATTAGGTCGCGGCTTTCCCTGGTATCGGTTGCCAGGCAAACCCGGGAACCAGGAGTGAGGCTTGTGCCTATGGCTTTGCCAAGTCCGTGACATAAGCCCACGGATAAGTCCTCGCCCACTATGCCCCTGATGCCGCCGGTGCCGAAAAGGGGTGTTCTCTCAGCGATTTGTTCAATCATTGAAAAGCCGACATTAATGCTTTAATATCTTTAAGTCATAGTTTTAAACTCAAAAGCAAAAAAAATCAATAGGTAAAGAGAAGATTGTCTAATTTTTCACCCGCACCTCTATCCGCTCCCCTCGGGGAGAAGCCAGGTGGGCACTCGCTGCCTTATTCGGACTTGAGTCGAGTTGCTAAATGAGCTCAGAAAACAATAAGTGGGAAGCGGATCTGGTTGCAATTCTGGTCACCAGTCTGGCATTGGTGCCCCTGGCAATATTCACCAGTGGACCTCTACGTATAGTGCTGGGCTTGCCGGTGCTGCTCTTTTTCCCGGGATATGTTCTGATTGCCGCTCTTTTCCCGAGGAAGGAAAGTCTCGGTGGGATTGAAAGGGTAGCCCTGAGTTTTGGGTTAAGCATTGCGGTGGTGCCGCTTATCGGGCTTATCCTGAATTATACTCCGTGGGGGATAAGGCTTTATCCCATTCTGATTTCGGTGATGTCGTTCATCGTAGCTATGTCTGCTATTGCCTGGTATCGCAGGGGGAGACTCACCCCGGATGAGAGGTTCAGCGTGTCATTCAGGATTAGATTTCCTTCATGGCAGGGGCAGGGAACGGTAGATAGGGTTTTGTCGGTGGTTCTGATAGTGGCGATAGTGGGAGCGATCGGCACGCTGGCCTATGTTATTGCTACACCCAAAGTGGGGGAAAGGTTCACCGAGTTCTATCTCCTCGGTCCTCAGGGCAAGGCGGAGAATTACACCACAAACTTAACCCTCGGGGAGAAAGGAGAGGTTATCCTGGGCATAGTGAACCATGAACAGGAGGAGATGAGTTACCAGGTTAAGGCGATGGTCGATGACACAGAAGGCGGAGTGAGGATATGGCTTGAAGGTGAGGATGGAGAGACAACCCTGGCAGCCAACAATACTATAGTTGTGGCAGCACTGGCTAATGAGGAGAAGTGGGAAAGAGAGATTCTTTTCGAGCCTTTGGAGAGGGGTGAGGGGCAGAAGCTGGAATTTCTGCTGTTTAGCCCCAAATTGAGACAGGACTACCATATTAGCAGCGAGCTTGACAATGGAAGTTTTGCTGATATAGAGATAAATGAAGCCCGGGGTGAGGGCAAAATCACGGTGGATAGTAATTCTACAGTTTCCGGCAGCTACCGGCTTGAAATCTGGCAGGGAGATGCCATGCAAAAAGAGATAAACTTTACCGTGGCTGGTGGTGAAAAGGTGGAAAAAGAAGTTGAGTTTCCCCCTGGCGAGTCAATTTTCCGGCTATACGAAAACAACAAACTAGCGCTGAAAGACCGAGGTGCTGAACTCTCCCTGCATCTCTGGCTGGCTGTCAGCTAGGAAATCAACGCACTCTTGGGCGATACCCCTGGCATCCAGGTGGTACAGAGAGCGAAGCAAGCCCTGCTCCCCATGAGTTACAAATTCATCAGGGATGCCCAATCGTTTCATCCTGACATCTGAGATTCCAGATTTTTGCAGCAGTTCCAGCACTGCAGCGCCGAAGCCGCCGCTGAGGACGTTCTCCTCCACGGTGATTATCTTTCCGGTGCGGTTAGCCAGGTGTAATATAAGCTCGGCATCGAGTGGCCTGGCAAAGCGAGCATTAATTACTGAAGCATTAATGCCACGAGAAGCCAGATGCTCTGCTGCCTCCAGAGAAGGAATGACAGGTGCGCCAATTGCTATGATGGCGATATCTTCACCCTGCTTTATTATTTCACCTTTACCTATGGGAAGCTTACGAAATTCAGTGTCTAAGGGAATACCTGAGCCATTCCCACGTGGGTAGCGAATCACCATAGGGTGTGTTGTGTCCAGGGCAGTGTACAGCAAGTGCTGCAGCTCGTTCTCATCCCCTGGTGCAGAAACAATCATATTAGGTATCAAACCAAGGTAGGATAGGTCGAATATCCCCTGGTGCGTCTTGCCATCCTCCCCTACGATGCCGCTGCGGTCTACAGCAAAAACAACCGGCAAGTCGGGAAGGCAGACATCGTGAACTATCTGGTCAAAGGCACGCTGCAGGAAGGTGGAATATATCGCTACGATGGGTACAAAACCCTGAGTAGCTAGCCCGGCAGCCAGAG
>Ga0307431_1000253_pt1 | contig 39211 bp, 32 predicted proteins | sample SalMarWE160170MG_FD_202155 | JGI IMG/M metagenome (GOLD analysis project Ga0307431, IMG submission 202155) | Salt marsh sediment microbial communities from the Plum Island Ecosystem LTER, Massachusetts, United States - WE1603-170 | ecosystem: Environmental > Aquatic > Marine > Intertidal zone >...
GGTTATTTACTATTGCTACTGCTATCTCACTTCCCGTGTCTTTTTCTATTTTAGCTGATAGTTCTTCAAGCCTGTCTTTAGAGGTTTGGTCAAGTTTAGAGGCATAATCGTTTATGTAGCCGGAATATGAAGGCAAGCTTACAGCTTCCTCATCACTGGAGGAGCTGCACCCTGACAGTAAAAAGAGTAAAAAGATGAATATAGAAAAAAATATAACTGATTTTTTATTTACCATTTTTAAATTTTGAAGCATATCTTAATCCACTTCAAGATCCAATTCAGGAGCTACTTCTGCGCCTTCCTCCGCTTCAAAAAATTCCCTTGCTTCAAATCCGAACCATCCTGCAATCATATTCCTCGGGAACATTTTTATGAATGTATTGTAATCTCTGACTGTTTCGTTAAATCTTCCCCTCTCTACCGCGATCCTATTCTCGGTACCTTCAAGCTGCGTCATTAAATCACGTATCGTTTCACTGGATTTAAGTTCCGGAGTATCTTCGACCACTACTCTAAAATCATCAATAAAAGAGCTAACTTCTTTATTCGCACTTTCGATTTCATCTATTGACTCTGCATTGTTTATTCCGGCTCTTGCTTCCGCTATGGCTTCGAAAATGTCCTTCTCTAATTTCATGTATGCTCTTGCACTTTCAGCCAGATTTGGCACAAGGTCAAGCCTTCGCTGATAGACATTCTGTACCTGTGCCCATCCGTTATCAACCTCTATCTCCATTGCAGCCATTTTATTCCTGGAATCTATAACATATGCAACCAGAATAACACCTATTAAAATTATAACTATGACAAATCCTGCCAGACAGCCAAGTGTAACATTCTTACGCACTATAAACTCCTTTCACTTTTTTTTACAAACTTTAACTACAGCAGGCCTTATCAAAAAATTATCTATCATATATCCTTTCCTAATAACTTCAAGTATATGGCCTTCCTTAAAACCTTTAACATCTTCTGTTATAGCAACTTCGCAAATTTCAGGATTAAAATCCTCACCTTCCGGTGCTATAACTTTCACATTCTCTTTTTTTAGAAGCTCCATCAAGCTTTCATAAATCATCTTTATCCCTTTATAAAAGTCGCCCTTCTCTTTCCCCAGCTTTTTCCCGCTCTCAAGAGCTATTTCAAAGCTATCTATTATAGGAAGGAGCTTTTCTATCAAATCCTTATTCGCTCTCTTTATATGCTCCAGGTTTTCTTTTAGTGTTCTCTTCCTGTAATTATCATAATCTGCCTGAAGTCTTTTGGTCCTATCAATGTATTCTTCCTCGACTTTTTTATAGCCTTCCAGTTCCTTTCTTAAAAGTTCTATCTCTTCTTCAAGCTCTTCGATTTCGATTTCTTCTTCTACTTCTTTTACTCCGGGTTTTTTAAATTCTACTCTTTCTTCAAAATCCTCTCCATTGTCTGAATTCATTTTTGAATTATTATAATGTTTATCATTTTTATTTTTTTTACTCATTAAACACGCACCACACCTATATAGAAAATCCAATTAATAAAATAAGTCATATTATATAATGGGGAGGCAATGTTTATAAAGCCTTTAGCTTCTACTTCTACCTATGGCCACAACATCCCCTGTTGAAACCATCTCATCAGTATAATAATGCCCATCACAATCTACAGGAGCGAAATGGAAATGAGGGATTATCTTTTCGCCGTTCTCTGCTGCTATATTTTGAATCTTAACTTCTACAACAACTCTCTCGCCCGGTTGCAGCCCTTCAATGGGGGTACCTATGCTCTCAGGCTCCACTAGTTCAGTAGAGGTATCAGTTGCGGTTGTTGAAACACTAATTCCTGTAGAAAGGTCAGTCACAGTTATAGTAGTTTCTGTCGTTGTTACCATAATCCTTTTTAAATTTACTTCGTTGTAATCGGTTATCTGAGTAGTTTCAGTAACAGTATCTGTTCTGGTCAAACCATCCGTGCTGTACGCGGTTTCCTCCTCAGTTGTAGTGTAACCTTCAGTTTTCGCCCAGTCAGCTACATAAGTTTCATAAATATCTTCATCGGAATAATAATACTGATTGTCATTGGGATTCCATAAGTGTACCTCCCATATAGGAGAAATCTCCTCATCCTCATCAAAACTCGGTTCCAGTTTTATCCAGACCATAAAGGGCTGTATATTAACGGTTACGTTACCTGTATTAGTTATTTCAAAAGGCTGGTAAAACCATTCCCTTCTACTTATTGTAGGATCACCGGTAGAAGGAAGCGGCTTAATGGAAATAGAATAAACAGGTTTTGGAATAGCTAATACATTGCTTGAAACCGCTTTCCCTGCCTTATCCAGTGCCCAGACTGTATAGTAGTATGAGTTTCCGCTTATAATATCATCATCTATATAGCTATTTATATTAATATCAGAGAAAGTCACAATAACATCGTCATCAGGATATTCTGGATTAACACACGGGTCTTCAACTCTAACTATCTTATATGAATCAAAATCAGTATCAGTACTAACACCCCAGTTAAGATAATTTGCATTCCCCTGGGCATACCCAGTCAGATTTACCGGGTAAGGTATATTTAAGTCTCTGTAAACCATTAAATCTTTAAAAACCGGGGCACTCGCAAAACCATTGGTTGATTTAGCCCATACTGCTATCTCATTGCTCCCCTGCTGAAGTGCAATATTTTCAAGCTGAAATATACCGCTTGAATCACATTCAACTTCGCCGGCCATTACGTCATTTACCTGAATAAAAACTCTGGAAGAAGGCAAATGAGTTCCATAGATAAAGACCAGAGGGTCAATTTCCTCTGTATAAAAACTGTCTCCTATTTCTTCAAGACCTATATTATCCTTATATAATGCATACTCAACCTTCTGGGGAACTACAAGAAATAAAGTAAATTCTGTGGGGCTGCTTTTTCTCCCTGAGTTGTCAACTGATACAAGCCCTATATTATTTTCTCCCTCAAAAATCTCCACCCCGTTCAAAGTCTCGAAATTACCATTGCTATCCACTACTACATCATCATGAGCCAGCTGCCCATTTATATAAACCTCAATTTTATTACCTTTATCAGCATAACCTTTAATAAATACTAGCTCCTTATCACCACTACCATTTATTATTTCTCCGGAGTCATGAGATAAAACTACAGGAGACGGCAGAATATTATCTATCAACTCGTTTATTTTATCGTAAACATAATTCTCTGCTTCCTCCTCAGCCTCAGCGCTTGATTTGTGAGCCAGATTTATTTCGCCGGAGGCAACTGGAAAACACCCTGCCATATAAGACAAAATAAATAAAAGACAGATAAGTAATATAACAAAAAATTTTAAACTCTTAAACATCGCTTCCTTTTAGTCTTAATTTCTTTATTATAAGTTAATCATAATTACGTTCTGGGTAAATATTATATCAAATATTATAAATTATTTACAAAAACATTTATTTATTTATATAAAAGTTTTTTCAAAAATTATTTTCCATTTACCACCCTCTTCAGCCAGGTAAATATATTTCTTATACTGCTTTATCTCCCCATTTTTATAAGTTACCTCAAACTCCGCTACAACTTTGCTCATATCATTTTCATATCCAAGGTATACTGTACTTAGTATATTTATTTTTTCTATCGCTGACAAAATCTCTCCGAAATCTTCTACATACTTCTCTCTGCTTATATTGTCTTTATCTTTATCCAGCAGCAAATTTGTATAAATATAATCAGGGTCTTTGTTATTAAGGGACTGGAAAAAATCCAGAACTGCTTTTTCAGGTTCCGTTTTAAAAAAATATACAATGTCAAACCTGTCATCGTAACTCCTGCAGGCTGTTGTTATAAATACAACCAAGATAACCAGAAATAGGACAGGCAAAAAACCAGACTTATTCCTTTCAAAAATTTTAAAAGAAGATAATCTACGTCCTAAAATCTTACCTGCTGAAATAATTTTGGTTCACCTCTCAAAATCAATTAAAAAAAATTTATATATCAAAAAAGTTAAATCTACTCTCTTCGTATGAACTCCCACAATTTATTAAAATTCTTTTTTTCGGGGTAATTGGTATATATGTTAAAGAATCAAATAAAATATCCCAGAATACCTTCTACTATGCTCTCGCCTATTTTTTTCTGATAACTGGATTTTTTTAATCTTTCCCTTTCCTTAGAATTCGAAATAAACGAAGGTTCCACCAGCACAGATGTTAAATTTGTTGCCTTTAAAATAGCATTATTTGTTCCGTGGACCCTGCAATCAAGAACCTTTAAGTTACCCACAATTTTATCCTGAATAAGGTTGGCGACCCTGTATCCTTCAATAGAGTAAGACTTAAGACCCTTAAAGTAAAAACAACTGGAACCGTTAGCCCTTCTGTCTGCTGAGCAATTTAAGTCCACGCTAACAAGGAGGTCTGCATTATTTTTATTAATATATTCTATCCTATCGTATAAAGAAAAATCTTGCTTTACATCACCACTTACGGAAATCAGTACTTTGATTCCCTTTTCCAATAATATGCCCCTGCAAAAATTTATTATACTGCTGCAAATGGATATCTTATCATCGAGGTAATATCCACTACATCCGGCATCTTCTAAATTTCCGCTGTAATCAAGTATAATTTTGCTATCATGTAAATTCTTTTGTTCATTTACATTTTTTATCAAAGGAAAATTAGAAGTTTCCTTAGAATTTATAATTCGCCCCAGACCTTTAAGACCACGGATTGTTTCTTCTCCTGCTATTCCATCATCTGCAATATTCATATTTCTCTGAAATTCCAGTAATGCTCTATGTGTTTTTTCACAGAATATACCATTTTCATCATACATATAGAAACCCAGAGTTTTTAACCAGAGCTGAAGAGTTCTAACGTCATCACCCCTGAAAGGCGGATACTTTAAGTATAACATCCTTTCGCCTATCCTGTATCCTGCATCAACTAATTCCTGCCAGGTTTCCTGATCCATGATTCCTGTTACCATAAGTCCCCTGTTCTGCTGAAATTTCCTTACCGCGTTTTCAGTTTCAATACCAAAGATTCCGTCAATTTCTGCTTTACCTATGTCATAACCGAGTAATTTTAATCTCCTCTGTATGTCTGTAACTTTTTCTCCTGATGAGTTTCTTTTAATTATTTCCATCTTAATGACTTTATTAATCTAAAGCTATTTCTTCCAATTTTAAGGTTTTCTTTTAAAAAAATAATGCTCACATGCTCTTGAGGTCGCACAGGAATCTATCAGCATACATTGTAGCTATTGAACCATCTGCAACCGCAGTTATAACCTGCCTTAAAGGCGTATTCCTCACATCACCAACCGCAAATATACCGGGAACGGAAGTTTCCATCCGGGAATTGGTTATGATAAATCCTTTCTCGTCAAGTTTTACCAGATCTTTTACCATCATCGAATTAGGTTCCCAGCCAACATACTCAAACACCGCGCTAATCTTTAGCTCAAATGTTTTACCATCTTTTTTATTTCTTACTAAAATCCCCTCGAGCTTATCACCGCCAATAAATTTTTCTATTTCAGAACTCCATAAGAATTTTATTTTTTTATTTTCAAATGCTCTTTCTCTTAAAATCTGAACTGCGCGAAGCTCGTCCCTTCTGTGTATTATATAAACCACTTCTGCAAATTTTGTAAGAAAAATAGCTTCTTCAACTGCAGTATCTCCTCCGCCAACAACAGCAACCTTTCTACCATTATAAAGAGCCCCATCACATGTTGCACAAAATGAAATGCCTCTACCTATATACTTATCTTCATTCTCCACTTTTAAGGTAGCGGGGCTTGCGCCTGTTGCTATTATTATTGCGTTTGCCTTTATAGTTCCTTCATCGCCATTACACTTGAACCTATAAGATTTACCACTTCCGTTGCTTTTAATTAATTCAATAGATTCTATGCTAAAGTTGTCTCTTACCTCTATCCCCAATCCCGCGCAATGTTCCACAAGATTCTGGGCAAGATCAAAACCCGATATATTTTCTTTAAAACCCGGGTAATTTTCAACCAGGTCTGTTTTTACTATTTGACCTCCCGGCATAAGCTTTTCTACAACCTCTAAATTTAATCCGGCTCTCCTTGCATACAAAGCTGCACTCAAACCACCCGGTCCTGCGCCCACAATAAGCAAATCAGTTTCAACCATGCACATAGTAAATCAATACCTCCGTAAATAAAAAAATTTTAAAATAGACAAAAATAACCAAAGCCTATGCCTTATTATTATTATAGATAATTAGAATTTAAAATAAATGAAAAAATAGAAGCATATAAGAAAAACTTTGCCTATCAGGCAATATCAGACCCGGTAATCTTCCTTTATTTAAGACCCAAAAGATAAATACTGGAGATATCTAATATTTCTTTGCAGCTTTTTTTATTCTTTTTTCAAGCTCTTCCTCTGACTTCACTCCTGAAATATCAAGGTCCATATCCATTAAAAGTCTTATCGCACTTCTAACAATCACTGTGTTTGCTATTTTGTGACCGCCGGATTTCTTACATTCAATTCCAAGATTTTCCAGAAATGAAACCATACCGGAAGGCATTGTTATTGGAACTCTGAAATAATCCTGTTTCCTTTCCACCATATCATCACCTCTTGCTACGTTTGTATTGCATTTTTACGTATATGAGTATATCTATTAAAACCTAAATTGTCAAATTATTGACTCCGCTGTTAAACCCGTACCTGAAACCTCAAAAAAACACCTGAATAGATATAAGAGTGATATAATGAAAATGAATATTTTAGAATTTAATTTTATAAAACACCCGGAATAGTTTTAATCAGTTAAGATTTTTGCCATGGAAATATATCAGGAAAACAAATACCGGGAGGTAAAAAATGAAAATTAAAGGAAGAAAGGAAGAAATCATAAAGATTTCCGTTATCGGCGGAAATGATGTAGGTGGTGAGATTTATAAGATTGCTTATGAAGTCGGCAGAGAAATTGCCAGAAACGATGCGGTTTTGATTTGCGGAGGATTAACAGGCGTAATGGAAGCCGCGTGTAAAGGCGCCAGAGAAGAAGGAGGACTGACTATAGGAATACTGCCAGGTACAGACGAGAATTCAGCCAATGAATATGTTGATATTAAAATTCCCACAGGGCTGGGGTATGCAAGAAATATAATTGTGGCTCTATCATCGCATGCTGTAATCGCCATTGATGGCAGCTACGGAACTCTTTCCGAAATTAGCTACTCACTTACTTTTGGTAAACCTTTAATTGGTCTAAAAACCTGGGAAATTAACCCCTATAGCGGTAAAATCCCCGATGGCATAATAAGAACTAACACCCCCGAAGAAGCGGTGAAAATCGCTATTAAAAAAGCTAAAGAATATATCAGGAAAAAACTTTAACAAAATTTATCTGAAGATTAGATAAAGAAGACATTAAGTTCTCTTTTTCCTCTGCGCTCACCTCATCCATAACCACTTTAAGCAATGCATCAAAGCCATCTACCGCTAATTTCGCCTGTTGTTTATCTTTATATTTATCATTTACTCCAGCAGGAATGCCCATTTTTTTATAAGCAAGACTTGAAAGTGACATCATCATCTGAGTTATAATATCCTTTGTTGTTAGCCTGTCTATTTCCTCCTTTAGCTCTTTAAGTAACTCCTCTTCTTTTTTCTTTGCTTCTTCATCTTTGTCTTTAAGTTCTTCCCCTGCAAATTTATCTTTTGTATTTTTATCCTCTCCATCCCCGCCTTTTGTACTTTTCTTTTTTTTCTTATCTTTAGCCATATAAAATCACCTTCCCGTAATATTTTATTCAGATTCATATTTAATTAATGAAAAAACTTCATAACCCTTCAAAGTCTCCCGTGGATTTAAAAATTCAAGCTCTATTAAAAAACAAAATCCCACAACTATACCACCCATCTTTTCAACAAGCTCGGCTTTGGCTTTACCCGTGCCCCCGGTTGCCACCAGGTCGTCGACAATTAAAATCCTATCACCTTTTTTTATAGCATCAACATGCATCTGTAAAATATTTTTCCCATACTCAAGTTCATATGAAACTTCGCACGTATTATATGGAAGCTTGCCTGGCTTTCTTACAGGAATAAATCCCACTCCAAGCCTGTAGGCTATCACAGCTCCATATATGAAAGCCCTAGCCTCGGCACCAAGAACTGCATCAATTTTCTTACCCCGGCAATGCTCCACCATTTTATCTACTGAATATCTGAACGCTTCTCCATCTCTAAGCAGTGTTGTTATATCTCTAAAAACCACCCCTTTTTCAGGGAAATCAGGGATACTTCTTATTTTTTGTTTTAAATCCAATTTTTATCCTTTCTGCCATTTTTTCAATAAAATCATAAAGAAAAACGCACCTGCCATTTTAAACAAAAAACAAAAAAGGCAGGGACTGCACTTTATTAATATTATAGTTTATAGAATGCTTTAACCTCAAGTAAATTGCTGTTGAATATTTTCATAATTTTATTATATTTAAGTTTGAGCTAAACTTTAAGATGCAATTGTGCTGATAACATTTTACAATACTGGAAAACAAATTATGTTTATTTTAAATCAGACAACTAGCAAATATTGCAGAGAGGTAAATCATGAAACCGGAGGATTTAATTACTTATTGCGGAGTTTATGGCGGTGCATGTGCAAGATGGAAGGGATATAAAGCATTCAGAAACATGGTTTCCGCACTTGCTGAATGGCTAAAGCAGCAGATTAAAAAGGCAAATCAGGGTTTCGAGGTACACACAGATAAATATTATCAGAGCTGCATAAAAAAACTCCAGTAAAAAATAGTCAATAAATAAGTAAATAATTTTTTTAGTGTAAGAATCGGTGCACACTTCACCGCACTATCACAATAACAAATCTTTGTACCCACTATATTCAATTTCTTTTAAGCTCTTTGCAAATCCCAAAAACCAGCAGCCAAAAAACTTTTTAAACTTTTTATTCATTTACAGTAGCCCTGTATGAAGTCATCAATTGTTTTTATCCACCCTTCTATAACCCCTGAATATTCCTTAAACTTTTCCGGGTCCTTTTCATACCCTTTCAGCAGTTCTTTTTGATGCTCCCAGTAATCAGCCAACTTTTGGGGCTGCAGTTTTTTTATTAATGCTTCCGATATCTCACCTCTGTCCATTATTGTTTTTTTAAGCTCATCCAGCAGTGATAGAAAATATTCAGGCGCTGCGCCGGTATATTTCTTAAAGTCTCTAAATATCCACTGCCTCTCAAATACAGATCTCTTCTGCCACGATTCAGACTGTTCCAAAAGCGTTTTTTGCATACTGCTTACCAGTGAAAAAGCGATATCTTTATTTTCTTTTGAAAGATTGTATACAGTTTTAATATCCGCTTTTATTTCTATACCTATATCTGTCAATGCCTGAAAAGAGCTTATTTCCAGTCCACGATATTTATCTGCCATTGCTACTGCTGCAGCATATCCCGCCCCGGCAGCCTCAACGGATATAGCAGCGCTCTCAGACATTTTTAAAAATTCTTCTACTGTTTTACCATATAAATCCGCTATTTTAGATATGTTTTCCATAAGACCTTCGGTTTTCGCAATTCCAGGACCGATAGTAAATGTTATTACACCTGTATCCTCAAGTTCCATCGCCAGTGTGCTCGAAAGCTCTACCTGAGCAGTCTTGAATACTTCGTATGCACCAATATAAGGAGCTGGGCCAGAAGAAGACACAAAGACAATAATTCCATCATTTCTTTTAATCATATCCGGCAGGAAATAGGAAGTAAGCATAATCGGTCCCCTCAAATTTGTCTGATAACTTAGGTCCCATCCCTGGATTCCCACTCTGTGAACTGCACCAACAAATACATTTATGGCATTATTGATAATAACATCTACCTTCCCGAACCTATTAATCACTTTAACTTTAAGGTTTTTAATGCTCTCTTCTTTGCTGACATCAGTATGAATGAAAAGCGCTCTTTCTGAACCAAGCTCTTCGTTTAAATTTCTTCATTACTTTTAACCATTATAAATAGATTTAATTTTTTTTATAAATATATCAGCAGCGATATCAAATATTTTTGAAACTTTTAATCTCATCCATAAGTGGTTCTATAAGATAATCAACATTCAAACCATCAAAGCCCAGAGAGGACAAAATTTCATTTACTGAATATTTTTGCCCCGAGCTCCAGAGTTCCTTCAGGAAAGAGCCTGCCTCTTTCTTCCTGTACCAGTTATAACCAAATTTCCTGTGCATATATTCCTTAAGCTGTGCCTGGAATATCCATGCTTTTATATAATTTATGCAATAAAACCCTTCGTCTACATCTTTTAAGTAACTTTTTTCTGTGTAGTCCATTTGATTTACTTCTGATAAAATATCCTTATAAACAGCATCCTTTCCCCCCAACTGTGAACCGTCATGAAGAATAAGTTCATATTCGAGCTTGCCAGCATATCTTCTTAAAAACCACAGTTTTACCAGATTCGAAAAATAAACAAACTCCCCTGCCTGGTCTTTATCCATTCCAAAAAAATCAGCAAGCCATCTCTTATTCTGCATAAGCTGTTCCATGCAAAAAGCATAACCTTCTGTGACAGCATTATCGCCCAGATATCTATACTCAAAGTCGATGTTCGGCTCTGTATTCCCAAAATGCAGAGCATGTCCGCCTTCATGAAGTATTGTCTCGTAATCATCCTGACCACCTGCCGGCATCACCACGAGGTATATCTCTGATGGTATACCGGGGGTACTGCAAAACGCTCTCGGTGATTTGTTCTTCCTCTCTTCCGTATCAAGATAAATATTCTTATAATTATCGATATCTATTCCCACGCCTGAAATGGTTTCTTTAAATATCTCGACAAGTCTGTCTTTTTTAAAAAACCTATCATATTTGTTTGCCCTTTTTAAAAATGCGAAATCACTTCTTCTTGAGCCGCTCAGTGGTATGCCTAACTCCGTCTCCAGCAAATTTCCAAAACGATTCCGGTATAAATCCCCAGTATCTGCCAGTAGTTTTTCCATTTTCTCCTCAAGTTTTTTAAAATCATCATCTTTCAAATATGAAAAAAGCTCTGAATAGCTTGGAAATCCCAGCTCCAGCACAATCTCATGAACATAGTCCCAGTATTTATATAGATTTTTATTTAAATCTTCAGCCAAAACTCTATTTCTACTATCGTCAATGGTATCCCTTTTAATTTTGTCAGGTTCATTTATAAGCAGAATTTCGGAATATCTAAATGGTACTTCTTCCCCTTCAATATTAACCCTTGCTTTTACCTCATCCTCCGCAATCTTATCAATGAGATTCCTGGTCTGCATCTCGATATAACCTTCAGTGCAGAACTTCAGTAAAAACGATGCTTTCTTTTTTTCTTCTCCGTTACTTCTTTCTTTTATATCCTTAAAATAATCTATGTTACCTCTATCAAATAAACTCTTAAATTCATCATATATATCACTGACGTTAAGATTTTCTTTTATGCCTGCAAAATGAAGATAAAATTCTTTATCCATCTTATACAAAAAAGATTCTGCGTTTTTCCTGTATTCCTTGATATCCATTTAATCCTTCCTCGCTAACTTTTATAAAAAAAATAGTTTTAAAAAAAATATAAAATATTATCCTATAATTTATCCCGGGGCTAACAGCTTGTGAACAATTTAAAACAATCCGTCCTGCTCACTATCTTTTTTTGGTTCCAATCCATTTTCTTTTTCTTCCCTGTCATTTGAAACCTGGCCACCCTCATCAATAACACTGTCAATATTAACATTTTCTTCTTCATATCCATCTTCGTTAAGTTCGAGTTTTTTTAAGAAAACCGGTCTTTCAAAATTCTTTGCATAATCCGACCAATCGCTACCGCTTCTATTTGCTTCCAGTATCAAATTATAACCGCCCACATCAGAATCCATATGGTCTACATGGTAAACTATAAAAGCCTCAAGAATTTTTGGTCTTTTTGGTGAACCAAATTCCTTATGACCGTGATGGCTCAATATTATATGAAGAAGCCTGTTGCTCAAATCTGAAGGGAATCCATCTATTTGTTTAATTTTCTCAAGAATCCAGCCATAACCCATAGTTACATGACCAAGAAGCCTGCCCTCGTCTGTAACTTCAGTAGTTAATTTTGTCTCATACTCCCTTATTTTCGCGATATCATGGAGCATCGCCCCGCTTATCAGTAAATCATAATTTAAGTTTTTATAAATCCTGTAGACAGCATCACAGATTTTCGTAACGTTCAAAGTGTGCTCAAGCAATCCACCTTTATATGCATGATGGTACTGTACTGCCGCTGTCGAATTCTTAAAATCTTTTACGAATTTTTCATCATCAAAGAAAAGCCCGAGCAGTCTCTTCAAATAGCGATTTTTAATACTGCCTGAATATTCCTTTAATTCTTTAAACATCTTTTCAACATCTTTTTTAGATGTTTTTACGAAGTCTGATGGTCTTATTTTTTCGCTATCGTTAAACTTATTTAATGAGCTTATTACAATTTGCTTTCCTCCCCTGTATCCTTTCACATTTCCTTTTAGTGAAATAAAATCTCCTTTATCGAATTCTTCTATATTAAGATAAGTTTCTGTCCAGATAACCCCTTCTATGCTTCCTTCCCTGTCCTGAAGTAAAACCGTGCAATAATCCTCGCCATTTTTTTTCTTTCTTACCCTTTTATCAGCCACCAGGAATATACTATCTGCTTCTTTCCCTATTTCAAGTTCCGATACAAATTGCTTCTTAATTAATTCCATAACCTTTATTTTCCTTTATTATTTACGCTTAAACTAAAAAAATAGAATACATATTTAATCTTCTGACATCATTTCTTTATAACCCACTTCTTAAAATAATCCAGGTTTTTGTAGTCAGTCATATCATAATGAATAGGAGTTATAGAAACATAATTGTTCTTTACGGCACAATAATCTGAATTTATATCTATATTCTCCCCGTTAAACTCGCCGTCCATCCAGTAGTAATCCATTCCTCTCGGGTCCACCCTTTTTATGAATTTATCCTTAACCCTCGCGTTACTCTGCCTGGTAATCAGTACACCCTTTATTTTATCTTCGGGGACATCCGGAATATTAATATTAAGAAGTGTCCCCCGCGGGATCCCCTCATTTTTTAGTATCTTATCAACAATTTGCTTCGTAAAATTTGCCGCATAACTGAAATCCGGGTTAATAAGATTATCAACTGACACAGCTATTGAAGATATGCCAAGGGTAGTCCCTTCGGTCGCTGCCGATACAGTACCTGAATAAATTATATTTTCCCCCAGATTGGCTCCTCTGTTAATTCCTGAAATAATTAAATCCGGAGTTTTTTTTAGAATAGCTCCTATGGCTATTTTCACGCAATCGGCTGGAGTTCCATCCACTGCATATCCCAGGAAACTGCCATCCCTGTATTCTTTCTTCACGGAAATAGGTCTGAATACCGTAATAGCATGGCCTACTGCACTTGTTTCTCTATTAGGTGCTATTATTTTTACATCCAGTCTTTTATCATTACTGAGAACTTTATAAAGGGTATAAATTCCTTCGGAATCTATTCCATCATCATTAGTTAGCAGAATACTTTTTTCTTTCATAGCCTTTATTATAAATTGAGTATAAAATTCTACAATACCTTAAAAAATCTTAAAAAACTTAAATTATCTTTTTATATTCTTAACTATACTACCAGAGCTTCAAAAAATAATATAAAAAAGTTTATTATTGCAACAAATATAAATAGCATTAATTTAACCAAAAAACTATACAATATCTATAATCTAAATAAAACAGGAAATTATAAAAAAGGTTCTGATTAATAATATATATGATTATTATGAAATTATATGATTATTGTGAAATAACTAAGAATGCAAATTTAATCTAATAAAAGCATTGCATCACCTGCCCGCCGCAACTCCTGCCCTGAATTTTTCGACCTCCCAGTTTTTTATAAAATCAATCTGTTCTTTTTTCATAAACTTATAGCCCCCAAAGTTTTCTGCATATATAGAAATTTTTAACGCATCAAGAAAAAAAGACATAGCTATATGTGCCATATTTTCTGAATCACCAATGGCAAAAACACCGGTGCTTTTCACAGCTATGATTCTTGGGCTACAGTCATTTCTTTTTTTATACCGTTCAATATCCTTACTTAGCGTAACGGTATTCTCTACAAACAACATTTCAGGTCCGGCATAGACAATATGGTCAGGAGTATATGCAGACTCAACTTTTCTAAACAGGCTCCTATCTTTTACAGTTTTACTGATTTCATTATTATTTTCAAATTTAATATGCTTATCTCTAAAATCAGGGTAATCTTTTATTAAACTGGTTATTCTTTTTACTTCTTTACTATCAACATTTACCGGTGAAAAATCAGGCTCATAGACAATACTCCCTTTTAAGGCTTTCATAATAAGACTGTGTATATCTTTAATTTCTTTTATGGTCTCTGCACCGACAAACATGCCATGATTTCCCAGAAAAATAGTATCAGCAACCGGTTTATTTATTTTCTTGAGCTTCATTAGCTCACTCATTGCCAATTTTGCAAGGGTGTACCCAGGATTCACATAAGATATCCATATGCATCTTTCATTAAACAATTTCTTTGCGATTCTGGCGCCATTTTTACTGCATGTCAGACCATTTACAATTGCCGGATGGGTATGGACAATATATTTTTGCGGCATCAGAGCATGAAACAGAGATTCAACACTTGGTCGCCTTTTCTCTCCTATTGCACGAGAATTCATAAGGTCCTCAAGAACTGCCCTTTCCCTTAATTCAGCGTCAGCAGGATACTCTTTCTTCCAGATTTTATCTAAAGCATCCCTCCTTAGTTTTACAAAATCGTCCTCACTTACTGAAGCAAGTTCGACTCCCGAAGCTTTAACATAAATATACTTCCCTTCTTTTAAAGACGTATTACCACCGCCTGCTATCAGGTACTCCGGATTCTTACCATTAAAATGGGATATTTTAACTAAATCTTTTATGTCCACTTACTTCTCACTCTAATACACCCTCTAATAGTTAATTAAATAGTTAAATACAGAATTATATTTTTTTAGCATTATCAAGCAAATACTTTTCGGCCTCTACAGACCACTGCCCTTTATTTTCCCTGGTAATGCGATTCAACTCTTTAAAAAGGGGGCTTTTATCCTGCAAGTTTTCAAAATCTTTCAGCGCTGTCAGCTCCATTTCTATATTTGTATATATTAACTTCTTTCCCCCCGGAATCCGTGGAAGATTTATAATAGTATCAGCAACTGCATTTAATCCTCCTATGTGGGTTATCATAAAAGCAGGCTTAACAATCTTCCTGCCCATTAAATCAAGGGCTATTTTCATATCCTCCATATTTCCGCCTGTGGTGCCGACAATATGCGTTGAACCATAATGGATATTATAAAAATTAATCCTTGCAGAAAAGCCCGGGTCAGTTGGACCTGCGAAAAAATTAATGCAGCCATGCGGCTTTATAATAGAATCGCCCAGCTCAACCAGAGGTTCTACAGGAGCAAAAATAAATACATCGTCAAAACCTTCTCCACTTGTATACGACAGTAAATATTCTTTTAATTTATCTATGTTACGTGAATTTATATAAACGAGCCTTATCCCCTTCTTTTTTGCCTCGTTTACAGTAAGTATGTTTTTTGCCCACTGAAGGCGAGCTTCATCAATATCCACAACCAGGATAAGGCCTGGATTTATTTCAGAGTGAACAGCATAATCCACTGCTCCCAGCCCCATTGGCCCGGCAGCTGCGAGTAAAGCCATATTGCCTCCCTTTTTTATGCCCATGTGATGTATATAAGAGCCGGGAGTTGTATGGTAACTCGCATTAAAAGCTCCTACTATACAGGAAACAGGCTCTGATAAAGACGCAGGGAAATAACCTTCGCCATCATATTTTAAAAGACAGCTGCATTCCATTACTTCATTCGGTATTATTATATAAATCGCATTACCCCCCACGTATCTATACGAATACCCCGGGGCATCAAGAGTCCCCCTGTAGTTCAAAGCAGGTTGAATAGAAAACCTGTCACCAGGAGAAAACTGCTTCTGCCATTTTTTGCCTACTTCCATAATATAACCGCTGAATTCATGGCCAATTATTACCGGATTTTTGTCAATATCCTCAGGAACCCGCTTGTGATCGGCTCCCTGCTCGGCTGCTTTATGGCAGGACATGCATAGGCTGTTAGAAATAACATGTGCAAGAATTTCATCATCCTTCATCCGGGGGAGCTCAAATTCTTCCAGCCTTAAATCATTCTTACCGTATAATCTTACCGCCTTTGTCTTCATGATTACTCCTTAAAACTATCTTCACCGATTTTTTTAAATACCTTTATACGCTCACCTAAATCCGGGTATTCTTTTATTGTTTTCGCCGAGAAAAGACCTTTATCTAAAACTTCCTGTGTCATCTTTTCATGGCCTATTAATGCCCAGGCGGCATCTATTAGATGCCCGAACTCTGGTCTTTTCATGGTTTCACATATAAAAGGCTGTCGTGGAGAATTAATATCCTCACCACTAATTTGAAAAAAATCATATTTTTCGCACATCCTCTGTATCCTCTCTAATTGCGCTTTACTATTTCTGGTAGGTATATAGGTGACCGCTCTAAAACCCAGTTTTTTTATAACATCAATTAATAATTCCAGAAAACTATCTTCAAACTTTTGAGTTTTCTTATCACCTGTTACGGATTCGGTAACATCACCTAAATAAGCATATGATGGTATAGAAGAAGTTTTATCCGCCAGAGCTATTACATCCCTTACGTCAGGACATTCTGCATCAGCATCTATATAAAACTTTTCTACAAAGCTACTCTTTAAAACGTTAAGGATATCATACTGATAAAAATAGTTATTCCTAACACTAAGGTATTCAAGGTTTCTTTTTGAAATTTTAATTTTCAGCTTACTCTGTATAAATTCTATTATTTCACTTCCTGATAAAAACTTTTCCATAATTTTTTTAGCAAGAGCAAAAAGTATGTGCCTCTCTGTTACTGCCCCTCCATTCTTCGAATAGGACAGGGGCAAAACATCCTGATTGAAATCCAGAGAAATTGACAGAGGCTCCAGTATATTATTTAATTTCTGTACCATGGCTAAATTTCTCTTATTCCTCTCATTTCTATATTTATCAAAGAACGAGTTTACTATATCAATTTGGGAATCAGGGATACCATGAAGAACTACATATGCGATAGACCTCTGGTCGGGATCATTTATAAACTTACCCTTAAGAAGTGTTTTTGAGAAATCTGCCCTGCACTCGACCCCTTTTGTCGTAGAAATTCCTGCTATCTTACCAGCCTGTATAAATTCCGCCGCCCCGCTGACTGTATCGTGGTCTACAATTCCGGCTATCTTTAAATTATAAAGATAAGCCATCCATATAGACATAGAAGGTGAGTAATAAGAAAAAGAGTATTTTGTATGAATATGATTATTAATATAGTAATCCATCTGCTTTTTATTTATCTTCTCATTTTCTTTTTTAAGAACCACCTTCAAATTTTCAAGGCGCTTTGTGGCATCACTGTCATTTAGAAGCCCCTGATATTTAAAAATCTTTTCATTTATATATGACATCGCAGTTTATGTATATTAATTAAAATTGAATTAAAAAAAATTATCTCAGCATAACCTGGCCGCCTGTCACAGGAACAACCTGTCCTGTTTCGTACTTCTGGTCAACTATATAAAATATAGCACTGGCTACGTCATTTACTCTGCATCCTCTTTTCATGGGAATCTTACTTTCATAATATTTCCTTACATCTTCTATAGTCTTTGCACCGGGGACTTTATTGGATTTTAGATACTGCACGAAAAGCCCTTTTTTAGGGTCAGACCACAGAGGACCCTCGAAATAATTCCCTGGGCACACAGCGTTAACCTTTATATTAAAATCAACAAGTTCAAGAGCAAAGCTCTGGGTCAGCCCTATCCCCCCGAACTTACTGCCGGAATATGTAAAATTATTTTTGCTGCCTTCAAGCCCGGATTTAGAATTTATCTGTATGATATCGGTAAAATAATCTTTATTAAACTGATGCTGTATTTTCATTGGTTCAGAAGCATGCTTGGTACACAGGAAAAAAGCCGTATAATCAACTTTTGTGCAGAGCTCAAAGCTTTTAAGGTCCATGCTTTCAAGATCGCCTGCTTTAAGTATTCCGGCGTTACTTATAAAAATATCAATACCGCCGTATTCTGCTACGGTTTCAAAAATCATATTTCTTATCTGATTTTCATCTGTAACATCCACTTTTATTGCTTTAAACTTACCATTTCCATACTCTTTATTTAATTTTGCCGCATTCTTTTCTGCCATATTTATATTTATGTCTGCCAGTATTACATTCGCTCCTTCTTTTGCCAGTGATTCTGCGATACCTTTGCCAAATCCCCGGGCAGCGCCTGTCACGATTGCAATCTTTTCAGGTAATTTTTTACTCTGTGCCGGATACTCATCATTAAATTTCTCATACTTCTTCGCAAAAATATCTTTAAGCCTGTCAAATTCAAATTTACTATCGATTAAGCTATATTCTTTAATCCTCAATAGATTTAAAAAAAACTCCATTCTTCTGTCAGCCGATATTTTTGTATGCCCCAGGGAAAAGATGCCTGTATCTTTAACTGCTATCATATTTATTCCTTGTTTTCCGGTAAGTTCTTTTTTAATTGAGTCGTATTGTCTGCCGGTATCTTTATATTTATCTATATAAGCGGGCGTGGCTATTTTATCCGAAAGTCCATTATTATTTAATAATGAAAAAACAGAAAAGAAATCCTTTTTACTTTTTATATACCGGGATACAATATCATTAGTTCTAAAAACAACGATCGAAGTCCCATATTTCATAAACAACATTCTCAAAGCAGGCGCGATCTTTACAATATCATCCCTGGGGAATGGTACGGCTCTGAAAGAAATCCTATCATAAACTTTTTCCAGTGGAGTTTTCATAACATTATAAAAAATATTTATAACTAATAATTCTTTTCTGCTCAGAAATTATCTGGATATTTTAATATATCTATCATATTCCCCGTCCCACCTGTTTTTATCTTCTGGTTCATAATTATATAATACAGAAGAATTCAGAGAAATCTTTCTTCCTTCCTTCAGAGTTTTTATCTCACCGGAAGCTTTAAGCTGCATAATTAAGTTTCCCACCGATGTCGCCTCAACCGGGCCAGCTATAGCTTTAATTCCTGTGGCATCAGAAATCCACTGACATAAAAGTTTATTCTGGATTCCCCCACCTACAAGGTACAGAATTTCTATTTTTTTGCCGGTAAGGATTCCCGATTTGTTTATTCCATCCTTTATTTTCATCGAGAGACTTTCATATACACACCTTGCAATTTCTCCAATACTTTCTGGTACATATTGGTTTTTATCCTTGCAGTACTTCTTTATTACTCCCGGCATATCGGACTGCGGCCTTAAAAATACAGGGTCGCTAACATCAATAAACGACTTAAAAGGTTTTGCAAGAGAAGATAGTCTTACTATCTCATCCCATGAAATATTTCCACCATCTCTGTTCCATTTATCTCTACATTGCTGGATTATCCAGAGACCGTTTATATTTTTAAAAAATAAGTTTAAACCTTCTGCTCCACCTTCATTTGAAAACCCTTCATCAAATACTCTGTCATTTATTATAGGTTTCTCAGTTTCCTGCCCGATTATGCACCATGTTCCCATAATTATAAATGCCCAATTCTTACTACTATCCACTAACAACGGTATACCTGCTACAGCCGATGCCGTATCATGCGACGCAGGCGCTATAACCGGAATTTCTTCTATCCCGGCTTTACTGCTAACTCTATCTAAAATATTACCAATTTTAATTCCCGGCTTAATAACTTTAGGGAATATATCAAATCTTAAGCCAAGCCTTTTGAATATTTTGTCTTCCCACCTTCCTTCTTTCTGGCTAAACATGATACTGCCCGTAATTCTGGTATACTCATTATATGTTTCTCCTGTTAAAAAATAATTAAATATATCCGGTATAGTGAGAAACTTGTCTCCTTCCAGAAACTCCGTAGCATTCTCAAGTTTTAATGAATATAAATGGAAAAGATCAAATATAGGGTCAACTAATGCACCGGTAAGATTAAACAATTCCCTTGCTGAAATAATTTCATACAATTTACTGGCATTTTTCAATCTCTTTTCATCCCGGTAATTTACAGGGTTTGAAATTAGCTTTCTATTTTTATCAATAAAGCCAAAATCAGCGCCCCAGGCGCTTACAGCCGTAGATACTATCATTCCGTATTTTCTTACTGATGCCTGAATTCCTGCTATTAATTCCGAATACAGCCCAAGTATATCCCAGTAAAGCGTACCTGTAGCAAACACAGGTGTATTATTAAATCTGTGAGTTATTTCCATGACAAACTTTTTACCATCATATCTGCATACAACAGAACGGCCGTTACTTGCGCCAAAATCAAAAACTAAATAGTTTTTATAAGCCATAATTAAAACCCGCCTACGATAATTATCTTTTTGATATTACATCTTTTTCATACTTTAAAACCTCGTTAATGTATCCTGTGTCAGTTGGTACCCCTTCAGATTCACAATAAAAATCCCATACGGAATTAAATGGCATCACTTTTAAAGCTTCCATAAAAGCAAGCCTAGCAAAAAGGTTATTATCATTTTCGTACATTATTAATATATCAGTAGGTTCAAGCAACGCAATAAGAAGTGCTTTCATTACCGTTCTGGTCCCAATCACCCATGCTCCAATTCTATTAATAGAACCATCAAAGAAATCTGTAGCTATAAAAACTCTGTTAATAGCATCGGCTCTAATAATCTCACTCATTATATCTACAATTTCTTCATTAAGGATTGGAACATGGTCACTGTCCCATCTAACACCCCTGCTGATATGAAGCAGTATCTTATCTAAAAAACATAATACTGCAGATAACTTGTCTGAAACAATCTCTGTTGGATGATAATGCCCGGTATCGAAGGTAATAAGCTTATTTTTCTTAACCGCATAGCTTAAATAAAACTCATGCGAACCAACAGTATATGCTTCCAGCCCGATTCCAAATAATTTGCTCTCCAGTGAATCAAGCATATTTTCTTCAGGGTACGAAATACTGAATATATCATCCAGCGATCCAAGTAAAATCTTCCTGTGCCTGTATTTACTTACTGTAAGGTCTTTTGAGCCATCCTGAATCCAGATATTATTGATACATCTATTCTTTAGTTCCCTACCGATATAATTTGATATCTGTCTGCATTTCTTCACATGCTCCACCCAGAATCCTCTTATCTTTTCATCACTATTTGAAAGTGTATATCCGCTTTCTGCCATAGGATGTGAAAATAAAGTGGGGTTAAAATCCAGACCAACTCCCTGTTTTTTTGCCCAGTCTATCCAGCTTGAAAAATGCTCAGGTAAAATTTCATCTCTATTAATTAATTTTCCTTTAAAATCGCCATATATTGCATGAAGATTTAACCTTTTACTTCCAGGTATAAGTGAAAAAGCTTTTTCAATATCTTCTCTTAATTCATTTATGTCTCTCGCTCTACCGGGGTAATTTCCTGTAGATACCAAGCCACTGCCTGAAAGTGTCTCGTTAACCTTCTCAAAACCCCTGACATCATCCCCCTGCCAGCAGTGAATTGAAATAGGGATACCTTTTAATATATTCAAAACAGCATCTGTATCTACACCATATCTGGCATATTCATTTTTTGCTAACTTATATGCGTCTTCTATCTTCTTATTCAATTTAAACCACCGGTATTAATATTTTTATAAATTAAAATAAATCAGCCTCCATACAATATGTCAGATAATAATAACTGCAGCATATCCTGACGACATCTCTAAATTAAGTCCATCTTAATAAAACGTTTTCTTAATTTATAATTTTTTTAATTAAGATAATAAACGTTTTTTAAAAAACGTTTTTTAATTTATAATTTTTTTATTGATTTGTCAACGCATAATATTTTAAGATAGCCTCAAGCTTTTGTTTATTGCCTTAGTTTCTGAGGTTTGTATTTTACAGAACTTATATTATAGACCTACCGTAAAATAAACCTGTATGTAGGATTCTATTAAAATTTCTTATACTTCATGTATTTTCTACTTCGATATCAATATTTCCTGTATATTCCCACAAACTATCTTGATTTTACAGCTATATCGTGAAAACAGCTCTCTCCCAATTGTTAAAGTAGCGTTAATATCGTCCCATTTCATCTTAATCAAAGAGTATTTGCCTTTTTCATAACCATATCCATCTCCATCATCATCATATAATGTGAAAACACAGTTTGAACCTGGATATATATTCAGCTCAATTATATCTGTCTTTTGATTAGCAAATTGAATATCTCTCTTAATCGGTATAATGCTTCCCGCTTTTACAAAAAGGGGGATTTTATCCAATTCAACTTTTTTTCTTATATATTGTCCGCCTTTGATTAACTCTCCTGTCCAAAAATCAAACCAATTTGATCCACTTGGTAAATAACACTCTCGCTCGGTTAAAACACGCATAGGTGATATAACCGGACAGACAAGCAGACTTTCACCAAACATGAATTCATCAGAAATATCTTCTGCAGCGTGATCTTGAGGATAATCAAACAATATGCTTCTCATTATTGTGTAATCATCTAAATAAACTCGAGCAGCCATAGAATATATATATTCTATCAATTGATAACGCAACTCTATAGTTTTTTTAATCGCATCATAATATGGTTCACCCTGTTCACCAAAATTCCATATTTCTCGCGGTGTATCTGTTCCATGAGAGCGAAAGACTGGCAAAAAAGCACCGAATTGCAACCATCGGACATATAGTTCACGATATTGCTCATCACTTACTCCTTTATCATAGTCTCCGTTCCAAAACCAAACAGGATCTGCTTTTTCATCTCCTTTCCACTTTCGCCAACAGGCTACACCACCTGTAAAAAAAGCACCAATATCCACGGTCCAATAAGGTAATCCACTTAACCCGACAGATAACCCTTTCGAGATTTCCTTTTTTAGTTCATCCCACGAGGCCGATGTGTCACCTGCCCATAGCACGACTCCGTATTTTTGTATGCCTGCATATCCGGAACGCGTCAGATTGAATACCCTCTTATTTTCATCTATTTTTCTCTGGTTTTCATATATCCCTTTCGCATGCATAAGAGCATAGATATTGGCAAGAGCGGGATCAAGATATTTTTTATGTTCACCACCCACCAGCTCGTACCTCTTTTCCTCGGGCAACAGGGTTTCTCCGCACCAGTCGGACGCAGTAAAGGGCTCTGACGAATCACACCACCAGGAATCAAATCCGCCTTTATAAAATTCTTTTTCAGCCTGTTTCCAATACATCGCCCTTGCGTTTTCGTCAAATGCGTTATAAGTCGAATAATCGCCCAGAAGATATCCTGCTTTTGCAAGTTCGGTATGGTCTGCACAGCCTATCGCCATGTTCGGCCATATCGAAATCATACTGTGTACATTCATTTCATGTAATTTTCGATTCATGTCAGCGAGATCCGGATATCTAGCCTTGTCCACAGTCTTCTGACCCCATTGTTCGTCAGGCCAGGTTTTCCAGTCCTGAACAATGCAGTCGAGCGGAACGCTGGTTTCGCGGTATCTTTTTGCCGTTTCGACCATTTCAAATTGTGTATCATATCTTTCCCGGGATTGTATATAACCAAAAGCCCATTTGGGCAGAAGTTCTGCTTTTCCAGTGAGATATCTGAATTCCGATATGATGTCATCCATATTCCCGGTAATTAGATAAAAATCGATCTGGTCTACGGTATCGAAGGTTATATGGGTACTCTCCTTTGTATCATCGAAGATCATAAGCGAGGGGCAATCAAATAAAATCCCGTAACCTTTGTTTGTCATCATAAATGGCATTGGGGTACGCATATTATGCTGGTAAAGATAATATTTCGAACCGCGTCGGTTATATATGCCTTCCTCATCCTGCCCAAATCCGAATATGCCTGTATCAGAAGGAATAGAAAATTCAACACTTCCGCTATAAGCTTTCCTATCTATATACGGACACAAATTCCCAATCTGCGTTCGCTGACCATCAACTGTTTTGACCACTTCAATGCGCGGTTCTTCATTCAATGTCGAATACTTGACCACATCAACTTCTGTTAAACAGTACCCTGTGATACGTAGCAGCAGTTTATCTTGGAATTTAAAAATGATCTCCTCATCCTCAAGACCCGCATAGATGCTATCCGGATCATTGCAGTCATGCAGTTGATTATACACCTCCTTTTGTATAAGCCACGAATCGTCCTTAGCATCGTTACCTTTAGTCAGCGTACAGCGCAAGATATTCTTTTTTATATGCCGAAAAAACAAGGCATAGTTGCCAACGCTATATTTCATTTTATCCTCCTCCTTAAGCCAACGTTCATTCTATTTCCTTGTAGAACAAATTGATTCTTTCTTTGCTAAAGCTGACTTTAACCTCAATATTTTTCTTTATATAATTCATACTCGCTACATCCAGCAATGAAGAATCCATTCTGCTAATAAAAACATCCGTACCTATATTGGCTGCACAAATATCTCTCTAACCCTTCACAGCTCCTGCCGTCATTCCGGAAACGATGTACCTTTGACCTAAAATATATACGATTATGACCGGCAGGCTTGTCAGCACAATATCGGCGCATACCAGATTCCATTCCTTAAAATACATTCCAAAGAAATTGTAGACTGCGAGTGTCATGGGCCAGTTCGTTGAATTGCCCAGATAATACAGCGGTAATATATATTCATTCCATGTATTTAAAAACGTCAGCACCATGACCGTGACAAGCACAGGCTTTAAAAGCGGTAAAATTATCGAAAAGAACAGCCTTAAGGGAGAGCACCCGTCTATGGCCGCCGCTTCATCGATATCCCTTGGTATCTTGCTAACAAAGCTGTAAATCAAAAACACATTGAACGGGGTTTGTATTGCCGAATACAGCAAAATAATGCCTATTTTTGTATTGATAATCTGCAGGATTTGCATGACCTTCATCAAAGCAATAAAGTTTATAGGCATCGTTATACCAAGCACAATGATTAAATAAATGATCTTATTAGCTTTGCACCTGTTTCTGGATAATACATATGCCGCCATGGAAGAAGTAAGTGTGCAAAGCGCGACGCTGAATACAGAATATATCATACTGTTTACAAAAGAGACAGCCAGTTTTCCCTTTTCAATCACAGTAAGATAATTGCTGAATTGAAAGACTTTAGGAATGGCCAGGTTCATTTCTGCCGCAGCTGTACTGGTCTTGAATGAATTTACTAAAATCAGAATCAACGGCGTGATTAAAATCAAGGATAGTACCCACGCAAAAATATTGACACCGATGCTTCCAATCACTTTTCTTGACCGCATTACTCTTCCACCTCATTCCTGCTCATGGATCTTATCAGGAAATATCCTACTATAACCATCACAACAAACATGATGGTGGACAATGTTGTTCCCATTGCAAATTTGCCATAGCCGAACTCTTTAAATATTCCTGTATAAAGCACTTCCGTAGCATAGCCCGGCCCGCCATTTGTGAGTGCATACACGATATCGAAAACTCTTAAGCCGTATATAACATTTAATACAGTTACAACTGTAACCGCCGGCATGAGCATTGGCATAGTGATCCACCTGAACTTCTGCCATCCTCCCGCCCCGTCTATATCGGCAGCCTCATAGTACGTAGGAGATATGGACATGAGTCCTGCAATGAATATAGTCATGATATAACCCATGCCCTTCCATGTGTCTACAGCCATGACAGACCAAAACGCAATATCCGGATTTGTGAGCCACTGCGGCCCCTCTATGCCAAGCTGCCTTAAAAAGCTGTTCAGTAGGCCAACCTCCGGGTTCAATACGGATCGAAATATCATGCCGACTATCAGTGCCGACAACACCGCTGGGATAAATAATACAGCTCTGTGAAAATTTAGGAGCTTTATTCTTCTTATCAAAAGCACCGCAAGCGCAAGACTAATAACATCTTTTACAATTGTCGTGACAAAAGTAAATAGCAGCGTGTTTCCAATGTAACGTATATATTTTTCATCCGAAAATGCTTTTAAATAGTTATCAAACATGTGGTTAAACCCTAAAAAATTCACCTCATCTGAATAGGCTGACCAGTCTGTAAATGAATAGCCAATTCCGAGTATGGAGGGTAAGAGATACAGCACCCCGAACAGAAGCAGTGTCCCAATTAAAAAATAAGCAGGATACATTTTGCTTTTTTTCATTTTACTCTCCCGAATGTCCAGTTCTCTTTTGTCTATTATCAATCATCTTTCAACCTATTTTAACTATATATAATCATCCATACGATTGTATTTTATACTGCTTTTTTAAAACTATGTATATCTTTCAACTCGCAATTTAAATCGAAGCTAATTTTTTATTTACGCTATTTTATTGCAAAAAAAATCGTATCTGTTTCCCTTTTCCAGCAATATAGTAATGCCTTCCGGGCATATCTTATATTCCGCATTATTACTGAACAAGTGTTTAGCATTAATTACAATCTCGTCATTGGCCTCTGCGTGTATTTCCATGGATATGACTTTTGACGCTTTCCACGTCAATGAGATCACGTGCCCTGAATGGATCTTTAAGCCTCGTATGCTTCCATTTTCCATATACTTAGGCAAAGCCGGCAATAATCTTATAATACCACCATACTCTTGCAGGATCATCTCGCATATTGCAGCTGTGAATCCGAAATTTGCATCTATTTGAAAAAACTCAGGAGGATGCGCGCCAAACATGTTTTCATGTATATTCTCACGCATCAGCTTTTTTATAATCTCATATGCGGTTTCGCCTTCGCCGAATCTGGCCAGCAATGCTATGGCCCATGCCGCGCTCCATCCGGTCTGACCGCTACCGTTTTGGAGCCTTTTATGAAGCGACTTTCTGGCTGCATCGGCAAATTCGCCTCTGAGCAGATGGCTACCCGGATATACACCAAACAGCATCGAAAAATGCCTGTGCCCTTTATCTATTTCCTTGTATTCTCTGTCCCACTCCAGCAGTTCACACTCTTTCGATAAAGAGTATCCTTCTATTTTATCCGCAAACGCCGCGAAGCGGCCCCCTTCTTCATGATTGCCCGCACATCTGCAAGCGTAAACATATGCGTCACAAAACTCCCGGGTAATACCAATATCCATTGCACTGATATTGCAAATGGCTAGCTCGTTTCCTGCCTCATCCAGATACATGTTTTCAGGTGAAGTAGTCGGTATATTGTACAGCCTTCCATTTATTTCTGTAAAATTATACATCATGAAGTCTGCTACATTTTTCATTAACGGAAGCAGCTCTATCTTTAGAAATTCCTCATCGAGCGTATATAAGTAGTGGTCAAAGAGCTGAATGCACAGCCATGGAAGCGACATATTCCACATCATCCAACGGGCGCTTTGTCGAATTTTTAAAGCATCATATCCTACAGATGTTGAGTGTGCCCAGATATCTGACTGGTGGTGCACTACAGCGCCTTTTGTACCATAGTCTTTTCTTGCCGTTCGTTTTCCCGCTTCACAGAGCCGTTTCACATACGAAACAAGCGGGTCGAAACAGCTACTGAGGTTAGCGCGGTCTGCAAGCCAGTAATTCATCTGCAGGTTTATATTCAGTGTATAACCGCTCCACCACGGCGGTATCAGATCCTTGTTCCATATGCCCTGCAGATTTGCAGGCTGTGTCCCTTTTCTTGAAGCTGCAATTAGCAGATATCTACCGTACTGAAACAGCATGCTTATATCCGAATTATTGATTTCTCCGCTTTTCATACAGACATATCGTTCGTCGCATGAAGCTTCATCGTCGCCAAAATCTATATCCATCTGCCCAAACAATGAAGAATAGTCATCGATATGCGTTTTTCGAATGTCATAAATACCTTTTTTACTTGCACTTGATACAGTTTTTCTGCAATGTTCTGTATATTCTTTGCCTTTGTTGAAACTTGTTGCGCTGGAATATACGATCGATATTTTCGTTGCATTGGTAACGATAAGCTTGTCCGTACCTGTAACGATATCACCATCACTGATTACTTTTGCCCTTGCTGCAAACTTAATGGACTTTTCGATTTCGTCATAGCTTATTCTGTTGCCGTCACCATAAAAAGATACATCGGTTATGATTACATCGCTGGGTGCATGGCCCGTGACCATAAAGCCTTTTTTATCATAATAAATGTCATGCATAAGCTGGCTTTCAAAGCTTATTTCAAAATCAACCGGCGTTCGTGATTCAATTGAATGTACAAGAACATCATCGGGATAGCTAACAAATGTCTCTGTTTTAATGCTGTTTCCATTTTTTATATATTTAGCATAGATAATGCCTTTTGACATATCCAGTTCACGCCTGTATTTATCTATTTTGCCGACATCTGACCTGATGATAATATCTCCTAATGGCAAATACGCCTGCGTAAACCTGTTAGTCAGGTGGTTTTCTACGATTTCCTCAGCTTCGGTACGTTTGCCCCCAGCCATCAGTTCCCTGACCTTTTTCATATTCTCTTTGAAATCCTTTTTGCAGTAATCGCGCGCATATCCACTCCAAAGCGTATCATCATTCAAGCAAAGTCTGTCACAAAAAGGATGATTGCTGATCATGCATCCGATATGTCCGTTGCCTGCAGGCAATGATTGTATCCACTTTTTCGCAGGCTTTTCGTACCACATTATTGTGCTGCTCATTATATCCTCTCACATCTGATAAAATAAAGGGCAGGCCTATAAGCTCCTGCCCTTATTGTCTCTGATCCGCTGGAGGCTAAAACTCCGGATCTTTTGCTGCTGTTGCTTGGTCTTCTCTGTTCTTATCAATATTTTCGAGCATTTTTATTGCATCTTCTTCACCTAAGATTACACTGACGAGCTCTTTACCCATCTCCATCCACTGTGGATTCACATATTTGACAGCCGACTGAAGAACTGTACCTTTTTCAGTATAGGTATCATAGAATTCCTTAATCGCGCCGGCATATTTGGGAGTTAAGCCGCTGTAAGGCAGATTTTGGAACTTCGTTACGTTGTCAATCAGGTACTGCAGGTTTTCCGGCCTTGCTATGAATTCAAGATACTTTTTGGCTGCTTCTATGTTCTCAGATCCCGAATAGATAAATCTGGTCGGGCATACGGGGTTCACATTAAGTATTTGATTATCGGCAATCGGCATGACAAAGTAGCCGATGTCGTCAATTCCGAGGCCTTCATCCAGTTCCGCGACCAATTCGGATAATCCCTGGTTGGCAACAGTCATTGCATATTCGCCTGAAGCAATTTTCATGGGTTGATCTGAATACGCATCTGCCATATAGTTTTTGCCCCAGTAACCCTTATCCGCCATTTCCTTGATCTGCTCTACCGCTGTCTTCATCACTGAGCTGTCAGCAAGTTTGATTTCATTGCTGTTGAGCTTGTCTACCAGACCAGGCTCAGCTTTGTCATATGCAGCGCCCATCTCAGCAAACCACAATACATGGTGCCATCCATCAGATACGGGTTGATATATGGGCGTTATGCCGCTTGCCATTATTTCGTCGCAAACCGCAGTAAACTCAGCCCATGTTTTGGGTATAGTTAATCCCAGATCGCTGAATATCTTCTTGTTGTAAGCCATTGCCCACACAGCCGATGTATCTTGCAGCGGCTGTCCATAAATCTTTCCATTCACAGACACTTCGACCGCAGCGGTTTCATCCATCGTGCTTGTCCAAGCTTCTCCTGAAAGGTCGACTGCATTCTTTTCAACATTGAGCGTTGTCACGATATCGAATCTGCCGCCCTGCGAGCCAAAAATGTCAGTACACTCGCCTGAATTGAGTTTAGTCGTAAGAAGATTCGGGTATTGGTCGGAAGGTATAATCTGAAAATCCACCTTGATACCTGTTTCTTCAGTGAATTTTTCAGCCAACTCAAACTCCGCATCCTGTACCCAGTCCTGGCTGGCCATATAGGTGATTGTTACATCCTGCAATACAGGCTCTTCCTCTGCCACCTCTTCTTCTTCAGCTACTTCTTCTTCTTCTTCAGCTACTTCTTCTTCTTCAGCTACTTCTTCTTTACAGCCGGATAATGAAAAAGCCGCAATCATTGAGATAATCAACACCAACACTAATACCGATAATGATGATTTTTTCATTTTTACCTCCATTTAATCATAAATGATAAGTCACAAGTCTATAAGCAAGCTGATATATTTTCCATACACATTGGTAACTTATCATATGCACTTTACTTGAACACCGTTTGACAATTGCTGCGCTATCTTTGCTCTAAAAACTGTCTTGTTAATTACATGTACCATTTTTTATCAGCCCAATTATTACATTGCGGTTTGCAATAATTATGCGGTGTCTCCAACCCCACATTTTGTAATCCAACTCATCTTCCACCAACAACTCCGCACACTCCAATAACCATTGTCAGTCCAAGATTGTTAACTTGTTTCCTGAACTTGATACTTGTTGATTCGGGAATCCATTATTAACCTCCAAAAAATTTCATTCCATACTGTTATATAAACTCCTCTCTGTTATAAACATGCTCAAACCCAACTTCCAATTTGTACATTTCCAACTTTTCAATTAAAATTAAATGATATAATAATTAATTATATATCTTTGTATCATGCGAGAACATAATGAAACGTAAGAGTACATCTATCCATACAAGAATATTTGGAATCTATTCTGTCTTCATATTTGTCATAATTCTTCTTATTGTGATTTTATCATATTTTTATATCGCTAATGCTCTTAGAAAATCTGCTTTTCAATCACTCGAAGATCTCACGATTTCATTTTCCACAAATATTGACCAGGAAATAAAGAAGATGGATGACATAACACTTAATGTACTTTACTCTTGCTTGATAAAAGATTCTTTTCATAAATACATTGAAATGCAGACTATCAAAGTTGATGATGAAATCACTTATCTTAATGAAGATGAGCGTACTACTGTCAAGCTAATCGTTGATAGTCTGGTCGCTCTTCAGGGACCTAGTTTATCCATACCACAAGTCATGCTCCATACTTACTCAGGCCGATCTATTAGTACCAGTAGTAATAATTATTACAAAACAGATTTAGAAGAAAAGAAATGGTTTAGCGGAGTTAATAACAAAAACGGCTATATGTATATTACTACTCCATATCAAGGTACTGATCTTTCTATGAGCACCGATGATTTTACTGATGAATGGTTAGTCTCGGTTTGTCGTACATATTTTGATAAAAATAATCAGCCACAAGGTGTTGTTGAAACAAAGCAGTATTGCTCAAATATCTTTAGTGAAATTAGCAGATATAAAAACAAAAATTTATTCACTTCTATATATGTAATTAACGAAAACAACAATGTAATTTATCCTTATGTTATTGACGAAACGCAATCGAATGAAGGTCTTTTTTACCATAAATACATTAAGGACAACACACCATCTCAAAACGGTGTAATAACAGTTAGAGAAGAAAATAGACAAAAAACACTCCTTTCATTTTATACATCCAATTACACTGGATGGACAATTATTTTAGGAACTTCTGAACAACAGGTATTGTCACCGCTTTATCTTTTAATCAAAAATCTTTTTATCGCATCCTTGATTATTATTGTTTTATCAGTATTCTTATCTTATATATTTGCAGGGGAAATTTCGAAACCCATTAATAAATTACGTAATATCATCCATAAGTATGATATTAATGATGAATATTCAGGCTTAGATTTACATAGTAAAATAAGTGAAATTGAAGATCTGAACAAAGCATTTATTGCAATGAGTCACCAGCTCAAAAACTCCATCAATAATCTTCTTACTATCCAGCAACAAGAAATGCATTCAAAAATGCTTGCCCTGCAATCTCAAATGAATCCACACTTCCTATATAACACGTTATCCGTTATTAGTGCAATGGCTGAAGAAAAAATGGATGATGAAATTGTAGAAATGTGTGCCAATATCTCGGATATCCTACGATATATTTCTTCTGATTCGTCACCACTTGTTCCATTAGAAGACGAACTTAATATTACAAAAAAATATCTAAACTGCTTCACATTCAGATATTCCGGAAAATTCTTTTATGATATACATATCCCCTCAAATCTAAAAAAAGTAAAAATTCCAAAATTATCGATTCAGCCGCTGGTTGAAAATGCGATTAAGTATATGGGTCAGGTTCCTCCACCCTGGAGAATTTCATTAAAGGGCTGGCATTCTGAATCAGGATTTAGAATCAATGTATCCGATAATGGGGGCGGATTTTCAAAAAAGAAATTAGAACAAATAAACAAAAAAATGAAACTAATCGATGAAAACAACACCTTACCAAACTTAAAGCTCGCTGGTATGGGTATTCTAAATATATATATACGGTTAAAACTATCGTATAAAGATATGGCCTATTTCACATTAGAAAACACTACCACTGGCGCATCAATTACTTTTGGTGCAAATCGTTTATCTAATAATTAAGAATGTTTGGAAAATAAAATGAACAACCAAAAATTATATACAGTCATTATAGCCGAAGATGAAAAACTAATTCTAAATAGCCTTGCCAAAAAAATCGATAACAGTAATATGGGCTTTAAAGTAGTAGGCCTAGCAGAAGACGGTTTAGAGGCATACAAATTAGTTAAACAGTATAATCCGCATGTTGTTTTTTCGGATATCAAAATGCCGCTATTAAGCGGATTAGAGCTTTATAAATTGATTTCTGAAAAATATCCTCATATTAAGAAAATTATATTGAGCGGTTATAGCGAATTCTCTTATGCTAAAGAAGCGATAAAACTAGATGTTAAAGAGTACCTTCTAAAACCAATAAAACCCGACCAGTTACTAAAAACTCTAGCCGACTTAAGAATCATTTTAGACAAAGAATTTGATGTTTTAAAGAGTACCCCTCTTGATCTAAAACGAGGTGGTAATTATACATCAGAACAAATCTCAGAGTTAGTCGAGAAATATATCATAGAAAATTATTCGCAAGATATTAATTTTGAATTCATTGCACAACATTTCGGGTTTAATTCAGTCTATCTAAGCCGGATATTTAAAAAGCACATTGGGAAAAATCCTTGTAAATATCTTATTTCCTTACGGTTAAATATGGCCAAACACTTGATATTAAACAGTCCCCAGCTCTCAATTAAAGAAATTGGCAAAATGGTCGGTTATCCTGATCAATTCTACTTCAGCAGAATTTTTAAAAAATACATGAATATAAGTCCCGGCAGTCTTAGAACAAGATAGCACTACTGACATTTCCCCAATAAATAGGGAAAAGGTTTTTACTTTCCCATCATGAGTGGTATAACAGCAAGGACTATACTAGAGGTGTAAAAGGCGATAACACCCCCATGCTTTACATGATATTGTTTCTGATAAACTCCCTTATAAGCTATGATCAGGGTCAGGCTATACAAGAAAAGAATAACCTATGATGAAGTAATAAATCAGATCAAGAAATAAAGCGGGGTACAGTTCAAACCCAGAATAGCGGATATTTTCCTGAATATAGTAGAATAAGAAAAATAAAAGACAAAGAAATTCTAATACTATGTCCTGTCATTACTCCCAATATAATTCATTCCTGATGGAATACTTCTTCCATGAATGCCCACCATTCCCCTTTCCTTCTGGTTTTAAGAGGTATTTGCATTGGTTCGCATAATTCCCACCACTTCTGGGTTATCGGATCTGCTGCCATTTTTTTCATGTCAGCTTCAAAATTATCACCTGTGTATTCAAAGTAACTAAAAAGAAACCCATCTTTGTGATATATGGAGTAGTTTATTATATTGCATTCTTTAATAGTTTTTGCAACTCCAGGCCAGACATCTGCATGTAGTTTCTTATACTCTTTAAGTTTCTCAGGCTTTACTTTTATAACTGAACCATATCTTACCATAACCTATTCCTTTATATTTTTTTGTACAAAGGCCCAAAATTCTTACATGCCCTGTAATCGGCACTTTCTCTGTTATTTGTCCCAAATCCGTTCCATGCAGAAGGCCTAAATATTTCTTTATCTTCAATATTATGCATATACACCGGGATTCTGAGTATGGAAGCAAGAGTTATAAGCAAGGCACCTATATGCCCATAGCTTACTGCACAGTGATTGGCTCCCCAATTATTCATAACTGAATATACATCAGTAAAGGCTCCCCTTCCATTAAGGCGGGGGGCAAACCAGGTCGTAGGCCAGGTGGGATCAGTTCTCTTGTCAAGGATACCATGCACTCTATCAGGCAGTTCTATAGTCTCTCCTTCTGCAATCTGTAAAACTGGGCCCAGCCCTTTTACAAGGTTTATTCTTGATATAGTAACAGGCATGCCACCCCTTGTCGTAAAGTCGGTTGAGAATCCACCTCCTCTAAAATATTCAAGGTTTGCAGGCCTGAACAGGGTGGTATTAATACATTTGTTAATCTCTTCTTCTGTTATCTCCCAGAAAGGTTTTATAGCAGGTTTCCCATCAATTTCCTGCTGCCCTGTTCCATCTAAGGCAGTAGAACCTGAATTTATTAGATGTATTATCCCCATTTCCGCCATACCTTCTAATTTATAACCAGTTACTCTTTTTACAGCCTCCGGACTCCAATAGGTTCTTACATCTGAAAATATCTGGGCGGTATTGGTAAGAAGGTGTCCAAATAACATCGATATTCCATTAAGACTGTCATTTTCAGTAGCCAGGATATAGGGGATGCGGTTACCATTCCAATCAAAGGAGCTATTAAGTATAGTCTCTGTAAAGTCTGCGTTTGGATAGTAATCTGTCCACTGTCTTTGACCCTGGAATCCTGCTACTATAGCATTATGGCCCAGAGATTCTTCGTAGTAACCCAGGTTTTTTAGCTTTTTATTTCCTATCATAAGATCCCTGCAGGCCAGAGTCATCTTTACTAAAAATTCCCAGTCGCTATCAAGATCTTTTCTTGTCTTTCTAGTGTTAGGACCATTTTCATCAGAGCCTTCTTTAAGATTGTCCTTAACCCAGTCCAGGGCTTTTTTGTATTCATCTCTATCATATATGTCAAGGTCTATCCTTCTTTTTACCTCTGTCATATCCACGTATTCAACCCGCATCCCAAGGTAGTCCTCAAAGAAGTTGGGATCTATTATAGAACCAGCTATTCCCATAGATACATTACCTATTGATAAATATGATCTGTCCTTTATCGTTGATACGACCAGTGCAGCTTTTACGAATGATAGAATTTTCTCTTTTACATCTTCAGGTATCGAATGGTCATTATTATCCTGCACGTCTCTACCATAGATGCTAAAAGCAGGTAGGCCCTTCTGGCTGTGAGCAGCCTGAACCGCTGCAAGATAAACTGCTCCAGGACGTTCAGTTCCGCTAAATCCCCATATAGCTTTGGGGATGTAAAGATTCATATCCATGGTTTCTGATCCATAACACCAGCAAGGAGTAACACTAAGACTAGCTCCCACTCCTTCCTTACTGAATTTCTCATCTGCTGCTCTTGCTTCAAAAACACCACCTATCGTAGTATCGGCAATAACACATTCTACTGGTTTGCCGTTAGGATATTTTAGTCTCTCCGAAATAAGTTTTGAAACAGATTTTGCCATTGCCATCGTCTGGTTTTCTAGAGATTCTCTTATACCTTCCATACGCCCATCAATTACTGGCCTGATACCAATTTTAGGGTAATTTTGTATTAAACTATTCATAATTATTTACTACTTTCTACTAAAAATTAATGTTTGGTAGATCTTCATATCTATTCTAATATCTTATTATTTAAAATCACTAACCAGTCAATTATCTAATTCAGAATTTAAATCTAATAAATTGAATTTCCTAAAATACTTATCCATCGCTTTTTCAATATTGCTTAGAACTATATTTTCACCATCAATTCCATTCACATTCAGATTCCTATAAAGCTCATTCCGGCTGTTTTTAACCTCAGGATTTGTCCATACATAACGTGAACTTGTCTTAACAATCCAATCTTTTCTGTCTTTTTTTAAGTTATCAAAATTTTTCTCACCATCCATTAGCCATTTCTTCCACCTTCCGGATTCAAATACTGCTTTTTCAAGAATCTTCATAATATTCGATTTAACACTTATCATATTTTTTTTGAATAATTCTTCCTCAGTTTGACTTAACCCGGCTAGTGCTTCGAATTCCATAACAGTAAATTCAGGACCCACATTAGCAGCCCCGACCCCACTTTTGACATAGCCTTTAAGGTTATTTACAAAATCAGTATAATGACCTTTTATATAGGACCCATATTTACCAGCAATACTTACTACTTCTTTTGCAGTTTCTGGGCTAAAATTAGAGGTATGAAGATCAGTCCCAACCTTTGCAACAACAAAAATAGGCCATACACCTTTTAGTCCTTTTCTTTCTAACCCTTCTTTTAGTAAATCTAAAAATTTTTTAAAGACATTAATGTCTACCAGCCCACCATGGACCTCTTCGGTGCCTACTTCATAAGAAATCGGCTTTAGCTTTTTTGCTTTTCTGTAAATTTCACTATGATATATTAACTCTATGGTTCTCTCGACAACTGTTTCTATTTTAATTGGATTATAAATATCTACTGTAGGGTCAACGTGTATTATATCATAACCCGCTGATATTGCTGCTTCAAAAGATTTTTTTGTCCAGGACATGGAACTATCTAAATCCCACTTCTCAATTGTCTGTCTGTCTTTTACCCACGGTCCTCCATGGTCAACACCTACTATAATCGGCCCTTTGTATATAATTCTATAAGATTCTTCCTTTATTTTTCTGATGAGGTCTTTAGGCGTCCATCCAGTATACCCACCATCAATATCTACCTGGTTTAAAGTAGCCACAAATAAAATAGGTGCATCAGCCCTTTTAGCTGCCCGAATAGCAGCTTTCAATACCGCTTCTGAATTAGGACATACAGCAAAAAGTGTAAAATTAGTTTTTTTGTCCTTAGCTAACTTTTTAAACAGGATTTCCAGCATAGGGATCTTCTTTTCTTCAGATTCTTTCCTTAGTTTACTTTCATCTATTCTTTTTTTAATTTCCATTCCTAACTCCTATTTAATTATGTTTTATAGTACTACGGACATTTTAAAGTCTTTCTTATGTAATACTTTTATACTAAACATTGATTATTAATTTACAATACTTTTCAGTATTTCTGGTAATCATATCGAATGCATCACTGATATTTTCGAGCCTAAACCTGTGAGTAATTAATGGTTTAGGATCAATCAAGTTTTTCTTTAGCATCTCAATGCCGCTTAACCATTCAATACCAGGAAATGGACTCGAGTAAGACATCCAGCTACCAACAATCTGCAATTCTTTCCTGGTAATAAGCTCGAAAGTCTTTCTGTTAAAACTGATATCATTGGCTGATGTTCCAACTAAAATAATACTTCCTCCTGCCTTTGCAATGTGTATAGCATCTTTTTTTGCAGTATTAGCGCCTGAAACTTCAAAAACTTCATCTACGCCATTATTGTCTATATTTGTTTTAATATAGCCATCAAGAGATTCATTAACCAGATTTACATTGTGAACAGAACCAATTTTATTGGCAATATTCAGTTTAAATTCATCTATATCTGCCACTACAACTTTATAGAAAGCCCTATCCTTAAGCAACTTAAATATTAAAAGCCCAATAGTGCCTGCACCAAATACAACAGCTGATTTTCCAAATTTTATTTCTGTTTTGTGAATGGCATGAATAGCTACAGTAATTGGTTCCAGAAAAGTATATTTCTCTATATCTTTATCATCAGGCAATTTTATTAAATTATTAAAATTTACTACAAGATATTCGCTTAAGGCTCCGTTTATTCTTGAACCAATAAAACTGTAATCAGTACATGAAGAATACATCCCTCTCTTGCAGAAATAACATTTATTACATGGAATAAGAGGTATAATCGCTACTTTATCTCCCTCTTTAAATATAGATTTAGCAGAAGCGCCATTTGATATTTTTTCAATTACTCCCACTGCCTCATGACCTAAAACAACCTTATCCCACTTTGGGTCGTTATCTTTTACCCGGGCAATATCAGACCCGCATATCCCCACATGCAAAATCCTTACCAAAACTCCATCTTCTGACAACTCGGGTTTCTTTATTGTCCCGCAAACCATCTTATTTGGACCCCGCCTCAATGCTGCTTTCATATCCACCATTTTTCAAACCTTCCTGTTAAACGATAATTGACAAAACCTGAACTTTAAATACATTCTAAATTGTGAAGTTCTAATACTAACCCTTCTATAAAATTTTTGTATTGTGAATAATATTTATCATACTTTTTGGTATTCCCTTTCCCCGGTTCAAAATCTATATCATATCTGCATACCATCTCTTTTGCCTGTTTGAAATCATTAAAAGCCCTGACTCCTATACCAGCGAGCATTGCAGATCCAACAGATGCACCACTATCATAATAAGACCGACTGATATTAATATTTAAAATATCTGACATCATTTGTAACCAGAATTTATTTTTACTTGCTCCCCCCGAGGTAATAGCTTTTGAATAATCTATATCCTTTGCAAGCATAAACTCCAAATTATACTTTAAACCATAAGAGCATCCTTCTAAAATTGATCGGAACATATCAATTTTTCGAGTAGATACTTTTAATCCCAGGAAGGCACCTTTTGTATTAAGGTCCGATCTGGGTGTTCTCATTCCAGACATAAAGGGTAAAAATATAAGGTTACCTGAACCTATTTTTGTCTTATGCATTTCCTCTTCTAATATATTGAGCAATTTCTCATCGGCGGTGTCTTCATTTATACCATATCTCTTATATATTTGATTTAAAAACCATTTAATAGACCCTCCTGCGCCATCAACACTTCCTGCAACAATATTAATATTTGGTATTGCACTGGGATAGGTCTGGAGATTTCTGTCATTTACTAATTTATTGGTAAGTACTGCAATATTAATAACTGATCCCATTTCAATAAAACAGCATCCTATATCTATACATCCTGAACCAAGCATTGTCGAAGCTACATCC
>Ga0307431_1000255_pt1 | contig 39094 bp, 41 predicted proteins | sample SalMarWE160170MG_FD_202155 | JGI IMG/M metagenome (GOLD analysis project Ga0307431, IMG submission 202155) | Salt marsh sediment microbial communities from the Plum Island Ecosystem LTER, Massachusetts, United States - WE1603-170 | ecosystem: Environmental > Aquatic > Marine > Intertidal zone >...
TAACATGATAGGCTAATAAAGCATCTATTAGTTTTGTAACAGAAATGGACGTGGAAGTTGATGTAACTGTAATAGGCAGCGGACCCGCCGGGCTTACTGCTGCGCTCCATGCTCATGAAAGCGGCGCTAAAAATGTTCTGCTGCTTGAAAGGGAGGAGGAGCTCGGCGGAATTTTAAAGCAGTGCATACACAATGGCTTCGGTCTGGAGCAGTTCAAAAAGGACTACACCGGGCCAGAGTATGCCGAACGCCTTATTGAAGACCTGGAGAAAACAAATGTGCAATATTTCTTGAATACAATGGTGCTTTCTCTTTCACCGGATAAGGCTATCACTGCAGTAAGTCCCGAAAAGGGTCTATTTCACATAAAATCAAGAAGTGTTGTGCTTGCCATGGGATGCCGCGAGCGCCCCAGGAGTAGCATTAATATTCCCGGTACTCGTCCTGCGGGAGTGTATACTGCAGGAGTGGCTCAACGATTTGTCAATATCGATGGATATCTTCCTGGAAAACAAATTGTTATTTTGGGCTCCGGCGACATCGGGCTTATCATGGCGAGGAGACTCACCCTTGAAGGAGCTCAAGTCAAAGGCGTTTATGAAATAATGGATTACCCTGGAGGATTAAAGAGGAACATCGTTCAGTGCCTCAATGATTTCGATATCCCCCTTTATCTATCACATACCGTTACAGAGATACAGGGCAGGGAGCGTGTAACGGGCGTTGTGGTATCTAAAGTAGACCAGAAAATGAATCCAATTAGTGGCAGCGAGCAATCTATACCTTGTGACACCCTGCTCCTCTCCGTGGGACTAATCCCCGAAAACGAGCTATCAAAGGAAGCGGGAATAGAACTTACACCGATTACAAAAGGACCGGTCACCACAGAGACAATGGAAACAAGAGTGCCGGGAATATTTTCCTGCGGCAATGTTTCCACCGTGTTTGACCTGGTAGATTATGTTGCTGAAACTGGCATGATTGCTGCTCGGAATGCCGCAAGATTTGCCGGCGGAGATTGGAAGAAGGGGAAAAATCCAGTCGAGATAATTCCTGGAGAGAATGTGAGGATGCTTTTCCCACAGCGATATTCCTTTAAAGACGACCTTATTTTATTTGTCAGGTGCGCAAAACCAATTGAGAAACCGGTAAAGATAGAGCTCTCCCCGCTTGAGATGCGCCTTAAGAGATTGTATGCCCGACCAAACGAGATGATTAGATTTAAGGTGTCCCGAGACAAGTTAAAGGATGTTACTGGACCCATCGAGGTTTCTATAACAGAGAGATAAGGATGGATATAGAAAAGAAACACTTTACCTGCATTGTTTGCCCCATTGGATGTGAGATCGATGTAGAGCTTCAAAACGGCAATGTAGTTTCCATGGAGGGAAACAAATGCGAGAAGGGAAAAGAATTCGTGTTGCAGGAATTAGAAGAGGCGATGCGCATATTAACCACAACGGTTCCTATAAAAGGGGCAAAATGGGCGATGCTTCCCGTTCGCACCGATAAACCAGTCCCGAAGCGATTGTTATCCAAGGTTATTGAACAACTGGCAGATATCGAATTGCAGGCACCTGTGAAGATGTACCACGTGATAGTAAAGGATGTAGCCGGCACCGATGCAAGTATTGTAGCCACCAGAAATATGAAAAAGGTAAATCAGCGCAAAGATGCCAAAAAGGATCCCATCTCTAGGAAGGAAGGTTGAAGCAATGAAAACTCATGCTTATGGTTTTCCCGGACTGGGAAGAAAGAGAGAGTATAAGAAAGTCATTGAGGACTACCGCGCGCCTGTTCAGATGATTGTTTGACCATTATTCTTCTCTCAAGAATTCCGCGATTTCTCTGGTTAATCTCTCATTTTCCTCCTGAGATAAGCTGAGGTTGCTTTCCAACCTGAGGATGTAATCGTCGACCTCGGGAAGACGGAGTCTTGCTTGAGCTAGTTTTTCATTCTGCTTTTGAATCTCATGGTCGATATCGCTAAAGTCAATGTTTAAGCCAAGTCTTTCATCAAAAAACTGGAGGACTTTCTTTTGACCCCTGGGGTCTTCATTCGCTACCAGATAAGAGGGTATCGGCACCCAGAGACTCACCCCGGGAATATCTCTCCTGCCAGCCAGCCACAACAGAAAGGAGTTCAATGTCGGCCTTTGACCAGTCGCAGTTTGGTAATCCATATCCCTGACCAAATCATACTGCTTTAAAGACTCCTTCACTTCCTGCGAACTGCTCGTAGCCAGCAATGCCCTGGGAGTGGTGTGGGCCGCTAAAGCAACCATTCCCCCAATGGTATATAACTGTTTTGTCCCACAGTAACGTTCAGCCACATCCAAAATTGAATTCAGGAACTTATACCACTCAAATCTAGGTGGGGTGCTTCTAAAAATAGCCAGGTTATTTTTGTGACAGGAATAGAAATTGCTTTCCGGAAATTGAGCTACATCATGCTCCACCCTGATTCCACCCAGGGAGAAAAAATCCTCGGGTTCAATTTCACCAAATCTCTCACCCCCCAACCCTCTAGTTAAGTAATCGATAACGCCTGGACCTAATTGACCGGCATCTTCATTCCAGCCTACCACCAGAGAGGAACTTTGAAATTTTGGTTTCCTTAAGACTTTAAACGGATACCGTTCACTCAATTCCCCTGCCTCGTTTCTTAAAGAACTTATCAATATCCTCCATAATCCTTCTCTTATCCTCTTCAGTTATCGGACTGGGTTCAGCAGGCCCAGCATAAGTCACCTGTTTAAGCTTTTCCAGCTGTTTCTTTATCTCTGACGGAATTTGGTTATAAACATCTTCAATTTCTTGTTCTAGCTGTTCTGTCCATCTATCCAGTTTACTCATGTCAACTCCAATTCCTAAACTACTGGTCAATACTTCCAGCACTGACCTTGAAGCCTTAGGATAAGGCAGTGGTAAGCCTTGCAGGTAAACTGGTATCTCCCCCATCACACAAATAGCCTCAATCTTCCTCTTCCTCGCCACTCCCAACAAGAGACCATTCAACCCAACAATGTTGCCCTGCCCCTCCCTCTCCTCGATTTCACTCATTAAAATGGTGTTCTCATATTTCTTGATCTCAGCAATTAGGTCTGGATTATTAGGTACTGCCCAGACCCTGGGAACCATTGTGTGGTGAATCGGAGCCACAGCGGCTCCTGAAGTATAGACCCTTCGACAGTGGAACTTCTCAGCGACATCTAAAACAAGGTTAGCTATCTGATAAGCCTTCTCTCCCTCAGCATATACACTCCTGCCTCCGGCAGGCTGTTCCTCCCCGATGAAAAATATCAAATCCTTCTTCTCGGTCTTTTTGAAATAAAATTTACTACTGGGAAATTCCAGAGCCTCCAGGACGCCGCCCTTAATTGACACTCGCTGAGGATAGAAGAAATCCCAGGGCTCTATCTCCCCAAATTCCTCCGCCCCCAATGCTTCCCTTAGAGTATCAACAGCGATGAGCCCGATATTTGCGATTCCAGGCCAACTGGCTATCATGACTGGATTTTTGAGCCTTGGTCTCCTGTAAAGTTTGACTCCCATTGCTACTTGCCTTTCAAGCACACGATTTGCTAACTATTCTAATCGTTCCGCTTTTAAAGGACAACAACAGAAACCAGGTTACTTACTTTCTTCTATTTATGCCCTAGCTTGACCCTTCAGCTTACAAAGACCATAATAAAATGCGGCGCATTCGTCTAGGGGACTAGGACACCTCCCTCTCAAGGAGGAGATCACCGGTTCAAATCCGGTATGCGCTACTTGTTGTTAAGTCGATTCAGTGATGATAATTTCACCAAAGGGCAGAAAACACCTGTCTTTAGCAATTCTAGCCGCAAAATACCCGAGGTGGGGAAGGTAGCTAGAAGTTGAACAAGGGGGAACATTACCGAAAGCTAGAGCACATGTATGCGTTTGCGCCAACGAATAAGTATTACATGCCGACAATCCGGGTGGATGAGGGCTATGCAGAGGTGGTTATCGCGATGCGCCACGATTTCTTTCATGCAGCGGGTGCCGTGCATGGCTCAGTATATTTTAAGGCTCTCGATGATGCTGCCTTTTTTGCGGTAAATTCGCTGGTTGACGACGTCTTCGTCTTAACCGTCTCCTTTACCATATATCTTACTCGCCCTATTTCACAGGGAAAGATGAAAGCGACTGGTCAGGTAGTTCACCGTTCACAGCGCCTCTTTGTCGCACAATCCAGGTTGGTTGATTCAGATGGGCAAGAGATCGCCTGGGGGAGTGGAACCTACATGCGAAGTGCCATCCCACTTTCACCGAAGGTGGGGTACGAATGAAGCAAGCACAACCATCTGAGGTAGTTCAGATAGATAGGTAACACCTCAAAGAAAGTCAAAAGGCAAAAATCAAAATGCAAAATGACAGAGCAAAGATGAAAAAGCAATCAGCAATCAGCAGTCAACAGTCAGCGGTTAGCTAATGACTGAAGGCTGATAGCTGAAAGCTGATAGCTACTAAATTAGGATTTACTTAGAATTTAGTGTTTTGAGTTTATGATTTAACTTAGAGATTGCTTCGGCGCCAGTCAAGAGACGGGCTCCTCGCAATGACACAACGGAGGAAGCTAATGTGTCACTGACCATATGAACGAGTACAGCATCTTTGCCACCTACCTATTCACATGTTAAACTCTGTTAACACAAATGAAGAAGCGCGTTTTCTCCGGATTCCGTCCAACCGGCAAGCAGCATATCGGCAATTACCTCGGGACTATCCAGAACTGCGTTTCACTTCAAGAGGAATACGATTGCATTTACTGTGTGGTGGATATCCACGCCCTCACAACGCTGGAGAATACCAATGCGCTCCAGGAAGACATCCATGAAATGGTGCTTGACTGGTTGGCAGCGGGCATCGACCCCAAGAAGAGCATCCTCTTCGTTCAATCCCATGTCCCTCAAGTGATGGAACTCCACACCCTGTTCGGCATGGTAACTCCTTTAAGCTGGCTATTACGTGTGCCTACATTCAAAGAGAAAGTGAAGATGCAGCCGCGTAATGTCAACTATGGACTGGTAGGCTATCCCGTGCTTATGACTGCCGATATTGCCCTTTATAAAGGAGAGGTTGTTCCTGTCGGTGAAGACCAGCTGCCTCATCTTGAATTAGCCCGAGAGATAGTACGGCGATTTAATTCCCTCTTTGGTCGAGTGTTCCCTGAGCCAGCGGCAAAACTGACTTCCTTCCCGTTGATCTTGGGCCTGAATGGTACAAACAAGATGAGCAAAAGCTATAGCAACTACATTGAAATAGCATCTCCACCACAACAAATCCTGGAAAGGGTGATGACTGCAGTCACTGACCCGGCGCGTCGCTATCGTTCCGACCCGGGGCACCCTGAAATATGCAGCATCTTTAGTCTTCATAAATTCTTCACTGCTGAACGAGCGGACGAGATCGCTTTCGATTGCCGCAGCGCTAAAATTGGCTGTGTTGACTGCAAGAAACTACTGGCGGGAAATATCGCCTCAAATCTTGAACCTTTCCGAGAAAAGAGGGCTGCTTTAGCGACAAAACCCAATTATGTTACTGAAGTCCTTGCCGATGGTGCCGCACGGGCTGAGGTTATTGCCAAAGAGACTATCAACGAAGTCAAAGAGAAGATGAAGCTCCTTTGACAAATCTTTCCATTCTATTAAGAGCTTCCTCAATATTAGCCAGGGAAGTAGCATAGCAGCAGCGGACAAATCCTTCACCACATTGTCCGAAGGCAGAGCCAGGCACTACAGCCACTTTCTCCTCCATCAGCAGCCTTTCGGCGAATTCCTCTGAACTCATCCTGGTAGCCTCTATCGAAGGAAAGGCATAAAAAGCCCCCTTCGGTTCAAAGCAAGGTAAGCCAATTTCATTCAGCCTCTTGACTATGAACCGTCGGCGCCTGTCATATTCCTTGACCATCTTCGCAACATCGTCCTCACCAGACCTCAATGCTTCAATGCCAGCCATTTGCGACATAGTTGGCGCACAAAGCATGGTATATTGATGAATCTTGAGCATGGCTTCGATAAGCTGCTCGTTGGCAGCTATATAGCCTAACCGCCAACCAGTCATAGCAAATGCCTTGGAAAATCCACCGAGTAAAATAGTTTGCTCTTTCACCCCAGGAAGACTGGCAAAACAGGTGTGCTCCACTCCATAAACCAACCTGGCATAAATCTCGTCTGAAATCACTAACAGGTTGTATTTTTGAGCTAGCTTGGCGATTTCAGCTAGCTCTTCCCGCGGCATCACTGCACCTGTGGGATTGGAGGGATAGCCAATGAGGATAGCCTTGGTCTGTTTATTAATCAGAGGTTCAACATCTTCAACCTTGAGGACAAAATTATTTTGTTTGCTTGTAGGCACGAAGACCGGTGTACCACCAGCAAGGATAACACAGGGTGGATAAGAGACATACCATGGGTCGGGGATAATCACCTCATCACCAGGGTTTAGAATAGCTCGCATGGCGAGGTCAAGCCCTTCGCTAACACCAACAGTAACGAGGATTTCCCGCTCTGGTTGGTAGCTAACTCCATAGTGATGCTCCAGATATTTTGCCAGTTCTTGACGCAACTCGAGCATACCGTAGTTTGAGGTATACATGGTGTAACCTTTCTCCAGAGAAGAGGTGGCTGCCTCCCTGATATGCCATGGGGTAACGAAGTCCGGCTCGCCTACACCAAGGGAGATAACACCTTCCAAAGAGGAAAGTAAGTCAAAAAACTTTCTGATACCTGATGGCGATATGCTATTTACTTTCTGTGAAATAAGATTATCCATGCTTTTGGTCTGAATAGAATCCATATTACCAGACTAAGGGCTTAACGGCAGTCGTTTGTTCGTCTCTGTGGGCTCGACCACTTCACCATCCTCTTTATACCGCTTAAGCAGGAAGCGGGTGTTAGTGCTTTGCACTTTTTCCAATGGAGCTAGTTTTTCAGTGACAAAGCTAGCTATTTCGTGCATGTTCTTACCCTTCGCTAATAGCGTCAGGTCATAAGTGCCTGAAACTAAATAGGCGGAATACACCTCTGGGAAGCGGCAAATGCGCTCAGCGATAGCATCAAAGCCAACATCCCGCTGTGGCGTTACCTTAACCTCGATTAACGCCAACACTTCTTCTTTGCCTAATTTAGCCCAGTTCACTATAGTTTTATATTTCAAAATAGTCTTATCTTCCTCAGCTTTCTTGATTATGCTTTTTACCTTGCTGGCAGACATATCAACCATGGTGGCAATCTGCTCCGGGGTTGCCAGGGCATTATCCTCCAGAATCTCAAAAATTTCGTTCATGTCACCTCCTCAAGTTATAAGCTCAATACCTGACCACTGGGCCTCTGCTTCATTGTAGCATAACTCAAATAGTTCGCCTTCGTCCGTAATAACCTTAAATAATCTCTTACCTGGCTCTTGCCACGCTTTTTCTATCTCCTTAACCTTGTACTCGCTACCCTGCCACAGAAAAGACTGTGGTCGTTCGGCATAGGTATGACCTGAATAGGAATTGACTTGAAGGGAGACTCTGTTCACCTTATCCTACACCATGATTGAATAAATGGCACAATCACAAATTTGAGATCTCCAGTTTCTTTGACTTGCCGCCATTTTATGCCTGCCTATTAGATTTCTGGCTCTCTCTTATGCCACTCTGTTGCTTGCTCATAGGCGAAGGCAATGTGTAGTATCGTTTCCTCATTGAACGGCTTGCCTAGGACTTGCATACCGACAGGCAAACCATCAACAAATCCAGCAGGTATAGAGATGGCGGGGATGCCAGCGATATTTATGGGCAAAGTGCAGACATCGCTCAAATACATTTGCATCGGATCCTCCAGCTTCTCGCCCAATTTGAAAGCCACTGTGGGCGATGTCGGAGTAACCAGAGCGTCATACTTTTCAAAAGCTTGCTCAAACTCCTGTTTTATCAAGGTGCGCACCTTCTGCGCCTTGAGGTAATAAGCATCATAATAGCCGGCAGATAGAGCATAGGTCCCCAACATTATTCTCCTCTTTACTTCAGCCCCAAAGCCAAATTGGCGTGTCTTTTCCGTTGCCTCTATCACACTGCTGGCATTTTGCTCAGAGAAGCCATATTTAACTCCATCATAGCGAGCCAGGTTCGCCGAAGCCTCAGACGGAGCAACTATATAATAGACTGCCAGAGCATATTTAGTATGTGGCAAGGAGACTTCGCGATCCACTTCGGCACCTAATTCCCCAAATTTCTTTATTGCCGCTTCCAAAGCTGACTTTACCCCTTCTTGCATCCCTTCCACAAAATATTCCCTGGGAACGCCGATGCGGAACCCTTTAAGGTCATGATCCAGTTGCGCGGTGTAATCCGGCACAGGGTAAGATACCGAGGTTGAATCCATAGGGTCATATCCCGCAATGGCATTCATCACCAGAGCACAATCGGTAACATCCTTGGTTATCGGACCAATCTGGTCAAGGGAGCTAGCGAAGGCGACTAAACCAAAACGGCTCACTCGCCCATAAGTGGGCTTGAGGCCCACTACCCCACAAAACCCTGCCGGCTGACGTATGCTGCCGCCGGTATCAGAGCCAAGAGCATAGATGGTTTCGTTACTAGCCACAGCAGCAGCGGGGCCACCACTGCTACCCCCGGGAACATAGCTCAGATTCCAGGGGTTATGAGTGGGGAAAAAGGCAGAATGCTCTGTAGAAGAGCCCATGGCAAATTCATCCATGTTACCCTTGCCCAATATGACCGCTCCTTGTGCCTTCAGTTTCTTCATCACGGTAGCATCGTAGGGCGGAACGAAGTTTTCCAGCATCTTTGAAGAGCAAGTAGTTCGTATCCCCTTGGTACAGATAACATCTTTAATTAACACAGGCACACCAGCTAACAGTGTAATATCGCCATTTCCTATACGACGATCTGCCTCCTCAGCTTGCTTTAGAGCTACATCATTAGTGACAGTTACACAGGCATGAATTTTGTCTTCTACCTCAGCGATGCGCTCCAATGCGGCTTTGGTGAGATCAACTGAGGAAATCTCCCTTCGTTCAAGAAGTTCATGTGCCTGATGGATGGTTAATTGACAAAGCTCGTTCACAAAAGTTAAAACCTCTCGTTAATGCTGCTGCGAAAGATAACTCCACGCCAACTGCCGCCAGTTACCGAATGCATTTCCTTGAGCCTGGGGATATACTTTATGCCCAGGAATATTGGTAAACCTGCAGAGAAAACCACCATGGCGACGCTACCATAAATCAATCCTGCCGCAACTGGAAAACAAACAAACCCCATGCTGTAGCAGAAAGCGACGTTCCTGGTAATAAGCAACACTACGCCGCATATAGCAAGCCAAAAGGGAATTGCCTTCGGTAGCAGACAAAGAAGGACGCCTATGCTCGTAGCCCCTCCCCTGCCACCACGGAACTTGAGAAAAACGGGAAAAACATGTCCCAACACAGCAGCTAACCCGGCAAGAAGTTGAAATATTAAATCAACGCCTAACCAGCGAGCTAAAAGAACAGCGCCTACTCCTTTCCCAATGTCAGCCAGCAAAACCAATACTCCGGCGGCATGACCTACTTCATAATAGACATTCAGGGCTCCCATAACCCTGGTTCCTACATTGCGAATGTCTATTCCTTTTTTGAGACGAGCAGCAATGTAACCCGAAGGAATAGAACCAAGCAGATATCCACAGACTATAGCTACAGCGCCAATCATTTACTTAGAAAACACCTACTCCAAAACCGGCTTTACCTTAAAGCAGTTCTCCTCTTCCCGAGGAGCATTAGCAAGGACATCGCTCTGAGGATATGAAGGAGAACTCTGGTCTTCCCTGAAAACGCTTTGTAGCGGAACTGCGTGAGTCGCTGGTGACACATCAGTTGTATCCACCTGGTTAAGTATCTCAAAGTTCTCCAGAATATTGGATAGCTCAACGGTAAATTTCTCAATTTCAGCTTCATCTAAACCGAGGCGAGCTAACCAGGCTACGTGCTCAACTTGCTTACGATCTAATTTCATCTTGAGACACCAAAAGCACCACAATTGTAGCATCGCACTTTGTCCCCAAACAACAGTTGCGCACATTTAGATAGTGGGATACCACCTTCGAAAGAACGAGCGCACTTGCTTGACAGCTTGCTCACCATATTGCATACTATTGGCAACTAAATGTTGACCAATTTAGTCAACAATATAGGTGATAGCGATGAGGCTTTCCGCTAAAGGGCGTTACGGAACCATGCTACTTTTGGATTTAGCCCTTCACTGGGGTGAGGGCTCAGTTCCATTGAAAGACATTGCCCGAAGACAGGAAATTTCACTGCTATACCTCGAGCATCTGGTCGCCCCCTTTATAGCAAGAGCGATAGTAAAGAGCGTCCGTGGACCTGGAGGTGGTGTTTCATTACTCAAGCATCCTGAGGAGATTAAGCTAAGCGAGGTGATTCAACTTCTTGAGGGCCCGATTGCTCCAGTAGACTGCGTCAATAATCCTGAAGCGTATTCTCGCTCAGACTTCTGCGCCATCCGCGACATCTGGAATGAAGTGAGAAAAGCAACATACCAGGTTCTGGAATCCACAACCTTGCAGGATTTAGTCGAACGGCAAAGGCAAAAGGGGGACTTGAAACAGCCGAAAGATGGCGAAAAACAATGGAGCAATGGGAGGGATGCTAATTCAACAGCTCAGCTACAAAACGAAAGGAACAGCAGGAGAGGAAAAGGACAAACAATATATAGGAGGTGAGATATGCGAGAGAAGGTAGAAGCAGCCCTGAAACGAATAAGACCTGCTTTGCAAGCCGATGGTGGTGATGTCGAGTTAGTGGATGTAAATGATGGCATAGTCAAGTTAAGGCTGAGAGGAGCCTGCGCAGGCTGCCCCATGGCAACTATGACATTACAGTATGGAATTGAGCAGGAGCTTAGAGAGCAGGTACCTGAGGTGAAGGAAGTAATTCCAATCTAAGAATCCAGGAGGTAGAAATGCCTATCTATGAATATTTTTGCACTCAGTGTAATCTTAAGTTTGAATTGCTTCGTCCCTCAAGCCAGGCAAATGGAATTGCTTCTTGCCCCCGTTGTAACAACGGCGCTAAAAGGATTTTTTCCTCTTTTGCTTGCTCTTCAAAAAGCACCGAAGGCACCTCTACACCGCTTGGCGGAAGTTCCCCCTGCAGCACATGCTCTGCCACAAGTTGTGCTGCTTGTACAGGATTCTGACTGTAAATGTATAGCTCCATTAGAATAGCCAAAACACGAATATGACAAGTTAGTCACGAAAGGAAACATGCTACAGGTAAAATATCTGAAATTAACCCTGAATGGTAACCCCATCATCAACGACCTAAACTTGGAAGTGAAAGAGGGGAAAATACACGGCTTATTGGGAGTAAATGGGGCAGGAAAAACAAGCTTGGCTAACTTAATAATGGGAATAAGTTACCCTGATGAGGGGAGCATAATATTTGAAGAACAAGATATTACCCGATGCACAATCTCAGAAAGAGGAAAAATGGGAATAACCATGGCGTGGCAAGAACCGGCAAGGTTTGAAGGGCTAAGTGTAGGAGAGTACCTCAGGGTAAGCAATAATTTAGGGGTGAATGACATTGAGAACTACCTGTGGATGGTTGGGCTTCCCCCCGGGGAGTATCTAAACAGAGCAGTTGATGCCAATCTGAGCGGGGGTGAGAGGAAAAGGGTGGAGCTTGCCTCCGTCCTGGCGCTGAAGCCAAAGGTAGCAGTTTTAGATGAGCCTGACTCCGGCATAGATGTAGTCTCATTACCACACATTATGAATGGAATAACTGAGATGAGTAAACAGGGTTCTGCAGTGCTGTTAATCACGCATAGTGAGGAGGCGGTAAGGGTAGCCGAGGAAGTGTCGATAATATGCGCCGGCGAAATAATCAATTCCGGCCCACCACAAGAAATGTGCCGATGGTTTAGGGATAATTGCCAAACATGTCCTCATATTGGTGAACCAAGTTACGAAGGAGTTTAATAAATGCTTGTTGTCAAGGAATATGAAGCGTTGCTTGAAGCCTATGGCAGGGCAGGCGGGAACCTGGATGCCTTAAGAAGCAACGAGGTGGGCAATCTTGTTATTCACGAGAACAAAGTCCTCAACGTTAGTGAAGTCGATGGGATAAAGGTGGAGACAAAGGAGACTGAAAGCGGGGTTAGTATTTACTTTTTAGTGGAAGAAGGGGCAAAGATCGAATACCCCGTTCATTTATGCTTTGGCGTTCTGCCCGAGGAAGGATTGCAGGAGATTATGTTGAGAGTGGAGGCGCAGAATAACAGTGCGGTGAATGTCATTGCCCACTGTATTTTCCCCAATGCTGTCGATGTGATACACAAGATGGATGCTGATATAAAAATCGGGGATAATGCCAAATTCAGCTATCGTGAAACTCACTATCATGGGGAATTTGGCGGCATTAAGGTGATTCCGAAAGCAAAGATTGTGGTGGGCAAGGGAGCTGTCTGGGAGAGCACCTTCAGTTTGATCCAAGGCTCCGTGGGCTTGCTGGATTACGATTTCGAGATTTTTGGTGACGAGAAAAGCATAAGCGAGCTTTTGGTAAAGGTCTTTGGCAAAAAGGAAGATGATATAAGTATAGTAGAGAAAATCCATTTGAACGGCCAGGGAGCCAGGGGGCTGGCAAAAAGTCGTCTGGTGTTGAATGACAACGCCAAGGCAATGGTCAGGGGTGAAACATATGGCAATGCCCCCTTTGCCAGAGGTCATGTTGACTGCCTAGAAATTGTGAATGGAGACGGAGTGATAGCAAGGGCAATACCACTTGTATATGTGAACGACAAGCAAGCGAAGGTTACTCATGAGGCTGCTATTGGTAGTGTAGACAAGAAGCAGATGCAAACATTAATGGCAAGAGGGCTAAATGAGGAAGAGGCAGTTGATATCATCGTGAAAGGCATACTGAGATAATACCGGCGTTGCCCTTGCGAGCTAAAGGCGAAATGGGTTCCCTGGAAATTCGCAGAACTTTCAGGGCGAAAAGCAATCTCACCAGCATAATAAATGATATAAAGGATTTCCATAGATCATGGGAAAAAGAAGTTCGGAAATAGAAATCCTTGCGATTTCCAGAGATGGTGAAGAGAAAAAGAGGGATGAGGTCATCCATGAAGAAACGGTTGTCGTCAGGATAGACGAAGAAGTTCACGAATTCCATTGTCTCCCGACCAATTTAGAGGAGATGATACTTGGTAATTTAAAATCAAAGGGAATAGATACTTCTCTCTCAGCTATCACGAAAATCGCCGATAATGAATTTAATGTTGACCTCTCACCTTTGGAAAGGTTAACAAAGAATCCTCAGAGGTGTGACTCCGATAAAAAGTTAACACGCAAAGAAGTTTTTGCCTCGGTAGAAATGCTTGGCGAAAATAGTTTCTTATTTAAAAAAACTGGATGTGCACATGTTATTGGAATTTGCGGAGATGGAAGAGAGATTTTTGTAGAGGACACAAGCAGGCATTGCGCCATAGACAAAGCCATTGGTCTGGCAATCAGAAACAAGATTGATTTATCGAATGCCTTTTTAGTCGCTTCCTGTCGGCAGACAGTCTCAACAATAAGAAAGGCAATTTTTTGCGGGATACCAATAGTAATAAGCATCGCCGCACCCACAGACTTGGCGGTAAAAGAAGCCGATGAATACGGAATAACACTCATAGGATTCGCAAGTTCGAAAAGGTTCAACATATATTCTCACGGTTGGAGAATCAAGATCTAAGAATATTTCAGGCAGAAAATTAGCGGGGCATTGCACTTAAGCATTATCCTAGTTGAAATATTGGATTTGCTGGCAATGCCAACAAACATTTCGAAACAGCAGCCGAAGACCACGCCGGCAGCAGTTGCATGTAAGTGGCCGGACGGCGGAACTATTGGCAAGGCTGAGCTTATTCAGATAGTGGGAGCAAGTACCAACAGTTGCTCGTCCTGTTTGAAGAAGCTTATAATAACTGGAATGCGAATCATTCTGCATATTGGCAAAGCGGGCGTGGGCAAAATCGATGGAAGGTTGAAAATCGAGTTCCAGGCAAGTAATAGATTCAGTGAATCATAAAGGAAGGAGCATCAAAGTAGAATAATGGCTACCCAATACGGACCAGACAAAATCCGCAATGTCGTATTGCTATCTCATTATGGTGTAGGCAAAACCACGCTTGCCGAATCAATGTTGTTCGCTTCGGGGACTATTAAACGTTTAGGTAATGTCGAGGATGGAACTACTACGTCTGACTACGACCCCCTTGAAATAGAGCGACAGATGAGCGTGAATCTATCGCTGCTTCCCCAAGTATGGAAGGAAACGAAGATAAATCTCATTGACACTCCAGGCTACGCTGATTTTACCAGTGAAATGAAGTCTGGTTTGCGCGTTAGCGAAGGGGCGATAATCCTGGTTTGCGCCGCTTCGGGGGTAGAGGTGGGAACAGAGCAAGTTTGGGATTATGTGGAAGAAGCAAACTTACCTCGCCTGCTGTTCATCAACAGGATGGACAAAGAGAATGCCAATTTCTTCAGCACTCTAGAACAAATTCAGGCTAAGTTGGGGACAAAATGTCTGCCTGCTACACTCCCCATAGGCTCACAGAGCGATTTCGAAGGTTTCGTAGACCTGCTGAACATGAAAGGCTACGCTGGGGCCGATCTAAAGGAAACCGATGTTCCTTCTTCGCTTGCAGAACAAGCCACTTCCTACCGTGAGAAGTTAGTAGAGGCAGCCGTTGAAGTCGATGACGAGCTCTTAACCAAGTATTTAGAGGGAGATGAAATAAGCAATGACGAGATTCTCCCAGCTATAAAGAAAGCAACAATTTCGGGGAAATTGGTCCCTGTTTTCGCCGGCTCGGCATTACAGAGCATCGGTACAAAGGCACTCCTTGACGCCATTTGCGACTTCTTCCCTTCGCCTGAAGAACACGGCGCCATCACAGCGGTAAACCCAGCAACCAAGGAAAAAGAAGAACTTAAACCAGCTATAGGGGAACCTCTAAGCAGCCTTGTGTTTAAAACCACCGCTGACCCATATGTAGGCAAGCTTAACTATTTTCGAGTTTACTCAGGATTGCTACTAGGCAATTCGCAAGTTTGGAATACCAGGAAAAAGGGCATGGAACGTATTGGCCAGCTATTCACCTTAAGAGGTAAGAATCAAGAACCAGTTCCTCAGCTAGCTGCTGGAGATGTCGGGGTGTTGGCCAGGCTGAGCTTGACTACCACTGGAGATACTCTCTGCTCTCCAGAACATCACCTGATACTGGATGGCATCAAGTTCCCTCAAGCGAATTTAACCATGGCAGTCCAACCTCAAACTAAAGCTGACCTGGATAAAATGAGCACAATCTTGCCCAGGATTTGTGAAGAGGACCCCGCTCTCCGAATACACAGAGAACAGGATACTAATGAACTCCTAATCTCAGGAATTGGCGATGCTCATTTAGAGATGATTAAAGAGAAAGCACATCGCAAATTCGGGGTGAAGCTAAATTTAACCTCGCCGAAGGTTCCCTACAAGGAAACCATCACTGTGGCAACCAAGGCAGAATACAAGCATAGGAAGCAAACAGGAGGACATGGGCAATATGGACATGTCCTCCTGGAGCTCGAGCCTTTGCCCCGAGGCACCGGCTTTGAGTTCACCAAGAAAATTGTTGGCGGAGCGATACCCAAGAATTACATCCCCGCGGTGGAGAAAGGAGTCAATGAAGCGAAGCAGCAAGGCGTCTTAGCCGGCTACCCGGTAATTGATGCCAAGGTCACACTTTACGACGGTAGCTTCCACCCTGTAGATTCATCAGATATCTGCTTTAAAATCGCCGGAGCGCAAGCCTTGAAAAACGGACTATCTGAGGGGCAACCAATATTGCTTGAGCCAATAATGAACTTGACGGTAACCGCTCCAGAAGAATTCACTGGCGACCTCACCGGAGACCTTAACTCAAGGAGAGGACGCGTACTCGGGATAGAGCCAGAAGTCAAAAATAACACTATCCAGGCCCAAGCACCTTACTCAGAATTGCTGGATTACGCTATAGTCTTAAGGTCAATAACCCAGGGTCGTGGCAGCTTCACCATGGAATTCAGCCACTACGAAGAAGTGCCACCCCACCTCACCCAAAAAGTCATTGCTCAAAGGAAGCAGGAAAAGGAATAAATTCCGTATTTGATTAATTTACCTCGCCAGCAATTCCTTCAGCTTAGTGGTAAGAGCAGGCACAACATCTTCAAATTTGCCCACCACTCCAAAGTGAGCTTGCTTGAATATGTTCGCCTCAGGGTCCTTGTTAATGGCAATGATGTTCTTTGAGCCACTGCAACCAGACATATGCTGGCTGGCTCCTGATATCGCGATAGCAAAATAAATATCGGGAGCGACAATCTTACCAGTGAGACCAATATGCATCGCCTCAGGCACCCACCCATTGTCACATGGCGGACGTGAAGCACCTACGGCACCCTTGAGCACATCGGCAAGTTCTTTCAGGGTAGTATTGTAAGGGTCAGTTCCACCACAACCTCTACCTCCACAGACTATCACCGCGGCATCCTCAAGCTTAACACCAGTTACTTCCTCCTTTATAATTTCCACCACCTTCGTCTTCACCTTAGACATATCCACGGTGACCTTAACAGGAATGGCCTCCCCTTTTCGGGACTCATCACGCTCTATAGGTGACATCGCCTTCACCCTGGTAGTGGCTATTTGGGGCACAGCCTCAGCGGTAAATATTGCCTGAGCATTGCCTCCATACACCGAACTTGTCTGCATGAGCTGCTTTGTCTCCGGGTCTATGCTCAACTCAAGGCAATCTGTGGATAAACCAGTCCGAAGTCTAAAAGCAAGCCGAGGAGCCAGGTCGGCACCCATGGGTGTGTTACCCAGCAAAACGACACGAGGTGAAACTTGCTCGATAACCTGGTCAGCAACCTGCATATAACAGTCTGCTTCGTATCGCTTTAACGTTGCGTCTTCTACGGTATAAACTTTGTCCGCTCCAAAAGCGATTGCTTCCTTGGAGAGGTCACCAACCGCATCGCTGGCCAGTAAACAAGATAAGTCTTCCTTCAATTCATCAGCAAGTTTCCTACCACAGCCCAGTAGTTCAGTGGTGATAGAAGGGAACTCTCCTTCTGCTATTTCCCCGAAAACTAAGATACCTTTATTTTCAGCCATCGTTTCCTCCTTGAATTAGAGTATTTTTGCTTCTCTAAGCTTTACAGCCAGGTTAGCGCCGGCTTCCGCCGGAGTATCTGCTTCGATTATTTCACACTTGGTCTCCCTCACTGGCTGAAAGAGTTTAGCCAACTTAACAGATCTTCCTGCAGCACCAACCTGGGAGGGTTCAAGCCCGATGTCTGCTGGCTTCCATACGATGGGTTGCTTTTTCGCCGCTGCCATAATCCCCTTAAGAGCGGCGTAGCGTAAATCGCCCAGCTCACTGGTTATTGTGAGCAAGGCAGGAAGCTCCACCTCCACAACTTCATAGCCATCGCTGACAGCTCTCTCTACTTTCGCCTTTCCATCAACGACCTCCACCTTCCTGACCACACTTACCGCAGGAATCCCTAAAATTTCTGCGATGCCTAAACCAACCTGCCCGGCATTCCAGTCAGCAGATTGCCGCCCACAGAAAATAAGGTCATATTCCCCCACCTTCTTAATCGCTGCAGCCAGTGCATTGGCCGTTGCCCAGCTGTCACCCTCTTCAAAAGCCGCGTCTTCAAGAAGGATAAGCTCATCACCACCCACAGATAGTGGTTTCTTAATCACGTCACGGGTTAGATTGTTACCCAAGCTAATCACCGTGATTTTGCCGCCTAGCGTGTCTTTAATCCTTAACGCAGCCTCCACGGCATTTTCATCATAAGGACTAACCACTGGCTTTACATCTGGCGGCACAGTCATCTTGTCCCCAGCTACCTTGAATGAAGCTGGGGGAGCTTCAGGATCAGGAACTTGTTTACAACAGACAATCATGTTAATTGGCATTGTTCAACCTCCTTAAATAATTGCGAACTTATAAGATTATATTAAAAACCCCAAAATTGTCAATAACCTGAGCAGCTTGTCTGTTTCGACCATATTTGTTTTAATAACATATTACTTCGATGAACAGGACATATCTTGATTATGCCGCCACCACGCCGACACATCCTGAGGTAGTAAAAGCGATGCTGCCATATTTCAGCGATGCCTTCGGCAATCCCTCAACTCTCTATTCCTACGGGCAGGAAGCAAGGAAAGCCGTTGAGGAGGCAAGGAACAAGATTGCCAGCCTGATTAATGCTCAGAGTGAGGAAATTGTTTTTACCAGTGGAGGGACAGAGGCAGACAATTTCGCTATAAAGGGTGTTGCTTACGCCAATGAACATAAAGGGAATCACATCATTACCACCCCCATTGAGCACCACGCTGTGCTAGAGCCCTGTAAGTTTCTGGAGGAAAGAGGATTCTCCGTTACATATCTTCCCCTGGATAGGTATGGACTGGTTGACCCGCAGGATATCAAGAAAGCTATCACTGATATAACCATACTCATCTCAATAATGCATGCCAACAACGAGGTAGGTACCGTAGAACCGATAAGCGCGATAGGCAAGATTGCTAAAGAACAAGGAATAATTTTTCACACGGATGCGGTTCAAACTGTGGGACATATCCCGGTTGACGTAGACAAGCTAGAAGTGGATTTACTCTCCATTTCAGCCCACAAGTTTTACGGACCAAAGGGAATAGGAGCGCTGTATGTCAGGAAAGGCACGAAGCTGGCTCCATTCATCCATGGTGGTGCACAGGAGAAGGGGCAGCGCGCCGGCACGGAGAATACCCCAGGCATTATAGGCTTTAGTAAGGCAGTAGAAATTGCCATGCAGGAAATGACTAAGGAGATAACGAGACTAAGCCATCTTCGTGACAAATTCATTAAGGGTCTACTGGAGCAAATTGAACAGATTCAGGTGAATGGTCATCCTACAGAAAGGTTGCCTAACAATGTCAATGTAACCATTGATGCTACCAGAGGAGATTCAATGCTTCTAAACCTTGAATCAGAAGGCATTTACGCTTCCACGGGTTCCGCTTGCAGCTCATCGAATCCTGAACCTTCGCATGTGCTTCTGGCACTAGGGCTCTCACCGGAACAAGCCCGTAGCTCGCTCAGGTTTACCTTAGGTCGAGAAACTATCGAAAGTGATATAGAGCGAGTACTTGAGGTGCTACCTCGCATAATAGGCAAGACAACGGTCATGTGAGATTTTCTAAAAGGCTTGGCGCGACGTTCAAGATACTGCTGAATTGAAACGTGCCAAATATGTTCAAGGCCAGTTTCAATCGATTACAGAATCAAATTCAGCAAGCTGCCCACAACTAAGGAAGCAGCTATCATTATCCCGGTAGCAGCAAGCATGCCCTTAAAGCCTAACTCCCGAGCCAGCACCACAAAACTAGCGATACAGGGAAAGAACATAGCCAGAACCACGCTGCCGATGACCAACTGGTTGGCAGTTAAATTGAGGACACTGAGCATGCCTATTGCCATATCCTTGCGTAAAAAGCCAACCACCAGCGCCGCGGTCGCTTCTTGGGGCAGTCCAAAAAACCCGCTTACTACTGGCGCCGCAAAGTTGGCAATGTAGTCAAACACATTCAAGGCATAGAGAATGGTGACGACAAAGATGCCTAACATGACCACAGGGACTGCCTCCCTAAGGAAGCCAAGTATTCTTGCCCAGAGCTTCAAGGCCACCATCCGCAGCGGCGGCAAGCGGTAGGGGGGAATCTCAACCAAGAGCTCGGGGCTAAAGCCTTTCACTATTAGGTTTAAGATCAATCCCAGGATGATCCAGACCACGAAAAGCGTGCCATACACTATAGCCACATATTGCCATCCCTCCCTCCCAACCAATCCAATAACCATGGCTTGAAGGGCAGCACACGGGACTCCGATGGAGATAAGGGTAGCAACGATGAATCTCTCCCGCTTACTTTCCAAAATTCGGGTGGCCAGGATTCCGGGAACATTACATCCCAGGCCAAGGAGCGTGGGTATAATGGCGTATCCGTGCATTCCCAGACGGTGCATCAGAGTGTCGAGGAGCACTGCCACGCGAGGCAGATATCCTGAGTCCTCCAGAAAGCCCAACACCAAATAAAATGATAAGATGTAAGGCAAGACAACCCCAAGGGGTATGTATAGCCCGGTAGTCAAGATGCCAAATGATTGAAGGAAGTCTACTTCGCCATTGATCAATTTCCCAACAAGGATATCATGCAGGAAGCCGCCTGACCCCAGAAATTCGCTTAGTCTTACCATCACGGGGGCCCAGAGGTTTCCAAATAACGGGTCAAATACATACCCAATGAGACCTTCGCCAATGAAGCGGATTACCATAAATGCGGCGAGCATCACCAAAGCAGCAATGAGGATTCCCGGGAAGGGTTTGATTGACGCATCGCCCAAGCGCTCCAGCCAAGTGTGATGCCTGTGAGTTACTGTTTGCACCTGCTGCACAATTCTACCCACGCCTGCCCACCGTTCATCACGCGTTCGATAAGATACAGCTGGAGATGCCGCTTCGGAGATGCGACTCACTAATTCTTTCATCCCTTCGCCAGTCACTGCCACTGTGGGCACGACGGGTACCCCTAAAACCTGCTCCAGCTTGTTGACATCGATGTGTATTCCTCTATGCTTGGTATCATCCCAAATGTTAAGTGCCACTACTACAGGAATATCCCTTTCTAGCAATTGCAGGGTTAGAAATAGGTTTCTCTCTAGATTGGTAGCATCGACGACATTAATGACCAGGTCACCGTCCTTGAGCATCTCTGTAGCCACCTCTTCTGCCTTGGAAGTAGGCTCCAAGGTGTAAGTGCCGGGCACATCTATAACCTCAGCAAGTTCCCCTCCCAGCTTAAGATGCCCTTTGGTGAACTTTACTGTCGTGCCCGGATAATTGGAAGCGATAACCCGGATCCCAGTGAGGCGCGAGAAAAAGACGCTCTTCCCCACATTGGGGTTACCCATCAAAAGTATCTTCACTCGCTCTCCAGCTCAACCAGGATTCTCCTGGCCATGCCGAAGCCAATGGCAACCTGAACACCATCCACCTGGATCGTCGCCGGCCCGCGCATGAGCATGGAACTGACCTTGGTTATTTTTTTGCCTGGTCTGATCCCCATGGCTTCAACCCGACGCGTCAGGCCATATCCCCCAGTAATCTCGATGATTCTACCCCTTTCGCCCGTTCGCATCTGGGCAACCGTCGTCTGTCTATTAAAGGTCATATTCAGATTTGCTCCTGTATCCTGCCATCAACAATTGATAACTTTGTTAGCTATGGCTAACTTGCCACGGCAAAAAAATTTTATCTTTCTCCCAATCCTTTCTCCAAGCATTCCGGAGGGAGCTCTCCATGTTCCAGATAATATCTATATCTTTTGGGGAAATTAGCCTCTCCCAGTGGACATGCTTCCATAAATTCTATAAATTTAATCATCCTTTCCAAGGTAACTGGGCTGATGACATGCTCAATCCTGCAGGCATCTTCTTCAGCAATTTCTTTGTTAATGTCCAGAGCTTCACTAAAAAAGCGACTTAATGCTCTGTGACGGCGAATCACATCCTGGGCTGCTTTATCACCCTCAGGCGTGAGTCTTATATCGCCATACTTTTCATGAAGTACAAGCCTCTCCTCAGAAAGCCTTTCCAGCGCTGCACTAACGCTGGGCATTTTTACATTCAGCGCACGGCTAATCTGTCTGACCTTCACAACTTTCCCATCCCCATGAAGATTGGCTATTGCCTCAAGATAATCTTCCATACTTGCGCTATATTTCTTTACCATCTTCTGCTTCACCATCGTGAATCAAAATGTTAGTTAACTCTAACAAATTATAACCATCACCTTTTTTCCTGTCAAGACCAAAAATCAGAAAATCAAATCAAACCAGTGAAATGTATCAATACTGGCGCTAATAGTAATGAGATCACCGACATTAGCTTGAGCATTATATTTAATGATGGGCCAGCAGTGTCCTTCATTGGGTCACCGACGGTGTCTCCGATCACTCCTGCCTTATGGGCATCCGAGCCTTTACCACCAAAATGTCCTGCCTCAATCCACTTCTTAGCATTATCCCATGCACCACCAGCATTATTTAACATAACGGCAAAGATAAACCCTGTAGCTAAAGCTCCAATAAGGAAACCAGCCAGGGCATATACGCCGAGGACTATCCCTACGAGTATGGGCATAACTATGGTCATTATCGAGGGAGCCATCATCTCCTTCAATGCTATTCTGGTAGCAATATCTACGCACTTACCATACTCTGGCCTGGTTGTTCCTTCCATTATGCCTTTTATCTCTCGCCATTGCCGCCGAACTTCTTCTATAATAGCTGATGTAGTTACACCCACTGATTTCATGGTCATAGCACAAAAGATAGCGGGCATAAGAGCGCCTAAAAATATACCAATGATAACGTGTACATCTAGTAAGCTTAATCCAGCAGGTAATATTAGTTTGCCTGCGGACGAGACTGTTACTATACCCACAGCCATAGCGAAGGAGAGAATTAACCCCAAGGAGTTCATAGCAGCAGCACCAATGGCAAATCCTTTACCCGTAGCCGCAGTGGTATTACCCAGGGAATCTAAAGCATCAGTTCTTTCCCGCACCTCAGGTGGTAGCCCTGCCATGGTGGTAATGCCTCCTGCATTGTCAGCTACTGGCCCATAAGCATCAGTGGCCAATGTCACGCCCAGAGTAGATAACATACCGACGGCAGCTAAGGCTACGCCGTAGAAGCTAGCGAAATGAAAAGCCACGCCAATCGCTATAGCTATCAAAACTACCGGTGGCCAGGTGCTCATCATGCCATTGGCAAAGCCTCGAATTATAGTAGCACCAGCACCAGAGGTAGATGCCTCGGAAATTTCCAGCGTTGGTTTATACTTATAGGAGGTAAAGTAATTTGTGCTTTCCCCTATAAGTGCACCAGTAATAAGACCGGCAAACATCGCCCAGAAAACGCCTAAGCTAGCATGTAGAAAATAAATTATTAGAAAACCAAATATTGCCGCCAATATTGTGGCGCTAAGCGTGCCACGACGCAACGCTCCGAGAAGAGCGCCCATCTCTACATTCTCCCCTACTCTAACCAAAAAACAGCCAATCACAGAGGCTACAAGGCCTCCAGCCATGATTAACATTGGCAACCACCACGCAGCCTGCAGAGCAGCATCAGGTGAGAGCGTAGGAAATAACGTTCCTGTTACCCATGGTGCCACCATACCACCAACAATACAGAGTGTCATAGTAGCAATAACGGTTTCCACGTAAGACTCAAGGAGGTCAGCACCCATGCCGAACACATCGCCGACATTATCACCAACATTGTCAGCTATGACAGCGGCATTTCTGGGGTCATCCTCCGGTATTCCTGCCTCCACTTTACCCACTAAATCTGAGCCAGCATCAGCACCCTTGGTGAAGATACCACCACCTACTCTGGCAAAAAGAGCCACTAACGAAGCCCCGACGCCATAGGCTGGAATTATAGCTAAGAACTCCCGCGGAGGAAGGCCGTGCCAGGCAAAATAAAGAACAGCTAAGCCGATGATGCCAATGCTAACTACCGTTAGCCCCATTACTGCCCCACCTCTGAAGGCAACTCTCAATCCTCGATTCAAGCCTTTTTGTGCTGCGGCGCAAGTCCTACCGTTAGACCTCAGTGCCATGTTCATACCAGCATATCCCGCACCTATAGAGCAGAGAGCACCAAAGATAAAAGCTACAGATACTCTCCAACCCAGGTCAGGGACAAATGCTAGAATAATCGCTATTACCGCTACCACAATGCCCAATGTTCGGTATTCACGATGAATAAAAGCAAGCCCCCCTTCCTTAATGGCACCGGAAATCTCCTTGATCCTCTCTGAGCCCTGGTCCTGCCTCAAAACATAGCGCACAAAGTAAGCAACTACACCAGCACCTATAAGCCCCACAATTACACATATCCAAACTAAATCAAACATAATAGGGTGACTCCTTTCTGAATCCAAATATAAAAATAAGGATGCCCAAATTGAACACTGGACATCCCTTTATGTGATAAACACATTGAACTTAGGATTTTAGTATAAAATTTTATATTTCGTCAATAAGTAAGCAGGGGGCCTTGCATTTAAAAATTCTTGTGTTATAATGTTTAGCAGTCTAGTTCATAGAGTGCTAACCAGTAAACTTTAGGAAAGGAGGAGTTATGGTAATTAAAGTCGAACCCCTAGGAGATAGAGTAGTGATTAAACCTACTCCCAAAGAAGAAGTAAGCAAGGGGGGAATTGTTATACCAGATACAGCCAAGGAAAAGCCCCAGGAAGGCAAAATCATCGCTGTAGGTCCAGGCAAGCTATCTGAAGATGGCAAGCGTATCGCTATGGAAGTGAAAGTAGGAGACAAGGTGATTTATTCCAAATATGCCGGGACAGAGATTAAGGTCGACGACGAAGAATTGATTATTGTTCGCGAGAGCGATATTTTAGCTAAGCGAAGTTCACAAAAAAGGAGGTAAATTGAAATGGCAAAACAACTTCTTTTCGGCGAGGAAGCCAGAAAGGCACTCAAAACAGGCATAGATACTCTAACAGCTGCAATTAGAGTAACCTTAGGGCCTCGTGGGCGTCCGGTGGCACTGGACAAGAAATTTGGCGCTCCTTCGGTTCTTAATGACGGTGTTTCCATTGCCAAGGATGTGGAATTGCCCGATCCATTTGAGAACATGGGGGTTCAATTAGTAAAAGAGGCAGCAACCAAAACTAACGACCAGTGTGGTGACGGAACCAGTACATCTGTTATTCTGGCGCAAGGCATCATTGGCGAAGGCTTCAAGAACATCGCCGCTGGCGCTGACTCTATGGCTTTGAAGCGTGGCATTGAGAAAGGAGTGGCGGCTGTGGTGGAAGAACTTAAAAAAATGGCTATCCCTGTAGCTGGTAAAGACCAGGTGGCCCAGGTGGCTGCTATATCAGCAGTGGATCAGGACATTGGCAACTTAATTGCCGATGTAATGGAAAAGGTGGGCAAGGATGGTGTCATCACTGTCGAGGAAGGCAAAGGACTTGAATTTGAAACTGAGTATGTTGAGGGTATGAAATTCGATCGTGGCTATATCAGCCCGTACTTCATCACTAATGCCGAACAGATGAGATGCGAACTAGAAGACCCCTACATCCTCATTACCGATAAGAAAATCTCTGCCTTGAATGATGTCCTCCCCGCCTTGGAAAAGATAGTCCAGACATCCAAGAACATCGTTCTCATTGCTGAGGATCTGGAAGGTGAACCCTTAGCCACCCTGGTGGTCAATAAGCTGAGGGGAACTTTAAGCCCTCTGGCAGTTAAAGCACCAGGATTCGGGGACAGACGAAAGGAAATGCTTCAGGATATAGCTGTTCTCACTGGCGGTAAGGTCATATCAGAGGAAGTTGGCAGAAAGCTGGATTCAGTAACCATAGAAGACCTGGGGCGAGCACGAAAGGTTATCGCTGACAAAGATAATACTACCATCGTGGAAGGAAAAGGGGCAACCAAAGATATCGAAGCGAGAATCAAGCAAATCAGGTCCCAAATTGACGTAACCACATCCGATTACGACAAGGAAAAGCTCCAGGAAAGACTGGCGAAGTTAGCCGGCGGCGTGGCGGTAATAAAGGTAGGTGCCGCCACTGAGGTAGACTTAAAGGAGAAGAAACACCGTGTCGAGGATGCTCTCTCTGCCACAAGGGCCGCTGTAGAAGAAGGCATCTTACCTGGCGGTGGCATTGCCCTTCTCAACGCAATACCTGCCCTGGATAAGGTAAAGGTCAAGGGCGATGAAGCTACCGGCGTGGCTATACTTAAACGAGCCTTAGAAGCACCTATTCGCTGTATTGCTGCCAATAGCGGGAGAGAGGGTTCGGTAATAGTAAATAAAGTAAAGGAGAGCCCAAAAGGTGTGGGCTATGATGCCCTTAAGGATGAACTGGATGTCGACATGGTGAAAAGAGGTATTGTTGACCCGCTTAAGGTCACCCGGGCTGCTTTACAAAACGGCGCTAGTATTGCCAATATGATCTTGACCACTGAATCCTTGGTAACTGATATCCCTGAAAAGGAAAAGATGCCGTCAATGCCACCCGGTGGCGGGTATCCTGAGTACTGATAACAAGCACTATCATTAAGAGGAGCTGCTCACCAGGCAGCTCCTCTTTTCATAGCTTGAGTAAATTTAGCAAAGGTTCTTCCTTTTTTACCGGACCTACTACAGCTAAGTTGAGCCCATTGTCAACCAGGATTTCTTGGGCTACCTGTTTTAGCTCATCCCCGGTGATAGCCTCAATTATAGAGATAACCTCATCTATGTCGAGAATCTCCCGCCTCGCTAATTCCTGGCCACCAAGCCATAAAGCCACGTTTTGACTATCCTCAAGCCGAAGTTGCAACCTGCCCTTCGATAGCTCTTTGGCTCTGCGAAGCTCATCTGCACTGATTCCTTGCCTTAACTTGGCCATTTCCTCAACTATGGTGGCAATGGCAGTTTCTGCCTTATTTGTGTCCACACCGGCGTAGATAACAAATGACCCTGAATTAAGGAAATGCTCCACATAGCTATGTATGTCATATGCCAACCCTTTGTTCTCTCGGATCTCAGTGAATAAGCGACTGCTCATTCCCACTCCAAATGCTGTGTTCAGCAGGTCAAGAGCAAAGCGTCGCGGATGGAAACGAGAGAACCCATGGACACCTAAACAAAGATGCACTTGTTCACTGTTCTTGTGCTCGATACGTAACCTCGGTGTGTCTTGCCCACTATTCGTCACATAACCCTCCGATACCTGACCCACAGACCAGTCGTGAAACAGCGGCTCAATGCAAGCCAATGCTTCATCAGGCTGTATATTGCCGGCAATACTAATCACGGTATCATTGGGCAAATATCGGTCACCGATGTAGCTTAACATCTGTTCTCTCGTTGCCGATGCTACAGTTTCCTTACTGCCGATGATTTCGCGCCCCAAAGGCTGGGCAGGCCATAAAAGCTCATCAATAAGCATATTTACTCGCTGTTGAGGAATATCCATATTCATATTTATTTCTTCAATGATGACTCGGCGTTCTTGCTCCATATCATTGAAATCGAAACGAGAATTGCGCAGCAAATCGGATAGCACATCCAAACCTACAGAAAAATGGGCATCCGCTACTTTGCACCAAAAAACGGTCATTTCCTTATCCGTGCCAGCATTGATTATGCCACCTACTCCTTCAACATCCTGACTTATCTCTTTAGCTGTGGGCCTCCGCTTTGTGCCTTTGAAATACATATGCTCAGCAAAATGAGAAATGCCTGCTTCTTTCTCATTCTCATAACAAGAGCCGGCACCAATAAGAAAAGCGAGGCATACTGAACGAGTATGAGGCATAGCGCTGGTAATAACCCTTAATCCGTTGTCAAAAACAGTTTTAGTATACATTTGCCTCAAATTCTACGTTCATCTATCTCCTCCGTCAACAAAAAGAGCACAATTGCCACAGGTCCTCCCTTGTATTACCATTGCCCTACACAAAGCGGTGTTTTAGCACATGATAGAGGAATTGGGTCTGGTCAGGGATTTCGCCATTATAATGACAGTAGCTGGCGGGGTTACGCTCCTATTTCGGTGGCTACGTCAACCGCCTATACTGGGATATTTAATAGCGGGGCTGATTATCGGACCTTACACCCTTCCAATCCCATTGGTTCAAGATGTTGACACTATCCGGTTACTAGCTGACCTGGGGCTGGTATTGCTTCTATTCGGCGTAGGTCTTGAGTTTAGCTGGAATAAAATCAGGGAAGTAGGGCTGGCAGCTCCAATAATTGGTGGCATCGAGATACTTACCATGCTCGCCCTGGGCTATGGATTGGGACAGCTTTTCGGCTGGTCAAGATTAGACTCCATCTTCCTTGGGGCTGCTATGTATATAAGCAGCTCAGCGATAATCATCAAGATACTTCGCGACATGGGAAGGCTGAACTTGCTTTCCTCGAACCTCATAGTTGGTATCCTGGTGGTCGAGGACTTCGTCGCTATAGCACTCATTGCTATGCTCTCTGGTATAGCTACTACAGGAACTGCCAGTTTTGGCGATATCGGTTCCCTGGCGCTGAGGCTAATCATATTTGTTGCTGCTGCCTTAGGTTTCGGCGCCCTATTGGTTCCCAGGATAATCGAATTCACCCACCGCTTCCACTCCGGAGAAGCTTTGCTAATTACCAGCATAAGCCTGTGTTTCATTATGGCCTTGCTCAGCAAATATCTGGGCTTATCTGTAGCTGTTGGTGCTTTTTTAATGGGCGCTCTAATTGGAGATACAAAGCATTCCAAAGAGATCGACCAAGTAGTGACTCCCGTCCGTGATATGTTTGCCGCCCTATTTTTCGTATCGATAGGAATGCTTGTCAATATCATTCAATTTAAGAGCTTCATCTTTCTTGCTCTAGTCACTTCTGCCCTTTTCATCTTAGGAAAAATCCTCAGCAATACCCTGGGGACATTTCTTTGTGGCTTCACCGGCAGGACATCCCTGCAAGTAGGAACAGGTATGTCACAGACAGGCGAGTTTTCCCTTGCCATAGCCAAAGTCGGTGTAGATAGCGGTGCGGTGATACCACTGCTTTATCCCGTGGTAGTAGCGGTCACAGCAATTACATCCTTCACCACACCATATATCACACGCTTGGCTGACCCAATAACAGACCTAGTAAACCGTAGAGCTTCTGAACCGATTAAGAGATACGCGGCAAGCTTCTCAAATTGGCTGCGTGGTATCCGCAATGCTTTCGCTAGCCGAAGCAAACCAGCCCAAGAAATCCAGCACTCAGGAAGAAATGTACTTGTCAACCTCCTGCTTATAGTAGCCTTCATTGGTATAGGAACAATTGCCGTTCAATTCGTCGGTAATATCGCCAGTTTTACTCACTTGCGCCCCGATATACTGGGATTGCTAATTAGCCTACTAATCTTGGTTCTGTGCGTTCCTCCCTTAATAGCCTTTTGGCGCAATCTTCAACTCTTAATAGATGAAACGATAAAATATTTGCTCTCACGACGCTCATCAGCCAGAGCGTCGAATCAGGAGACACTGCGTACCATCATTAGAAGCAGTATCATGGTTCCATTCTCGATACTTCTGGCCATATGGTCTATCCCGCTGATTATCAGTCTCCTTTCTCTTGGTTCTTTTGCCATTGCTGCTCCCATCATACTCCTTGCTATCTTAATCTACTTTCTCTCAACATCGGTTAGAAACATACACAGTCAACTAGAAACAACCTTCAGGACCACCCTGTTTGGTAACCACATTACTAAAAACGAGAAAGTTAGCAACAAAAAGAGTGAATATGAAAAGAAATAAAATACTCGGTGGTCTGTTCGGACTATGTATTGGCGATGCGCTTGGTGTTCCTTTCGAGTCCTGCTCTAGGAACAGGCTAAACAGGAATCCCGTAACCGCTATGGTTGGCTATGGTGTTCATAATCAGCCAGCGGGAACATGGTCGGATGATAGCTCGCTTACTTTCTGCTTAGCCGATAGCTTGTGTCAAGGCTTTAATCTGCATGATATTGCCGGTAAATTTTGTAAATGGCTTTATGAAGGTTATTGGACTCCATATGGGAAAACCTTTGGTGTCGGAAACACAACCCGACAGGCTATTTTCCGCCTCACAAAAGGTATAAACCCCGAAGAAGCCGGTGGTAAAAGCGAATACAGTAATGGAAATGGCTCACTGATGAGAATTTTGCCATTAGCATATTATCTCGAAAATGCCGAGGCTCCCAAAAAATTTGAAATAATCCATCAGGTATCCTCCATTACCCATGCTCATCCAAGGTCACAAATGGCTTGTGGCATCTATATCCAGCTAGCAATTAACCTCCTCAAAGGAGATGAGCCAAAATTAGCATACCAGAGCATGAAAGCAACTATCGTGGATTTCTATCGAAAAGACCCATACTGCGGGGAAGTAAATAATTTCGCCAGAATTTTACAAGCCGACATTTCAAAGCTCATTGAGGACGAAATAAAGTCAAGCGGCTATGTCATAGATACGCTTGAGGCTAGTCTGTGGTGTCTTCTCAACAGCAATTCGTACGCTGAAACAGTGCTCAACGCAGTAAACCTTGGAGGTGATACTGATACAACGGGCGCAGTTGCCGGAGGGCTAGCAGGAATATACTATGGCTACGAAAATATACCCAAATACTGGGTTGAGCAAATTGCCAGAAAGGAGGATATAATGGAGTTGGCAAATAAGCTAAATAAACAAATTTATGGTATGTGATGCGTCACAAATACTTTTGCTGAAAGGAAGGCGGAACTATGAGAGTATCTAAGGGCTTTTATCTGGGGTCAATTATAGGCGCTCCTATTTTAGCTATTATACTTTTATTCGTAGCGATAATAGGGATGGCAATGACGCCGCTAGAAGTCGGGTTACCGGCATTTTCTCCAGCTTTGGGGATTGCCATAGCCTTATTCATTTATGCCGTGGTAATAGCTTTTGTGCTGTTGTATAAAGCATGGAAAACTATTCAGGATGGCTACGCCAGAACCTCTCCAGGCAAAGCTGTTGGCTTTTTGTTTATACCTTTTTTCAATCTCTACTGGGTTTTCCAAGCTTTCTGGGGATTTTCCAAGGATTATAACGCGTATATACGACGACATTATGCAGGCGAACAAGGGGTCCTCTCCATTCCTGAACTTTCCACTAACTTATTCCTGGCTTACTGCATCCTGAGCTTGGTGGGAGGATTTTCATCATACGTACCAATCCTAGGATTTATACTTCAGATTGCTACCTTGGTCATCGCCATAATGGTCATTAATAAACTATGCGACGCGATAAATAATCTCCCTGCATACTCAACACTTTCGGGAACGATAGGATAATCAAGAAATAACCTAAACTTTGGCGCCACCAACGCAGAAGGAGGGAGCGCTATCCTCGTCCAGCGGGTTGCCTGCCGAGTCGCAAATAACCACTTTTATAATGCATGTTGCATCTTGGTAATCTGGCACAATCCAGAGATAGCTAGGTATGTCAAGATAATTAGCCACAATGCTTATCGAAGTTTCCCAATCTGCAGCTTCAACAGATAAGAATATGTCCATATGGGCAATGCCCACTCCTCCGATGCCTTGCGAAGATATTCAACGTTGACTCACTTGCTGAAGATAGGTAACATTCTAGTTAAATTGAACAAAAAGTTTTCGCCTAAACTTTCCCTTTTCCCGCTTACTGCTGAAGTAAATAGTCAAGGGCATCTTTGTATTGGTGGTTGCGACACCACCGATTTAGCAGAGGAACTTGGCACACCCCTCTATGTCTTCGACGAGTTCACCATTCGTCATAAATGCCGTCAATTTACCGCTGAATTCCATAAATACTATCCAAACACATTAGTCATTTACGCTTCCAAGGCTTTTCTTAACAGAGCATTAGCCGCCCTCATCGACCAGGAAGGGCTTGGACTTGATGTTGTTTCTGGTGGAGAGCTTACCATTGCTCATTCTGTAGACTTCCCGTTAAGCAAGGTTTATTTCCACGGTAATAACAAGACATTGGAAGAGCTGGAACTAGCTCTCGATTGGAACATTGGACGAGTTGTAGTAGATAATCTTTACGAACTTGAGTTGCTTGATAAACTAGCTTATGAGAAAGGTATCAAGCAAGATATCTTACTCCGCATTACTCCTGGAGTTGATCCCCATACCCACAAATATACCACTACAGGAACATTAGACAGCAAATTTGGGTTCCCCCTGGCCACAGAACAAGCTGAGGAAGCTGTAAGTCAAGCTGCATCAGCTTCCAACATTAATCTGGTAGGGTTTCATTTTCACCTTGGTTCCCCTATATTCGAGATGGAACCCTACCGCCTAGCTATAGAGCTCGTCCTCAGCTTCATTCGCCAAATGAAACGAAAGTACAGTTTTCAATTCGATGAATTTGGCGTTGGGGGAGGTTTTGCTGTCCAATACTCCTTGGATTCTAAAGCACCTGATGTAGCTGAATATGCTCAAGCTATAGGGGAGAAGCTGAATAATGTTATTTCCCAATTTGAGCTAGACCATCCCAGACTTATCATCGAGCCGGGGAGAGGCATTGTCGCCCAAGCTGGAGTAGCGCTATACAAAGTTGGAGCGATAAAGGAGATACCGGGCATAAGAAAATACATATGTATTGATGGTGGCATGAGTGATAACATCCGTCCTGCCCTTTACGGAGCTAAGCAGGAAGCCATAGTAGCCAACAAAGTTTTACAAGAAGAGAGGGAAATTGTTACCATTACTGGCAAGCTTTGCGAATCAGGAGATATTCTAGTAAGAGACAGTAATCTGGCTTCGGTTTTCCCGGGTGATATTATAGCTGTCCCGGGTTGCGGCGCTTATTCCATCCCGATGTGGAGCAATTATAATGCCTTGCCCAGACCAGCCATAACTATGGTGAATGACGGCAAAGCAACTCTTATCCGTCGCCGCGAAACCTATCAAGATTTAATGAGCTTAGATACAATTTGACATGTGGCAAGTAATTGGACAAGACAGACTTCTATCTTTGTTAAAACAGAATCTTAAAGAACGTAACATCGCACATGCCTATCTCCTAACAGGGCCACGGCACATAGGGAAAGGAACTCTGGCTGTTAACATAGCACAGGCGGTGAATTGCGATGCAAGTGAACCACCCTGCGGTCAATGCCATTCTTGTTTCAGAATTGCCCAGGAAAAGCATGCCGATGTCATCTTCACGCACCTGAACTCAAGTGTCGAAATCAGCATCGATACCATTCGAGAGCTTCAGCATTTAGCAAACCTGCCACCATATGAAGGCAAATACAAGGTATTCATCATTAATGATGCCGAATACTTATCCATTGAAGCAGCAAACTGTTTACTCAAAATTTTGGAAGAACCACCACCCACAGTCATCTGGTTGTTGCTAGCGAGTGAGGAAAATCGCCTTCTACCCACAGTTATCTCTCGATGTCAGAGGCTCGAATTCAAGCTTCTGCCTATGAAGCAGATAAAAGGAATACTTGTAGACCAGTATGACATTGCTCCCAACAAAGCAAATCTTTTAGCCCGACTGAGCCACGGTTGCCTCGGCTGGGCGATATCAGCTGTAAAAGATGATAATTTACTTCCTCAGCGAACTCAAAATATTAATAAATTTGTCTCACTACTTACTGCTAATTTAGAACAGCGCTTTGGCTATGCTCAAGAGTGGGCTATTCAATTTAATCGACAGCGAAGGTCCATGATAGAAACTATAGAAGACTGGATTAATTGGTGGCGTGACTTGATGCTTATTCGGGGTAGCTGCGAGGAATTTATCACCAATCTAGACTATAAAGCTAGTTTGGAACAACAGGCAAGCAATTTGACCATGCGTGAAATCAATGGCTTCATTGCAGATTTATGTTTGCTAAAAGAGCAACTAAGCAAAAACATAAATGTACGCTTATTATTGGAATGGGTGATGCTTAGTATGCCAAAGGCGGAATACTAGCCTATGATAGTCGGAGTTTATCTTCAACCTAGAAGCAGGGTAACCTATTGCGATACCGCTGAAATCAAAGTAGAACTTAATGATTACATAGTATTGGGCACAGAGCACGGAGCAGACCTAGCTAAAGTGGTTATTGCGGAGGCTCAGCAGGCAAAACATTCCCCAAAACGATTAGCCAAAATAATGCGCCTGGCACAACCGGAAGATTTACAGAAAGCTGAGCAGAATCACCACAAAGAAAGTGAAGCGCTCGACAGGTGTAAGAAATTAGTTGCTGAGCTTGATTTAGCAATGAAACCCCTTGTGGCTCACTATAACCTCGATGGTAAGCACTTAACTATATACTTCAGTGCCCAAACAAGAATCGACTTCAGAGAGCTAGTTCGAAAACTAAGCCAGAGACTCAAAACAAGAGTGGAGTTGAGACAAGTAAGTCCTAGAGATGAAGCCAGATTGATCGGGGGCCTGGGGAAATGTGGCCGTCCACTATGCTGCCAGAGCTTTCTTACCGAATTTTCACCAGTATCCATCAGAATTGCTAAAGAGCAGGGGTTATCCTTGAATCCCATGAAAATCTCCGGAATTTGCGGGCGACTCCTGTGCTGCCTGAGCTATGAAAGCAAGCAATATGCAGCTATGAAGGAGAAAATGCCTCGAGTAAATCAGGAGGTTTCAACATCTTTTGGGGAAGGCAAAGTGGTTAGCATCAATCCCCTAAAAGAAACAGTGGCAATAAAGCTCAATGACCAGACTGTTAGAGAACTATCCCTCGATGAGCTAACCTGAGCAAGGCAAGTCATATCTATTGAGGAATATACTTTCGCCACTCGCTATGGCTATTGAGGTAGTGATAAGGAATATAGAACCCATTGTGATGAGGGATGTGCGGAGGGCGTAGCAATCGCATTCCTGCCTCTTCAGGTGTTCGCCCACCCTTACGGCGGTTGCATACTTTACAGGCACTAACCACGTTCTTCCAAGCATGCTCCCCACCACGCTGTCTTGGAATTACATGATCTAGAGTAAGCTCCCTGGTTTGCTTGCCACAATATTGGCAAGTATATTGGTCCTGGATGAATACCTCGACCTTGGTTAACTTTCTTTCCCGATAAGGACGCCTGATAAAATAGGCAAGACGTATTACCGAGGGTATTTGAAAAACCTGCCTTACGGAGTGAATCTCTCCTCTGCTGTTTTCTAACACTTCAGCTTTACCATGAAGAGTCAGAATTATGGCTCGGCGCACACGACATAAATTTAATGGCTCATAGCTTTCATTAAGAACCAGAACCGGCAAATTTACTACTTCTGAATCCCGCATATAACGTCGGGTTATTTTAACAACGGTGTTTGCTCATTGCAATATAATGGCCTCTAGGAATAACGTTTCCGTGATGCGGGCCTGGATTGCCGAACAGGTTCTATGTCACCACGATAATCAGGAGCAATAATGTTGAATACCAAACTTAATTTTGGATCTACCATTCGTGAACTGATTCTGGTCTCAATCTCGTCTAGAGTAAGGCAAGTAGTAACCACCATGGGCAATCTGGCATTATAACGGTAATTAATCAATTGATATAGCTTTTCCTGAGCCCAAGGAGTAGCAGATTGCTCGCCAAAGTCGTCGAGTAGTAGCAAAGGACACTGTTTTACCGTTTCAAAGAACTCGTCATATGATATCTTACTGTCCGGGTTAAAGGTGGAGCGTAGATGGTCAAGGAGGTCAGGAGCCACTATGAATAAGACTGGCTTGCCCTGCCCCAATCGATAATTAGCAATAGCTGCTGCTAGATGAGTTTTGCCACAGCCATTGACACCTTGAAATACCAACCAACCCTCTGGCGAACGTGCAAAGTCCTTTGCTACATCAAAGGCCTTCCGCAAATTTTGACGCTGCTCCAGAGAGAGGTTCAGCCGATTATAGTCAAAATTATCGAAGGTCATGTTCCGCAATAACGAGCTAAGATTACTATATTCTTGGAGATATTGTAGTTTCTTCTTCTCCAGTTCCTTCTTCTGGCACTGACAGGGAACTACTCTGCTGAAATCAGGTTGCCCCGACGCTAGAAGGGGATGAACAAGCCCAGCCCCCTTACAAATAGGACAAACTTCCTCGCCACCCTGGTTATCTTTTGACGAGATGGCCGTATCTGCCCTTAATGTATTTGTTGGGACTACTCTTCTTAATACCTTGCCTATACTCTCCACTATCTCTACCCTCGTTAGCCCACCTCTCAAGAATACGAGAGATATACTTCCAACTACGCTTATTCATATTGACCGCTTCCCTAAAAGCTTCCTCTATCCACTGTTCTGGATAAACTTTCACCGCCTCTTTAAGCTCCTCAGCAACCAGTGGGGTTATCAAACCTATATTCTGCTCATAAAGAGCAAAGATATTGAGCGGCTCCGTTGCTTGTTTAGGAGTTATCCCATGGGTCGCCCTGTCTATGGCCTCCTTGTTAGCAAAGTAAACGTTTTCCCGCCTCCCGTTAACCTCCTTATCAACCGATAAAATGCCCCCTCTTTCTACAGCTGACCTTAAGCCGCTGTGGAACCCTTGTTTCCCTATGATAGGAATACAATAAGATAACAATTCCCCATAGGTGATAAACTCACGATGTCCTTGCTCATGATGGAGCAAATAGAAAAAACAGAGAATGACCTTCAGCTCGGCCATATTATCTACTTCAGGTATTGCCTGAGTGAAAAACGATTCAGGCAAAAGGATAAATTGCTCCCTTGCAGAAGCAGGAAAAGGTTTTTTTGTCATGTTATATTAACTCCTGAGAACTGGGAGTCGGTGCCACTTCCAAACTGTCAAATCGAGAGAACCATGGAAGAAAACGCAATTTCACTACACCCATAGGACCATTTCGATGCTTTTCAACAAGAATATCGGCCTCACTGCGAGGATAGGGTTCCTTCTCTACATCATGTGTCTTATTCCATTCTTCTTCTTCGCAATACATAGATTCTCTATGGATAAAAAATACAACATCAGCATCTTGCTCAATACTACCGCTCTCCCGCAGGTCGAAGAGCTGAGGTTTGTGAGAGGCACGCCACTCCACGGCACGGCTAAGTTGAGACACTGTGAGCACAGGTACATTCAGCTCCCTAGCCAACCCTTTTAAGGAACGAGTTATATTGCCTACCTCCTGAACGCGGGGTTGATTCTTCCCATCGCCTTGCACCAATTGTAGATAATCAATGACAATCAAGTCGATGTTACGCTCACGATGAAGACGTCTTGACTTACTTCCTATATCCATAACATGCTGCTGAGGGCTATCATCAATATAAATTGGCGCCTCTGACAAGAGTCCACTGGCATCCATAATCCTTCTTTCTTCTCGCTCAGTAAAATGTCCTAGACGAACATCCTTCGAATCCACCCTTGCTTCAGACGATAAAAGGCGCTGAACAACTGTATCCCGAGCCATCTCCAAGCTGAAAAAGGCAACACAAGCCTTCTGCTCGATAGCAGCATTTCTAGCAATATTCAAGGCTAAACTCGTTTTTCCAACTGCTGGCCTTGCAGCCAAAATGATTAAATCCGACCTTTGCAAGCCACCTAATAATCCGTCCAACCCAGCAAAGCCGGTTAAAACATGAGATATTTGCCTCTCCTCCAGTGGAGGTTGCCCCACTTCCTCAAAATACTTGCTCAGGACATCACGAATCAAGACTAAATTCGTTGGTGCCCCCTTACTTCCTACCTGAAAAAGGATGTTTATAGCTTTATTGAGAGTGGACTCGACGTCAGCCCCTGCCTCATATGCAATAGCGGCAATCTGTCCCGCAGCAGCAATTAATCGTCTCATTGCTGCTGTATTGGAGACTATCCGGGCATAATGCTCAACATACAGCGGTGTAGGTGTAATGGATATTAAATGGCTCAAATAAGCGGCTCCACCAATTTGCTCTAACCTGTTTTGTCGCATTAGCTCATGAGCTACTGTAATCTGGGTTACAACTTCATTGCGTTGGTGAACAGATAGACATGCCTGATAAATTACTTGGTTAGTTTCATCAAAAAAGTCCTCGGGAACAAGGGAGGTCGCTATCTTAAATATAGCATCAGGGTCAACAATCAAGGACCCAATTACCGCTTCTTCTGCCTCAATGTCATGCGGGGGTAACTTTTCTTCTATCATTTTCAAGCTTTTTCAGGCTCGACAATTACCTTGATTCGCGCTACTGAATCTGTAGCCAATCTAATTGCTATCTCGTATTCACCTATTTGACGTAATGGATTATCCAAAACTACTTGCCTCTTATCGATAGGAGCATCTACAATTCTGCTGAGTTCTTCAGCAATATTAGCCTCAGTGATAGAACCGAAGAGACGGTCTTCAGCACCTACATGAGCCTTGAGGCAGATCTGAATTCCCTCAATTTGCTCAGCCAACTTGGCCATCTTTTCCTTATGCAAGCTTTCTTCAGTCACTTTTCCCCGGAGACCGATTTCGACTTGTTTTACTACCCCAGGTGTCGCTACTTGAGCCAGTCCTTTCGGGAAAAGGAAGTTTCGTGCATATCCATCGCTTACCACCTTTACCTCCCCCGCCTGCCCTTTAGAGGGAACGTCTGTTAGAAAAATAACTTTCATAGCGAACCAACGAACCTTTCTGCTGATAACGCAGCAACGGCACCATCTCCAGCAGCAACTATTGCCTGCTTCACTGAGTTATGGTGAATATCACCCGCCAATAATATACCAGGCACTGTTGTCTCCATCAGCTCGGTAGTGATTATATATCCCCGCTCATCCAGTGGTGAAACTCCCCGCAGATATTTGGTATTAGGAACTAGCCCGATGGGAGCAAAGACACCATCTACAGCTAACAATGATATTGTATCATTTTGGGTATTTTTAAGCACTAAATCGGTGACCTTTTTTCTCCTTTTGCTTCGATCACCACACTCTCCCATCTAAACTCTATTTTGGGATCAGGTTGTGCTTTTTTCTGTAATACCTTGAGTCCCGGTCTGGCACTACAAAGTCCCGCAAGACCACCACCAATGATGATCAATTGATATTTCTTAGCCATACACGAAGCAGACTAGCTCTCTGGAACCCTCTCCCACATATCACAACGCCCTCCCCACCTGGCTAAAACTTTACCATCAGCAGAAATTTGCGAGATTTCACATAAGTTCGGGCAAGCTTTACATATAAAAGAAGAGGTCTTGAATTCTACGTCGCTGACGCCAAATCCCTTAAAATTACTCTTATGATGATTCTGCTTAATCTGCATTTCCTCATGCACCAGAATAGCAGCTCCTATAGCGCCCATAAGCTCATGGTGAGGCGGTACATAAACTTCGGAGTCGAAAGTCTCGTTAAATGCCTTGATTATCCCTTTATTGAAAGCGACACCGCCCTGAAACACAAATCCGGGCCGGATTTCCTTGCCCAGAGCAACATTGT
>Ga0307431_1000256_pt1 | contig 39060 bp, 21 predicted proteins | sample SalMarWE160170MG_FD_202155 | JGI IMG/M metagenome (GOLD analysis project Ga0307431, IMG submission 202155) | Salt marsh sediment microbial communities from the Plum Island Ecosystem LTER, Massachusetts, United States - WE1603-170 | ecosystem: Environmental > Aquatic > Marine > Intertidal zone >...
CTCCTCTAAAAGGAGAAGGCGGGCATACCCAGTTGATTAAGTGGTATTCAAGTGTAAAACCGCATACCGACCCGGCGGGATTACCCACTGCCTGGACGGGGAAGACATCTGTGACCTATGACTCTCCTTCGCTATCCGACCCGATTCATAACCTCAAGCTGGGGACCATGATGTTATCAGCTTATATTCAGTTCGATATGATTCTGGGTGGAGAGAAAATCCTGAAGGAGTATTAAATGCCGACTATAGATGATTTCACTCGTCCAAGGGAGCTAATTCCGCCACTGATTGATGATATGGGCAGGGCTATCAGGGAATGGGTGGATGACAGGTATATGCCCATGAGGAGAAAGATAGACGAAGACTGGGCAGAACATAAGCTTGTTAAGCCTCTGTTGAAGGAAATAATGGTTGACTTCGGGTTAAACAGGACGGTATGGCCTGTAGATGTTGGTGGGCTTGACATCAGCTCTTTGAGAACTACCGGGGTGGGCACAGTGAGGATCTTCGAAGAGCTTGGTCGGGCTGATTCTGGATTTGCAGTCGCCTGTGGATGCTCCCTGTGGCCAGCCATACCTATAACCCAGCTTCCCCACAGGAATATGGAGCTATGTAATGAGTTTGGTCCCAGGTATTGTGGAGATGAGCTTTACATGGGCTGTTATGCCATGACCGAGCCTGAAAGTGGGGCTGATATAGAGAACATCGGGCGTATGCATGGGAGGACTATTCGCACCACCGCTAAGCGAAGTGGGGAGGAATGGGTTATAAATGGCCATAAGCAGTGGCCTACAAACTCGGGCAGGGTAGCTAACCTTTTTTGTGTCCTGTGCATCACCGATGAGGGCAAAGATGAGGAGGGACTGAGGTTGATATATGTCCCCGCAGATACCAAGGGGGTTTCGGTGGGACCGGCTTACCATAAAGCAGGGATGGCTGCAGACATGAATACCGATATATACTTTGATGATGTACGTGTTCCTTTAAGGTATAACGCTCAACCTGCTGAGTGGACGGTGAAGTGCTTTGACGAGATCGTCACGATTGGAAACCTGGGGACTGCTGCTTTCTCCTTGGGAGTGTTGAAAAACACTTATGAGATAATCAAGAAATATACCAGCGAGAGGGTGGTTGCCGGCAAGCCGCTGAAGGAACATTCCATGAATGCTGTCATTCTGGCTGAGCTTGCTGTAGCTATTGAAGCGGTGTCAACTTACTCTTATACCGTGGCTCATATGGTGGATGCTCCCGATGTTTATGGTCCACCATGGTCTCAGGAAATTGTGGCTAAGACAAGGGCCTGCTCCATGTTCGCCAGCGATATGGCGGTGAACCATACCGGTCGTGTTATGGAGCTTATGGGCTCTTACGGCTATACCAGGGAAGGGGACATTGAAAAGCACTGGAGGGACTCCAAGATGCTGCAACTCTGGCTGGGGGGAAAACAATTGGACTTGATGGAAGTTGCCAGATATTTTTACGAATGTGAGACTCTGTAAAAGCTGAAAAGAGGTGTTAGAAATGGCAAGAGGAGAATATGCCGGCAAGATTCTGGAGGTAAATCTAACTTCGGGAAAGATTTCGAAAATGAGCGTGGATGATGAAACCTTGCGGAAACTCAATGCCAATGGCTATCCTTCCCGGGAGAAGCTGGAGAGTGTAGGGCTTTCCGACTTAGCTCGGAGGTTATATACTTCAGGCAAATAATAAACTAAAAGGGAGGTGAGATTGTGCCAGTTAAGTATGGGACGAAGGAATGGGAGGAAGAGTACCAGAAGGTAGTTGAGGAAAGGCGTAAAGCCCACCCCAAGCCCATAGTGCCGACTCCTGAGTGGGGGCAGATATTTGGGGAAACTGTTGACGGTGATGCCGAGTATAGAGCGGCAGCCAAGACCTGGGAAGGTGCCGTTACCTTGGTGCTCCAGGCAAAGCCCGAGCTAGGGCTAGACGAAGATATTTCTGTGGTGATGGACCTGTGGCATGGTGATTGCAGGTCTGTGAAAATCCTTCCCAAAGAGGAAGCTGCGAAGGCGCCGTATGTTATGACCGGTAGCCTCGATACTTGGAAAGCTGTGGCTACAGGTAAGACAGATGCTATTAAGGCTACTATGCTGGGTAAAATAAAGCTGAAGGGAAATATGGCTAACGTAGTCAGGCATGTAAAGGCGTCTAAGAGGTTAGCGGGATGTACCGGGCTGGTTGAAGCTGTATGGCCTGATGAACTCAGTAAGGACGAAGTCGAGAAGTTTAGAGCTGAAATTAAACAGTTCAGGGAACAGTTCGGGGTTTAGTGACCGCTTAAGAATAACTGGGAGTTAGAAAGGATGGCATGAGCGATATGGAGGCTGGCGAAGCTGCTGCTAATGCCATATGGGAACTGACTAAGAAAATGAGGCTTCCTCAAAGGCTTCGTGACGTTGGTGTCCCCGAAGATGGGCTGGAGGAATGTACCGAAGCCTCTCTCTACGACGGCTGCATAGTGTATAACCCTAAGCCGATCGTCGACTCGCAGGAGACCTTAGGAGTATATAAGAAGGCTTGGTAGGCTTGGATTTTGCTGTTGATTGAGCATGGATGCCGACGTAATCATCATCGGTGGTGGTTTTGGTGGTTTATCTACCGCTGCCTTATTAGCCAGTAACGGCGTCGGGGTATTGCTCCTCGAAAGGGAGGAGGTTTTGGGGGGAAGGGCCAGGAGCATTGAAAAAGAAGGCTTCGTTGTTGATAATGGCTTGCACACCAATCGTTTTGCCTCGGCAGGTCCTGCTGCTGCCGTTCTAAGAAATGTAGGTCAGAGCCTGGAGTTTGTAAAGGAAGAGGGCTCCATCTCGTATATTTATCATAAGGGGAAGCTGATAAAGCGTCCTTCCTCAGCACAGGAATTCACGACCACGGAGCTTCTGTCACAACAAGGCAGGGAAGAGATGCTCAAGGTCTTGCTGCAGCTGTTGCAGGAAAATCCCGATGAGTGGTATTCCAGGACGCTTCTGGAGTTCATCAGTAAACTTACCCAGAATGAGGAAGCCAAGGAGTTCTTTCGGTTAATTGGCTTCTTCATCATCGCACCAGGGATTGAGGAGACCTCGGCGGGAGAGGTTTTGTATTTTATCCAGCAGACGCAAAAGGCTTCCAGCGCTATAGCTACGCCGGTCGGCGGTGCCAAACAAATAATAGACAAACTGGCTGCGGTGGTTGAAAAGAAGGGCAAGGTAAGGAAAGGATGCCAGGTTGCCCAGATTATAGTTGAGGAAGGGAAAGCAACCGGAGTTAAGGCGGGCAGGGAAATATTTACCTCTAAAGCCGTGATCTATACTCCTCCAGTTTATCAACCAGCCGCTTCTTCAGCACCCTCTCAGGAATAGCAGGTCCTGTTGATAATGGTTCGTTTCATCTCGTCAGAAAGCTCGTTGAAGTATGCGCAGTAGCCGGCAATACGAACCATAAGGTCGGGGTATTTTTCGGGATGCTCGTAAGCATCCAGTAGTATTTCACGGTTGACCACATTGGGTTGAAGCTCCATTCCTCCTGTGGTGAGAAAAGTCTTGAATATGCTCGCCAGCTTGCTTGTGCCGGCTGCGCCCTGAAACAGTGCAGAATCAACAGTGAGCGTAGCCGTTGCGCCATTCTCAGCATAGTCGGCAAAGTTAATACCGGTGATGGAATTCAGTGATGATAACAGGCCTGACTGCTCCATTCCATAATGGGGAATAAGCCCATTGGCAAGAGGAACACCTTCTAATCTTCCCGAAGGCAAAGCCGGGGTATTTTTTCCATATACATTAGCGACATTTAAGGCATAATAACCCGCGGAATATCTGCCGTTACGGGGACAGTTCTCCACCGAATCAAGCGCGTTATTATAAATCTGCAGTACCTTATTCTCCCATTCAGTGGCTTCACGGGACGAATCATCGCCGAATTTGGGTACTGCGAGCAATGCCGACCTGATTTGCTGGTTGTAGTCCCCCTGGAAATTATTTTCAATGGCGTTGATGATGTCATTGATAGCATAAAGCTTTTTCTTGTAGACAACCTCATCGATGGCATATAAAGAATCGGCGACATCTGTGACGCCTATTGCTTGAATGCCGCAACTGTTAAATGTCGCGCCCCCCTCGTACACATCTTTTCCCCTTTCAAGACATTCCTTGAACAGTGAGGAAGCAAGGGGCGTGGTAAAGTTTTCACGAAGCACCCTTTCAATCTTCTGGTGGTCGGTCAATATCGACTTTGTTAGAAAGTTCAATCGTGTCTGGAAGCGTTTCAGCAGCTCATCCATGCTGGACGGCGGGTTGTAAGTATAGAGCCCCTTTTTGGAGTCCCGCCTCTTACGTAGCTTGTCACAAGTCCAGGTAACGAATCGGGAAAATTTACTTTTCCCTTTGAAGGTATATTTAAGAAAATTAGTTGTTAAGATTGTCAGCTGGTCGCGGACTCCGTCGTAGTTCCACAAATCATGCTCATGCCCTTTCAGCGCCTGCAAAAATGCTAGGGCAAGATTCACATTGGCGCAGTCGGTATTGCCAAAATGGCTATCTGAAGCAACTGGCTCAACGCATCCCACTATCGAGTAATTTCTGGCGTTCTCCAGAGTAGTGGGGTAATGCCTTTGTATGGCTTCTATGTAGATTTCATCGCTGAATAATTGCGGTAGAGGAGTTCCGTTGATATATATCTCCGCAAGTCTTTCCAGATATTTATCGGGACTGTTCTTATGAATACGTCCTGCCGGGTCTGCTGCCAGTGGCTGCAGTTCACAGGCATCTAGCAGCATATAGGTAACGTCATTGGTGGCATCCCTGCCGTCTTTGTCAACACCGCCAAAGGTTACCGCCTGGTCCGTAGAGAGAGTCTCAAAAAGTCTGAACAGTTCCAGAAAGGTCTCTCCATCATTTACATAAATGGCTTCGTCCATTTTGAGAATAAATAAGCAGAGAAGTTCCTTTGCGTTTTCGTAAGTAATTATCCCGGCTTCTTTATCCCGTTTATAGTAAGGATACAATATCTGGTCAAGACGCCCGAAGGATATCGCATTTTCAAATTGCTCAAGGCAAAGCGCTACATGCAAAAATAGCATGCTTTGTAGAGCTTCATGAAAGGTGCGGGCGGGATATTTGGGGACATGCCTGCAGACCGCTGCCATTTCTTCTAGTTCCCTGCGTCGCTCGGGGTCTTTTTCGTTCTTGCTCAAGTTGGATAGGTGGTCGGCATATCTCTGCGCAAAGGCTTCCAATCCTTCAAGAGCAATGATGACGCCCTCATAGAAGTCCTGGTTGTTCTCAGGCTTTTCTTTCTGCAATGTCTTTGTCTCTTCTATAAGACCGGAAGTTCCCAGTTCAAGAATGCGTTCAAAGTTTACAATAAAATGACATATCGCTGCGAAATTATTGTTAAATCCGGCATTCATTTCTGAGTTGCGCGCAAACAGTAAAATAGTATCCGATAACCGTGGAGCCACCCTCCCTAAAACGCTATGCTTTCGCCAGAAGGAGACTATTCTTAAGAAGGGGAAAAAATCCTTGTTAGAAACCTGGAAGGGAACTGGTTTCAGGCGTTTTATTTTATGGAGCATTTTAATACCGATAAAGCCCATATATTCTGCCCAGTAATGTCCGGCGACTCTTTTGGAGGTAAAATTGCCGACGAGCAGCTCCCGGGGATAAACTATAGTTTTCTTATTTCGCAATACATACGAAAGGCATTCCGCCCGGTGAATGGGGGTCGGTTTCTTAAAGCCATGCTTCCGGTAATACTTTGTCTTCAGGTTGCAGGCTTCCAGACAAAGAGCCCGCGGGCTCTCCCTGAGGGCTTTCTGGATTTCTAAAACGCGGGGCGTAAACACGGCTTTATGTGGGGAAGAATTTATATCAGCACACTCAGCATTGATGCCATAATATCGGAATAATCTTACCCCATTTTCTGCTGATTTAAGGCTTTGTTCGGGGGTGATATTCAATGGCACCACATTAAGACCAAGGCGCCTGGCTTTATCTTCGTACATATTGTTGTATTTCAGCAATTCAATGGAGTCATATTTGATTGACCTTAAAAAATCTGAAGCAGCCTGTATATGTCTTTCATCATCATTGAATCCCGGCACCATCACCATGCGGAATTCAACATTGGCATTCAGGTCAAGCAGTTTCTTTAGATTACTGTGGATTAAGGTGCTGTCTTGTTTTGTGTATTTTTTATGGAGGTTATCATCCCCGACAATCTTGAGGTCAACGAGAAAGAGGTCTATGTATGGTGCAACTCTGGCGATATTTTGCCACGGCGCCTGAAGCGATGTTTCAGCAGCAACCTCTATATTCTCTCTTTTGAGTAATTCCAGTAAATGTATCAGACTATCTGGGTCCTGGAGGAGAGGCTCACCACCGCTCAGCGTCACCCCACCGTTGCTTGAGAAGTAATATTCTTTATCTCTCAAAACAACTTCCACTATGTCGTCTATTGAATAACTGCGGTCAGGCGCTATGTCACCCTGGAATGACTGCATTTCGGGATTCTGACACCACACGCATCTCAAATTGCACCCCTGGAAAAAAATTGTGGTGCGAATCCCGGGTCCGTCATAGACACAGGTGCGTTGTATTTTGAAGGGTTTCAAGCTTTGAATCATCTGCGCTAAAATGCTACAACCCTCCTCAGTTTTGTGTCAAATCCCTGTCCCCGCTCTCCCAGCACATCGGGAATAGCCACTCTTAGAATCTCCGCCTCATACCTGGTAAGCACTTTATATCTTTTCGAGGGACTTCACCGCCACTGTTTTAATATCGATCTATGCTAACATATCAAATCATGACAACCCAGACCAGGGTAAAAATTGTCCGCTCTCTCTTGATAGCTACAGGCATCTTTCTACTCGTCAATGGATTGGGTCATATATTCTTCCCGGTGAAAATTCATGAAATTGTTGGGGGAGGGGGGATATTTGACATAAACCATCCCTGGATGGCACTAGCTGCGCGTGAGATGGGTGTGCTTTTCTCCATCTTCGGTGTAGCAGCTCTGATAGCAGCAATCAACCCGTTAAAGCATAGGTGGCTGGTGTTAATCGTGGTGTTATCTGGTGTTTTAAGTGATGTGGTTCGAGGTTTGGCAGTCTTGTCGGGCACAGCGTGCCCAAAATTGTGGATAGTGGTGGGCGTGTCGATTATATTGTGGCTTCTTATAGTTGTATTCTATCCCTATAAACAGGCGGAACAACAAAAAGAACTGAAGTAGTCTTCTTCCTTGATGTCATTGCGAGGAGCATCAGCGACGAAGCAATCCCATGCCCCGCCGAGATTGCCACGCCTTCGGCTTGCAATGACAAATAAAAAAGGTCACAATGCCCCCTCTCCTGTCATTGCGAGGCACAACGTGCCGAAGCAATCTCAGGAAAGGAGTGGGGAAACGGAGGGTTGACAAAAGGCTGAGTGGTCGTTAACCTTCACAGAAGCAAGGTTAACGAAATGAAAGCGGAGATATTAAAGGCACTTCGTGAAAGTGAGGGATATATCTCCGGTGAAAAGTTAAGCAAATCCCTGGGTACCTCCAGGGTCTCTATCTGGAAGCACATCCGTGACTTAAAGCGGGATGGCTACGTAATAGAAGCTTCACCCAGAGGATACCGACTGGTTTCCTCTCCAGACTTGTTGCTTCCCTGTGAATTCCCTGATTTGGAGCCAAAGATTCATCATTTTCATGAAGTTAGCTCCACTATGGACATTGCCCGGGAATTGGCAAGGAACGGGGTGGAGGAAGGAACGCTTGTCATCGCTGAAAGGCAAACCACTGGAAGGGGGAGGCTGAGCAGGGAGTGGCAATCTCCACAGGGAGGGATCTATTTCACCATCGTTTTGAGGCCCAGGATAAGCCCGGTTTACGCACCGAGGATAAATCTGATGGCCTCAGTTGCTGTGGCTAATACCATCAGGAGGCTTTTTGGCTTGAACGCTGAATTAAAGTGGCCCAATGATGTCTTGATAGGCGGAAAGAAAGTCTGTGGCATACTGGCTGAGATGGATGCCGAGACCGATACTGTGAATTTCGTCAACGTGGGCATCGGAATAAATGCCAATTCACCTATCTCTCAACTTGAACACACTGCCACCTCCTTGAAGGAGGAGTTGGGCAGGGAGATTTCCAGAAAGGAGTTTTTACGCTCGCTGGTCAGGGAAATCAATGAGCAATATGCTTTGCTAACCAGGACTGAGCTGCTTGAGGAGTGGAAGAACCTCTCTGTCACGCTGAATAAGTGGGTGAGAGTAATATCTCTGGGCGAAACAATGGAAGGTCAGGCTATCGACATTGATGCCAGTGGGGCGCTTTTGATAAGGGATAAGGACGGCTTAGTGAGGACTGCCCTCGCTGGAGACTGCATTCATCTAAGGTAAAAGATGTCCTGGTTGCTCATCCTCATCGGTTATTTTCTGGTCATAATCGGCGTTGGAGTGTGGAGCAGGAAGAGGGCGGGAAGTCAGGATGGATTCTTTGTGGCTAATCGCCAGGGGAAGACGCCCTTAATCACCGGGTCGCTTCTAGCCACTGCTCTTGGTGGCTCTGCCACGGTGGGGATGGCTGGCTTGGGATTCCAGCAGGGCTTGACTGGCGCCTGGTGGCTTCTTGTTGGCTCTATTGGCTTGCTGGTTCTGGGATTCTTCTTTGCCCGGAAGGTAAGGGCTGCCGCTCTTTATACCCTTCCCGAGCTTGTAGGAAAACAATACGGCAGCGTGGTGGGTTTGGCAGCTTCCATCCTTATCGTTATTGCCTGGGTGGGTGTGGTTGCTGGACAGATTGTTGCCGCGGGAAAAGTTTTGTCTATCTTAGGGATGGGTTCTGTTACCTCCTGGATGGTCATTTTCAGCCTGGTGGTGATACTCTATGCTGTTCTTGGTGGGCAGTTCTCCATCATTCGCACTGATTTTATCCAGGCGGTGATACTTTTCCTCGGTATCTTTATAGCTGCAGGGCTTGCCCTTTCTGGTATAGGCGGGCTTGATGGCTTAAAGGCATCCCTTCCGTCTGGCTATTTCTCCTTCCCGGTAAGCCCCGAGTTTAGCTGGAAGATGCTGCTATCATTTTTGATTCTTGTTGGCGCAACTTATGTGGTAGGTCCTGATATGTATACTCGCCTCTTCTGTGCTAAGGATGAGGGAACAGCCCGGAGGTCAACTTTCTTGGCGGCAACCCTGTTTATCCCCCTGGCTTTCGCTGTCGTTTTTATCGGGATGAGCGCTCAAGTCCTCTATCCCCAGATTTCCCCCGAGCAGGCCTTCCCTCAGCTCATAAGCGGCGTTCTTTCCCCCGCTCTGGGCGGCTTAATTCTAGCTGCCTTGATTGCTGCGTTGATGTCCTCGGCGGATACCTGCCTTTTAAGTCAGGGAGTCATTTTGACTGAGGACATCTTAAAGCGCCTTCACCCTTCAATTGATGAACGAAGGACTGTTTTGCTAACTCGTCTCAGCCTGGTTGGGCTCGGTCTTCTGGCGCTGGCATTAGCATTAGCCTTGAAGGGGGTGATCGCATCTCTCCTCTTTGCCTATACCATTTTCACCTGCGGCCTGGTCGTCCCTGTGATTGCCGGATTTTACAGGGAAAGGCTAAAAGTAACCTGGCAGGGGGCTCTGGCAGCAATCATCGGCGGTGGAACGATAGGACTGATAGGTAAGATACCCGCTGTTGATTTTTCCCTCAAAGAAGACCTCGGCCTCATCGGCTTTGCCGTAAGCGCCATCCTCCTCTTTGCGGTAAGCTACTTCACCAAGAGAAACCCCTAACGTCATTGCGAGCCTTTCTAGCTGTCATTACGTGCTTCCTCCCTTTGTCATTGCGAGCGCAGCGAAGCAATCTCAGCAAAGCAAAACTCAAGAATCGAAAGGCAAAAATGGAAAAAAGTCAGTATAAAGCTGAAGGCTGAGAACTGAAAGCTGATAGCTACTAGGCGTCATTGCGAGCCGAAGGCGCGGCAATCCCATCCCTCATTGTGTGAGCCTCACCTATCCGTTCAAAGCCTTATACCATTTCTTGTTGAGCTTATAAATCTCTTTGAACTTACCAAAAAGCTCATCGTATATGGCCCTGTTTCTACTGTCGGGGCTAAATGTCCTTTCAACCTTTATATATTTTTCTATATCCTCGAAGTTTTTTATATAACTCAGAGCGAAGCTGCCGAGCATGGCAGCTCCCCTTGCCACTGCCGTTTGCACATCTTCGACTCTTTGTATTTTCCTGTCCATTACATCAGCTATAATTTGGCACCAGAGGTCATTTGTCGCCCCGCCGCCGATTATCCGTAATTCATCGACCTTAGAATACAAATTCTCGACTGTAAATAGAGCCCACTTCAGATTAAGGGCTATTCCTTCATAGACAGCACGGATTATATGACCTCGGGAATGATCAAGACTTAAGTTGTGCAGACCGCCCCGCACTGCATAATCATCAAGAGGACAGCGCTCACCAAAGAGCCAGGGAGTAAATATTAGCCCATCAGACCCCGGGGGAATGTTACTCGCCTCTTCTTCAAAAAGGGCATACGGCGGTGTTCCCGCTTCCACGTCTGTCTGCTTCCATAGCGCCTCTTTAGGATAGAGCACTTCTCTAATCAGCCATTCGAACGCCCCGGCAGATAGTTCCTGATGTCCCATGACAAGATAATATTTTTCAGGATAGGCGCTTCCGACGCAACCAGTGTAGTGAGCAATATCAACCTTCCGCTTTGTTACGTGGCCTCCTATCCAGCCCGATGTACCCAAATTGATGTGGAGTTCCCCGTCATGCATTGCCCCTGAAGCAACCGCGGCACAGGTCATATCGCCTGCTCCATTTATTATCGGCGTCCCCTGTTTTAAACCTGTCTTTTTTGCTGCTTCTTCCGTCAGGCCGCCAACAATAAAAGTAGGGCTTTGGACTTCAGCAAGCTTTTCCATAGGGATACCAGCCATGTTACAGAGCTTCTGAGACCAATGATTATATTGAGGACTGTTCTTCCTGGTGTCAAGGAGCCACCATACTACCGCAAGGTCTGTGGATGTGACCATCTTGCCTGTCAGCTTGAAGATTATATAATCCTTTACATCAAGAAATTTGTAACAATTTTTATATATCTCAGGCATGTTCTCCTCCAACCAGTAAATCTTCGGAATTTGGTCCTTACCGGTGGTGGTGCTGGGTGCTCCGCCTGTTATTCGCAGGAAATTCAAAATCTTGAGTGGGGGATAGCCTTTAATCTTTATTAGCCCCTTATATAGCCTTTCTTTGGCTAACCTGGCTCCCCTGGCATCTATCCATATATAACTATTAGTAAGAGGCTTACCCTCTTTTGTTACCGGCGTGAAGCCTTGCATCTGGGTGGCAAACGTCATTCCGGCAATATCAGCAGATTTAATCTGGGTCTTTTTCAGAAGGGCTTTTGTTGTCGAAGCAACTGCATCCCACCATTCATCAGGGACCTGCTCCGCATAGCCTGATTTAGGCATAATGATGCCCGAGGGATAGGTTTGTCTCACAGAATCAACTATTCTGCCATCTGTAGTAACAAGCACCGCCTTATTGTTGGTTGTTCCTAAATCATGGGCGATTATATATTTTTCCATCTTATTTCCTCCTTGGTAAATCTCGGGAAGCGATTATGTTTACCCCGGTATTCAAGATATTTTCACAAACTATATCTCCACATTTGATGGGTGCGCTTACTCTAATTTTAGCTAATTATTTCATGTATTTCATCATCAAATTTTTGGGTATTGGTTTTTCACTAATACTGAACAATGGAAAAACTCAAAAGTCAAAAGGCAAAAATGGAAAAAAGACAGTATAAAGCTGAAGGCTGATAGAGCTATTAACTTGGGATTGCGTAGCCTGTTCCGAGTAAAACGAGGAATCCTGCTCCGCGCAATGACAGAAAGGGAAGGTAAGGTGTCACTAACCATACGAACGGCCACAACCCGTTGAAAAGGCTCTGAGAGTTGTTTTTCTAGAAAATGTAGGAAAAGTTAAGTGAAGTGTATTGACATAGCACACCTTTCGGTGACACAATAATCATAAACGAAAGTCGTTTACCTTTGGGGGCAATGAGGCAGAGCTTGTAATTGGGCGCTTGAGTTCTGCGGAGCCAATAGCGAAACCGACCGTAAAAAGTCGGTTTCGCTTTTTTGTTGAGAGGTGCGCCCGAAAGTTAATCAGGGCAAACAAGGGACAAGCTGAGGTAAGCGGAGAAGACAAAAAGGGATAAGGAGGGCTGGGTAATGACGACAGGGAATTTAGTCGGCAAAATCTTTGGGATTGCACTGGTATTTGTGATGGTTGGGTCGATACTTGGCGTGTTGCCAGGCATTGCAAATTCGCCACCGGCTGAGGCTGCGGGAACCCTGCAACCGGGGAAAGCGTCGACTGTCAGTGCAGCGGTCGATGGCGCATTGGGCGAGACAATCAGTATTGCCTATGACTTTCCTAAGCCGAGGATTGAGCAAACTTGGAGCATTCTGCCGAGCAAGCCTGATGTTTCTGCACCATCGGCAACCATGGAAAGGAAAACTCAGCCCGCCAACGGTTATGTTTCAGTGGTCATGGAAGGTTTACCTCAATGGAGTGAGGCAGGTTTACCGGTCCTGCCATTTAAGACAGCAAGGATTTTACTCCCCTACGGAGCAGAGATGCAGGACATCACAGTAACCTGCAATAATAAGGTAAAGTTGCCCGGTTCATATCTGGTTGAGCCAGGGCAGGAGCCGATACCTTTGAGTCACGAGGGACCGATGAACCTGACTCTGCCTAATTCTGAGGTATATGATTCCTCATATGCATTCCCCGGCAAGCTGTGGTCTGACGCCACAGTTCAAAGCAAGACAGGGTACAGAATATTGCTGGTGAACCTCCACCCTGTGGAGTACATCCCCAAAAAAGGACAGCTATCCTACTATGAAAGCATGACGGTAACGGTGACGCTTGGAGGGGTAAGCAAGGATGAATACTTATCCTGCCGCGGTCTTCCTCAAGATAGGAAAGCAATAACAGATATGGTGGATAACCCCGAGATATGGAATTCTTATCCCGTATCCCCGGTCATCCCTACGCAGAGTTACCCTTTAGAACCGCGTGCTTATGAGTATGTCATTATCACCAATGAGGAGCTAGAGGCTACGCCGGGACCATATAATTTCCAGGCTTTGAGGGATGACAAGATTTCCCGTGGCATCACCGCCACTATCATTACTACCGAGTGGATCTATGATAATTACGATGGAACTCGGCCTGATGGCGGTGAGGATAATCAGGCCCGAATCCGCAATTTCATTATTGACGCCTATAGCATCTGGGACACGAGGTATGTGCTGTTGGGTGGTGATGGTGATGGTGCTGATGTTGGCGGCGAGAGCGGCGATGACATAATTCCCCATCGCGGTTTTACCAGCCTCGATGATGACGATATTCCGGCAGATATGTATTACGCCTGCCTTGACGGCACTTTTGATTATAATGCCAACGGAATCTATGGCGAGCCAAACGATGGACCAGGTGGCGGTGAGGTTGACCTCTTTGCCGAGGTCTATGTAGGTCGAGCCTGTGTTGATTCCCAAACTGAGGTAAACAATTTCGTTGCCAAAACCTTGGCCTACCAGAATATCAACGCCACCGATAAGAACCTAAGAAAAGTGTGGATGGTGGGAGAATACCTCGGTTTTGGTGGAGTGGCCGATTGGGGTGGAAACTACAAGGATGAGATTAAGGAGGGTTCCACCGTCTATGGCTACCCAACTATCGGCTTTGAGAACTCTCCTTACGCTGGTTCCTTTGATGTGTCCACCCTCTATGACCGTGATGGCTCTTGGCCCACAAGCGAGATAATCAGCATAATCAATGATAACACTCATCTCATAAACCACCTCGGTCATGCCTATGTGGACTATGTAATGAAGATGTATAATCCCGATGTTGATGGCTTGGCCAATGATGAACTTTACTTCATCGGCTACACCCAGGGCTGTTATGACGGCGCCTTCGATAACAGAGACGACATGGGCGGTTACTTCTCTGACGACTGCATATCCGAGCACCTGACCACCGAAGCCCATGGAGCGGTGGCATTTATCTCCAATTCCAGGTATGGCTGGGGAGTTTGGGACAGCACCGATGGACCCTCTCAGCACTTCGACCGTGAGTTCTGGGATGCTATCCTTGGTGAGTGTATATTCAACATCGGCATAGCCAACCAGGACTCCAAGGAGGATAACGCAGGGCGTATTGGTGACCCATACGATAGATGGTGCTACTACGAACTCAACCTCTTTGGCGACCCAGAGCTGAGCCTGAAGCTATATGAAGGGGTGCTATACGATAGTCATCAGATGGATGACAGTGCTGGTGGTGATGGTGATGGCTATCCTGAGCCCGGCGAGTCTATCGAGATACCGGTTACCCTGAGGAACACCTGCACGGACACAGAAATCCTAGATGTAACTGCCACTCTCTCCGCCACAACGATGCTTCCTACCACGATATTCTCTGAAGATATGGAGGGAAGCTGGGCTGGTAACTGGACAGTGGGTGATTGGAACCCCAGCAGTGGCGAGGACTATTGGGGACAGAGCAATTACACAGCATATTCCGGAAATTACAGTGCCTATTGTGCTGAGCTAAGCGATATCCCCGGGCAAGAATACGATAACGATATGCAAGCCTATATGTATCGGGATGTCGATTTAAGCGTCTATGACTCAGTCACATTGAGCTACCATTACTGGCTGGATTGTGAGAGTTACTGTGATCACCTAGACATAGGGTACTATGATGGCTCGTGGCACTGGGTCAAGTCCTACGATGGACACATCAGTAGCTGGGTGCAGGACAGCATTTCAATACCAACAACGGCAACCAGCGTTGGATTCCTCTTTTACAGTGACGGTAGCATCACATACGAAGGTGCCTATATAGATGATGTCGGTGTCACCGGCTACAACCTTGTTCCTGACCCCTACATCAACATAACCGATAATTTTGAGGAATATGGCAATATACCTGCCGGCAGCACAGTGACATGTGAGGGCTACGATCTCGACATCGACCTCGCTTGCCCCGCTGACCATGCGGTGATATTCAACCTGGACATCACCGCCTCAAATGGTGGACCTTGGGCTGACAGCTTTGATGTGATGATAGTGGAAAGATATACTATCTCCGGCCAGGTGCGTGATTTGGGCACCGGTGACCCCATTGCCAATGCCGCAATCTACTATAGCGGACCGGTCTCAGGTAATGCCACCACCAATACAAGTGGAAACTACACCATTACTGACTTGCTCAATGGCAACTACACCTTTTACGCCACTGCCTCTGGCTACTCCAACTCCGACCCTGTAGTTCTGCCAGTGGTGCACGATGTAGCAGGGGTAGACTTCGAATTGGGCTGTTCTGATATAAATGTAATCCCCACCGAGCTGGAAGCCTGGGTGCCGCCCAATGGGACAACAAACAAAACGCTGTCCATCGCTAACTTGGGGAATTACAAGCTGAGCTTCGACATAAGAGAGCGATATGGTGGAACTCCATCAAATTATAGCGCCACACATTTGAATTACGATGCTGGAAGCCCTTCAGGTAGTGTTCGGCGCCTTAAAGACGAAGTTAATAGCAATCAGCTAACCACTGAGATTAAAGCTGCTTATACTTGGCAGGTATCACCATTGCAGCAGCCAAGCATCTTAGTGTATACCGATGATTATGGCATGGGACCGGGCACCACCTATGTTGAGCAGGCGTTCCAAGAGCTGGGGCTCAGTTATGAGGGCTATTATGCTGACTGTGATGGTTTTGGCACAGCCCTGACTACTGGTGGGCCATGGGGCCTAGTGGTGGTATCTCACAACAACTGGTTTGCACTGGGCAACTGGTGGTCGGAAATTGAGGACTATGTCAACGCTGGTGGAACGGTAGTAATTGAGACTTTTGACATCGATGGCTCCCACAGTGAACCTACCACTCTTTGGGATACTCTAGGAGTGAGCTGGCTAAGCGACAAGAGCACCGCTACGCCAGTCTATCGCTGGCAACCAGAGCACTTCATCTTCAATCAGGTAGAGAGCGTGCCCGATTTGCTCTCTGTCACTGAAGGTTACTTTGATAGCGGCGACAAATGCGACCCAGCATCGCCGACCATCGCAGTTGCTGGCTTCACCTCTAGCGAGGCTTCAGGAGAAGGTGCAATATTCTCAGGCTCCATTGTCAACAGCTTCATCATTTCCGAGTTTCGGGGTGATGATGACAGCGATGGCAAGCTCGATGCTGTCGAACTCTGGAAAAATGAAATCGCCTATTCCCTTGATGTTCCCTGGCTGGATGAGAACCCAAAATCTGGCTTAGTAGCGCCGGCAAACTCCACAAATGTATCGGTGACCTTCAATGCCGCTGAATTGGATTCAGGTGATTATCACTGCAATATTGTGATCTCCAGCAACGACCCCGATGAAAACCCAACCGTAGTGCCGGTAACCATGCACGTTCGCCCGGAGGGGGTGTATTACGATAGCCATGAAATAGATGACAGCATTGGTGGTAATGGCAATAATTATCCCGAGCCCGGCGAGTCTATCGGGATGCCAGTTACCCTGTGGAACACCGCCGCAGATACAGAGTTCCTTAGTGTAAATGCCACCCTGTCTGCTACCACAACCACATTGCTTCCCAGCGCTGTATTTTCTGAGGACTTTGAGGGAAGCTGGCCTGGTAACTGGACTGTGGGTGATTGGGACAATACCAGTGGTGCAGACTACTGGGGACAGAGCAATTACACAGCATATTCCGGAGATTACAGCGCCTATTGCGCTGAGGTAAGTAATGTCTCCGGGCAAGAATATGACAATTATATGGAAGCCTATATGTATCGGGATGTCGATTTAAGCGTCTATCACTCAGTCACATTGAGCTACCATTACTGGCTGGATTGTGAGAGTTACTGTGATCACCTAGACATAGGGTACTATGATGGCTCGTGGCACTGGGTCAAGTCCTACGATGGACACATCAGTAGCTGGGTGCAGGACAGCATCTTAATACCAACAACGGCAACCAGCGTTGGATTCCTCTTTTACAGTGACGGTAGCGTAACATACGAAGGTGCCTATATAGATGATATAGTCCTCACTGGCTACAATCTTGTCCCTATTCCCGACCCTTACATCATCATAACCGATAATTATGAAGAGTATGGCAATATACTTGCCGGTGGCATAGCCACAAGCTTTGGCGGTTATGATTTCGGCATCGACCCTGCTTGCCCTGCCGACCACGTGGTGACATTCAATTTAGATGTCCATGCCTCAAATGGTGGTCCCTGGACTGACAGCTTTGATGTGACCATAGCGGAGAGATATACTATCTCTGGACAGGTGCGGGATTTGGGAACTGGCGACCCTATTCCTAACGCTACAGTCTACTATAATGGAAGTGGGGCAGTCTCAGGTAATGCCACCACTAATACCACCGGAAATTATAAGATTACTGGCTTATTGAAGGGTATATACAGCGTATACGCGACTGCCTCAGGCTACTCTGACTCTGACCCCAGAGGCGTAAAAATGCCGCCTGCTACAACAGGAATAGACTTTGAGCTGGTTAGCCTCAGCAACCCGCCAAACACGCCAAGTAATCCCTCACCAGGAAACCATACCACTGGTATCTCCATCAATGCTAATTTGAGCTGGACAGGAGGAGACCCTGATGCTGCTGATACGGTGAACTATAGTGTTTACTTTGGCACTAACTCAGCACCGCCCTTTAAGGAAACCATTGGTCCTTATGTTGCCAACCAGACTTCCATAACTTGTGACCCAGGCACAATGAATTACGACACCAAATATTACTGGAAGATAGTTGCCACCGATAACCATGGAGCCTCCACAACCGGACCTGTTTGGGATTTCACCAGCCAACAGGCACCAATAGTGCCTTGTAACCTGACCATCTCCAGCACCGACGGTGGTAATGTGACCACGCCTGGAGAGGGTGTGCAGGGTCCCTATAACTATAGTGAGGTGGTAGACCTGGTAGCCACGCCTGATGCCAACTATACCTTTGTGAACTGGACCGGAGATACTGGCATGATAGGTGATGTTGATGCTGCCTCGACAAACATCACCATGTACGGGAACTACTCCATCATGGCTAACTTTGGGACAGTAACCCTCCCAGTCCACAACCTGGACACAGGAGAGAACTTCTCAACAATCCAGGCGGCTATAGATGATTCTGATACATCAAATGGGCACACGATTACCGTTGATGCCGGGACATATAATGAAAATGTAGATGTCTATAAGCAGTTAACGATTCGGTCTACCTCTGGGAATCCCGCCGATACGATTGTGAATGCATCAAATCCAGATGACTATGCGTTCAATGTTACCGCAGATTGGGTGAACATCACCGGTTTCACGGTTCAAAATGCCACTGGAAGTAATAAGGCTGGAATTTATCTCGACGCAACGAGTTACTGCAACATTTCCAGCAATAAGGTAACGAACAACTTCTACGGCATCTACCTGAAATCTTCGAGCAACAACACGCTCACGAACAACACGGCAAACTCGAACGATGACTACGGCATCCGCCTGTCTTCTTCGAGCAACAACACGCTCACGAACAACACCGCAAACTCAAACAACTATGGCATCAGCCTGGTTTCTTCGAGTAGCAACACGCTCACGAACAACACCGCAAACTCGAACACCTATGGCATCAGCCTGTCTTCTTCGAGCAGCAACACGCTCACGAACAACACCGCGTCAAACAATACCAACTACGGCATCCGCCTGTATTCTTCGAGTAGCAACACGCTCACGAACAACACCGCCTGGAACAACACCGACTATGGCATCTACCTGGATTCTTCGAACCACAACACGCTCAGGGACAACACTGCCTGGAACAATGAGTACGGCATCGACCTGGTTTTTTCGAGCAATAACAACACCATCTATAACAACTACTTCAGCAACACGGTTAACGCCTGGGATAATGGAACAAATACCTGGAACACCACCAAGACACTTGGAACTAATATCATCGGCGGACCGTATCTTGGCGGAAATTACTGGTCGGATTATGCTGGGAATGATACCAACGGAGATGGCTTTGGAGACACTCCTTACAATATCACCGGAGGTTCAAACAAGGATTACCTGCCGTTAATTCTGACTCCTGCTCCCAGTATCGAGCTTTCGCCCGACTCAGGTAATGTAGGAGACGAGGTGCGTATTCGGGGATATTACTTCGATCCCGGTGAGGAGGTGGATATTTACTATTACTATAACGGTGACCGCGAGCTAATAGAGGAAGATTTCGATGTTGGTTCCACTGGCAATTTTACATATGACTTTGATATTCCTGAGAGCTATAGCGGCAAGCATTACATTCGTGTTTACTATGACTCAAGCTGGAAAGGGGATGATTTCACTGTGGAGCCAAAGATTGAGATGGATGACGATGAGGGATTTGTGGGGGACGAGGTTGAGGTAACCGGCACCGGATTTGCCGAGGACGAGGAGGACATTACGATAAGATATGATGACGATGTGGTGGAACAAGTTGAGGAAGCGGAAACTGATGAATATGGCACCTGGACAGCAAAATTTATCATTCCTGAATCTGTCAAAGGGGAGCATGATATAGACGCTAAAGGTGACGATACCGCCTATGCAGACGTCGATGAGGTCGAATTCACCGTGAATCCCCACATAAGCTTGAATCCAAAATCGGGCTCCGTGGGAGATGTCGTCACGGTAACCGCCACGGGATTTGAAGATGAAGAGGCGAATATCAAGATAAAGTATGATGATGATGAGGTGCCGCAGATTGAGGAGGCGGAAACCGATGACCTTGGCAGCTGGACTGCTACTTTTGAGGTGCCGCCCAGTGTTGAAGGAAGCTACAAGGTAGATGCTCGAGGTAACCATACCAATTATTCCGAAGTTGATGATGTTACCTTCACAGTAGTTCCACCCCCAGTCCACAACCTGAACACAGGAGAGAACTTCTCAACAATCCAGGCGGCTATAGACGATTCCGATACGTTAAATGGGCACACAATTACCGTTGGCGCGGGAACATATAATGAAAATGTCGATGTCTATAAGCAATTAACTATTTGCTCGACCTCTGGAAATCCCGCAGACACCATTGTGAACGCATCAAATCCAGATGACCATGCGTTCAATGTTACCGCAGATTGGGTGAACATCACCGGCTTCACCGTTGAAAATGCCACCGTGTATCCGAAGGCTGGAATATATCTCAACGCAGTGAGTCACTGTAACATTTCTGGCAACAATGCCACGAACAACTCCTTCGGCATCTCCCTGGCTTCTTCGAACAACAATGTGCTCAACAACAACAATGCTTATAACAATACCTACGGCATCCACCTGCATTCTTCGAGCAACAACAACCTGACCAGCAACACCGCAAACTCAAACAACCACGGCATCTTACTGGATGCTTCGAACAGCAACAACACGCTCACGAATAACACTGCAACCTCAAATAACTGGACCGGCATCTTTCTGTTTTGTTCGAGCAACAACAACTTAACCAACAACACTGTAAACTGGAACACTCTTCATGGCATCTACCTGTGGGATTCGAGCAACAACACCATTTACAACAACTACTTTGCCAACACAAATAATGCCTATGATGATAACGGGAACAATACCTGGAACACCACAAAACAAGCAGGGCCGAATATCGTCGGCGGACCATATCTTGGTGGGAATTACTGGTCGGATTACAGCGGCGTTGATACTGATGGAGATGGTTTGGGAGATACTTTAGTTCCATATAATTCTTCGGGGAATATACAAAATGGTGGGGATTATTTGCCGTTGGTTCCAGCTGAAGGGGCTCCGGCTCCAGTCTGGTCTGTTGGTGACAACTGGGTATATAACTGCTCCTATGAAAATCCAGGGGGCAAGACCGAACAAGATACTTGTGAATTAACGGTCACCGTGGTAGGTGAAGAAGTGGTGGGGGACGAAGCCTGTTACAAACTCAATGGTACTTTCGTTCCTCCGGCGACCCGCGATGCCGCCGATATGCCGCTAACGTTACACATCGAGACGGCTGATATATGGACCAGCAAAGACCATATGGAGTACCTGAAACAGAGTTCAGCAATTGCAGAGCTTCCCGGGTTGCCGTCCACCGTCACCTGGAATTATACCGGGGACTATGGCTGGCCCTATGGGGTAGGGAAGACCTGGAGCGCTTCAGTGCACGTTGTAGCTGGTGTCCTGGATGAAATTACTGAGTTGGAGAATAAAGTACTTGGTGTGGAAAATATTACCGTGCCCGCGGGAACATTCGAGTGCTATCATATAGTGACATACGAGCCCACAAGTCCCGACAACTATACCAATGAGCACTGGTTCAACGCAGATGATGTAAAATCAGTTGTAAAGGAGATAGACCGATTCCTCTGGGCTGGCGAGGAGATCAGGGAGCTTGTATCGTACTCTGTGGGAACACCTCCGGCGCAGTACAATCTGACCATCTCCAGCACCTCTGGAGGAAGTGTCACCACACCTGGTGAGGGGACGTTCGGCCCTTATAGCCCCGGGGAGGTGGTGAACCTTGTGGCTGCCGCTGAGCCTGACTATCACTTTACCAACTGGACGGGACACATAGACACGATTGCCGATGCGAACTCTCGCATAACAACGATAACAATGAACGGAGATTATTCGATAACCGCCAACTTTGCCGAAGGGGCCGTTGATGTGGATAGCGAGTGGGGTAAGGTAGACACGCCGTATCGTGAGGATTGGGCCATTGCTCCGGGCTCCGACATTCTGGTGCCTGCATCGATTCCCGGTGGGGAGGTTATTTATGTGGTTGGGGGTGGTCACGAGGATAACAACCTGGATAACAACTACGGTCCCAGGTTGTGGAAATCTGAGGACAGCGGTGTCACCTGGGATGAGCTGGCTGACAACGTCTGGGATGCGGATGGTCTGCCGGCAAGCTTCAATTCGAGCACGAGTTACTTTAACTATGTTGCGTGTGGGCTTGATGACTCCGACTTCGTTGCTGTGGCAGTGGTTGATGATAACGGCACTTCCACTTACTGCGATGACTATCAGGTAATGGTCATCTCGGATGATGGCGGCGATAACTTCGCTTGGACCGGCGATATAGACGACGGAGGTGCTACTCTCAATTGTGTTTTCGACATGAAGATCTCTGATGAGGACACTCAGGGCAAGCGCAACATTGCCCTCGGTGGCGTTGGAACCAAGAATGGAACTTGTCCCACTGGCGTGGTGTTCCGCTATGAAACAGGCGGTCTAACCGGCGGTCGCTGGGTAGATGCCTCAGCCTACGATGGCTGGGATAATACTACTGACAGTCCAAGTCAGGCGGTTACCAAGGTGGTATTCGCTCCCAGTTGGCTTGCCGATAACACGGTACTGGCGGTAAGCCACAGTGCTAATTACACCTATCTTCAGTCAGGAACCTGGGGAAACACGAAGGCTTGGAACGACGCCGCTGGCTTTGAACCTGCTGTGCAGATAATTGGGGCTGACCAGAGCATCTGGTCTTTCTTCCGCGGTGCGGCGGCAGGACTTGCCCTGCCCACGGATTATGAGGGCCGGCATGCCACCACTCACTATGCCTGGGTCTATGTGGACAGAACCGATGGTACCGGTGTGATTTACAGAGTAACGAACGGTGCCGTTGTTGAAGTTGCCCAGCAAATCACCGACAATCCGTGGCTGGCGAATATCTTCTACCTCGGAACCATTGACAGCGGTAAAGCCATAGCCGGCTTGATGGGCGATGGTACCGGATATCCCACCGAATGCTGTGAGGGCGTTCAGGTTTACCGGAACGATGGCATCACCGATATGGACATCTGCTGTGAGCGGTGGAGCGAGGCCTGCAAGCCGCCCACGGGGACGATGGCGGCTATGGTTGGCTACGCAACGCCCAACAAGGCTTATGCCTTTGTCGGTGGCACAGGCGCACGCTATGAGGAGGGCGCTTTCTCCTTCAGTCTGGATGATGGCGATACCTGGAATCAGGTGGGACTGGTGGACACCTATGTGAATTATCTGTCCGATGTTGCCAAATCTGCCGATTGCAGCAAGACCTGGGTGGTCAGCGTCAATACAGCGGAGGAAGGAGTCTGCGACTGCGACAGCGTATGGCTGAAAGCTTCGTGGCTTCCCGAGGCTCCAGAATATAGCGGTGCCTGGATAAGGGAGTGGTGCGACCACCTTACCCCTAACGCTGCTCTCAACAGCGCCCAGACTCCTGAAATCGGTCTGTTGAGGCTGGCTCCCGAGGAGACCGGGGAAGCGTTAACCGTTTACCTGGTTGACCGGGGCACCAGCACCGTTTACTATGATGGCAACAAAGGTCTGGGCTGCTGGGAAACAGGAAGCTCAACCGTTGACGAGATATCCGATTTAGCTGTCCAGGACGAGGCTACCATCTATGCCGTGGGTGGGGATGCTAAGGTGGCGGTGTCCGATGGCCACGGCTTTAGTGCTTCCTGGAGCAGCACGATGGACAGCAAGGTTGACGAAGGTCACACCATTGCCGTGCATGGCGAGGGGAATGTCCTCGTTGGCGGCAATGATGGAAAGGTGAGCTACTCCAATGATAACCTCTCCACCTTCCTTGATGGTGATGCTAGCTTCACCGAGCTGGATGACATTGGCGATGGCTATGTCCATGTTGCCTTTGACAGCTACTTTGACGCCAACGACGTCATCTATGCTGCGGTGAGCAATGTCGATGTTGACAATATGAGCTATGAAATTCCGGTTAACGACCCTGACAACGGCATTTACCGCTGGGTCATTGGTGAAAGCAGTAAGTGGAAAGACCTTGGTGAATGTGCCGGTACTGCAATACCATATGCGGCTCAACTTGGCTATGCAATTCCTTCGTGCGATAAGGTCGAAGTTGGCTACTACGGCATAGTCCTTGACCGTGCTGATGGCAATCCCGAGACCGATGTCACCACCGGCGGCGTTCTCTATGCTGCCTTCTACGATGCTGCAGGCAATATCACCGGTGTGGCTCGCTGTCTCAATCCTGCCGAGGAGGTAGCCTGCAGCGAGGCAGTTTGGGATTACTTGATTGAAGATATGGCTGACAATCATGGTGCATTCACGCTTGAGCCTTCGAGCTTGAAGATCTGTGGCTGCCTTACTCCAGATACCAACAGCAAGCTGTGGGCCATCGATGATAACTGGTACTACGACATTTTTGCCACCGATAGCGAAGACACGAGCGTTGGTCGTCTTTGGACCTACGAGGACTGCTATGCCAAGTCAGGCACGGTGCTTGTTGCGCCTGCGGACGGTGCTGTAGTTGGTTGTGACCCGCACTATTGGTGGAATGATGCCTTTGCCCTGGAGTGGGATAGGCAGTGTGATGCCTGCTCCTACAACCTGCAGATAGCTTATGGTGAGGACTTCACCGGGCTCGTGCTCGACATCAGCGGCAAGGATGTTGATTGCCAGGAGATAGACTACCAGCCACCCAGTGGCACCAGTCCCAGCTACCTGGTTGCGGAGGGAGCACTGGGACCTGGTAGCTGTGGCACCACGTTCTACTGGCGGGTGAGGTCTGCTGATGCTGAGACTGGTGAGATAATTCACAGTCCGTGGTCTGAAGCGCGCAGCTTCACCGTTGCTGGAGAGCCTAAGTATTATAACTTAACTATTAGTAGCACGTCTGGAGGCAATGTGACCACGCCGGGAGAGGGAACGTTCAGCTATAATGCCAGTGAGGTGGTAGACCTTGTAGCCACGGCAGATAGCGGTTATCAGTTTGTGAACTGGACTGGAGATACCGGCACTATTGGGGATGTAGACTCTCGGACGACAAACATAACGATGATTGGCAACTACTCCATCACGGCGAACTTTGAGGAGACACAGGGGTGGGGCTTTGAGATCCAGCCCAATGTGACCAAAGTGGGCTTTAATAGGGACTTCACCGTAAATGCTACGGTCATTCACTATTCAGGTCACTCAGCTGCCTGGGGTATGTACTTGCTGTTCAACACCACATATCTTGAGGTGACTGCCATAGATACACCGGGTACCTTACCTAATGGAGAAGTGCCCGACGCAGCTCCTGGTATGCCGGATTGGGATAATAGTGGGGGCTGGGCTCAACATGGCTATGGTATACAATCTGGGTCCACCAATTATATTAACGAGACTTTTGTCTATTGCACGATACACTTTCGTGCTAAAAGTGTTAATGGGACGAGCTATGTGAACTTTACCACCATTGACCCAGCACATGCTACTGAAGTTCAAGATGAATTTGGAACTGACCATCTCAACTGGGGCAAGGTGGTAAATGGTATGGTGGAAGTTGTTCCTGGCGGTACTCTTGAGGGGCATGTTAGCTTCAATGGAAGAGACACTGCTCCCAATAATAAGTGGATAGAGGACTTTGTGGTGAGGTTCTTCCAGGGTGTCAGCGAAGTGAGGACTGACAACGTTACCACTGACAATGCCGGGGTTTTCCTCATTTATGGCATAGTCCCTGGCACGTATAATATTTCCATTAAGAACTGGACATGCCTGAGTGAGGTGAACACCAGTGTAACGTTGACTGCGGGTAGTACCACTCCGGTTGATTTTGGCACCACACGAGAGGGAGATTCCAATAACGATGATTGGATTGTTCTGGCGGACAGGACGATACTGTACACGGGGTGGGGGACTCAGGAAGGAGATGCTGGGTGGAATGCTCACTGTGATTTCAATCGTGATGGATGGCTTACCCTGGCGGACAGGACGATAATGTACACTTACTGGGGTCAACATGGAGACCTGACTTGATATTAGAAGGGGATGAGTCTTATTGCAGGAGGCTTGTGGGGAGGGTGTCGGGAGTGGACTTTAAAGAAAGCTTAGACAAATGAGTAGCAGGATTGTCGGTGTAATCCTATCTGCGGCAGTGATTTTAGCTCTGGTGCCGGTGGCGGTACCAGGGAAAGTGGCCGTGGCTCAATCGTCGGCTGAGCAGGGCTTTGAAATCCAACCCAATACCATTGTCTTCCAGGTCTGCGGAAGCGCCTCTCCTCGAGTTAGTGTTCATACCAGCAGCGAAGTTAACATGGTGGTTAAATATGAAATTCACTGAAGTGAATGGGAATGTGTCGAGAAGGGAAAAGTAATTTGACTTGTGAGAGTGAGAGGCTGAAAAGCAGGGCTAAGCAATGAGTAAAGGAACGGTGTTCGGCAAAATCTTTGGGATTGCACTTGTGCTTGTGATGGTTGGGTCGATGTTTGGGGGGTTGCCAGGCATTGGAAACGCACCACCGGCTGAGGCTGCGGGAACCTCGCAACCGGGGAAAGCGTCGACTGTCAGTGCAGCGGTCGATGGCGCATTGGGCGAGACAATCAGTATTGCCTATGACTTTCCTAAGCCGAGGATTGAGCAAACTTGGAGCATTCTGCCGAGCAGGCCTGATGTTTCTGCACCATCGGCAACCATGGAAAGGAAACCTCAGCTCGGCAACGGTTATGTTTCAGTTGTCATGGAAGGTTTACCTCAATGGAGTGAGTCAGGTTTACCGGTTCTGCCATTTAAGACAGCAAGGATTTTGCTCCCCTACGGGACAGAGATGCAGGACATCACAGTAACCTACGGTAATAAGGTATCAGTGCCTGGATCGTATCTGGTTGAGCCAGGGCAGGAGCCGATACCTTTGAGTCACGAAGGACCGGTGAACCTGACTCTGCCTAATTCTGAGGTATATGATTCCTCAGTTTCATTCCCTGGCAAGCTGTACTCTGATGCCACAGTCCAGAGCAAGACAGGATACAGGATGCTACTGGTGAATCTTCATCCAGTGGAATATATCCCCGAAGCAGGGAAGCTATTCTACTATGAAAGGATGACCGTAGAGGTAACAGTCGGGTTGGCAGACCAGGGTGAATGGCTTTCTGTCCAGGGTCTCCCACAAAATGAGAAAGTGGTGGGAAATATGGTGGATAATCCAGAAATAATCAATAGCTACGCCGCAGCCCCTGTTAGCTCTCAGCAGGGTTCCCTCTTAGCCCCTGGTGACTATGAGTATGTGCTTATCACCAGCGAAACCTTGAATGCTACGCCGGGACCATATAATTTCCAAGCTTTGAGGGATGACAAGATTTCCCGTGGCATCACCGCCACTATCGTTACTACCGAGTGGATTTATGATAATTACAATGGGGCTCGACCTGATGGCGGTGAGGATAATCAGACCCGAATCCGCAATTTCATTATTGACGCCTATAGCATCTGGGGGACGAGGTATGTGCTGTTGGGTGGTGATGGTGATGGTGATGACGTTGGTGGTGAAAGCGGGGATGAGATAATTCCGCATCGTGGTTTTGCCAGTCTCGATGATGATGACATCCCCGCAGACATGTATTACGCCTGCCTTGACGGCACCTTTGATTATAATGCCAACGGAACCTATGGTGAGCCCAACGATGGACCAGGTGGTGGTGGGGTTGACCTCTTTGCCGAGGTCTATGTAGGTCGAGCTCCGGTTGATTCCCAAACCGAGGTAAACAATTTCGTTGCCAAAACCTTGGCCTACCAGAATATCAACGCCACCGATAAGAACCTAAGAAAAGTGTGGATGGTGGGAGAATACCTCGGTTTTGGTGGAGTGGCCGATTGGGGTGGGAACTACAAGGATGAGATTAAGGAAGGCTCCAGCGCCCATAGCTATACCACTGTTGGCTTTGAGGACTCGCCTTACGCTGCCCCATTTGACGTGTCCACCCTCTACGACCGTGACTATCCCGGCAACGATTGGCCCACAAGCGAGCTAATCAGCATAATCAATGATAACACTCATCTCATAAACCACCTCGGTCATGCCTATGTGGACTATGTAATGAAGATGTATAATCCCGATGTAGACAACCTGACCAACGATGAACTCTACTTCATCGGCTACAGCCAGGGCTGTTATGATGGCGCCTTCGATGACAGAGATGCTCCTCCTCCGTATGGCACCGGTGACTACTTAGATTACGACTGTATATCCGAGCACCTGACCACCGAAGCCCATGGAGCGGTGGCATTTATCGCCAATTCCAGATATGGCTTTGGCGCGCCGACCACCGATGGACCATCTCAGCATTTCGACCGTGAGTTCTGGGATGCTATCCTTGGTGAGGGTATATTCAACATCGGTATAGCCAATCAGGATTCCAAGGAGGATAACGCAGGGCGCATTGGTGACGCGTACGACAGATGGTGCTACTACGAGATTAACCTCTTTGGCGACCCAGAGCTGAGCCTGAAGCTATATGAAGGGGTGCTATACGATAGTCATCAGATAGATGACAGTGCTGGTGGTGATGGTGATGGCTATCCCGAGCCTGGCGAGTCTATCGAGATGCCAGTTACCCTGAGGAACACCTTCATGGACACAGAAATCCTAGATGTAACTGCCACTCTCTCCGCCACAACGATGTTCCCCACCACGGTATTCACTGATGATATGGAGACAGGTGAAAATGGATGGACATACGATGGGCTATGGCATCTAACACAGCATCGCAACCAGACCCCAACACATTCCTGGTATTACGGAACAGAAGGAGCGTGGAATTATACTACCAGTTCAGCTAACAACGGCTCTTCAATAAGTCCTCTAATTAACATAACTGGATTTGACGGGGCAACTTTAAGCTTCTGGTACTGGTATGAAACTGAAACAACTGGCACCACATGGGACCAGAGATGGGTTAAAATCTCCGTCAATGGTGGACCATTCCAATCATTACAGCAGCTGTCTGCCGCCCCAATGCAAGTGTGGAATGAAAAAACTATTGACCTTTCAAGCTATGCAGGAAATACAATACAAATAATGTTCTATTTCGATACAATTGATGAGCTTTTTAATGATTTTGAAGGCTGGTATATAGATGATGTCGTTGTCACCGGCTACAACCTTGTTTCTGACCCCTACATCAACATAACCGATGCTTATGAGGAATATGGCAATATAACCGCCGGTGGCACAGCGACATGTGAGGGCTACGATCTCGACATCGACCCCGCTTGCCCCGCTGACCATGTGGTGATATTCAACCTGAACATCACCGCCTCAAACGGTGGACCGTGGGCTGACAGCTTTGATGTGATGATAGTGGAAAGATATACTATCTCTGGACAGGTGCGGGACTTGAGCACCGGTGACCCCATTGCTAACGCCACAATCTACTATAGCGGACCGGTCTCGGGTGATGTCACCACCAATACAAGTGGAAACTACACCATTACTGACTTGCTCAATGGCAACTATGCCTTATATGCCACAGCCTCGGGCTACTCTGAGTCCGACCCTGTAAATGTAACCGTGACACCTGATGCAGCGGGCATAGACTTCGAATTGGGCTATTCTGATATAGAGGTAACGCCCACCGAGATGGAAGCCTGGGTACCACCCAACGGGACTGAAAACAAAACACTGACCATTGCTAACCTGGGGAATTACAAGCTCAATTTCAGCATAGCCAGTGGGGGCGGAGGTGCTGGGGAGGTGGCTGAGGCAGGATGGGCTTGGGTGACCCCCACCCTCGACGGAACTATTTCAGCAGGAGAGTGGGATGATGCCACCGTAGTGAATATTACCGCCACAGGCATTCCCGCCCCAGTTTTCATGCTGGTAAAAAATGATTGCACTCACCTTTATATCGCCTTTGTCGATACTAACGATGCGACTCACGATTTCCTTGACCAGGTAGGGATATACTTTGATGAAGACCACGATGGACAATGGCAAGAACCTCCCTCCAGCGATAGTGAGGGCAATTTCTGGCTAAGCGATTTTGGTGGCGGCGGCATACCGGCGGATGTGATATTCAGAAGCCTCCCCGACTTTACAGAATACCTCAGCCCACCGGGAGTATCCGGAGCGCTTGGCAATGCCACGGGATATATGGTCTACGAGGTGGCGATAGAATTCGGCACCAGCCCTCTGGATTGCGCCGTCGGCGACACCATAGGATTGTGGGTGTATTGTCTGGATTCCTCAACCGTGATACAGAATGGTATCTGGCCTGAGAGTTCCACCTGGAATGACCCCAGCACTTATGGCGACCTGATTCTCGCTGCCTGTTCCTGGCTCACTATAGAGCCCCTCTCGGGAACTACAGCGCCGGCAAACTCCACAAATGTATCGGTGACCTTTAATGCCACTGGATTAGACTTAGGTGATTATCACTGCAATCTCATCATCTCCAACAATGACCCTGATGAGAACCCCATCATTGTGCCGGTGAACTTAACAGTAATCAATCAGCATTACCTAACCATTTCCAGCACCGCTGGAGGCTCGGTGACCACGCCTGGAGAAGGGACATTCGGCCCTTATAATGCCGGTGAGGTGGTAGACTTGGTAGCCACGGTGGATAGTGGATATCAATTTGTGACCTGGACAGGAGAGGTTAGCACCATCGCCGATGTCAATGCTGCCTCTACTAACATCACCATGAACGGTGACTATTCCATCATTGCCAACTTCGTTCCTATAGGTACCACCGTCACCCTGAAGGGATGCGTTAACTTTCCAGGGAGGGGTAGTCCTCCTTGTGGTACGTGGGTAGAGTCGTTTAATGTAACGCTGTTCGAGCCTGGTAATTTCACTAATGTGCTATGGACAGGTAATGCCCCCAGTAGCAATACCGGTGTGTTCACCATCACCGGTATTGACCCTAGCACCTATGATATTGGAATTAAGAACTGGACATGTTTGAGTGAGATGGAGACTGGAGTAGCATTGATTACTGGAGCCACTGTAGTAGATTTTGGCACCACACGAGAGGGAGATTCCAATAACGATGATTGGATTGTTCTTGCGGACAGGACGATACTGTACACTGGCTGGGGGACGCAACAAGGAGATGCTGGGTGGAATGCTCATTGTGATTTCAATCGTGATGGATGGCTTACTCTGACGGACAGGACGCTAATGTACACTTACTGGGGTCAACATGGGAGCTTGGTTTGATATTAGAAAGAGACGGGTCTTATTGCAGGAGGCTTGTAGGGGAGGGTGTCAGAAGTGGCCTTTGAGGAAAGCTTAGACAAATGAGCAGCAGGATTATCGGTACAATCCTATCTGTGTTGGTGATTTTAGCTCTGGTGCCGGTGGCGGTACCAGGGAAAGTGGCCGTGGCTCAATCGTCGACTGAGCAGGGCTTTGAAATCCAACCCAATATGACTGAGGAAGACGTGGTGCTGGTTATCGCTTTATCGCGGGAAATCATGGCACTGGACAAGGATGGCGATGAGCTGGAGTCCATCACCATAAGCAAGGAAGATAACCCACCACAACCTCCAGAGGGACGTTACTTTGTCGGTACGGTATATAATATGGCTCCCGATGGCGCTGTGTTTGCTCCACCACTATCGCTCTCTGTGGCTTATGATGAAGCAGACCTGCCACAGGGAATGGTGGAGGACGAGCTTTACCTTGCTTATTGTGATGATAAAGGGCAGTGGGTGGATTTAACCAGCGAAGTGGATAATGATGCAAACAGGGTAACGGCTGACGTCAACCATTTTACCTTGTTTGCCATAATGGCAAGACCAGCGAGTTTTACCTTGAGCGAGTTTAGCGTTGTGCCGCATATAGTTCAGGTTGGGGAGCCGGTAACGGCAGGAATCACGGTTAGTAATATCGGAGGGTGTGAGGGCAGCTATACCCTGGTTCTGAAAGTAAACGATGTTATAGAGGACAGCAAGGAAGTGGCACTGGCTATTGGTGAGAGCCAGGAAGTGAGCTTTGAGGTAATCAGGGAAAGCGCTGGTGATTACTCAGTGGATATTAATGGGCGTACCGCTTCGTTTGTGGTGAAGGGCACTAACCGGGGGCTCATTGGCGGCATTGTTGGGGGGATAGTCGTGGTAGGCCTGCTCGTTTATTTCTTCGTGTTTAGAAAGAGACGCGCCCGGCCAACGGCTGAATAAGCAATCGAGAGATTGCCACACCTTCGGCTCGCAATGACACGCATTCACTGTCATTGCGAGGAGTGGTAACGACGAAGCAATCTCAGGAAAGGCTGCCAACAAGGATTGTCATGCATTGATGGCAATGACACAATAAGGGTGTGCGTGTTGCTATTATTGGGCTGGGGCTCCTTGCATTGTTAGGAGCGGTTTGTGCCTGCTCTTGCTCAGAATCCCCGGCTCCCACAACTTTTAATATCACTCCAGTCTATAGTTACAATGTTGTCAACACCTATCCTCATGACCGAAGTGCTTTCACACAAGGGTTGGTTTTTGAGGACGGCGTTTTATATGAAGGAACAGGGCTTAATGGACGCTCCACTTTGCGCAGGGTGGAATTGGAAACCGGAGAGGTGTTGCAAATTCATGAGTTACCAGCCCAGTTTTTTGGTGAGGGCGTGACCGTTTATGGAAACGACATCATCCAGTTGACCTGGCAGTCGCATGTCGGCTTTGTTTATGATAGGGACAGCTTTGAGTTACTACAAGAGTTCAATTATTCCACTCAAGGTTGGGGCATTACCCATGACGGAGAGCGTTTGATTATGAGTGATGGAACGGCAACATTGTATTTCCTAGACCCTGAAACCTTTGAGGAAATTGGTCGGGTTGGAGTATATGACAACGATGGTTCTGTGAACAGGCTCAATGAATTGGAATATGTTCAAGGAGAAATCTATGCCAATGTCTGGCAGACAAACTGCATTGCCAGGATTGACCCTCAGACAGGTCAGGTGGTTGGCTGGATAGAGTTGAAAGGGCTTTTAACTCCTGAAGACCGCGGTGAGCCGGTTGATGTCCTCAATGGCATTGCCTATGACGCAGATAATGCTCGCTTGTTTGTGACCGGAAAATTGTGGCCTAAGCTCTTTGAGATTGAATTGATTTCTGCTGGGTAATTAACGATTCCTATTCTGGCAACAAGGATTGTCATGCATTGATGGCAATGACATAATAAGGGTGTGCGTGTTGCTATCATCGGGCTGGGGCTTATCGGCGGTTCCATCGGGCTTGCTTTGAAGAAGACTGAAGAAAGTCATTCTGAGCCGCAGGCGAAGAATCTCGAAATAATTGGCTATGTTCGTCGTCCTGAAGCTGCCTCGCTGGCAGTGAATATGGGGATGGTTGATAGAGTAGAAACGAGCCTTGAAAACACGGTAAAGCAAGCTGAGATAGTCATTGTTGCCACTCCAGTCCTGGTTATAAAGGAAATTCTCTCTCAAATAGCAGGTTCTCTTCCCCACGGCTGCATAGTTACCGATACGGGAAGCACCAAGGTTCAGGTTATGAAATGGGCTGAGGAATTATTGCCACCCACAGTTGACTTCGTCGGCGGGCATCCTATGGCGGGGAAGGAAACCTATGGAATCAAGGCTGCCGAGGCTGATTTATTTCAAGGGTCTGTTTATTGTCTTACTCCAGCCAAGAAGGCTTCGTCACAGGCGGTGGATAAAGCGGCAGATATGGTGAAAAAATTGGGGGCTGTGCCTTTCTTCATTGATGCCCAGGAGCATGATGAGCTTGTGGCTGGGGTCAGCCACCTTCCTTTCTTGTTATCAGCCGCTCTGGTGACAAGCACAGCCAGTGAACCTTCCTGGGAGAAGATGAGGAAATTAGCTGTCTCCGGCTATCGTGACGTTACCCGGCTGGCTTCGGGAAGCGCTGAGGTGAATGCGCAGATTTGCCTTACCAACCAGCAGGCGATACTTCACTGGCTCGATAGGTATATCGATGAACTGCAAAGATATCGCCACCTGGTGAATTTAGGCGATGAAAGGCTAAAAGAGACACTGGCTGAGGCTAACAAACTGAGGCAAGAATGGCTGAACAAGGCAAAATAAGAATCATCAAGCCCTATCATCGTCTGGAAGGCGAAGTTAGCCCACCGGGCGATAAGTCCATCTCGCATCGGGCGGTGATTCTTAACAGCATAGCTTCAGGCGAAGCTGAGATTGTGAATTTCTCTCCGGGCGGGGACTGCTGGAGCACCGTTAGCTGTTTAAGAGCTTTAGGGGCAAGGATTCGCAGAGTTGGCACTTCAGATTTTCCCACCTTACTTGTTTCCGGTGTTGGTGAAAGGGGATTAACTGAAGCTTCAAACGTACTCGATGCCGGGAATAGTGCCACTACCATCCGCCTTCTCGGCGGCTTGCTCTCCAGTCAGCCTTTCTTGTCAATCATCACTGGCGATGCTTCCCTCCGTTCCCGTCCCATGGGGAGGTTGATTGAGCCGCTGCGGTTAATGGGGGCGGAAATCTGGGGTAGGGGAAAGGATTCCTTTGCCCCTCTGGTAATTAAGGGCAGGAAGTTGCATGGCACCGAAATTTCGTTATCCATTCCCAGCGCTCAAATCAAGTCGGCGATTTTGTTGGCTGGTCTCTTTGCTCAAGGGAAGACCGCGTTACAGCAGCTTGTCCCCTCCCGTGACCATACCGAAAGATTGCTCAGACAGATGGGAGCTTATCTGGAAAGTGATGGCAAATTGATTTCTCTAAATCCTTTAGCTTCGCCGCTAAAGGCAATCAGCTTTACCATTCCTGGTGATATCAGCTCGGCGGCTTATTTTCTGGTTGCTGCCGCTGTCCATCCCGATGCCCAAATAGTGGTGAGAGGCTGTGGGGTTAATCCAACTCGAACGGGGATTATTGATGCCCTTATGGCTATGGGTGCTAAGCTAAGGATAGAAAATAAAAGGGTGACTGCTGATGAGCCAGTAGCTGATATTGTGGTGGAATCCAGCAAATTAAGGGGTATCGAAATTGATGGCGAGATGATTCCCCGTCTTATTGATGAGATTCCCCTTCTGGCTGTGGCGGGCTGCTTTGCCAGAGGTAAAACTGTTATCCGGGGTGCTTCTGAGCTGCGGGTGAAGGAATCCGACCGAATTGCCACGGTCTCTCGTGAGCTTATCAAGATGGGTGCTAAAATTGAGGAGTTGCCTGATGGCATGATTATCTATGGAGGTAAATCTTTAACCGGCACAGAGCTTGACAGTCATCTTGACCATCGCTTGGCGATGAGCCTGGCTATAGCTGGTTTGTTGGCTAAGGGCGAAACGGTCATCAACCATGCGCAGATGGTAAGTGTTTCATATCCCTCATTCTGGTCCGTCGTTGCGAGCCTTGTCCCGAGCCAAAGCTCTGAGCGAAGCGAAGAGGTAGCGAGGGAATTGAAGGAATGAGTTCAAACCAGTTGCTTATTGTCCTCTCGGGGCCTTCCGGTGTGGGCAAGGATGCCCTGCTCAAGAAGATGAAGGAGCAAAAGTATCCGTTTCACTATGTGGTAACGGTTACCAGCCGCCCTCGCCGTAAGGGCGAAAGAGACGGTGTGGATTATCACTTCATTTCTCAGCAGGAATTTCAGCAAATGATTGATAATGGGGAACTTCTGGAATGGGCTAATGTTTATGGAAATTACTACGGTGTGCCCAGGAGGGAGATAAGTCAGGCCTTGTCTAAGGGAAAGGATGTCATTGTGAAGGTGGATGTGCAGGGCGCTGCCACGATTAAACGGATATTGCCTCAGACGGTGTTCATCTTTCTAAGGCCTCCTTCAATGGAGGAGTTGGAGCTGCGGTTAAGGCAGCGTCATAGTGAGTCTGCCAGGGACCTGGCACTGAGATTACAGAAGGCTGAGGAAGAGATGAAAAGCTTGCCCCTTTTTGACCATGTGCTCACAAGCCATCAAGGCAAACTCGATGAAGTTATCTCCCAGATTCAGGCCATCGTTACTGCTGAGAAACGCCACGTTAAGCCAAGGGCAATTGAGCTATGATTCCGGTGCAGCTTGAGCTTTTTCCTGGTCGGCATCTGTGTAAACCTTTTCCTCAGCAGCTTCCTCTTCGCTAAGCGGAACATCGGATTCAACGTCCCTTCCTTCAATTTCCTGGGCAAGAAGTTCCTTGTAGTACTCATGCTGGATAATGAGTTTCATAACATCGTTTGTTCCGGTCCAGATCATGGGAAGCCTTGCCTCTCTCACTGCTCGCTCAATAGGGTAGACATTGGTATATCCAATGCCTCCCATATTATCCATGGCATCGTTTGCCACTTCCCAAAACACTTTGGTAGCAAGCACCTTTAACTCAGAGACCAGCCTTCTCTGGTAGCCTGGTGTGCCTATTCCATCGTCTATGGTCTTCCCCACTGCATAGGCAAAAGCGCTGACAGCATCAAGTTTGGTTAGACTCTCAGCTATTCTAAAATTGACTGCCTCAAAGGTTCTTATGTTAAAACCGAAGGCTTTTCTTTTGTTGGCATACCTCGCAGCTATATCTAACATAGCTCGGGCACCAGCTACACCACCAGAAAGGATTCTCTCGGGCACCATCATCTTGTAGAAAATCTTTGAACCGGTGTTTTCTTCTCCGAGAAGATTTTCCTCAGGTACGCGTACATTCCGGAAGTATATTCTTGCCGTTCCTGTGCCGCGGACTCCCATCAACCCGTAGACATGCTTTACATCTACTCCCATATCTCTCTCAACGATGAAAGCGCTAAGCGAATCACGAGGAGCTGCTCCAGGATTGGTAACAGCGTAAACTAAGAAGAAGTCGGCACCTTCACCACCCACAGTAAACCGTTTCTGCCCATTCAGGATATAATAGTTTCCTTCTTTTCGAGCAGTGGTGGTGGCACCGAAGAAGTCAGACCCTCCTCTGGGCTCAGTAAGTGCTTCACCGGCCCACATTTTCCCTGCAATGATGGGCTTGAGATATTTTTCCTTTTGGGCCTCGTTTCCGAATACGTTTAGAGCTTCCCCAACGATAGAGACTAAAGCGTAAAGGCATGTAAGGCTCACAGTTAACTTACCAATTATACCTGCAACCATAATATCATCCACCCATCCAAGCCCCCTACCTCCGTACTTGGGTGGGAACCTCAACCCGAGAAGATTTCGCTTCCCTGCCTCCGCCACCCATTCTTTGGGGAACGTGATTTTATCAGCATCCATATCCATGATGAGCTGTCGTGGCACGCTTTTGACGAAATCTTCCACTTCCTCCTTGAGTTTCTTCCGTTCCTCGGTCAAGAATACTTCTAGCATTTCCCCTCCTTTTGTGATGAATCCAAAAATCCTGGTTGGCTTCGCATACATTATATCACAAGAGGTTTGACCGTCGAGGGATTTTATTTCTATACTTTGTTTGGTTGGAGGGGTGTCCGAGTGGTTTAAGGTGACGGTCTTGAAAACCGTTTTTGCTTTTTAAGCAAACGTGGGTTCGAATCCCACCCCCTCCGCCAGTTAGTAGCTTTCAGCCTTCAGCTTTCCTGAGATTGCCACGCCGGAGCCTGCCCTGAGCGGTGAGATTCTTCGGTCGCTTTGCTCCCTCAGAATGACAGTAAGCGAAGGGGCGCGCAATGGCAATAAAAAAACGGCAGGCAATGACACCCCCCAGCTGTCATTGCGAGGAGTGGTAACGACGAAGCAATCTCATGCCCCGCCGAGATTGCCGCGCCTTGGCCCTTCGCTACACTCAGGGTTTCAGCTCACCGCAATGACAAGGGAGCTCTTTTCCCTTGAGAGGAGAGGCTGAGTGAGGGTTGTTCTACTAATATGACCGAGGCATTCCCAGGATATGTTCACCAACGTAGCTTAATGCCATTTGCTGGCTAACTGGAGCAAGTCTGATTAAATTTATTTCCCGCCACCATCTCTCGACGTCGTATTCCCTGGCGTATCCATAGCCTCCAAAGGTCTGCATTGCCCAGTAAACTGCCTTAATGCCGCTCTCAACTGCCAAAACTTTTGCTGGATTTACAATTTTGCCTACTTCGGCAATGCTTGCCCCGTTGTCATATAGGGTGGAAGCTTTGAAGTTGAGCAATCTTGCCGCCTCGATTCCAGCATAAGCTTCAGCCAGGTTAAATTGCAGTCCCTGGTAGCTTCCAATTGGCATGTCGCCGAAGACTTTCCTGTCTTTGGAGTAATCGATAGCCTTGCTCATTGCCAGTCTGGCGATGCCGACGGCCGCAGTGGTAAATGACATCCTCTCGATATTTAAGGTATCGAGCAAAGAATGCCAGCCACCGTCCAGTGGTGGCATCAGCGCATCTTCGGACACCTTGAGGTCATCGATGCCGATATCGCAAGAATGAGAATAATTTATCCCGTGTTTAGGTATACTGGTTACGTTAACCGCTGGATTTGGCAGGTCTATGAGGAAGAGGCTCAGTCCGAACGTTTTTCGAGGGGCTTTTTCCTTTGGAGTCGTTCTGGTTATGAGCATCATTCCTTTAGCTCTATCAGCCCCGCTGATCCAGGTTTTGTTACCGTTTATTATCCAGCCATCATCTACTTTTTGAGCTCTCGTTTTTGTATTAAGCGTATTTGTGCCAGCATCCGGCTCGGTGAGTCCCATACAAAATTCAATGTCTCCCGAGGCAATGCCGGGCAGGTATTTTTCCTTTTGTGCTTCAGTGCCGTGCCGAACTATGCTAATGCCGCCGAAATCCTCAGTTATAACGAGATACCATATACCAGCCATGCCACATCCATTGGCAGCTAACTCTTCCATGGCAATGAGCAAATCAGTTACGCCTTTTCCGGCACCGCCATATTTCTCAGGGATTACCATCCCGGTGAATCCCGCCTTACCTATTGCTTTATAGAATTCCTCACCAAATTCCTCCTTCAAGTCCTTCTCCCTCCAATATTCAGGCGGGAAATTCTTAGCTATTTCCCTAGCGGTGTTAGCAATCATCTTTTGTTCTTCAGTGAAGTTAAAATCCATTCAAAGCTCCGTCTAACAAATATCAAAAATCAAAGGTCAAAAATCAAAGTGACAATTCAAAATGCAAAGATAAGACCCTTCACTAGCGCTCAGTGTGACACGGCTAGGAAAAATTTTACTTTTGCTCTGTATTTTTGCATTTTACATTTTAATCTTTTATTTAGCTCTGTTACCACCCCCTTGTTTCGGGGCTATTGTCTATCCCGTACCTATCTTTAATGAATTCCAGGGTAGCTTTCGTGGACTTCTCCACAAATTCCATTTCCCTGGGGTCTTTCTGCAGACAAGCCCATTCA